>Ga0066903_100002424_pt1 | contig 14597 bp, 15 predicted proteins | sample PanSoiMetaGPlot1_FD_67491 | JGI IMG/M metagenome (GOLD analysis project Ga0066903, IMG submission 67491) | Tropical forest soil microbial communities from Panama analyzed to predict greenhouse gas emissions - Panama Soil - Plot 1 (version 2) | ecosystem: Environmental > Terrestrial > Soil >...
GAGCCTGCCCTCGACGGGCGGACCGAAGAGAAGATGTTCCGCGCCGTGCTCGAGCCGGGTGAAGCTCCGGCCGAGTTCGCCGGTGTCGCGGCCGTGTTGCGGTCGGCCTCCCTCGCGGGGCGGCCGGACGCGGCGGCGCCCGCCGACCGTGCACTGCAGCGGCGGATCGTCTCCTCGATGGTCTCGATCATCTCCTCGGGTCTCCACGCTGAGCCTTCGGTGGTCGTCCCTCCACCGTCGGTCCGGGCGGAGCCGCGGAGAGGACAGGTCCCGTTCCTCCCGCGGCTCCGTCTGGTAGCCGTGGCCGCCGCCGTCTTCCTGTTCGCGAGCATGGGCCTGGCGTTCGCCGGCGCCCTGCCTGGGGCCGCGCAGAACCTCGCGTCCTCGCTGCTGGCCCACGTCGGCATCCACGTGCCGTCGGATCAACCGAGCTCCGGGCAGCCTTCACAGAATCCCGGCGGGGCAGGCAAGTCGAACGGACCCCACCCGGGTGGCAACCCCGGCAACCACGGCCACCACCGTGGGGACGGCAACGGCAACGGCGAACACGGCCGGGGCAATCGCGGCCACCACGGCGACAACGGACGCCACCTCGGGCGGGATCTTCCGCACGGGGACAACAGCAACCACGGCCACACCGGCAACAACGGCCACCACCAGAGCAGCGGCTCGGGCCAGGGCGGCGGCGGTGGAGACGGTGGCGGGTCGCTCGGACACAGCTCCAAGGTCGGCGGCTCGCACCGGAACCACTGAGCCGAGCCTCCGATCGCACCTGCCGGTCACGGACACGGCGTGCTCGGCTGCCAGAATGACCGCATGACGACCCGCGTGCACCGCGCCTCGCGCGCCGGCGTGCTCGGGCCGGTGGCGGTCGTCGTTGCCGTCGCGGGCTGGAGCATCACCAACACCCTCGTCAAGGTCTCGGACCTGCCGGCGCTGACGTTCGCCTTCTGGCGCCTGTGGATCGGCGCCGTCGTCCTCCTCGCCGCGACCGTCGTCGCGCGCCGCCGCCTCGGGTGGCACATCATTCGGGCCTCGGCGCCCGGCGGCGTCCTGCTCGGCCTCGAGATCGCGCTCTTCTTCTCCGCGATCAAGCGGACCAGCATCGTCGACGTCACGATGATCGCGGCGTTGCAGCCCGCGCTCGTGCTCCTGGTCGCCGGGCGGCTGTTCAACGAGCGCGTGACCGCGCGCGAGATCTGGCTCACCGTCCTCTCGGTCGCCGGCGTCGCCGTCGTCGCGATCGGGTCGGCGGGGACGCCGGCCTGGAGCCTGTCTGGGGATCTGTTGGCCGTCGGGTCACTGCTCGCCTGGACCGGCTACTTCCTCGTGTCGAAGCACGTCCGGCAGGAGCAGGAGGTGAACACGCTCGAGTTCTTCACCGTCGTGACCGTCGTGGCGGCGACCGTCGTCACCCCCATCACGCTGGCGGCCCGCGTCCAGATCGCGGTCGGACAGCCCGAGCAGTGGTTCTGGCTGGGGCTCTTCGTCGCCGGCGCGACGACCGGGCACCTGCTGGTCGCCTGGGCGCAGCCCTACGTCGACATCTCGGTCTCGTCGCAGCTGATGCTCGCGCAGCCCGTGTTCTCGGCAGTCGCAGCGCTGATCATCCTCGACCAGCCGCTCACGCTCCTCGCGGTTGCCGGCGGCGCGCTCGTTCTCGTGTCGCTGTCCTTGATCCTGCGGGACAAGCGACGGTGGGACGCCATCGAGGACGCCCCCCCGCAGTAACCCGCGCCGGCCTCAGGCGGACATCTGGAGGTCGGCGCGCAGGCGCTCGGTGCTCAGGCCTTCCTTGCGGGCCCGGAGATCGACGTACAGGAGCACGCCGACGGTCGTCGTGAACGGCAGCGTGGCGGTCTGCGCGATCGCCGAGGCGATCGCCCGCACGATCCAGTTCGAGAACGGGGCCTGGATGATCGCGCTCACGATCCCGGCGATGATCCCGGCGACGAACAGCGTGCCGAAGGTGTGCCACCAATGGCCCTTGACGAGGTTCCACGAACGGCCCATCGCCGCCGTCCCGCGGACGTTCTCGGTAACGATGACGATCACGCTGGCGAACAGCATGCCGGCAAACCAGATCCCCGGGATCACCAAGGCGATCAGGCCGAGGACGATCACGAGCCCAACCAGGAGGCTTACCCCGATGATCGACCACACGCGCGACAGCGCGAACGTGTAGCTGTCGCCCAGGTCGACGGGGAGCCCGGCTGTCTCCGAGGCGACCGCCCGTGTGATGGCGCCGGTCAGCAGTCCGAACACCAGGAAGAAGAGGAACAGGAAGACCAGGCTCGCGAGCAAGCCGCGGTACGCACCAGCGCTTGCCTGTGCGTAGGTCACCGTTCCGTTCGTCGTGTTGACCTGAACGAGCGACTTCGTCGTGGACTTGGTGATCGCGTGGGTGAGGAAGGCGTTGACGAAGGCCACCGGCACGATGACGACGGCCGCGATGGCGCAGAGCGTCTGCCAGTGCTTGCCGTAGAGGCGGAACGCGTCGCCGAGGATGTCGCCGAGTCCTCGCGGCGCGATGCCCGGTCCCATCGGCGGCGGTGGCGGCGGCGGAGCCGGAGGCTGTGGCGGTGGTGGCTGATCCATGGCCGATCGATCCCCCCTGGCGGCGGTCGCCGCCCCGAGTAGGGTTTCGCATCCCACCCCCCGATGCAACAACGCTCCATCGTGGATGATGGATCGATGGAGAGCCTCCAGGGCCAGCTCCTCGTCGCCGGTCCGGACCTCTGGGACCCGAACTTCCGGCGAAGCGTCGTGCTGATCGGCCACCACGACGAGGAGGGCGCCGTCGGCGTGGTCCTGAATCGCGCCAGCGACGTCTCGGTGGTGGAAGCCGCGCCGACCCTCGCCGAGCTCGCCGGGCCCGGCGCGGTGCTGTACCTGGGCGGTCCCGTGCAGACCGAGGCGGCCGTGGTCGTCGTCGACTTCGCGCAGCCCGACCGCGCCGGCCTGCTCGCGTTGGGATCGATCGGGTTCCTGGTGGGCGAGGATCCGGACACGGCCGGCGGGATCGAGCGCGCGCGGATCTTCGCGGGCTACGCGGGTTGGGGGCCCGGGCAGCTGGAGGCCGAGCTGGAGGAGGACTCCTGGATCCTCGAGCCTGCGCTCCCGTCGGACGTGTTCACCGAACGCCCCGACAGGCTCTGGGCGGACGTGCTGCGCCGGAAGGGATCCGAGTACGACATCATGGCGCTCATGCCGGACGACCCGTCGCTCAACTGACGCGCCGCGCGGCGTCGCGCGTCAGTCGCGGTCCGGAGGATCCTCGAAGGGATTGCGGCGCTCGCCGCTCCAGTCACGGAGGAAGCGCTCGGCCTCGGCCGCGATGTCCGTCCCCGGCGGGATCGACTGTGGGGGTTCCGCCTCCTCGAGCTGCGCGAGGTACTCGCGCGCGTCGGGCCGCTCGGCGACGATCGCGTCCAGGCGCTCGCGTTCCTCGCGCGACGCCTCGACGAGCGCCTCGACCGAGAGCGACACCCCCAGTTGCGCCTCGACGCGCTGCACGAGCGCGAGCGCGCCCGCCTGATACAGCCCGGCCACGTAGTGGGGGACCTGCGCCCAGATGCCGACGCTCGGGATTCCGTGTTCGGCGAGGTGCAGCTCGATCAAGTTGAGCGCGGCGGCCGGCACCCGCATGTGGTCGGCGGGGAGCGGCGGATCGGTCGGCATCGGGCGGCGATCCTTGCCCGTCACGAGGACCGGCGTCGGCCGTGTGTGGGGGACGGTGGCGGGAATCGCGCCGAGGCAGATGCTCTCGACAACGCCCATCTGGAGCGCGACCTCGACCAGGGCTGCGCGGAACTCGCCCCACCGGTAGTCGGGCTCCGGGCCCGTGAGCACCAGCAGGTCGCGGCTGCCCGCGTGGACGCGGCGCAGGTTCAGCTCGGGCCACGTCATCTCGGTGAGGACGCCGTCCTCGATCTCGAGCGTCGGCCGCCGCGCCCGGTAGTCGATCAGGGCGTCGGCGTCGAACGCGGCCAGCACGTCACCGCCCTCGGCGATGAAGGACGCGGCGGTCGTCGCGACGCCACCCGCGTCGACCCATCCGTCGAAGGCCGCGATCAGCGCGGGGGCGGTGAGGGGTTGGTGAGGGCGGAGCGAGTACAGCGCCACCCCCTCAGCTTCCCACACGAGCCTTGGGCGATCGAGGTGGCGATTCGCCCGCGACCCTGCCCGTGTCAGGTCACGGTGACGAAGACCTGGTGCCATCCCGTCGCGCCGTTCGGCGCCGGCGGGACTCGTTGTGAGGTCTGCGTGTAGCCGGTGTCGTCGGTCGCGCGGACCTCGATGGTGTGCTGCCCCGGAGTGGCGTCCCAGTCCCAGACCCACTGGCGCCACGTGTCGATCGTGTCGACCACCGAGAGCCGCGCCTCGTTCCACGGTCCCGCGTCGATCCGGACCTCGACGGCCGCGATGCCACGGTGCTGCGCCCACGCGACCCCGGCAACCGGCACGGTGCCGCTCGCGACGCTCGAGCCGGATTCGGGCGTGTCGATGCGCGACTCGGTCTTGATGGTCGCCTGCTGCGCCCACCCCTGACCCACCCAGTACGCGTCGAACGCGGCGAAGGTGGTGAGCTCCATGTCGACGACCCACTTGGTGGCGGACGTGTAGCCGTACAGCCCTGGGACCACCATGCGAACGGGGAACCCGTGCGCGATGGGAAGCGGGACGCCGTTCATGCCGACGGCGAGCATCGCGTCGCGGCCGTCCATGATCGCGGCCGTCGGCGTTCCGATGGTCATTCCGTCGGACGAGCGTGACACGATCTGGTCGGCGCCCGCGTGGACGCCCGCCCGGTCGAGCAACGGCTTGAGCATCGCGCCGAGCCAGCGGGCGTTCCCGACGTACTGCCCGCCGACCGGGTTGGAGACGCACGTGAGGGTGACGTCGTGCTCCTCGAGGGGCCCGGCCATCAGCTCGCGGAACGAGAGCTCCACCTCGCGGTCCACGTCGCCGTGGATGCGGAGGCGCCAGGTGTCGGCGGCGACCTGCGGGGTGAGCAGCGCGGTGTCCACCCGATAGAAGAAGTCGTTCGGCGTGAAGAACGGGTCGAGGTCGTGCACGTGCAGATCGGCGCCGGCCGGGGGCGGCGGGAGCGGCGAGGCCACGGCCGGCAGGTGGACCGTCTCCCGCGAGATGTCGCCGGCGCGCAGGTGCGGCGTCGCCACTGTGGTCACCACCTGGGCACCGATCGCGGCCGCGCCGGCGAGGGCGGACGTGCGCAGGAACGCGCGGCGGTCCATCCCGTAGGCGGGAGCCTCCGGCCGGGGGGCGACCGGCTCCTCGTCGCTGGGCAGCCGAAAGGGCTCGGCGGCGACCGGCTCGTCGTCGGTTGGCAGCCGCACCGGCTGCGCGGCGCTCCAGAGGCGGCGGAAGGCGAACAGGGCGGCGAGCATCCCAGCGAGCGCGGGCACCGGCCACAACGCGCCGGCCCCCGGCCGTGTCCCCGCAGCAAGAGCTCCGACGACGCCGAGGGCCACGACCCCGGCGACGCCGATCCAGCGCCGCCGCATCGAGAGCATCCCCAGCACGATCGCAAGGGCGATGATCACGATCACCATCCCGGTGATGAGGACGGGCTTGTCGTGGCTCCCGAACGTCCGGATGGCGAAAGACTTCACCGCCTCGGGCGACAGCACGACGACAGCCTGACCCACCGCGACCACGGGGGCGGCCGGGTCGGCGATGGGGAGGGCGACGAGCTGACCGACGGCGAGCCCGACCGCGGCGGTAAGCAGGCCGACGACCGCCCCCGCCGCGAGCGAGGCTCGCGGCGCGGCAGAAGCGTTGTCGGCGACGCGTTCGGAGGTCTGCTGTCGGGCCACCGGAATCGAGGCTACCCCGCGAATGCCAGTTTGGTGCGGCGGGGCCGTGGCCCGCCGGTCAGCGCGCGGAGCGGTCTTCGATCTCCCAGGCGTGGTCCAGCGCGTGCCACGCCGTCCGGCGGATGAAATAGCGCGGCGACCACAGCGGCGCCGTCCGGCGCGGGTTGTCTGGAGGTGGCTCGCCCCGGATGCGCGCGTCGACCGTGTCCACCACGAGCTTCCGGGTGGCCCGCACGCGGGCCGTGAGCTCCATGTCCTTCGGGAGGCGCACCGTGCCGCCGATACGGTGCACGTAGGCGGCCTCGGCGTCGGCGACGTGGAGGATGATCGGCTCGAGATCCCGGCCCCCGCCCCGCGGGCCCTTCGTCAGGATCACTCCCTGAGCGCGCCTCGCCGCCCGATCGAGCGCGGCCCAGCACGCCCGCAGCGCATCCACGCGTCGCTCGGCGTCCGCGGGCGTCATGGCGGCGTCCTCGCCGCTCGCCGCAACCCCGGGAGCGCCGAAGTCGGTCGTCGCGTTCCCCTTCACACGTTCGACGACGCGGAGGTCGGACGGGTCGCCGGGGGGAGTGAATCCCTCGAAGCGGCGGCGTACGACGGCCGCGTATCGTTCGCCGTAGTCGGCGAGCGCCCGCAGCGCGTCCTCCTCGGTCTTCGCGGTGCGACTCCATCCGGGCCAGTCGGCCGCGCTCGCGAACACGCGCCTGGTGCCGGTCTCGATGTAGACGTCGGTCGCTCGCGCCACTGGACAGTTGTACCCGATCACTCCCATCGGCCGCAGCGCGCAGGTAGCCTGTGCCGATGATCGACCGGGACCGCGTGCGCGCGGCACACGCCGACGCCTGGGAGGCGGAGGGCGTCGCCCGCGCCGCGCAGGGCGGCGGCGTCGCCCGCGTTCGCGGAGCCCGCTTGATGGCGAGCGGGCTTCCGCTCGCCCAGTGGAACAACGCCGACGTGACGGGAGCCGACGTCGACCTCGAGGCCCTGTTCGCGTGGTACGGCGAACGGGACGTTCCATGGGGCGTCCGCGTCCCCGTCGAGCTGTCGGTCGCCATCGGGACGCCCTTGTTCGAGAAGCATTGCTACGGACTCGAATCGGCCGGCTACCGCCGGAGCGACCCGCCGCCGGGCAACGGCGTCGTGTTCCGGCGCGCCGAGGCCGCCGACCTCGACCGATTCGCCGGGGCCGAGGGAGCCGCGTTCGGCGACGAGGACGACATCGTGCGGCAGTGGGTCACGCCGGTGTTCGGCCGGCCGGGCTTCGAGCACTGGATGGCGGAACGGGGCGAGGAGGTGGCGGCCATCGCGAGCGCCGTCTGGTCGAACGGCGAAGCCGGTCCGGCGGTGATGATCACGGGGCTCGAGGCGCTCGACCCCCTCGACGTCGATCTGGCGACGGGCCTCGCGGGCGCGGTCCTCGAGCGCGCCTTCGCCGAGAACGCGAACGTCCTCGCGCACTGCCACACCGGACTGGACGGAGACCTTGCGGCCTTCGCCCCGCTGGGCTTCGCCGAGGTTCCAGGGTTCCGGATCCAGGTGGTCCTCGGCGAGGCCGGCGACCGCTAGGTCTGGCAGGTCGTGGGGAGCTTCAGGGCGCTGCGCCTCGCCGCCGGCCACGACGCCGGGTCGTAGAAACAGAGGTACTCGGTCTCCTTGACCGGCGCAGTCCATCCGTGCGCCGGCTGGATCAGGACGACCGAGCTGAGATTCGACGCGGAGGAGCTGTCGTTGTTCACGGTCAACAGCGCCTTGGCGGTCGACGTCGCCGCGCGGATGACGATCATGCCCGACCCAGACCCGCTGTCGTCCGCGAACCAGCGCTGGTTCCAGTCGCTCTGTTCGCAGTCGCCGCCGCATGAGCCGACGTCGAGAGAGTTCAGCGCGGTGCCTGCCGCATTCGGCCACAGGACGATGTGGTAGGTGGACGCCGGCAGTCGTGGGACGTAGGGCCGGAAACCGTGTCCGTTGAAGAGCGGCGTTGCCTTCGAGAACTTGAACGTGCGCGCAACCTCGAATTCGTTGGACTGCGCCTTGGTGGTGAACACCGAGTAGGTCGTCACCGTTCTGGCGTCCTCCGAGCCCGTGCAGGTGGTTCCGGAGGTCGTCGACGTGGCCGACGTCGGCGTCAGGGTCTTCCACGTCGACGTCGCGCCGGCGTAGACGAGGCCCGGGTGCGTCCCCTCCGGTTCGCCGTAGGACTCGCCCATGAACTCCACCGGGTCGCCGCACTGCACGGGCCCGCCCTCGGCCGCGAGATTGCCGGTGGGGTGGCCGTGACTGTCGGTCCACACGAGGCTGTCGAGACGATCTCCCGTCGTGGCGCTGAACCCGGTGGCCGGGTCGGCGAACGCGAGCGCAATCTTCGAGCCCGTCAGGGCGTGTGGTCCCTTGACCGCCGGCTGGGTGGCGCTCGCGGTCGAGGCGAACGAGGCCGTCGCCGTGATGGAGAGCACGAGAAGCGGAATCAGTCGGCGAGCGCGCATGGGATCCCCCCTCGACGATGGCCTGCGCCGTGTCTGCACCTGCCACAGGGTGTATTCGCCGTCCATACGGATATCGGGGGATGCAATAGCGGGGGAGATCGGTCCCCGTTGGCCGCTCAGGCCGGTTGCGTCAGTCCGCGAACGAAGGTCGGGAGCGCCTCGCCCCAGACCGCCTCGGCGGCCTCGGGCGGACCGAAGCATCCCATCAGCTCGAGCGACGCCAGCCCGTGCACCACGCCCCACAGCTCGTTGAGGAGCGTCTCGGGGTTGCGGGCGGTGATGCGCTTCGCCTCGATGCACCGCAGAACGGCGTCGTGCACGCGCTCCTGGCTGCGCCTCGCGTACCGGACGTCCTCCTCGCTGGGCACGAAGTCGGGGGCGGCCCGCCCGAAGAGCAATCCGTAGAGATTCGGCTCGGCCAGGGCGCTCTTGCGATAGGAGAGGCCGAGCGGGATCAGCTCGTCGAGGGGATCGGGGAGTCGGGGAACCCCCTCCGCGAGCGTGCGGAACGTGTCCGACGCCTGCCGGAAGAGCGCGGAGTACAACCCCTCCTTGCCCCCGAACAGGCTGTAGATGGCGCGCGTGCTCGTCCCGACCTCGTCGGCCAGGCGGCGGACCGTGACCGCCTCCGGGCCCTCCGAGGCGAGGAGGCGCTCGGCCGCGTCGAGCAAGGCGCGCCTGGTGTCCTCACCGTGTTCCTTCGGCCGGCCCATGGCTTGACAGAATAACGCATCAACGTTACGGTACAGCGTCACGTAACACCGTTGCGAAAGCGGTTCTCGAGGCCGCGAGGGAGCGGCCCCTGAGATCGCTGGAGGGGGGAGCGACATGTTCGACGCGATCGTGGTTGGGGGCAGAGTGGCGGGGTCGGCGACGGCGATGCTGCTCGCGCGCAAGGGGATGAGGGTGCTGGTCGTCGATCGGGCGTCGTTCCCGAGCGACACGCTGTCGACGCACCAGATCCAGGTGCCGGGCGTCGCCCTGCTTCGGCGGTGGGGGCTTCTCGCCGCGATCGCCGCCTCCGGCGCGCCACCGGCTCGCCGGGTGCGCTTCGAGCAGGACGGCATGGTCATCGAGGGGTCGTTCCCGGAGTTTCGGGGGGCCGACGCGGTCTACAGCCCGCGTCGAACGGTGCTCGACGGCATCCTGCTCGATGCGGCCCGCGCCGCCGGCGCCGAGGTGCGTGAGCGTTTCATCGTCGAGGACCTCGTGGCGGAGGACGGCCGCGTCGCTGGGATCCGCGGGGCGGGGAAGAACGGTGGACCGGCGGTGACCGAACGCGCGCACATCGTGATCGGTGCCGACGGCAAGCACTCGATGGTTGCGACGCGCGCTGGGGCGGAGGCGTACCGCGAGCGCCCGGCCATGACCGCGGGGTTCTACTCCTATTGGGAAGGGGTTCCGCTCGGCGGAGGCGAGCTGTACGGAGGCGAGCGGCGAGCCGTGGGCGCGTGGCCGACCAACGACGGGCTGACGATGACGTTCGCCGCGCTCCCGATCGACGAGTTCGACGGCGCGCGCCGCGACGCGGAGGGTGCCTTGCTCGCGGCACTGGACGCTTCGGGCGACCTCGGCGAGCGCGTCCGGGCCGGGCGTCGGGTCGAGCGCATCCGTGGGACGTCGGACCTGCCCAATCGATTTCGCCGACCGCACGGCCCCGGGTGGGCGCTGGTCGGAGACGCCGGGCTCGTGATGGATCCGGTGACGGGACAGGGGATCGGCCACGCGCTCGCCGACGCGGAGCTCGTGGCCGACGCCGTGGAGGCCGGACTGGGGGGGCGCGAGCCGCTGCGTGACGCGCTTGCCGGATATCAGCGGCGGCGCGACGCCGAGCGGTCGCCGATGTACGAGCAGACGTTGGACGTCGCGTCGTTCGCCCGGCCCGCGGAGGCGACCGCGGTGCTGCTCGGCGCGCTGGCCGGCAACCCCGAGCAGACAACGCGATTCCTCGGCGTCATCACGGGCACGATGTCCGGCAAGGAGTTCTTCTCGCCGCGCAACCTGATGAAGCTCGTCGGCGTGCGGGGCATGGCGAAGCTCGCGATGTCGCAGCGACGAACGGCCCGCGCAGCGAGAGGCGGATCGCGAGGGACGGCGCCTCGGTCCGCCGCGGCCGCCGTCACGCCAGGTGGGCGTCCAGCGTGATCGCCACGTTGCCACGAATGGCGTTGGAGATGGGGCAGCCCTCCTCGCCCTTCTTGGCGAGCTCCTGGAAGCCGGCGTCGTCGAGCCCGTCGACCACGCCGCGCACCGAGATGTGCATGCTCGTCACCGCGACGCCCTCGCCGCGGCGATCGAGCGCGCACACCGTACGGACCTCCAGCGAATCGGGCGGCGTTCCGTTCTTGGCGAGCGTGTTCGACAACGCCATCGCGTAACACGACGCGTGGGCGCCGGCGAGCAGCTCCTCGGGGCTCGTGCGCCCGTCGGGAGCTTCGGCACGCGACGCCCAGGTGATCGGCGAGCCCTGGAGCGTTTTGCTGCTGTCCAGCGACAGATCGCCCTCGCCCTCGGTCAGGTTTCCCTTCCACGACACCACGGCGACCCGTTCGGCCATCGGCATGGCGATCCCTCCTCGCTTCCTCGTCGGGTTCCACCGCGAATCTACCCTGATCGCCCGATTTCAAGGACGGTGAGCGGCGGCGTTGACCGGTACCGGAGGCGGTCCTACAGTCCGCCAAGGGAGGAGGAGAGCCATCCGCAAGGGCGTTCGAGCTGTTCTCGGGGCGGCGGTGCTGGTCATGCTGACGGCCTCGGGTGCGCCGCCGGCCTCGGCTTCCAGGTACATCGACTGGAGCTCGTACCTCCTCGGCCCCCGGCACCACTCGTTGAACGCCGCGGCCACCGCGATCACGCCGGCGAACGCCGCGACCGTGAGGCGCGCGTGGACGTGGACGCCGCCTCCGCCTCCACCGGGATACCCGGACGACATTCTCGATGCCTCGCCGACGGTTTACCGCGGTGTCGTGTACATCGGCACCAACGACGGCGACGAGTACGCGCTGGACGAGCGCACGGGAACGCCGCTCTGGCACTTCACGACGGGCCTGACGGCGGGGCAACCGTGCCCGGCCCGCGGCATCGTGTCCACGGCGGCGGTCGCCGAGGACCCGGCTACGCATCGGGCCGTCGTGTACTTCGGGGCGGGCGACGGCTACCTGTACGCGCTCGACGCCGCAAACGGCACGATGCTGTGGAAGGCGCGGGTCGTGATCCCGTCACAGACGGTGAACGACGCCTACATCTGGAGCTCCCCCACGCTGGCGAACGGGAAGATCTACATTGGCATGTCGTCGTTCTGCGACCAGCCGCTGATCCGGGGAGGCGTCAAGGCCTTCGACCGGGCGACGGGGGATCTCGTCGCGACGTACTACACCGTGCCGCACGGTTCGATCGGGGGCAGCGTTTGGTCGAGTGTGTCGGTCGGACGCACCGGAGAGGTCTACGCGACGACAGGGAACGAGGACGAGGGAGGGTTGCCGCCGGGCGACTCCACCTCGATCGTCGGGCTGGACGGGAACACCCTGGTGCGGAAAGACATCTGGACGATCCCGCCCAACCAGCACACGCGCAACAGCGACTTCGGCGGCTCGCCGACGATGTTCTCGGCCGACATCGGAAATGGTCACGCAACCCCGCTGGTCGGGGCCTGCAACAAGAACGGCATCTACTACGTGTGGCGGGCGGCGAACCTGAAGCGCGGGCCAGAGTGGCAGTACCGGGTGACCGACGCGGCCACGCACCGCTGCCTGGCCGCGGCGATCTGGGACGGGTCGCACCTGGTGGTGGCGGGGGCGGCGACCACGATCAGCGGGATGGCCGTCGGCGGGTCGGTGCAGCAGCTCGACGCCGCGACCGGCGGGGTCGTCTGGCAGGTGCCGCTTCCGAGCGCCGTGCTCGGCAGCCCGACAGAGGACGGCGCCGGCGTCATCGGGGTCGGGACATACGACATGGCCGGCGACACGAGCGCGGCGTACTTGCTGGACGCGAGCACGGGGCGGATCCTCACCACCCTCTCGACGAACGGGAACCGGGTGTTCGGTCAAGTCGTGTTCGCCGACGGGTACGCATTGGTCGCCGCCACGACGAGCCTCAACGCGTGGGCGCCGCGATTAGTCGTTGAGGTTCCCGCATCGCCCGCCCGATAGGATTCGGGCGCGATGTCGGGGGACGCATAGACAAGGCCGTCGAGCTCATCCCAACGCCGGGGCTGTCCTGGCTCGAGTGTCGCCCCGCGTAGTCGCGACCGAAGTGGTCACACCCGCGTCGAGGCGGGGCGGCGTCGAGCGGGGAGGGGGTCGAGGAGGTCGGCGAGACGACGGAGGCCCGAGGCCGCGGCGGCAGCGACCGCGTTCACCGAGCCGCGTCGAGCCATGCGGTCCTCGTTCGAGGGACGCGGTGGTCGGTGGGCGTCCACCTGGTGACGGTCTCCGATCATGTCGGTGTCCATTGGCTTGTACATCGCGATTCCCCCTCGTTCTCCTCTCGAGACGGTCAGGCGGCGCCGTCGGCGCGGAGGATGCGAACGTCGCCGCTGACGGTCTTGACGCGGATGTCGACGTCTGCCTTGCCGGCGCCCCGTGCGTCCTCATCGGAAGCGTCCAGGTCGCAGAAGGTCTCCCCGGATGTCGACATGATGTCCATCCACACGCGCTTGCCGGGAAGCACGGCGACGACGGCGTCGCCTGACACCGAGTTGAGGTCGATCGCTCCCTTGTCGACCGCCTTGATCGACAGGTCCCCCGAGACCGATCGGGCCGAGACCCCGTCGCCGACCGCGTCCACCTGGAAGTCGCCGGAGACGAGCGACGCCGTCACGTGACCCGCCGCGGCGCCGAGGTGGATGTCGCCGGACGTGCTGGCGAGCGTCGCCGCACCCTTCGAATCGTGGACGCGCACGTCGCCGCTGGCGCTTTTGATCCGCATGGCGCCGGCCACGTCCTCGAACGAAACGTCTCCCGACGCCGTCCTGACGTTCACCGACTCGAAGCTGCCCTTGCCGGCCACTTCGGCGGAGGCGGTCACCGCGTCCACGACGGCGCCGTTCGGCGTCTGGATCCGAACCTCGTAGGAGGCGTTCTTGGTGAACCAGCCGTGACGGTTCTTGTCGGCAACCACGAGCAGTTGCCCGGCGCTTCGCCGTGAATCGCGGAACTCGACGCGCACGTCCTCGGCGCCGGCGACCCATGCGCTCCGCCCATCCGTGCGCTGGATGTCGAGCGTGGTCTCCAGCGTGTCCGTCGCGGTGATCTCGACATGCCCCCTGGGGATGCGCACGATCAGCTGGATCGGCTCGGGGGTGGGGTAGGTGTCCGACATCTTCCTCGTCCTTTCTCCTGGTGGTCGTCTCAGCTCTGCGCGTAGCCGAAGACCCGGCGGCCGCGCATCTTCCGCTCGCCGAGGTTCCGCTTCACCGCGCGCACGAGCCATCCGTTGAGGGACACGCCTTCCCGTCCGGCGGCGGCCTCCGCCGCGGCCTTGAGGCTCTCGGGCAGCCGAAGGGTGATCCGGGCCGAGTCCTCGTCGGGGGCCACGTCGGCCGCGTCCTCGTCCTGGTCACGGACGAAGGTGAGCGAGACGTCGGTGCCCGCGACCCGGACCTCCACGCGGCCCGACGGGAGCTGGTCGCTCAGCTCCGCCGCCGCCTCCGACAGGGCGTCGAGCAGCTCGACCCGAACGGACGCCTGAAGGAGCTTCCCGAGGCGGACGACCGCCTGGGCCGTCGCGCCTTCAGCTCCTTCGCCCGCCGCCTCGACGTCCGCCTGCAGTGCTTCGAGGATCGCTGTGATGTTCATGACGTCATTCTGACGTCACGTTCGACATCTGTCAACCGTCAAGTTGGCGGCGAAAGAGATGCCGGGAACAGGAAGTCGAGGTCAGGGGTTGAGTGAAGGAGACTCAACTTGTCGTCGGTTGTCGGAATAGCGGAGGCCGGCGAGAGGTTTGCCGCTGTAATCGCGTAACAGGCACAGGAGAAGAGAAGACATGGCAGAGCTGAAGTCGCAGGTCACCCCCCTGCTCCCGCTCACCACCGGCGTGGTCCTGCCGGGGATGGTCGTCACCATCGCACTGGAGTCGGACGAGGCCCGGAGCGCGGTCGAGGCCGCGAGGACCGCCGACGGCACGCTCCTGCTCGTTCCCCGGGTCGAGGGACGCTACGCGAAGGTCGGCACCGTCGCCACGGTCGAGGACGTCGGACGTCTCCCGTCTGGGATCGAGGCGCTGGTCGTCCGCGGGCTGCACCGCGCGTTGCTCGGCACGGGCGTTCCCGGGA
>Ga0066903_100002425_pt1 | contig 14593 bp, 15 predicted proteins | sample PanSoiMetaGPlot1_FD_67491 | JGI IMG/M metagenome (GOLD analysis project Ga0066903, IMG submission 67491) | Tropical forest soil microbial communities from Panama analyzed to predict greenhouse gas emissions - Panama Soil - Plot 1 (version 2) | ecosystem: Environmental > Terrestrial > Soil >...
CGAGCCGCCCTTTTGTCCTACCGTCCCGCCGTTGCCGCTGTGCAAGCACCTTGATAGAGATTCGGCACGCGAGCCGGGTCGCGGGACTCCTGGGGCGGACAGGGCATGGAAATCTTCATCCAGCAGCTCATTAACGGCATCACGCTCGGCTCGATCTACGGCCTCATCGCGCTCGGCTACACGATGGTGTTCGGCATCATCGGCATGGTGAACTTCGCCCATGGCGACGTCTTCATGGTGTCGGCGTTCATTGCGCTCATTACCTTCCTGCTGCTGACCACCTGGCTCGGCGTCGGCTCGATCGCGCTGGCGCTGCTGATCGTGCTGATCGTCGCCATGATCCTCACTTCGCTTGTGAACTGGGCGATCGAGCGCGTCGCCTACCGTCCGCTGCGCGGCTCGTTTCGGCTGGCGCCGCTGATCTCCGCGATCGGCATGTCGATTTTCCTGTCGAATTTCGTGCAGGTCGCGCAGGGCCCGCGCAACAAGTCGATCCCGCCGATGTTCAACGAGGTGATCGTGCTGATGTCGCGCAGCGGCTATGACGTCACGCTGTCCTACAAGCAGATTGCGATCTGGCTCGTCACCGGCGTGCTGCTCGCCGCGTTCTGGTTCCTGGTGAGCAGGACCTCGCTCGGCCGGGCGCAGCGCGCCTGCGAGCAGGATCAGAAGATGGCGGCACTGGTCGGTATCGACGTCAACCGCACGATCTCGGTCACGTTCGTGATCGCCGCCGCGCTCGCGGCGGTCGCCGGCACGCTGTACCTCACCAACTATGGCGTGGTGCGTTTCGATGACGGCTTCACGCCCGGCGTAAAGGCGTTCACGGCGGCGGTGCTCGGCGGCATCGGCTCGCTCCCCGGCGCGGTGTTGGGCGGCCTCCTGATCGGCATCATCGAAACCTTGTGGGGCGAATACGTCTCGTTCGCCTACAAGGATGTCGCCGCCTTCTCGATCCTTGCCATCGTGATGATTTTCCTGCCGCAGGGGATCCTCGGCCGGCCCGACGTGGAAAAGGTGTGAGATGCCCGCTGCGGCCTCCGCCCCGCCCCTTCGCGTCGTTCGCGCGCTGCGTGACGGCGCGCTGACCGCGCTGATCGCGTTCGGACTGTTCCTGCCGCTCATTGGATTCAACACCGTCCAGAACATCCGCAACGAGCTAGTGCTCGAGACCCGCTGGCTCCTGCTGTTTGCGATGGTGGCGACCGTCGCAGTGCTGCGATTTCTGTACATCCTGGTCGTCGAGCCGGCGCTGGCGGAACGCGCGGCGCGCCCGCCGGGGGAGCCGCATCCCATCTCGCCGACGCTGAAGCGATGGCGAATGCCGGGGCTGCTCGCGTTCCTGGTGCTCTATCCGCTGATCGCGGTCCTGATCGCCGGCCCCGCTGCCGGCAAGGTCGTCGACAATTTCGGCATCCAGATCATGATCTACGTGCTGCTGGCCTGGGGCCTCAATATCGTGGTCGGCCTCGCCGGACTGCTCGATCTCGGCTACGTCGCCTTCTATGCCATCGGCGCCTATACCTGCGCGCTGCTCGGCATGCATTTCGGTCTGTCGTTCTGGGTGCTGCTGCCGCTTGCTGGCATCCTTGCGGCGTTCTGGGGAATTCTGCTCGGCTTTCCGGTGCTGAGGCTGCGCGGCGACTACCTTGCGGTGGTCACGCTTGCGTTCGGCGAGATCATCCGCCTGGTGCTGATCAACTGGGTGCCGGTGACCAAGGGCTATGCCGGCATCAGCGGCATCCCGCGTCCGACCTTTTTCGGCCTGCCCTTCCTTGACGTGCCGAACGGCTTTGCGGCGCGCTTGGGGCTGCCGTTCTCACCGCTGCACCGCCTGCTGTTCCTGTACTACATCATGCTCATCACGGTCGTGATCGCGGCGGTGATGATCAGTCGGCTGCGCCGGCTGCCGGTTGGCCGCTCGTGGGAAGCGCTGCGCGAAGACGAGATCGCCTGCCGGTCGCTCGGCATCAACACGACTAACGCCAAGCTCGCAGCATTCGCGATGGGCGCGTTCTTCGGCGGCATCGCCGGCGCCCTGTTTACGGCCCGGCAGGGATTCATCAGTCCGGAATCGGTGAACTTCTCCGAATCGGCCCTGATCCTCGCGATCGTGGTGCTTGGCGGGATGGGCAGCCTTCCCGGCGTCGCCATCGCCGCGGTCGTCATCATCGGCGGCACCGAGTTGCTGCGTGAGCTCGGCTTCCTCAAGCTGGTGTTCGGCTCGGAATTCGATCCGACCCAGTATCGGATGCTGCTGTTTGGCTTCGCCATGGTGGTGATCATCGTGTGGAAGCCGCGCGGACTCGTCGGCACCCGCGAGCCCTCGGTCGTGCTCAAGGAACGCAAGACGATCGATGCCTCGCTGGTGCGGGAGGGGCACGGATGACCGCACCGGTCCTGCGGGTGGAGCACCTCACGATGCGCTTCGGCGGCCTCCTCGCCGTGCAGGACCTCTCCCTCACCGCCGAGCGCGGCCACATCACCGCACTCATCGGCCCGAACGGCGCCGGCAAGACCACCGTGTTCAATTGCATCACCGGCTTCTACAAGCCGACCGAGGGCCGGATCGCACTCCAGTTCGGGGCGCCGCAGCTATGGGAGGCGCTCGAGACGCTGACCCAGAGCGGCGAACGCGGCCACGTGCGCGCAGACGGGTCGCTGTTCCTGCTCGAGCGCATGCCCGACTATCTGGTGGCGCAGAAGGCCCGGGTGGCGCGCACGTTCCAGAACATCCGGCTGTTTCCCGGTATGACAGTGCTCGAGAACCTGATGGTGGCGCAGCACAAGGAGCTGATGCGCGCCTCCGGCTGGAGCGTGCTCGGCGCGCTCGGCGTTGCGTCCTACAGACAGGCGGAGCGCGAAGCAATAGAGAAGGCAAGCTACTGGCTCGAGCAGACCGGCCTCACCGAGCGCGCCGACGACCCGGCCGGGCAATTGTCCTATGGGCAGCAACAGCGACTCGAGATCGCGCGCGCCATGTGCACCGACCCGGTGCTGCTCTGCCTCGACGAGCCGGCGGCCGGCCTCAACCCGCACGAGAGCGCGGCGCTCGGCGATTTCCTGCGCGCCATCCGCCGCGACCACGCGACCTCGATGCTGCTGATCGAGCACGACATGACCGTGGTGATGGAAATCTCCGACCACGTCATCGTGCTCGACCACGGCGTCAAGATCGCGGACGGGACGCCCGACGAGGTGCGCAATGACCAGAGGGTGATTGCCGCCTACCTCGGCGTCGAGGATGAAGAGGTCGGTGCGGCCGAGGCGGAGGTCGGGCTGTGACGGCCCCCCTCCTCAGCGTGCGCGGCCTGCGCTCGTACTACGGCAGCATCGCCGCGCTCAAGGGCGTCGACCTCGACGTCGGCGAGGGCGAGATCGTCGCTCTGATCGGCTGCAATGGCGCCGGCAAATCGACATTGATGATGACGATCTGCGGCAATCCGCGCGCACGCGAAGGCTCGATCCTCTTCGACGGCCGCGAGATCACGCAGCTGCCGACCCACGATATTGCGCGCCTCAAGATCGCGCAGTCGCCGGAGGGCCGCCGCATCTTCGTGCGCATGACCGTGCTCGAGAACCTGCAAATGGGGGCGACGGTCTCGCACCCGGGACAATTCAACGCCGACCTTGAACGCGTGTGTACGCTCTTTCCCCGCCTCAAGGAGAGGCTCGACCAGCGCGGCGGGACGCTGTCGGGCGGCGAGCAGCAGATGCTGGCGATCGCGCGTGCCCTCATGAGCCGCCCTCGCCTGCTGCTGCTCGACGAACCCTCGCTCGGACTGGCGCCGCTCGTCGCGCGCCAGATTTTCGGCGCGATCAGGAAGCTCAACAAGGACGAGAAGCTGACCGTGTTCCTGGTCGAGCAGAACGCCTACCATGCGCTCAAGCTCGCGCATCGCGCCTATGTGATGGTCAACGGCCGCATCACGCTCTCAGGGAGCGGCCGCGACCTCCTGCACATGCCGGAAGTGCAATCGGCCTATCTCGAAGGCGGGAGGCACTGAGGGACATGACCGACTGGCTGAGTTTCTCGATCCCCGAATTCCTCAACGCCGAGCGGTCGCTGTTCGAATTCTTCTTCGTCAATGTCGTGCTTGGCGGCACCGCGGCAGCACTCGCGGGCCGCGCTATCGCGGCCACCTGGCGGCCCTGGTGGGATGTCGTCAAATACATGTTCCTGCTCGGACTGGCGGTGCGCTTCATCCATTTTTCGGTCTACCAGAGCGTCTTTTTGTCGTGGCACTACTACCTGGTCGATGCCACCGTGTGCCTCATCATCGGACTATTGAGCTTCCGCCTGAAGCGGGTCCAGCAGATGGTCACTTCTTACAATTGGATCAATCAGCGCGACGGCCTGTTGCGCTGGCGGAGCCGCAGCCGTGTCTGACGGCCTATTGCGCTGGCGCAGCCGTGTCTGAGGTGCGGCGACGCGGCTTAATTATGATGACATTTGCCGCGTTTATGGGTTCAATCCACGCCACACCGCTTCCAAGGGGAGAACATCGATGAAGACGCTCACCACGCTCGGCCTGGCCGTCGGCCTTGGCCTCGCGCTTGCCGGCTGCGGCCAGAAGGACGACACCCTCAAGTTCGGCGTCGGCGGGCCTTTCACCGGCTCAAACGCCGCGTTCGGTTCGCAACTGAAGCAGGGCGCCGAACAAGCCGTTGCCGACATCAATGATGCTGGCGGCATCCTCGGCAAGAAGCTGTCCTCCACCCTTGGTGACGACGTGGGCGATCCCAAACAGGGCGTTTCGGTGGCCAATAATTTCGTCGCCGCCGGGGTCAAGTTCGTGGTCGGTCACTTCAACTCCGGCGTCACCATGCCGACGTCGGAGGTCTACCAGGAGAACGGGATCCTGCAGATCACTCCGGCCTCGACCAATCCACGCATCACCGAACGCAGCATGTGGAACATATTCCGAACCTGCGGCCGCGACGATCAGCAGGGCAAGGTGGCGGGCGAATTCATTGTCAAGCACTTCAAGGACAAGAAGGTCGCGGTGGTGCACGACAAGACCACCTACGGTCAGGGCCTCGCCGACGAGACCAAGAAGACCATGAACGCCGGCGGCGTTCGGGAAGTGCTCTACGAGGGGATCAACATCGGCGACAAGGACTTCTCGGCGCTCGTGTCGAAGATCAAGTCCTCGGGCGCCGACCTCGTCTACTGGGGCGGGTTGCATACCGAAGGCGGCCTGATCGTGCGCCAGATGCGCGACCAGGGCGTGAACGCGGTCCTGATGGGTGGCGACGGCATCACCTCGGACGAGTTTGCCACCATCGGCGGGCCGGGCGTCGAAGGCACGCTCATGACCTACGGTCCCGATCCCCGCAAGCGGCCGGAGGCGCAAGCGATCGTGCAGAAATTCCGCGCCAAGAATTTCGAGCCCGAGTCGTACACGCTCTACAGTTACGCCGCAGTGCAGATCATCAAGCAGGCGGCGGAAGCGGCGAACTCGCTCGAGCCGAGGAAAGTCGCCGAGACGATCAAATCGGGGCGCACGTTCCCGACCGTGATCGGCGACCTGAGCTTTGACTCGAAGGGCGACATCACCCGGCTCGACTACGTGATGTATGTCTGGAAGAAGGACGCCACCGGCAAGATCACCTACGCCGAGATTGAGCAGTAGGCGCTCGGTTATTCCGTAACCCTAGGGTGGGCAAAGGCGCGCAGCGCCGTGCCCATATGCTTCATCAGCCGATGTTCTGCAGAGCGGGAAACATCTCGATCAGCCACGAATTGAACTGGGCGAAGACGCCGAACAGGAAGGCGAGCCCGGTGAGCACGAGAAGCGCGCCCATCCCCTTCTCCACATAGGCGAGATGGGCACGAAAGCGGGCCATGAACGCCGCGAATGGCTCGACCGCGAGCGCCGCGATAATGAACGGCACGCCGAGACCGAGCGAATAGACGGCAAGGAGGCCAGCGCCCTTGGTCACCGTCGACTCCGAGGCGGCGACCGCAAGGATCGTCGCCAGAATCGGGCCGATGCACGGCGTCCAGCCCAGCGCGAACGCCAGCCCCATCACATAGGCGCCCCACAGCCCGACCGGTTTTTGCACGTCGAGCCGCGCCTGGCGGTAGAGAAAGTTGATCGGAGTGATGCCCAGGAAGTGCAGACCCATTACGATAATGGCGATGCCGGCAACGATCCCAAGCTCGTGCGAATAGTATCGCAACAAGGCACCAATCGCGCTCGCGCCCGCCCCGAGCGCCACGAACACGGTCGAGAACCCGGCCACGAACAGGAGTGCGGCGATAAGGGTCTCGCGGCGCACCCGCGACTCGGGTTCTGCGTCGGCGATGCGCTCGATCGAGGTCCCGGCCAGGTAAACGAGATAGGGCGGCACCAGCGGCAAGACGCAGGGCGAGAGGAAGCTGATCAGGCCCGCGACCAAGGCGGCGAAGAGAGAAACATCCGCTGGCATATTGCCTAGGCCCTGGGTCGTCTGGACTGAGTCATCTGCGGTCCACCTTCTCGGCACTTTCTCGGCGCTTGGGGCAGCCCTAGATGCGCCGAGCGCCATGCCCGGCGCAAGCCACCCGCAACACCATCGCATCGATGTGATCGCTGGTGATAGGCTTAGGCGATGGCGCAGCAGAACCTCATCACCGACGTCGCCGGTGTCCAGGTCGGACACGCTGAGGATGCGCGGCTTGCCTCCGGCGTCACCGCGATCCTGTTCGATGAGCCCGCGGTCGCCTCGATGGATGTGCGCGGCGGCGGGCCCGGCACGCGCGAGACGGACCTGCTCGAGCCGGCGATGACGGTCGACCGCATCGACGGGCTGGCCTTTTCCGGCGGTTCGGCGTTCGGGCTTGAAGCCGGGGGCGGCGTGCAGGCGCTGCTGCGCGAGCGCGGACGCGGCTTTGCCGTCCGCACCGCGCGGGTGCCGATCGTGCCCGGCGCGATCCTGTTCGACCTGCTCGCGGGCGGCGACAAGAAGTGGGGACGCTTTGCGCCCTATCGCGATCTCGGCTATGCGGCGGCGGTCGCGGCGGGGAGAAGCTTCGCGCTCGGCAGCGTCGGTGCGGGCCTTGGCGCCACGACGGTCGACCTCAAAGGCGGCGTCGGCTCGGCCGCAGCGGTGACGCCAGACGGCTTCACGGTCGGCGCGCTCGCGGTGGTGAACGCCGCCGGCTCGGTCGTGATCGGCGGCGGCCCGTGGTTCTGGGCGGCGCCGTTCGAGCGCAACGGCGAATTCGGCGGCCGCGGGATGCCGACTCCGATTCCGCTCGCCGCGCTCGAAGGCCACACCAAGGGCGGACAACGCGAGAGCACCACGCTGGTCGTGGTCGCGACCGACGCGACGCTCACCAAGAACCAGGCTAAGCGGCTCGCCGTGATGGCGCAGGCCGGGCTCGCCCGCGCGATCTATCCGGTGCATACCCCGCTCGACGGCGACGTCGTGTTCGCCGCCGCAACCGGCCGCAAACCGCTGAGCGATCCGCTGCGCGGATTATCGGCGCTCGGAGCCGAGGCCGCCAACGTGGTGGCGCGCGCCGTTGCCCGCGGCGTCTACGAGGCGCGCGCATTGGACTTGGCCGGCGCGCTGCCGAGCTGGCGTGAAACATTTTTACCAAAGACCTGAGACTCGGCTTTACCAAGCACCGCAGATTCGACCCTCGAATTTCGCCAAAGCCTTGACTTGCCTTGGGATTGCCTCGTTAAGATGATTAGCTCAACTAATCTTAGCGGTAGCTAAGTAAGGGTTGGAGGGAAATCCATGCGATTTGGTGCGGCTGTTTGCGCGCTCGTCATCGTCGCGTTGTTGGCGGTTTTCGCGGCGATCGTGTCCCAGCGGACGACGGCGGCGGACCAGGTCGCGCAGGCGACACAAACCGCGACCTTATCCACAAATCCATCCACAGGGTCCCCGACGCTCGCGTCAAGCGCCGCCCGTACAGTGCCGGTACGCGAGGTGGAGTCCCCCGCCACCCAGCCCGCCGCACCTGCGGCTCCCGCTGCGCCTGCTCCGGCCGTCGCCGCGCCCGCTCCGGCGACCGCCTCGCCCGCCGCTGCAGTGCAAGCCCCGCCGCCGGCAGCGCCCCCACAGGCATTCGCGCAGGCACCCGGCGCGGCCCCGGCGTCGGCTTCCGCAGCGCCTTCCGCAACGACGTCGTGTCCGGGCAATCCCAACGCGCTCGGAGTGTCGCGCATGGTCGAGGTCGACACCACCGGCGGCCCCGGATTCGGCTTCGAGCACTTCAAGACCCACGATTTCCTGCGTCCCAATGAGGTCGTGCTGACCTTCGACGACGGCCCATGGCCGCGTCACACCCCGCAGGTGCTGGCCGCGCTCGCGGCGCATTGCACCAAGGCGATCTTCTTTCCGATTGGCAAGCACGCGATGTGGGAGCCCGGGATCCTCAAGCAGGTCGTCGCCGCCGGTCATGCCGTCGGCAGCCATACTTGGTCGCACATCGATCTCTCGAAGAAAGGCATGACGACCGAGATGGCCAAGGAGGAGATCGAGAAGGGCGTCAGCGCGGTGCGCTGGGCCGCCGGCGTGCCGACCGCGCCCTACTTCCGTTTCCCCGCGCTCAGGCACCCGCCCGAGCTCGTCACCTATCTCGGCCAACGCAATATCGCGATCTTCTCGACCGACTTCGATTCGTTCGATTTCAAGATGCACAAACCCGAACAGGTGCGCCAGGCCGTGCTGGCCAAGCTCAAGAAGTTCGGCAAAGGCATTATCCTGATGCATGACTTCCAGCAGGCGACCGCAGCGGCTTCGGCCGACCTGCTGAACGACCTGCAGGCCAACGGCTACAAGGTCGTGTTCATGAAGCCGAAGGACACGATCACGACGATCGCGTCCTATGACGAGCTGATCCTCAAGGATCAGAAGCTGCCGACCGTCAGCGACCGCCCGACCACGAGCGTCATCCGCACGATCAGCGAGTGAAGCGCTCGGCGCGGTACGGCGCCGGATCACAGAACGGCGTTTGGCCGGTGATCAGTTCGGCCAGGAGCCTGCCGGTGGCAGGACCGAGCGTCATTCCCCAATGGGCGTGCCCATAGGCGAGCCACAGGCTCGGCTGGCCGGGGGCCGGACCGATCACCGGCCGCGAATCCGCAAAGCAGGGCCGGCTGCCCATCCAAATTGGCGCCTCGGTCTCCTCGCCGAGCGGGAAAAGGGCGCGCGCCGCCGGCAGCAGTCGGCCAAGCTGCGCCGGTGTCGGCGACGCATCGCGCGCCGCGAATTCGGCGCCGGTCGTCAGTCGCAGCCCCTGCTCCATCGGCGCCACGCAATAGCCGACGTCGGCATCGACCACCGGCCGGCCAAGGCTGGCATTGCCGCGTGGACGGAAGTGGCGATGGTACCCGCGCTTGACTGCGAGCGGCAGGCGCAGGCCGAGCGGGCCGAGCACGTCGGGAGTCCAGGGACCGAGCGCGAGCACGGCGGTGGCGGCGTCGATCGGCCCTTCCTGGGTGTCGACTCGCCATTGCGACCGGTAGCGATGCAGGGAGCGCGCATCGCCATTGATGAGGACTCCGCCATAGGCGGACAGGCGGGCCGCATAGGCCTTCACCACCGCGCCCGGGTTGCTGACGCTCGCCGCTTCGGTCCAGAAGATGCCCTGGCGCATCACCGGGGCGAGCGACGGTTCGAGCGCGAGCACCGCGTCGCGATCCAGGAGCTGATGTGCAACGCCGAGCTTTGCCGCCAGATCGCGCTCGCGCGCGGTGTCGGAGAAGGTGGCATCGCTGCGATAGACCTTGAGCCAGCCGCTCTTGCGCAGATAGCGCGCGGCGCCGCTCTCGGCCATCAGCGCCGCATGCTCGGGCAGCGCCCGCGCGTACAAGGGGCGCATCGCCTCGGCGAATTCGATCCGGCGCTCGAGCGTGGAATTGGCGCGGTATGCGAGGAGCCAGGGCGCGATCCACGGCAGAAAGCCGACATGATAGTTCGCCTCGGTCGCAAGCTTGAGCGCAACCCGCGTCAGCGCCGTGAGCCCGACCGGGAACGGGTGCGGCAGGAGCGTGTTGCCTTCGATCACGCCGGCGTTGCCGTAGGACGTCTCCTCGCCCGGGCCGCGCCGGTCGACCAGCGCCACCGAGACCCCGCGCTTGGCGAGATGGAGCGCGATCGATGTGCCGACGATCCCGGCACCGAGCACGATCGCTTCGGCATGCGCCATGGGGTCCTCGTGGAAATCCGTGAACAAGCGCCAGTATAGGGGACGAATGTCCGGCCAGCCACCGCCGACGCCGGCCGAGCGCCGTTGCCGCACGCGATGGAGCGTGTTAGGCGAACGGCGAACTCTGGAGGTCAGGGATGCGCCGCCCGCTGCTTGTCGCGCCGTCGATTCTGTCGGCCGATTTCGCCCGGCTCGGCGACGAGGTGCGCGCGGTCGAGGCGGCCGGCGCCGACTGGATCCATGTCGACGTCATGGACGGGCATTTCGTGCCCAATATCACCATCGGTCCCGACGTGGTGAAGGCGCTGCGCCCACACAGCAAGAAGCCGTTCGACGTTCACCTGATGATCGCGCCGTGCGACCCCTATCTGGAAGCCTTTGCCAAGGCGGGCGCCGACATCATCACCGTGCATGTGGAGTCGGGGCCGCATGTGCATCGTTCGCTGCAGGCGATCCGGGCGCTTGGAAAGAAGGCCGGCGTCACGCTCAACCCCGGCACCCCGGTGGACACGATCGAGCCCGTGATCGACCTCGTCGATCTGGTCCTGGTGATGTCGGTCAATCCGGGCTTCGGCGGGCAGGCCTTCATCGCCCCTTCCACCGACAAGATCGCGCGCCTGCTCGCGCTTGCGGGCGGCCGCCCGATCGACATCGAGGTCGACGGCGGCATCACGCCGGAGCACGCGGCAACGGCGGCGCGCGCCGGCGCCAATGTGCTGGTCGCAGGCTCCGCCGTGTTCAAGGGGGGCAAACCGGACAGCTACCGTGCCAACATCGCGGCGATCCGCAATGCCGCGGCGATCGCGCGCGGTGAGGCCGCCTGACGGCGCGAGCCGCCCTCGCGAGCGACGCAATATCGCACGACGCCGGGCATCGGCGTGCTGGATTCCGTCGCGATTGCCCGTCAGGATCGACGCGTTGGGGACTCCTCATAGGCTCAAATGCGCCGTCGAGTTGGCGCACTTTCGCATGGAGAAAAAGGCAATGCGTTTCGCACCGTCCTTTGCGGTGTTGCGATCACTGTCGCCTGCGATGTCGCCGGTGCCCAGCCGAACGCTATCGATCTCGACAGAACGACGCCCGCAGCGCATGACCGAACTGCCCGCAATGGCGCGGAGGCGACCTGTTGGCGCCGCTTGTGCGCCAGTGGATTGCACGCCACAACCACAAGTCTCGCGGGTAGCTCATGGACAGGCTGGATTCCGTGCCGTTTATCCGTCAGCATTGGCGCGCTGGGAGCGAGCGGCGGGGACTTCTCTGTTCGGATTCATTCAGGATCGACGGTCTTACAGCCGGAGGGGAAATGCAGAATGCGCGTAGTTTCAGTCCTTGGCATTGGCGCGGTGACACTGATCGGCGATCCGGCGAACGCCCAGCCAAACCGCATCGAATCGATCAGCACGCCGCCCTCCAGCGCGCTCACCGAGTTCTGGAGCACGCAACGGCTGAACCAAGCTCCGGCGATGCCGGTGCCGGTCGTCAGACTCGGCACGATCAATCGCGTGAACCCCGCCCCCATCAAACCGCGCGCAGGCGCACCAAGGCCGATACCCGGTTCGCTGGCGCGTGCTTCAGGCAATGTCTATTCGAGGCCGCTCTACTTCGGGGGACGGCTGGCTTTCAACACGCCGCAGGGGGAGATGACCTGCTCGGCTCAATTCGTGGCGCCGGGAATCCTCGCAACGGCCGCGCACTGCGTCCGCGACGAGAACAGCGGCCAGTGGTACACGCAATTCCTCTACCAGCATCAGTTCAACCGCAACAAGGCGCAGAACTTCTCGACCGAGTGCGTCGCCGCCTATAACGGCTGGGTCTCCGCGGACGATTCCAGATGGACCTGGGACTTCGCCATGATCAGGCTGCGCGGCGGTACCGACCGCGGGCATTTCGGTTGGCAATACGGCTGGTGGGGCGATTACGACAGGGTCCCCAAGATAGGCTATCCGGCAGGCATCGAAGACGCCCAGGTCATGCAGGTGGAGTTCGGCCGACTGGCGCAAGGCTGGGACCCCAAGATCGTCGCGCTCAATCACGGCAATGCGCGCAACGCGGAGGGCTCGAGCGGCGGAGCATGGGTCGGCAAATACGAAACCGTCGAGAACGGAAATACGGAATCCAATTACATCATCAGCGTCACGTCCCACCACGTGAACGACGACCGCAGCGTCTCGTACGGGCCTTACTGGGACAACAACTTCGTGGAGCTGATCACGCACGCCCAGACCGGATGCAAGTGACGCAACCAAGTGCACCGCAACAGGACGACGGCAGATGGCGAAAGTGGAGAAAATTTAATTGCCCAAACGCTCGCCCGGCCCGGTGTCGCACTGCGCGCGCCTTGAATCGGCCCCCTTCGGCCACCAGCTTTTCATGATGAGCAAAACCAAATCGCGCAACCCTAATGGAGAGATTCCAATGCGGGCGATCTTGGCGTTAACCGCTGCCGGCGTTGTCATCAGCGCCGCGTCGGTCCTTACCTGGACGGGAGCCATGGCACAGCAGACCCCGAAGCAGACCCAGACCAACCCGCCGCCCAATCAGATCGACTCGATCAAGACCCCGGAGGACAAGGGTCTGACCGAGTTCTGGACCGCCGAGCGGCTCCGCAACGCCCAGCCGATGCCGCTGCCGCGGGTCGATCCCAGCGACACCAAGAAGTAAGCGCGACGCTCACCTGATCGCGGCACAACGGCGCGCTAGCCAGCAGCGCGCCGTTGCCCGTATCGGCACCCGCCGCGCGCCGGCGCGGCTTCGGCCTGACCGGACCGGCGCGAACGGCGGCGTCGCGCCCGTGCTTTCCGGCGCGAATTGAGCTTGCCGTCCCGATCTGCTACAGCGCGGCTTCGTTGAGGGCCGCCGATGATTCCGCGCTACACCCGTCCCGCGATCGCCGCAATCTGGGACGCCCAGACGCGCTACCGCATCTGGTTTGAGATCGAGGCGCACGCGGCCGACGCCATGGCCGACCTCGGCATCATCCCGAAGGCGGCGGCAAAGGCGATTTGGGCCAAGGGCAAGGACGCGACCTTCGACGTCGCGCGCATCGACGAGATCGAACGCGAGGTCAAGCACGACGTCATCGCCTTCCTCACCCACCTCGCCGAAATCGTCGGGCCGGAGGCGCGCTTCGTGCATTCCGGCATGACCTCCTCCGACGTGCTCGACACCGCATTCAACGTGCAGCTCAGGCGCGCCGCCGATATCCTGATTGCCGATCTCGATGCGCTCCTTGCCGCGCTCAAGCGCCGCGCCTTCGAGCACAAGCTCACGCCCACGGTCGGGCGCTCGCACGGCATCCATGCCGAGCCGACGACCTTCGGCCTCAAGCTCGCCTATGCCTACGCCGAATTTGCGCGCGCCCGCGAGCGCATGGTTGCGGCGCGCGAAGAAGTCTCGACCTGCGCAATTTCGGGCGCGGTCGGCACCTTCGCGCAGGTCGATCCGCGCGTCGAGCAGCACGTCGCCAAGGCGATGGGGCTCAAGGTTGAACCGGTCTCGACCCAGGTCATTCCGCGCGATCGCCATGCCATGTACTTCGCCACCCTTGGTGTTATCGCGTCCTCGGCCGAGCGGCTCGCCACTGAGGTCCGCCACCTGCAGCGCACCGAGGTGCTGGAAGCCGAGGAATATTTCGCGGAGGGCCAGAAGGGCTCCTCCGCCATGCCGCACAAACGCAATCCGGTGCTCTCGGAAAACGTCACCGGCCTCGCCCGCATGGTGCGCGCCTATGTGACGCCCGCGCTCGAGAACGTGGCGCTCTGGCACGAGCGCGACATCTCGCACTCCTCTGTTGAGCGCATGATCGGTCCGGACGCCACCGCCACGCTCGACTTCCTGCTGGCGCGGCTCGCCGGCCTGATCGACAAGCTCGTTGTCTATCCGGAGACCATGGCGAAGAACCTCGACCGCCTGGGCGGGCTCGTCCACTCGCAGCGCGTGCTGATCGCGCTTACCCAGAAGGGCGTTGCGCGCGAGGACGCCTATCGCATCGTCCAGCAGAACGCCATGAAGGTCTGGCGCGGCGAAGGCGACTTCCTATCACTGCTCGCGGCCGACAAGACCGTGCGCAAGCACTTGAGCGAGGCCGAGCTCAAGGCGAATTTCGATCTCGGCTATCACCTCAAGCACGTCGACACGATCTTCAAGCGGGTGTTCGGGGCCTGAGGAAGCGTTCCGCGCTCAGGCAGCCGATGCTTTGCGTACCCGGTTGTCGTCCGCGTCCGATCGATATTCCAGGATATCGCCCGGCTGGCAGGCGAGCACCGCGCAGATGCGCTCGAGCGTGTCGAAGCGCACGCCCTTGACCTTGCCCGACTTGAGCAGGGAGACATTCTGCTCGGTGATGCCGATGCGCTCGGCGAGTTCTTTCGAGCGCATCTTGCGACGCGCCAGCATGACGTCGAGATTGACCACGATGGGCATTAGCGCGTCCTCATATGA
>Ga0066903_100002426_pt1 | contig 14589 bp, 9 predicted proteins | sample PanSoiMetaGPlot1_FD_67491 | JGI IMG/M metagenome (GOLD analysis project Ga0066903, IMG submission 67491) | Tropical forest soil microbial communities from Panama analyzed to predict greenhouse gas emissions - Panama Soil - Plot 1 (version 2) | ecosystem: Environmental > Terrestrial > Soil >...
CTATGATTTCGGCGTGATGTTCAGGTCCGGGGCGTACCCTTGAGTGCCAACCCTTCGCAAGCCGAGCTCGAAGCGAGGCTCCAACTGGCCGTGCACCATCACCGCGCCGGGCGGCTCCTGGAGGCGCAACAGCTCTACCGCGACATCTTGCAACACGTGCCGGACCACCCGGTCGTTAACAACAGTCTCGGCATCGCGCTGAAGGGGCAGGGCAAAACGGACGAGGCCGCGGCGGTGTTCCAACGGCTTGTCGCGGTCGCGCCCGACTATGCTCCGGGGCACAGCAATCTCGGCAATATCCTTTTCGAAAAGGGCAAGCTGAGCGAGGCCGAAGCGTCCTACCGGCGCGCGCTCGTGCTCAAGCCCGACATGATCGATGCGCTCAAGAACCTTGGGCTGGTGATCGTCGACAGCGGCCGCTTCGCGGAATGCTTTCCGGTGTTCCGCCGCCATGCCGAACTCGCGTACGGCAAGAACCCAGCGAGCCAGCCGGCGCCGCCGCACAAAGCGCAGCACGATCAGGAACAGCGCGATTACCTCAACGGCGGCCAAGCCGGCGGCGCGGCTCTGCCGTTCCATCTCGAGGAAGGCACCCCGGTGAGCGGCCGCGCCGTCAACCCCGACGGTTCGCAAGGCGCGGTTGCCGCCACTTGGCGGTCGAGTTCGCCGCAGATCGCCGTCATCGACAATCTCCTGACCGATGAAGGGCTCGAGCAGCTGCGGCGCTATTGCTGGCGCTCGACCATGTGGCACAAGGCCTACCCCAACGGCTATCTCGGCGCGATGCCGGAGCACGGATTTGCCTGTCCGCTGGTGGCGCAGATCGCCGACGAGCTGCGCAGCACCTATCCGGAGATCATTGGACAGCATCCCCTGTTGCAATGGTGGGGGTTCAAATACGACAGCCGGCTCAAGGGCATCAACATCCATGCCGACTTCGCAGCGGTGAATGTCAATTTCTGGATCACGCCGGACGAGGCGAACCTCGATCCGGAAGGCGGCGGCCTGGTCGTGTGGGACAAGCCTGCGCCGCTCGACTGGAATTTCGCCCAATACAACAATCCGAATGCCGGCCAAAACATCCGGGACTTCCTGGCGCGCTCGGGCGCGCGGTCGGTCACGGTTCCGTATCGAGCCAACCGGGCGGTCATCTTCGATTCCGATCTGTTCCACGAGACCGACCGGATCACGTTCAAGGAAGGCTACCTGAACCGGCGTATCAACATCACGATGCTCTTCGGCCTGCGCGGCGAAGCGACTGCAAAGCAGAGATGACGCGCGCGGGTTCGATCGCGCCGTGAGCGGGCTTGTCGCATCCAGAACAGCGCGATCTGACGAATGGGCGCGGCAATCCTTTGCGATGACCGGCCGGCGAGAGCAGGGGACGCGGGCGTGCTGCACACGATAGAGCAGGCGATCCAACTGCACCAACAGGGGCGGCTGATCGATGCTGAACGGCTCTACCGCGAGGTGCTCCGCGTTTCCCCGCGCGATTTCGAGGCGCTGCACCGGCTCGGCGTTCTCAAGGCGCAGCAGGGCAAGCCGGATGAGGCGGTGCGTCTGATCGAGTCGGCGCTGGCGGTCGACAGGACATCGGTGCCGGCCTATCTCAACTGCGCATTGGTGCTGGTCGGCGCCGGGCGGCACGCCGACGCGCTCGCGGCCTATGACCGGGCCCTGGCGATCGATCCGCGGAATGCATCGGCGCTGTCGATGCGCGCCGACACGCTCTGCGATCTCGGCCGCCGCGACGAGGCGCTGGCAAGCTACGACCGGGCGATCGCGGCCGATCCGCGGCTGGTTCCGGCTCTGGTCAATCGCGGGGTCCTGCTGCGCGAATTGGCCCGTCCCGAGGAGGCGCTGGCGAGCTACGATCATGCGATCGCGGTTGAGCCGCGTGATGCCGAGGCCTGGAACAATCGTGGTGTCGTGCTGCACGAGCTCGACCGGATTCCCGAGGCGCTGGCAAGCTACGAACGCGCTTTGGCGAACCAGGCTGATCATGTCGAGGCACTGTTCAACTGCGGCAACGCGCTGTTGGCGCTGCGGCGTCCCGCCGAGGCGGCGAGCCGCTACACGCGGGCATTGGCGCAGCGGCCCGACTTTGCCGATGCCTGCAACAATATGGGCAGCGCGCTGTCGCAGCTCGGCAGGTTCGAGCAGGCATTTGCAAGCTATGAGCGCACGCTCGCACTCAAGCCCGGCCACATTGACGCGCTCGTCAATCGCGCCGGCATGTTGGAAAAGCTTGGCCGCCATCAGGAGGCGATCGCCGCGTACGAACGCCTGCGCGCGCTGCGACCGGAGCCGCCGACTGTTCTCGACGGTCTCCTCCGCTGCCGAATGTCGATCTGCCAATGGTCGGGAATGGAGGCGCTGAGCCGGGACCTCGTTGCGGCTGCGGTCGATGGGTCCGCCACCGTCGATCCCTTCGACCTGCTCGCATTCGATACGACACCGGCCGAGCAGCTCGCCTGCGGGCGTCACTGGGTCCGCGAGAAAAAGCTAAAACATATTTTTCGTCAATGGGATAAGGCAGCCTTCTCGGGTGACCGAATTCGCGTCGCCTATGTTTCCGCCGACTTCCATCAGCACGTGACCGCCAATGTGATGGCCGAGCTGTTCGAGCTGCAGGACCGCACGCGGTTTGAGCTGATCGGGATTTCGTTTGGCCAGGATGACCGCAGTCCGATGCGGTCACGCCTGACCCGCGCCTTCGATCGCTTCTTCGATGTGTCCACGCGCACCGACGGTGACATCGCCAAGCTCATCCGTGAGCTCGGCGCCCATATCGCGCTTGACTTGAAGGGCCACACTCAGGATGCGCGGATCGGTATCTTCGCGCAACGCGCTGCGCCGATCCAGGTCGGCCATATAGGCTTTCCGGCGACAACGGGCGCGGACTTCATCGATTACATCATCGCAGACAGATTTGTGCTGCCGCTCGAGCACGAGCCCTTCTTCGACGAGAAGATCGTCCATCTTCCCGAGTGCTATCATCTGCGCGATTGCACCCAACGTGTCGCACCGACGATTCCGTCGCGTGGCGCGGTAGGGCTGCCCGAGCGCGGCTTTGTCTTCTGCTGCTTCAACAACGGCTGGAAGATCAACCCGCGCATGTTTGACATCTGGGGGCGGCTCCTCGCCGCAGTCGAGGGAAGCGTGCTGTGGCTGTTCAGCAGCAACGAACACGCGATTGCGAACCTGCGCAAGGAGATCGCTGCGCGCGGCATCGACCCGGACCGTCTCGTGTTCGCGCCACATCGCGACTTGTCCGATCACCTGGCAAGGGTCACGCTCGCCGACCTGTTCCTCGACACGCTGCCCTACAACGCCCACACCACGGCGAGCGACGCGCTGTGGGCCGGCGTTCCCGTCGTTACCTGTACCGGACCCGCGTTCGCCGGGCGGGTGGCGACCAGCATGCTCCATGCGGTCGGCCTGCCGGAACTGGTGACGACGACGCCCGAAGACTACGAGGCTTTGGCGCGTAAGCTCGCGGGCGATGCGCCGCTGCTACGATCGATCCGCGCCAGACTCGAGCCGAATCGGCCGCGCTGTCCGCTGTTCGACACCGCGCGCTTCGCGCGCCACCTCGAGTCCGCATACGCCACGATGGTCGACATGTGGCGGCGTGGGGAAGCAGCGCGCGCCTTCAGTGTGTCCCCGATCGATTCGCCGCGCGCCTGACATGACTCCGGCTGCGTTGCTCGCGGAAGGCGTCAGGCTGCAGCAGCAGGGTGCGCTGGCTGAGGCGGCGGTTCGCTTCGCGGAACTGTTGCGGCTCGAGCCGGGTAATGCGGACGCGCTCTATCGGTTGGCGCAGGTGTCGTGCCAGCAGGGCCGGTTCGAAACCGGCGTCGAGCTTGCCCGCGCGGTCCTCGCCACCGACCCGCGGCGGGCGCGCGCGCATCTCCTGCTTGGCATGGCGCTCGCCCGGCTCAAGCGGCCGCATGAAGCGCTGGCGAGCTTTGATTGCGCGCTCGCGCAGGCGCCTGATCTCGCCGACGCGCACGGCAACCGCGGCGATGCTCTGGCCGCGCTCGGACGCCAGTCGGAAGCGGTGGCAAGCTACGACCGCGCGCTGGCGATCGCCCCGGACTCGATCGACAATTGGTGGAACCGCGGCGCCGCGCTGCATGAGTTGCGCCGCTATGACGACGCGCTTGCAAGCTATGACCGCGCCCTCGCGCTCAAGCCGGATTTCGCCGAAGTGCATTTCAATCGCGGCAACGCGCTGGCGCTGCTCGGCCGCCAGGGCGAAGCGCTTGCCGCCTATGACCGGGCGCTCGCCATCGATCCGGCCTATCTCGACGCGCTCAATGCCCGCGGCGCGGCGCTGGTCAAGCTCAAGCGGCACGCCGAGGCGGTCGCATGCTTCGAGCGCATGCTGGCGCGCGATCCGCGCCATCCGCGCGCACTCGGAGAGCTCGCCCATTGCCATCTCGTGACCTGCGACTGGGACGCCGCCGCGCGGGTGGCGGGTGAACTCAAGCGCTATCTCGCGGACGACGCGTCGATCATTTCGCCGTTCGTTCTGCTCGGGCTTGCGGTTGGCCCGGCGGTGCTCGCCGACTGTACCAGGCGTTTCGTCGCACACAGTATCCCCAGCCGCGAACCGCTCGCGCGCGGCCGCGGCGTCCCCGACCGTGAGCGGATCCGCGTCGCCTATCTCTCAGCGGACTTCCGCAGTCATGCCACCGCCTTCCTCGCAGCCGGGCTGTTCGAGCAGCATGACCGCTCCCGCTTCGAAGTCGTTGGCGTCTCGTTCGGCGCCGACGATGGCAGCGCGATGCGCGCGCGCCTGATCGGCTCGTTCGACCAGTTCCACGACGTTGCGGAGCACGGTGACCGCGAGATCGCCGAACTGCTCCGGGAGCTCAGCATCGACATCGCGGTCGATCTCAAGGGCCATACCGAGGAGGCAAGACCCGGCATTCTCGCCTACCGGCCGGCGCCGGTGCAGGTGGCCTATCTCGGCTACCCGGGTCCGCTGCAACTCGACGGGATCGATTATGTCATTGGCGACAAAGTGGTTCTTCCGTTCGACCAGCAGCCGTTCTATGCCGAGAAGATCGTCCATCTTCCCGACAGCTATCAGGTCAACGATGCCAACCGGCCGATCGCGGCGCGTATGCCTGCTCGCGGCGAGCTAGGACTTCCCGAGCGCGGTCTGGTGTTCTGCTGCTTCAATCACAGCTGGAAGATCGCGCCCGACGTGTTCGATGTATGGATGCGGCTGTTGCGGTCGAGCGAGGCAAGCGTGCTGTGGCTGTTGCAGACGAACGATCCGGCTTGCGCCAACCTGCGCAGGGAGGCGCGCAAGCGCGGGGTCGATCCGCAGCGGCTCGTGTTCGCCCCGGTGTGCGAACCGCCCGAGCATCTTGCGCGCATCGCCTGCGCCGATCTGTTTCTCGATACGCTGCCCTGCAATGCCCATACCACCGCCAGCGATGCGCTATGGGCCGGCGTTCCGGTCATCACCTGCATGGGCGACACCTTTGCCGGGCGCGTGGCGGCGAGTCTCCTTCATGCTGCGGGCCTGCCGGATCTCGTCATCGACCGTCTTGCCGCCTATGAGGGGCTCGCGCGCAAACTCGCAGCGGAGCCGGCTCTGCTTCACTCACTGCGGGAGGGGCTGGCGCGAAACCGGCCGCGCTGCGCGCTGTTCGATACCGGCCGCTTCACGCGTCACATCGAGTCCGCCTATATGACGATGTGGGAGATCGCCAGGCGCGGGGAGCCGCCTCGCGGTTTTGCAGTCGATCCGATTGGGACATGATGATTGCGCCGGCAACGATGAAGGGACGGCCTTGACCGAGGCGGCCAACGCGGATGCGCTCCATTCGCTTGCGCGCGCGGCGTGCGAAGCCGGGCGCCTGCCCGAGGGAATCGCCTATGCGCGGCAGGCGCTGGCGCTCGATCCGCAACGCGCGCGGACGCATCTCCTTCTCGGGATGGCGCTTGCCCAATCCGGCTATTCAATCGAGGCGCTGGCGAGCCTTGACCGTGCGATAGCGATCGCGCCCGGGCTTGCCGCCGCCTATGGCAACCGCGGCGACGTCCTGGTCGCGATTGGCCGGCAGGACGAGGCCATCGCGAGCTACGATATCGCGCTCGCTCTCGTGTCGGATTCGCTCGAGAACTGGTGCAACCGGGGCGCGGCGTTGCATGATCTCAAGCGCTACGAGGAGGCGCTGGCAAGCTTCGATCGCGTCCTTGCTCTCAAGCCGGATTTTACAGAAGTCCATATCAACCGCGGCAATGCGCTCGCGGCCCTGCGGCGGCATCAGGACGCGATTGCGGCCTACGACAGCGCGCTGGCTTTGGCTCCCGATCATGTGGATGCGCTCACCTGCCGCGGCGATGCGCTGCGCGCGTCGCGGCGCTATGCGCAGGCGCTGGAAAGCTACGATCGGGCGTTGGCGCTCGCCGGCGATCGCGTCCCGGTGCTGATGGGGCGTGGCATCGCCCTGATCGAACTGGCGCGGCTCGAAGCGGCGCTCGCATGCTTTGACCGGGTGCTTGCGATCGAGCCCGACAGCGCGGATGCGCTCAACAACCGCGGCTTCGTGCTCAACGCGCTCGACCGGCGCGACGAGGCTTTGGCGAGCTACGACCGCGCGCTCCGCCACAACTCCGATCACGCGGAGGCCTTCGTTAATCGCGGGGTGGTGCTCTCCGACCTTGGCCTCCACCAGGAGGCGATCAGAAGCTATGAGCAGGCACTCGCCGGCACGCCGGATCATGTCGGCGCCCTTTGCAACCGGGCCAAGGCCTTGTTCACGCTCAATCGCTTCAACGAAGCGCTCGCGAGCGCGGAGCGCGCTCTCGCCGTCGATCCCGATCACGCCGAGGCCCTGTTCACGCGCGGCAACGTCCTGGTCCGACTCAACCGCTATGCCGATGCTATCGCCGACTACGAGCGGACCCTGACGATCGATCCGCAGCATCGTTATGCCAGCGCAGCCCTGGCGAACTGCTTCATGACGATCTGCGACTGGGAGAAGCTCGGCCGGGCCGAGCGGGACCTGATCGATCGCGTGGCCGCCGATCGGCTGATCGTCTCGCCGTTTGCGTTGTGCGGACTGTCGGTCGAGCCGGCGAGCTTCCTCAGATGCGCTAAAGCCTTTGCCGACCACGAGATACCACGGGTTGCGTCCATCACGCCGAGCCGAGCGCCGGCGGCGTCCGCCAAGATCAAGCTCGCCTATCTGTCCGCCGATTTCCGCCGGCACCCGGTCGCGATGCTCATGGCTGAGCTGTTCGAGCTGCACGATCGCCAACGGTTCGAAGTCATCGGCATTTCGGTCGGGGCCGATGACCGCAGTGACGTCCGCGCGCGCGTCGCAGCCGCCTTCGATCGCTTCCACCAGGTGGCAGGACAGGGCGACCGCGAGATCGCAAGCCTTCTGCACGATCTTGGCGTCGATATCCTCCTCGATCTTGGCGGCTACACCGACGGGGCGCGCACCACGATCCTCGCTTATCGTCCGGCGCCGATCCAGGTGAGCTATATCGGCTTCCTCGCAACCATGGGCGCGTCGTTCATCGATTATCTGATCGCCGATGCGGTCGTCATCCCGGCCGGCGAGGACAGGTTCTACAGCGAGCGCATCGTGCGGCTGCCGGAATGCTTTCAGGTCAACGATTCCAAGCGGAAGATTTCCTCCCGCGTCCCCTCGCGCGGCGAAGCCGGATTGCCGGAGGGAGCTTTCGTGTTTTGCTGCTTCAATGCCAACTACAAGATCATGGCGCCCACATTCGAGGTCTGGATGCGGCTCCTGCACGCCGTCGAGGGCAGCGTGCTCTGGCTGTTTCAGTCGAACGATGCCGCGGTCGCTAACCTGCGGCGCGAGGCGCGCGCGCGGGGCATCGATCCGGCGCGGCTCATATTCGCGCCGCGGGCCAATCCCGAAGACCATCTGGCCCGTCATGCCCTTGCCGACCTCTTCCTCGACACGCTGCCGATCAACGCCGGAGCAACCGCAAGCGACGCGCTGTGGGCCGGATTGCCGATCGTGACGTTGACGGGAGACCGATTCCTGAGCCGCGTCTCGGCGAGCCTGCTCCAGGCCGTGGGCCTGCCCGAACTGGTGACCCGCAACCGCGCGGACTATGAGGCGCTGGCGCTTCGGCTCGCGACCGACCGTGCCTTGCTCGCCTCGATCCGCCGCAAGCTCGCGGACAACCGCCGCACGCACCCCCTGTTCGACACCGACCGCTTCCGGCGTCATATCGAGGCGGCCTACAGCACGATGTGGGAGACCTGGCGGCGCGGCGAAAGCCCGCGCAGCTTTGCGGTCGCGCCGATCTGAGCGGGTTCAACGCGCCTGTCGGCCGGGGCGAGCCTTCTCTGCGGCCGGCACGATCAAGCCGGCATCGGAGAGCAACTTTCGCACCTCATCGAGCGTCATGACGTGCTCGGCCGAACTGAATTCACGCTCCAGCGTCGGCGCTTGCGCCTCTTGCCCCGCGAGCTCGGGAAGGATCGAGCGCACGACATAGTAGTTGCCGCGGGTGCCGGTCCGGCCGCATTCCTCCTCCGAAACCAGGACTTCGTGCAGCTTCTCGCCGGGCCGTATGCCGGTGATCTTGGTCTTGATCGGCCGTCCGTCGATCAGCGCCGTGGCGATGTCGACCACGCGGGCGCTGCGGATGCGCGGGACGTAGGTCTCGCCGTTGCGGGCTTCGCGCACCGCCGCGAAGATCGTGTCGACGGCCTCATCCAGCCCAAGCATGAACCGCGTCATCTGCGGGTGCGTGATGGTGACCGCCCCGCCGTTGCGGATCTGCTCGCTGAACAGCGGGATGACGGAGCCGCGGGAGACCAGCACGTTGCCGTAGCGGACGACCACGAAGCGGGTGGCGCGCGCGTGCAGGCTTGCGGTCGCGAACAGGCGCTCCTGCAGCGCCTTGGTCATGCCCATCACGTTGACCGGCTTCACCGCCTTGTCGGTCGAGATTGCGACGACGGTCTCGACCGGAAGCCGCAGATCGCGAATGGCCCGGATGATGTTCTCCGGACCCGACAGGTTGGTGAGGATCGCCTCCTGCGGGCAGTACTCGCAGGTGGGCACCTGCTTGAGGGCGGCGGCATTGAAGACGATGTCGATGTCCGACAGCGATGCCGATACGGCAGCGTAATCGCGAACGTCGCCGATCCAAAATCCCAGTTGTTCGGCTCCATGATATTTGAGCCGAAGGTGATGCTGCTTCTCCTCGTCGCGCGAGAAGATCACGATCTTGGCGGGCCGCCCGGCGTCCCCGTCGAGCAGTCGGCGAAGCAGCGCCTGACCGAGCGAGCCGGTGCCGCCGGTGATTAGGATGCGCTTGCCATCGAAGACCTGGCGGATGCTCTTGCGCGAGCGCATCTCATTGGCCCCGGTAGTCGTTCACGGGCTGCGACCATGGCATGATCGTCGACGCCATGCTCACAATTCCTGCAACATGGTTGCCCAGTCCGGCGGTTGATACCGGAACTCGTGCCGAAACCGGCTGGAATCGAGGCTGCGGTCGAGCACCCGGGTGTCATCCGCATCGATCGTCACGGGCGCTTGGAAATGCGCCTGGAAGAGCTTGAGCAGGGAATACTTGTCGATCGGTTCGCTCGAGACGTGATAGACGCCGTTGGCTTCGGGAAACTGCGTCAGCAGTCTCTCGATGATCCGGCTGATCTCGAGCGTGGTGAACCCGGAAAAGATCACGCGCCTGAATCCCTTGATCGCTCCGCGCTGGGCCAAGAACCACTCGAGCAATCCGAGCTTGCCCGAAAGCTCGCGGCCGACAAATGACGTTCGCAATGTCAGGCAATGCGGCGCGACGGGCTCGCCAAGCAGTTTGGCGCGGCCGTAGAGGTCCTCGGCATCGCCATTGTCTTGCTCGGTGTACATGCCGGTGCGGCCCGAGAATACGCAATCCGTGCTGATTTGGATCAGCCGGGCGCCGACATTGCGACAGAGCCTGGCGATCCGATGTGGGGCCGCGGCGTTGATCTCGATGTTGGACAATGCGTCGTCGGCGTCCGCACGCTGCTTGATCAGGCCGACGCAGTTGACGACGGCTTCCGGCGCGAATTGGTCGAACGCAGACGCAAGATTTGCCGTTGAACGCACGTCGATGCCGGCGAACGAGTTGGTCTCGTCAAAGAGCGACAATCGACGATAACACTCGATCGGGTGATGCAGCGTCGCGCGCACCTCGTGGCGGGGCGCCAGCGCCTTCAGCAAGGCGTGGCCCAACATGCCGCTGCCGCCCAGGATCAGGATTCGCATTCGTCATAGAGCGCTTTGCGCGAGCAATTCAGCCGTGCGGACGTGGCCCCGGGCAAAACTATCAATTGACGCCGCCGCGGCGCAAGTCGGCCTCGATCAGGAGCTTCGAGCCGCCGCCGAAGCGCACACGATAGACTTGCAGGTTTTCGAGCACGCGCTGCACATAGTTGCGCGTCTCCGAGAACGGGATGCGCTCCACCCAATCGATCGGATCAACCTTGGGGTCGCGCGGATCGCCGAAGCGCTCCACCCAGTCCCGCACCCGCCCGCGGCCGGCGTTGTAGCCGGCAAACGACAGGATGTAGGAGCCGCGGTAGTCTTCGAACAGATCGCCGAGCTCGGCGGCCCCGAGCTGAACGTTGTAGACCGGATCCGAAAGGAGCCGTTTCACGTCGAAGCTCACGTTGAACTTCTTGGCCACATAGCGGCCCGCCTCGGGTGTGACCTGCATCAGGCCCATGGCTTTGGCGGTCGAGACCGTGCGCTGATTGAAGGTGCTTTCCTGGCGCGCGATTGCATAGACGACCGACGTGTCAATTGCGGGCCCCACGGCGCGATAGTCGGGAATGCCGATGATCGGAAACGCGTGGTGTTCGAGCGGCAATCCGCGCGAGAGCGCAGCCTTGCCGAGGAGCAGTGTGGCGCGCGCATCTTTGTTGTCGACCGCAATATTTCCCAGCGCCGTGAGCGCGCCCGCGTCCTGGGCCCGGTCGCCGAGATCGGCAAGCATTCCGGCGACCAGGTCGCGTTCGCCGACGCCGTAGAGGAGCTCGATCGCGCGCACGACCTCAAGCTGGGCGGCGTCCGGCCGTTCCGGCGCTGGACGCAGCGGCAGATCCTTCAGGCCGAGCCTGGCACGGGCGATCTGGCCGTAATAGGCGGTCGGGTATTGCGCGGCGGCCTGATAGTGGATGCGGGCTTCGCTAGTGCGTCCCATCGCCTCCAGGGCGCGGCCCTGCCAATAGCCGGCGCGGGCGAGCGAGATCGGATTGGCGACACCGTGCGCGATCTTCGCGAAATGCGTCTGCGCCGCCGCCGGATCGTTGAGGAAGCGCAGTGCGATCCAACCTGCCGTGAACTCATGCTCGATGCGGTAGTTCTCCCGGCTCGGAGGAAGCGCATCGCGTGCGATCCGATAGGCCGTCTTCGCGTCGCCCTCATCGAGCAGCTTGCGGGCGATGAGCCGCCGCTCGACCCACCATTGGTCGGCATCGAGGGTTGCCGAATGGTCCTGCGGGAGGGAGAGGATGAGTTGGGCAGCGTCGGCCGCCTTGTCGTTGCGCCGCAGCCACTGCGCGCGGCTGAAGATGTAGCCGACGTCGCGCCGAGCATCGGCCGGCACCGCGTCGAGCTGCGCCTTGGCATTGCCTGCCTTCTTGATCACTGCGGCGCGGGCCTTGGCGATTGCGGGGGCGCTGCCGCCAACGCGGCCAGCCGAGCGCATGCCGGCCTCCACGTCTTCAGCGTAGAGGCGCATGTCCATGCGCGCCTTGTGGTCGGCGGTCGTGATCAGGTTGCCGAAGTCCTCGAGCACGTCCGATTCGAGGTCGGCCGAGAACGCGTCGTTACGCCACGCGTCGCGCAATTGCGCCTGCGCGCCGGCGCGGTCGCCTTGGGCGAGCAGCACTCGGGCGAGCGCGAAACGGCCTTTGGCGGTGAGCGGCGTGTCCTTGCCGAAGAACGCGCGCGTGGCCGCGGTGTCGGCTTCCTCCTGCCACAGCATGGCCTCGGCGCGCCGCCGCAGGAAGCCGATGGCGGGCCAGCTTGGATTGGCGGCGATGAAAGCCGAATAACGTGCGAAGCTCGCGCCGTTGTTGTCGCTGCGCAGGATCGCCCATTCGACCAGCTTGCGCGCGACCGGATCGGTGATCGAGCGCTGCTCCTCGGTCGCTTCCGATGACTTGCCCTGGCGGGCGAGGGCGACGGCGGTCTTGACGTGCGCGACGTCGACGCTCGAGGTGGGCCCGGCATAGGTGGTGAGGAACGGTACCGGGGCGCTCTGCGTCTTGGCGGCTTTGTTTTCGGTTTTCTTGTCCTTGCCTTTGTCCTTGCCTTTTGTGGCCGCGGTCTTGCTCGCGTTGGCGGTGCTCGCCTTGCTGGCGCTCGCCTTGGCGGCACTCGTCTTGGCGGACTTGGATGCTGTCGCATCCTTGCCAGCGGAGGTGGCCTTTTTGGCCTCGGGCGATGATCCGGTCTGGGCATCCGCGGTGGGACCGAGGGCGAGCAGGGCCAGCGCGAAGCCGGCCATCAGGGCGATGCGGGCGTGAATCATCACAGGGTCGATCCCGTCCTCACGAGGGTTGCTTTCCCCACATTTATTCGATTGATAAGATTGACGAACAGCTAATTCAGCCGCGACCATTGGTCCAGCACCGCGGCAAAAAGGGGGCGGCACCCCATCATGCCACCAGCGCGGCGCTTTCGGGAACCCGGATGACGCTTATCCGATTGCAATAGCGCCGCCCAAACATCTGAGGACTGCGACCATGACCGCCACGACGAGCTTCCGAGGATCCTTCACCGCGCTCGTCACCCCGTTCAAGAACGGCGGGCTCGACGAAGCCGGCTTCCGCAGTCTGGTCGATTGGCAGATCGCCGAGGGAACAAATGGCTTGGTGCCGGTGGGCACCACCGGCGAAAGTCCGACGCTCTCCCACGACGAGCACAAGCGAGTGGTGGAATGGTGTGTCAGCCAGGCCAAGGGGAGGGTGCCGGTCGTGGCCGGCAGCGGTTCCAATTCGACCCACGAAGCGATCGACCTCTCGAAGCACGCGGAAGAGGCCGGCGCTGACGCGGTGCTCATCGTTACGCCCTATTACAACAAGCCGACCCAGGAGGGCCTCTATCAGCACTTCAAGGCGATCAATGACGCGATCGGGATCCCTATCATCATCTACAATATCCCGGCGCGCTCGGTGATCGACATGTCGGTCGACACGATGAAGCGGCTGTTCGAGCTCAAGAACATCGCCGGGGTCAAGGATGCGACCGCCAACATGGTGCGCGTCTCGCAACAGCGCGGCGAGATCGGCCCCGACTTCAATCAGCTCTCCGGCGAGGACGCGACAGCGCTCGGCTTCAATGCCCACGGCGGTCACGGTTGTATCTCGGTGACGTCGAACGTGGCGCCGCGGCTTTGCGCCGAGTTCCAAGGCGCCTGCCTGCGCGGCGACTACGCCACTGCGCTCAAGCTGCAGGATACGCTGCTGCCGCTGCACAACGCGCTGTTCATCGAGACCAGCCCGGCGCCGGTCAAGTACGCGCTATCGGTGCTGGGGCGTTGCGCGGAAACCGTGCGGCTCCCGCTGGTCCCGATTTCCGACAAGAGCAAGGCTGTCGTGCGCGAGGCGATGGTCCACGCCGGACTGATCAATTAGGCTGTTTCCTCCTGTTACGCTCGCGATTTGCGCGAACGGCTTCGCGCAAATCATCCCATCGTTGGGTCACGGCGAGCGAAACCAACGGAGGCGGCTATGCTCGAGGAATTCAAGAAATTCGCGTTGCGGGGAAACGTCGTCGATCTCGCGATCGGCGTGATCATCGGCGCCGCCTTCGGCGCGATCGTGAATTCGCTGGTGGCGGATATCCTGATGCCGATTATCGGGGCGGCCACCGGCGGTTTCGATTTCTCGAATTATTTCATCTCCCTGTCGCCAAAAGTCACGGCGGATTCTCTGGCCGAAGCAAGAAAGCAGGGCGCGGTTCTGGCCTGGGGGAACTTTCTCACGCTGGTGATCAACTTCGTCATCATCGCCTGGGCACTGTTCCTCGCGGTCAGGCTCATGAACCGGATGATGCAGGCGGAGGCGCAGAAGGCACCGCCGCTGACCAAGCAGGAACAGCTCCTGACGGAAATTCGCGACGCATTGAAGTCAAGGCCATGAATGCGACGCGAAAGATAACTATTTGATTTAATTGAATAAAACGAGCTATTGCGAGCCGGCGGGGGAACCTCTTGGCGGCTCTGGCATTGGCCCAACGAGATCGATATTCGACGCCCCTCGTTAGCGGCGCCCCTACAGGGCTGCGTCGGTCGCCGCACCTTTTGTCGGATACCGCACAGACGAAGGAATCCTGGTGGCTTACCTATGAGCAACCGGCTGCCGATAAACGCGTCCGCGAAGGACGCCGATTTGGATGCTGCAGGGGGTGGCTCGCAGCCGGCCGATAAAGGGGTTGCGGTGGCTTCAGATCGTACGCGTTCGGTCAGGCGCAACCGCCTGCTGGAGGCGTTGGCGCCTGCCGACCTTTCATTGTTGACGCCTCACCTGAAGGACGTAACCCTGGAGCAGGGGGAAGTCCTGCAGGAGCACGG
>Ga0066903_100002428_pt1 | contig 14587 bp, 11 predicted proteins | sample PanSoiMetaGPlot1_FD_67491 | JGI IMG/M metagenome (GOLD analysis project Ga0066903, IMG submission 67491) | Tropical forest soil microbial communities from Panama analyzed to predict greenhouse gas emissions - Panama Soil - Plot 1 (version 2) | ecosystem: Environmental > Terrestrial > Soil >...
CGCGCCGTGGTCCCCGCTGCCCTCGTGGCTGGCGTCTCTCATGAAGCGGCCTGGCGAAGACGTTGCCGTCGTTGCCGGCGACTCCGATCTCGCAACGGGCGACGTTCGCTTCTACTTCCTTGTGATCAGGCACGACGCGCGACCGGTCAATGTCGGCCGGAAGACCCCTGGTCGCGCTGAGCGAGGTAAAGGGTTCGTGTCCTTCGGAACGAAGCGAGAGGCAGTTTCCGCGGAAAGGTGCGCTGCATTTTTCTGCGGCTCCTCTCCTCCTCTCCCCTGACAGGGCGGCGGCCTCGTGTCGCCGCCTTTTTTCTGCAGATCCGGGAATAAGGCGAGCCGCTGAAACGTCTGTGGACGAAGAGCAGACAAGTCCCTACAGTTCTGCGAACCGAACCGAGGACACACCCATGGATCTCGAAGCCGAAGCCGCCGGCGTCAAGCTCACCGATCTTGCCTCCTGCGGAGGCTGCGCAGCCAAGTACGCGGCCGCCCGTCTCGAGGAGCTCCTCGCGGGCTTCGTGCCCGCCGACGCCGAGAACCTGCTGGTCGGGCTCGCTCCGGCCGACGACGCCGCGGTCTACCGGCTCGACGACGAGCGCGCGCTGATCTTCACGCTCGACTTCTTCCCGCCGGTCGTCGACGACCCGGGCGACTACGGGGCGATCGCGGCGGCAAACGCCCTGAACGACGTCTTCGCGATGGGCGGGACGCCGCTGCTCGCGCTCTCGATCGCGGCGTTCCCGGAAGAGCTGCCGACCGAGATCCTCGCGCGCGTCTTCGCGGCCGCGGACGAGCAGGTTCGCGCGTCGGGAGCGCTGCTCGCAGGCGGGCACACGATTCGAGACGCCGAGCCGAAGTACGGCCTCGCCGTCATAGGCACCGTCCACCCGGAGGCGATCTGGCCGAAGAACGGCGCGCGGCCCGGCGACTCCCTCTTCCTGACCAAGCCACTCGGGACCGGGCTGATCATGTCCGGACACAAGAAGGGGCTGACAGGCTCCCAGCCGCTCGAGCGCGCCGTCCAGTGGATGCGGACGCTCAACAAGGACGCGGCCGAGGTGCTGCGCGAGCGCACGCCGAACGCGGTCACCGACGTGACCGGGTTCGGACTGTTCGGGCACGCGCACGAGGTCGCCGAGCGGAGCGGCGTTCGGCTCGTGCTCGAGTGGGAGCGCCTGCCCGCGATCGACGGCGCCCTCGACCTGGCGCGGAAGCATGTCCGCACGAGCGGCGACCCGCGCAACCGAGATTTCGCGGCGGCGCATGTCACGCTCGATGGCACGCCAGAAGCGATCGTCGCACTCGGCTTCGACCCCCAGACGGCGGGCGGGCTGCTCGTCTCGCTCCCGGCCGAGCAGGGCCCGGCGCTCGAGGCAGAGTTCGCGGCGCGCCGGCTCTTCCTCCGGCGGATCGGCCGAGTCGAGGAGGGCTCCGGAGTACTCGTGGCTTAAGCCGAAAATGCTGCGCACTTTCGGCCTGGCAAGCTCGTCCCATCGCTTCGCTCGGGAGACCCGGGAGTCGAGTTGATGGAAACCAAGAGAGGCATGGTTCACGGGCGCTTCCAGCCCTTCCACAACGAACACCTGGAGTACCTGCGCGGCGCCGCCGAGCGCTCCGACGAGGTCTGGATCGGGATCACGAACCCCGACCCCGAACGGATGAAGCTCGAGGCGAGCGATCCGCTTCGCCACCTGCGGGAGTCGAACCCGTTCTCCTACGCCGAGCGGCTCCTGATGGTGAAGGCGGCGGCCGCCGACCTCGGGCTCGAGCCGGCGAGCGTCCACGTGATCCCGTTTCCCGTCAACGAGCCGGCCCTGTGGCCGGCCTACGTGCCCGAAGGTGTCACGCACTACCTGCGCGTCTTCGACGCCTGGGGCGGTACGAAGCTCGAGCGCCTGCGCGACGCCGGATACGAGGTGGTCATCCTCGACGAGGGCGCGGAGAAGCGACTCTCGGCCACCGAGGTGCGCGAGGCGCTACGCGAAGGCGGCGACTGGGAAGCCCTCGTCCCGCCCGGCGTTGCGCGTGTACTTCGGGAGCTTCATGAGTCGCGGAAAGTAAAAACGCTGTAAGCGAGCGCGACTTTTTGGCCGCTGCGTCGTTTGAACAAACGTCGCAACGAGAAGGGGTAGGTGCCATGAAGAAGCTCTTCCTCCCACTCATCGCCGTCGGCGCCCTTGCAGTCGGCGCCGCGCCGGCCGCACCGGCGACAACGGCGACAGTCCAGGTCCAGATCAAGCGCAGTTCGTTTGTCAAGTCGCTCACGACGATCAAGACGGGCGACACCGTCAAGTGGGTCAACGTTGACACCCAGGACCATCAGGTCGTGTCCAACAACGGCTCGTTCCTCTCGCCGATCCTTGGCCCCGGCAAGACCTACTCGCACCGCTTCAACGCCGCAGGGACCTACAGGTACCACGACGGCCTGAATCCGGCGGTCAGGGGCACGATCAAGGTGAACGGTCCGCCTCCCGCGGTCACCGCAGGCGTCTCTCTGCCGATCATCGTCTACGGGCAGGGGGTTTCGCTCTCGGGGACCGTCTCGAACGGTCAGGCCAACGAGAAGGTCACCGTCTACCAGCAGCCATATCCGCAGACCTCCTTCGCGGAGCTGACGACGGTGCTGACGGGCCCGAACGGTGCCTGGAACCTCGTCCTCACGCCGTCACCGAAGATCCTGACGCAGTACCAGGCCAAGTGGAACGGCCGGACGAGCGTCACCGTCGGCGTCCAGGTGCGCCCGCGGATCAGGCTCTTCTATCGGAACGGACGGTTCTCGACCGCCGTTCAGTCGGGTGCCTCGCACGCAGGCCGCTCGGTCCTTGCCCAGCGCCTTTCGCGCTTCGGCCAATGGGTGACCTTGAAGCGCGTGCGGCTCGGCGGCCAGTCGACCGCCGTCTTCCGGCTGACGCTGCCGAAGGGTAGGTCTCAAGTTCGCGTGGCGATGTCAGTCAACCAAGCGGGCGCGGGCTACCTCGCGGGGTACAGCCCGACGATCACAGTTCGGCGCCGCTAGGGGTCAGTGGCGCCGGAATACCACGAGGGGCGGCCCAAGGGGCCGCCCCTTGTGTCTGACCGTCGGTCATCCATTGGCCGGGATAAGACGGCCGCAAGGGCAGAGCCCGCACGGCCTCCAAGCGGCATCGCAAGCGACGCCGCGGAAGGGCCGCCCCTCGTGTCTGACCGTCGGTCATCCATCGGCCGGGATAAGACGGCCGCACGGGCAGAGCCCGCACGGCCTCCAAGCGGCATCGCAAGCGACGCCGCGGAAGGGCCGCCCCTTGTTTGGTCTAGCCTCCGCGCGTGCTCCCGATCGTCCTCGTCCTCATCGACGGGCTCGGCGACCGCGCGCACGAGGTGCTCGACGGACGCACGGCGAGCGAGGCGGCGGCGACCCCGAACCTCGATGCGCTCGCGGCGGGCGGCTCCTGCGGAATCCTCTTTGCCCTCGGGCCGGGGCGCGCTCCCTCGAGCGAGGTCGCGCACTGGGCGATGCTCGGGTACCGGCCCGACGAGTTTCCGGGTCGAGCCGTCTTCGAGGCGCTCGGCCGCGGGCAGGAGGTCAGCGCCGAGCACGTCTTCGCGTACGCAGCGCTGCGCCCGGCGGACCGGCGCGACGACGGCTGGTGGCTGACCGGCCGGCCCGACCCCGAGCGAGACGCCGAGCTCGCCGCGGAGCTGGTGGCGCGCTGCGACGGGATCGAGATCGACGCGCTCTTCTTCTCGCTCGAGCACGTCTGGCGCGGCGAGTCGGTGCTTCGGATCGCCGGCGGCGCCGACGAGCGGGTCAGCGACTCGGACGCCTTCTTCCGCGACCGCCATCCGGTCTTGCGACCGCGTCCGCTCGTGCCGGAGGCAGAACGGACCGCCCGAGCCTGCGAGGAGTGGAGTCGTGAGGTGATGCGCCGGCTCGACGGGGAGCGCTTCAACGTGATCACGCTGAAGTGGTTCGGGCGGCCGCGGCCGCTGCCGAGCTTTCGCGAGCGGCACGGAATCGACGGCACCTTCGCGGCCGAGTCGGCGTTCCTGCGCGGCCTCGGGCGGTGTGTCGGGCTCGAGCCGGTTACCGCAGAGCTCGAAATGGGGCTCGTCGCCGACCACCTCGACGCCGGCAACACCTTCGTCTACGTGCACGACAAGCGCGTCGACGAGGCGGGCCACACGAAGAATCCGCGCCGCAAGCAGTCGGCGGTCGAGGAGATCGACGCGCTGCTCGCCAACCTGCCGACCGATCGAGCGATCGTCTGCGTAACCGGCGACCATGCGACCCCCGCCTCGCCGGAGGTGATCCATTCGGGCGACCCCGTGCCGCTAATGATCGCCGGTCCTGGCGTCCGCACCGATCCGGTCACCCGCTTCGGCGAGCTCGACTGCGCTGCGGGGATCCTCGGCCAGCTGCGCGGTCCGGATCTGATGCCGGTCCTGCTGAACGCGGCCGATCGGCCGCTCTTCCTCGGCTCGCGGCCGACGCCGGTTGACGGGGCGGACGGCTACCCGGCCCCGGAGCTGCTGGAGCCGCTTACTTGATGCCGACCCGGATCCGGTAGCAGATCACCGCCGGACGGGTACGATCGCCGATGACGCGCGTGGCGGTCTCGCGGAGGATCACGAACGTCTCGTTCACCCGCGGGGCCTTCCCGCCGAAGATCTCGCGCGGGCCGCCGAGGGTCTCGGCAAGGCCGATCACCCCGTCTCCGTCGAGCTCCAACCACCCGTGGGCGAGAACCTCGCGCGCGAAGCGGAAGCGCCCGCTCGCGCGGATCTGCTCGAGGTGCTTCGCTTTGGGCCACGACGACGCGCCTGCGTGAAGCCCGAGCCGCTCGCGCGCCTCGCGGCGTGCGTCGAAGAGCTCGGCGAATGCCGCGTCGACTTCGGGCTCGACCACCGGCGGCACGTCGTAGTCGCAGGCGGCGAAGACCCCGCCCGTCCGCAGGAGCCGGGCAGCTTCGGTGAGGACGGGCTGCGGCTCCATCCAGTGGAACGCCTGGTAGGCGGTGACGAGGTCCGCCTCGCCCGCAGGGAGGCCGGTTTCGGCAGCGTACGCCTCGACGTAGCGGACATTCGGCTGCCCGGTCGCCGCCCGCGCCTGCTCGACCATGCGCGGGTTCGGCTCGACGCCGACGACCTCGTCGGCGCGGCCCGCCCAGGCGCGTGTCGCGAGGCCCGTACCGCAGCCGAGGTCGACGACCAGGCGGGGCCGCTTGGTGCACGCGATGTGCGCGAGGACGTCGAGCACCCCGGCGGGCGGCGTGGGCCGATAGCGGTCGTAGACGTCTGCGAACCCCTCACCGAGGTAGCCGGACCGCTCGATCAACCGTTGGGAGAACTCCGACATGGTTACGCTGATTCTCGTGCACGTCGAGACTTCGACGCCGGCCGGCCGGCTGCGGTCGTTTGCGGTGACGCCGGCCTGGTTCCTCCGCTTCGCCGCCCTCGAGCTATTCGCGCTCTGGGCGATCGTCGCGACCGGCGCGGCGGTGCGGCTGACCGACTCGGGCCTCGGCTGCCGCCACTGGCCGGGCTGCGAGGCGGGCCACCCGCTGCCGGCGAAGAACTACCACGCGTACATCGAGTTCGGAAACCGCGCCGTCGGCGGCGTCACCATCCTGATCACCTTGCTCGTCGCGGTGACGGCGTTCTGGTCGCCGCTCCGCCGCCGTGGCAGACAGCTGGCGGTCGCGCTCTTTCTCGGGACGCTGGCGCAGGCGCCGCTCGGCTACCTCGCCGTCAAGACCGACCTCCGCTGGCCGGTCGTCGCGGCGCATCTGCTGCTCTCGATGGTGCTGCTTGCCGGCTCGGTCGTACTCGTGCTCGTCGCCTCGATGTGCGTCGTTGGACGGGCCGAGCCACTCGTCCCGCGCGAGCTGAGGATCTTCGGGACCGTCGTGGCGGTCGCAGGCCTGGCGCTGCTTGTCAGCGGCTCGCTGGCGACGGCGGCAGGTCCACACTCCGGCGGCGGGACAACGCAGGTGCATCGGCTGGCGCGCTTCGAGCCGGTCCTGGTCGCGCATGCGGGGGTCGTGGCCGTCTTCGGCTGCTCGTTCCTGTTCCTGGTCGGATACCTGGCTGCGCGGCGATCGAGCGCGCCGCGGCTCTTCTGGGCGGCGGTCGCCGTCCTCGCCGTCCTGCTCGTCCAGGTCGGATTGGGCGAGCTGCAGTATCGGCTGCACCTGCCGTGGTACCTCGTGCTGCTCCACGTCAGCGTCGCAGCGACGGCCTGGGCCGGGATCGTCGCTCTGGCGTACGCATTCTGGCGCCCGCCGGCCTGGCTCGAGACCCGACACGCTTAAACTTCAAAGATGGAATCCGAGCTCCGCATTTCCGGGCGCCCTGAGCTGACGCGCCCGGTGCTCGTCGCGGCGTTCCGGGGCTGGAACGACGGGGCCCAGGCCGCCTCACTCGCGGCCGGCTATCTGGCGCGGCTCTGGGAAGCGGAGCAGATCGCCGAGGTCGATCCCGAGGGCTTCTTCGACTTCCAGGCGACTCGTCCGCACGTCTCGCTGGTCGACGGCATCACGCGTCGGATCGACTGGCCGGAGACGGCCTTCTACCACGGCAAACCGGTCGGGCTCGAGCGCGACGTCGTGCTGCTGCTCGGGATCGAGCCGAACGTCCGCTGGCGGACCTTCACGGATCTTGTCGTCGGTCACGCGCAGGGGCTCGGTGTCGAGCTCGTCGTGACTCTAGGTGCGCTCCTCGCCGACGTTCCGCACACCCGGCCCTCGCCTGTGACCGGCAGCGCGTCGGACCCAGGTCTCGTCGACGAGCTCGGGCTCTCGACATCGCGCTACGAGGGCCCGACCGGAATCGTCGGCGTCCTGCACGACGCGTGCAACCAGGCCGGCATCCCGTCCGCGAGCCTGTGGGCCGCCGTGCCTCACTACGTTTCACTCACGCCGAGCCCGCGTGCTGCGGCCGCGCTCTGCAACCGTCTCGGCGGCCTGATGGAGATCGAGATCGACACGACCGAGCTCGACCGGGCGGCCGAGACATACGAGGAGCAGGTCAGCCAGGCGGTCGCCAGCGACGAGGAGACCGCCGCGTACGTCGAGGAGCTCGAGCGGCGGGCCGACACGATCGAGGAGCAGGCCGAGCTTCCGTCCGGCGACGCCCTCGCCGCCGAGCTGACGCGCTACCTCCGCGAGCGCGAGGGCGAGAACGGCGAGTCGGGCCCGAGGGAGCAGTAGCGCCGCGGCGCCTAAGCCGCTAGCCGAACGTAAACGAGTAGACCGAGATCCCGGGCGGGAAGCGGAGGCTCAGCTGCGCGTCGAGCAGCTGGCGGGCGTGCACGACCGTGTACAGCTTGCTGATGCCCCTGACGGAGATCGAGCCGATCGATTGCCCGTCGGCGAAGACGCGGACATTGCCGTGGCCGCCCATGACGAGGTAGACGTCCTTCGCGTGGAAGTGGAGGCCGAGCTCGGCGCCGCGTACCGCCGTCGTGTGCTCGGCGCCGAGCTTCCAGCGCCCTGAGAGGGCCCAGCCGTTCTGGGGCAGGTTCTTCGGAGCCTTGTACGCCGCGGTCCGATCCGGAATGGGCGTTGAGCCGGCGTAGTCCGCGAGCTGATGCTCGTAGCCGAGGTAAGTCTCCGGGGTCGTCAGCTCGGTCGGTGTCATGTCGGCGAGCTCGTTGCGCGCGCGGCCCGGCTCGCCCAGCAGCTGCCGGATCAGCTGCTCCGTGTGGCCGTATTCGCCCTCGCCGAAGTGCTCGTGCCGGATCCGGCCCTGCTTGTCGATCAGGTACTCGGCCGGCCAGTACTCGTTCTTGTAGGCCTTCCAGGTCTCGTAGTGCGGGTCGAGCGCTACCGGCCAGGTGACGCGCAGCTGCTTCGTCGCCTCGCTTACGTTGTGCGGCACCGCCTCGAACCCGAACTCGGGTGTGTGGACGCCGACGATCACGAGGCCTGCGTGCCGGTACTCCCGCCACCAGGCCCGCAGGTGGGGAAGCGTCCGCAGGCAGTTGATGCACGAGTAGGTCCAGAAGTCGACGAGCACGACCTTCCCGCGCAGCTGTCGTAGCGTCAGCGGCTTCGAGTTGAACCAGTTCGTGATCCCGCGGAAGTCGGGTGCGGTGCCGACGTCGGCGAGCTTGCTCTGCTCGTGGGTGCAGCCGTAGCCGAGATGATCGCGTGAGTAGCAGCTCTTTTCGGCTGCCTGGAGGAAGTTGGTGTAGTTCGGGATCTTCGTCTGCAGCGTCCGGTCGACGTGGAAGACGATCGCGAAGCCGGATGCGGCGACAAGGACGCCGAGTGCCACCCTGATCGTCCGGGCATGCGCCCGGAATGTCCGCAGGCCGACAGCGGCCCGGGCGCTTCTCGCGATCACGAGCATCGGCAGCGCGACGCCCAGCGCGTACGCGATCGTGATCGCGATCGTCTTGAAGCCCAGGTCGCCGACGCTCGCGGCCTGCGCGGCGATGTAGCCCTGGATGACCCCACCGCACGGGACGAAGACGAGCCCGAGGCTGAGCCCCAGCAGGAAGCCGCCGCCCAGGTCGCCGGCGGGCCTCCGGCTCAGTCGCGACAGGGGCCGCTCGATCAGCACCGAGAACTGGGGGAAGATCAACATCGCCGCGACGACGAAGAGCAGGGCGATCGCGATGTTGCGCAGCAGGTCCTGCGGGAGCCCGAGCTTGTTGAGCAGCCAGGTGAGCACTAGCAGGGACGTCGTGAACGCGACGACGATGCCCGCGACGATCGCGATCGGCCTGCGCCGGCTGCCGCCGCTCGCGCCGCCGGCGAAGACGATCGGAAGCACGGGCAGCACGCACGGAGAGATCGCGGTGACGACCCCGGCCAAAAAGGCGATCCCAACGAGAAGGACCACGTTCCTATGGTCCTTCGTACGAAGCCGGCGTTACGGTTCTGTCGCCGGTTCTGCGACCGGCTCGGGAGCCTCGGCCTGTGGTCCCGCGCCGTCCTGCGCGGCCTCGCGCTGCTCCTGCGGCTGCCCGTTTTGCGCCTGCTGCTGTTGGGCTGTCGCCTGCGCCTTCTTCTTACGACGCCGGCGCCGCCTTCGCGAGCGGCCGCTCGGCTGCCTGGGAGCGGGCAGGTTGTCGGCGAGCGCATGAGCGACTTCCTGCAGCGTCCCGAGGTGCTCCCGCGCCGCGTCGATCAGCTGGTTCGCGCGGGGGGTGTAGCCCTCGGCCGAGGCGAGCAGCGCGACGCCGACCTCCAGCGGCTGCTGCCGGGCCGCGTTGACGAGCTTCGCTGCATTCTCCTCGTGCCTATGCCCGCGCGAGTTGGCGAGCGCGCCGAGGAGCCGCTTCGCCTCCGGGAACTCTGCACTCGCGCGGCGGTCCTGCACCTTGCGGGTGGCGCGTGCGAGCCGCCAGATCCAGCGCGAGAGGATCTGGTCGGGCGCGTCCGCCCTCCCCTCGCCGATCGCCCGGAGCAGGGTGCGGACGCCCTGGACTCGGTCCTTGTCCCAGGTCGGCGCCTGGGTCACAAGCGTGACGAGGTCGTCGAAGTCGGCGCGCTCGACGGTCATCGAGACGCGGTCGGCGAGGGCCGTCATCCGGAGGCGCCGGTTCGGGTTCTCCGCCGCACACGTCGCGAGAAAGGTCTCGAGCGCGCCACGCGAGGCTCCGCTTTCGGTGAACTTCTTCGCGAACTCGACCCGTTCGTCGTACCGGACGTTGCGGCCCGCGATCGTCGCCCAGTAGCGCTGCTCGTCCTCGTCGAGGTAACGCGGATCGACCCGCTGCCACTCGCGCGTGATCACGCCGAGCCGGCGCTTGACGTCCGCCGTCACCGGAACCAGCCACGGCACGGGCGAGAGCTTCCGGCGCGAGCGCCGCTGCTGTCGCCGCCGCGGCGCCGGCGTCACGCGCGCCCCCTCCCGGTAGAAGTCCGAGTCGAGCAGGCTGTGCAGCGAGACGACGCGCTCGTTGTGCGTCGCCGCCTTTGGGACGAAGTCGACGACGATGCCCGCTTCCTTGCGCGGATGCATGCGCATGATCCGCCCGATCCGCTGCTGGTAGACGCGTTTGCTTGCCGTCGGCGCGAGGTGCATGCAGACGGTCGCGCGCGGTGAGTTCCAACCTTCGGCCAGCAGCATCGCGTTGATGAGGACGTCGATCTCGCCGCGCTCGTACGCGGCGAGGACCTCGGCGAGCTTCACAGGCGGCGTGCGGCCGCTGACCGCTTCGGCCTTCAGGCCTGCGGCACGGAACTCCTTCGCCAGGTTGTACGCGTGGTCGACGCCGGCCGCGTAGACGATCCCGGGCGTCGAGTCGAAGCGGTCGCGGTAGAGGCTGGCGGCGGCCTGGTTCAGGGCCTGGTGGTCGAGGGCGGCTGCCAGGGCGCGCTCCTCGAAGTCGCCGCCGACGATCGGCACAGTGTGGATCGCCGCCGCCGGGGGCACGCGCAGCGAGCGCAAAGGCGCGATCAGGCCTCGGCGCGCGGCGTCCCCGAGCGGCAGGTCGTCGACCGACGCGGGGAAGACGTCCGAGACCTGCTTCGCGATCAGCTGCTCGGTCGCGGTCATGCCGATGTAGATCGGGTTCGTGAAGCTGCGGATCGCCGTGCTCGTCTTTTCGCCGAGCGCCGTGTGCGCCTCGTCGGCGATCACGAGGTGGTACACGTCGGGGTCGAGGTCGCGCCAGTGGCGTGCGAACCAGGCGTAGGTCTGGATCGTCAGCGGGTTGTGACTAGCGCGCGTAGGGTGCTCGCCGCGTTCGATCGCGTCGACGATCCGGTCTCCGTAGCCCTCGGTCGTGAGGTCGCGGTTGAACTGCGAGACGAGCAGGCGCCGGTGGGTGAGGATCAGCACGCCGAGCGTGCGAGCGGCCTCGACGAATCCGGCCGCGGCGATCGTCTTGCCCGACGCCGTCGGATGGCGGAAGCGGAAGCGGCGAACCGCGCCCGGGTCCTGTTCGGGCGTGAGCGGCAGCTCGTCTGCGTCCCCCTCGACGGGGGCGGCCCCCAGCTCGTCCTCGTCGTCCTCTTCGGCCTCGACGTACGCGCCGTTCCCGTTCCCGTTCGTCGGCTCGGGAGCCTCCTGCGCCGCTGCGATCAGCTCCGTGAGCATTCCCGCGAGCGCGTCGATCTGGTGACGGCGGAGCTCCGTCCCGGAGGCGAGCCGGGGCGGGCGGTCGGTGAGCACGCGCTCGAGGCCGAGCATCAGCGCGTAGCGGCGCTTCCACTCGTAGGAGGGCGCCTCGAGGCCGGCGTCCATCTCCGCGACCGCGTCGTCGAGCGCGAGCCGGCGCGCTGTCCCGGGCGCCAGCACGACTGCAGGGTCTTCGTCGGCCCGGAGAAATGGCTCTCCGGCCCAGTCTTGGGCGCGGGCGGCGGTCTCGCTGAGACCGTTTGCCGCCTCCGGCGCTAGCGTCGGCTGCTCGGTCGTTTCTTGCATCGACGCAGCACGTTTCCCGTGCTGCAACCTCGTAATGGGAAGCGAGCCCGCGTGGAAACCCCTGGCGAGCGTCGCTGCACGCAGCATACCCCATTGCGGGCTTTCTACGCGAGTCGGCCTAAATCGGGGTGCCCGATCCGCCCAGTCCGCCGAAGATTGCGAACGGATTCTGGGGCAGCGTCTCGTAGACGAGCTCCCCGCTCGCCTCAGCCTCGCCGTGGAGCCGCTTCGCGAGCTCTTGCGCCTCGTCCTCCGACGATGCTCCGACCAGCACGTACGTGTGTCGGCGGAGTACGCCGTACCCCTCGTCCTGGAGCCGACGGGCGAGCTCTTCGGCCTCGTGCGGCGATCCGGCTTCGACTCGTACCTCCCAGGGCGCGTGCCCGTGCTCGAGGACCTCCTGCTCGGGCTCGAACTCCTCGGGCGGCTCGTCGTCCCAGCGGTCCTCGTCGGCGAGCCAGTGCTCGATCGCGCCGATCTTTGCCTCGGCGCCCTCTTCGCGAAGCTCGGCCTCGACAATCGAGCGCGCAGTCTCGGCCTCGTTCCGCGAACCGGCATAGACGAAGATCGTCTCGTCGTCGCGGGAGACGGCGAGACGCCGGCCCTCCAGCTCCTCGGCGAGCTTGCGGGACTCCGAGCCGAGGTCGAGCCCGAGCCGCTCGAGCAGGCCCTCGGCGTGCTCTTCTTCGAGGTCGATTCGGATGCGCCAGTCGTCTCTCACGAGGCCATTCTCGCCGAGACGCCGGTCTCATCGAGGTGTTTGGTGATGCCGCCCAGCCAGAACGGGAAGCCGGCGCCGAGGATGAGCGCGGTGTCGACGTCTGCGGCGTCGGGCACCACGCCCTCGTCCAGGAGGTGCCGGACCTCGTCGTCGATCGCTGCCAGGGCCGACTCGAGGATCTCGTCCTGCGTGAGCGGGCTCTGCTCCGACACGGCTATCTCCTCCCTGCCGGCCGCATAGTTCGCGAGGGTCCGCGAGAGCGGGAAGCGCTCCGGATACGCGGCGTGCAGCGTCTCGAGCACGTGCAGCGCGACTCGCGGCCCGACCATTTGCAGGAGCACAGAGGGCGCCATCGGCAGGCCAAGGCGCAGGATCGCCTCGTCGGTTTCCTCCACGGAGTTGCCGCGCTCGAGTGCGCCGAGCAGGGCCGCCAGCATTCGGGTGAGAACCCGGTTGACGACGAAGCCGGGTGCGTCGCGGACGAGCACCGGGCGCTTGCGGAGCCTGGCGGCGAGGTCGAGCGCGGTCGCGACGGTCTCGTCGTCGGTGGCCTCGCCGCGCACGATCTCGACGAGCGGCAGCAGCGCGACCGGGTTGAAGAAGTGCATGCCGACGACGCGCTCGGGGTTGGCGAGACCTCTGGCCATGTCCGTGACGGAGAGCGCCGATGTGTTCGTCGCCAGGACGGCTTCGGGAGCGACGACGGCCTCGAGCTCGGCGAAGACCTGCCGCTTCACCTCGAGCTCCTCGTAGACGGCCTCGAGAACGAGTTGGCAGCCTGCAAACTCGTCGCGCCCGATCGTCGTCTGCACGAGGCTGCCGAGGAAGCGGGCCTTTCCTTCGTCGCAGCGGCCCGCGGAAACAAGGCCGGCGAGCTCGGCCTCGATCACGCTACGGGCGCGCTCGAGCGCTTGCTCGTCGACATCGGCCAAGACGAGCGGCAGCTCCAGCCGGCGCAGGAAGAGGGTCGCGAGCTGCGTGGCCATCAGACCTGCGCCGATGATCCCGACCTGGGTGACCGGTCGCGGCGCGGCGGCGAGCTTCGGCGTCCGCTTCGAGCGCCGCTCAACGAGGTCGAAGGCGTAGAGCGAGGCCTGTGCCTGCGGCCCGGGCAGCAACTCGGCGATCGCGTCCTCCTCGGCCTCGTAGCCCTGCTCGAGGCTCCAGCCCGAGAGCGCGCCCTCGATCAGGTCGAGCGCCCGGTAGGGCGCCGGGGCCGCCCCGTGGACGGTGTCGTCAAGCCGGGCGCGGGCCTTTCGGAGGGTGTCCGCAACGTCTGTGTCCCCAGTACTGGGCTTCGACACCGTTCCGCCACTGTTCAGTGCGAGCTCGGCCGCGAACGCGAGCGACTCGTCGACGAACTCGGCCGGCTCGAGCAGGCGGTCCGCGAAGCCGAGCTCGTGGGCCCGCCGGCCGTCGAGCATCCGGTTCCGGTTCAGCGGGTTCTCGACGACGAACTCGATCGCGGTGTGTGCGCCGACGAGCCGCGGGATGAGCTGCGTGCCGCCCCAGCCGGGGACGATCCCGAGCAGGCACTCCGGGCAGGCGAAGTGGCGGACCGCGGTCGAGATCGTGCGCGCGTCGCAATGCACCGCGAGCTCGACGCCGCCGCCGAGGCAGGCGCCGTTGATCGCAGCGACCGTCGGGTACGGGAGCGCGCGGATACGCGCGAAGAGCTCGTGGCCGGTCCGGCTCCCCTCGCGGGCGCGGTCGGGGTCGGTGCGTCTCGTGAATTCGTCGAGATCGGCGCCGGCCGAGAAGAAGTAGGGCATCCCCGTGATCAGCAGCGCGGCCCATTCGTCGGACTCGAGCCGTTCGAGCACGCGCCCGAGCGACTCGAACGCGGAGCGGCCGAACACCGTCGGCTTCGTGTGGTCGGCGCCGTTGTCGATCGTGACGAGCGCGATCGGGCGGTCGAGCTCCCGCTTGACGACGCCTACCAGCTTGAACTCGGTTAGTGGCTCAGACACGCTCCCACAAAAGCGCCGCGCCCATGCCCATTCCGACGCAGAGAGCGGTCAGCCCGTAACGCGAGCTCGGGTGCTCGCGCATCGCGTGGGCGAGCTGCGCGACGAGCCGGACGCCCGTCGCCGCGAGCGGATGGCCGCACGCGATCGCGCCCCCGTACGGGTTGAGGCGCTCGTCCTCGGGCGAGACGCCCATCCCGTCGCACCACGAGAGCACCTGCACCGCGAAGGGCTCGTTGAGCTCGACGGCGTCGATCTGGTCCATCGTCAGCCCGGCCCGCTCGAGCGCCTTCTTCGTCGCGGGCACCGGGCCCAGGCCCATCAGCTCCGGCTCGACCCCGGCGAACGCGTACGAGATGAGCCGCAGCCTCGGCTCGAGCCCGAGCTCTTCGGCCGCCTCCCCCGACGAGAGCAACGACGAGGTCGCGCCGTCCGTCAACCCCGCCGAGTTGCCGGCGGTGACGCGGCCGCCCGGCCGGAACGGTGTCGGCAAGTCTCGGATCGCCTCGACCGAGGTGTCGGCGCGCAGGAATTCGTCGGC
>Ga0066903_100002429_pt1 | contig 14587 bp, 18 predicted proteins | sample PanSoiMetaGPlot1_FD_67491 | JGI IMG/M metagenome (GOLD analysis project Ga0066903, IMG submission 67491) | Tropical forest soil microbial communities from Panama analyzed to predict greenhouse gas emissions - Panama Soil - Plot 1 (version 2) | ecosystem: Environmental > Terrestrial > Soil >...
GCTCCAAATTCTCCGGAAGCGCACTTTGCGCTGGGATTATTCTTTTATTGGGGTCATCGCCAATACGAGAACGCGCTGGCAGAGTTCAACCGCACGCTGGAATTGCAACCGAACAGCGCCGACGCGCGGGCGTATTCGGCTTGGGTTTATCGCCGGCGCGGTGAATGGGAGCGCTCGCTGGCCGATTCTCAACGAGCGGAGGAACTCGACCCGCGCGACGCCACAATCCCGACCAATATCGGAGTGACCTGCTATGCATTGCGTCAGTGGAAGGACGCGGAGCGTGCCGAGTTGCGAGCTCTCGCCATCGATCCGCACAACACGCAGGCAGCGATGTTCCTTGTCTTGACTCGCCTGACCACGACGGGCGATCTCCACTCGGTCCGGCGAGCACTCGATGATTTTCCAGACGTGATCAAGGGCATCCCCGGTGGCGCCGGCGGCCCCCGTGGCGCTACCGGAGCCGGCGACATTAGTGCAGTCATTGGCTGGCCGGTTTACCTCGACGTGATGGAAAGACGTTTCACCGATGCTTTTCAAACTGTCGAGAAGAGAGTGGTCAACGACGATCGCGCGCACCTTCAACAGCTTGCCGGGCGTGTCGCCATTCGCCTGCTGGCGGGAGAGCCTGAGGCAGCCAAATCAATGGCAGAAGAAGCGCTGCCGTTACTCGAGGCCAGATTCAGAGAGCGACCGGATGACACTTTCGCGATGACGGAGCTATCCTGGGTTTACCTCGCCTTGGGACGCAATGCCGATGCGCTGCGCCTTTCCAGACAAGCGGCGGATATAATCTCCATCGAAAAGGATGCTTTGGCCGGCGCGAATTTCCAGATCGGACTCGCGCAAATCGAGGCGCATGCGGGCGCACCTGAAGAGGCCGTTAAGAGGCTTCGACGTTTGCTCTCAATCCCGGCGGGCGCAGCGTCCATTGCTGGTTTGAAGATGGACCCGGTCTGGAATCCTATCCGTAACCGTCCTGATTTCCAGCAGCTGCTCTCAGGTCCGGAGCAGATCGGGCCTAACAAGTAACGGGAATTGAATCTTCGGGCCTTCTTTGCCGAACTGAAATAGCCGCTCCATTCTTATTCACGTCCATTAGGATCCCCATAATTAGCTTCCAGCTGCCGTCGGATTGGCGGCGTAGAACTTCGATTGCGTTGTTGTGAACTGGAACAATCTTTCCTGATTCATCGACTCTTGGGCTTTCAAAGTCGGTGTATAACTGCGCGATTTCGCCGATGGTCACCCCTCGAACGACTCGGCTCTGAAAATGCGTTTTTCCCTCGATCAAGGCGCCCAGCGCCTTTCGAATGGCATCGTGGCCGACCAGTATTTTGCCGGACTTGGTTGCGAAATGAGCCTCCGGTTCGTAGAGCGTCATAATCGCATCCAGATCACCGGCATTGAGATGGTGGTCGAAAACCCGCGGCTAATCCTCGGGTTTATGCGGCAATGTGGCGGACCCTTTTGGTGACAACGTTTCGGATCGTATCCGATCAACCGATGGACTGGCACGGCACAGTGCGACCGTAAATGAAGCTGCTGCGGCCAGCGCCGCGATGGTTCGCACATGGTTCCAAGCGGTCCAATTCTTGAGATAATTCGTCCATACTGGACCCGCCTCGGCACTCGACGGATTGACTGCGGCGAGTGCATCGTTCAACGGCACATTACCTGCGATGGTCACCAGGATCGTGCCGATGAGGTAAAGCAGACTGCCTACGAGTAGATAACCTGCACCCGGTTTTTGCCAGCGAATGAGTGAACTGACGGCAAGCACTAGACAGCATCCCGCAGTCCCCAAAAACACCGCGAAAAACCAGCGGTTCAGGACGACGACGTTAATCGATTGCATGGCCGCAATCCCCTGGCCCGGAGAAACGCGCGCCAACGCCTTCATAACGAAATTCGAAAAAGCGAAAAAGATTCCGGCCACGAGTCCGGAGAGTGCTGCGACAAACGTCAGGAGGTAGAGCGCATTATTCATCGGTCTAAAAGTGCGTGCGCATTCTCCAGTGTTGTTTTCATAGTGCGGATCGAAATTCCTAGATGACCGCGCGACGAAGAACTTCCGGGGACACATTTGCGCCCGTGACTAACAGCACAATCTCGGCATCAGCGTAAGCGGATGGATCCTGTAGGAACGCCGCCGTCGCCGCGGCGCCGGAGGCTTCCGCAACTACGTGCTCGTCGAGCAGAAGAATGCGGATGGCGTCGAGCAGTTCCGACTCTGAAACCAAACGCACTTCATCCACCAATTCACGGATGGCGATCACATTTGCTTCGAGCGGACGGAGCGAGGCTAACCCATCAGCAATCGTGTCGCATGCATCGGGGATGACGACTCTCCCTTGCTGCCACGATCGCACGTAGGCGGGCGCTTGCTCCGCCTGAACACCGATGATTCGAACGCCCGGATGACGACGCTTCGCTTCCGCGGCGACGCCGCGAATGAGCGCCGTGTCACCCATCGGGATAAACACGACATCGGGCTCGGCGATTTCGTCGAAAATTTCAGCCGCGATTGTGGCGGTGCCTGCCGGGACAAGCGGATCGCTTGCATCGTCGAGAAAATAGTGGCCGTGCGCGCGTGCAAACTCTGCGGCGCCTTCACTCGCCGCCGATCCACCCATGTCGCCTCGTTCGATCACTCTTGCACCAAGCGCGACAATCCGCGCGCGTTTCACCGGATTCGGATTTACCGGAAGAAAAATCGTGGCGCCGACTTTTGCGATGCGTGCAGCGTAGGCAACAGCAGCGCCGTGATTACCGGTGCTGGCGGCAACCACGCCTAGCACCGGGCGCTGCGCCACAGTTGTGAGCAAAGCTTTCAACGCTCCGCGTGGCTTGAACGAGCCGGTCGGTAGATCGCTTTCAATTTTTAAATGCACACGCGCGCCTGAACGTTGGGCGAGTGATTCCGCTGACACGAGACGCGTGGGTCGAAAATATCGCGACAACAATTCGCGTGCGCGTTCCACTTCGTTCGCGCTCGGAAGCATCGCGCCGCCTTCATTCCTCACATTGCGTCGTAGGCGCTTGCCCAGTCGTCCGCGAAATCTTCAAATCGTGTGGGCGTTGTATTCTCACGCGTCCGGGCTGGATTGATCGTTCCTTCGTTGAACGCGCGCGTCATCTCGACGTAAAGCCTGGCAAAACTTTCGGAGAATTGGGCCTGCACGAGTGCCTTGATTTGATCGTCGTAGGAAAATTGGACGTACTGAAGATCGGGTTTGCCAATCTTCTCGCCCAGAATGCGCGTGGCCTCTGAATAACTGATATCGCGCGGGCCGAACAACTCGCGCACAATCACGCCTTTCCAATCTCGAGTTTTAAGGGCCTTCGCCGCAGCATCGGCAATGTCGCGCGTCGCGACCATCGGAACGGCAAGATCAGCTGTGACCGAGTCGCCATTGATTCCCTCCTGCTTAATCAGAGCGAGCGAGCCGTAAAAATTCTCGAAGAAAGAGACCGGCCGAAGAAGCAACAAATTCATGCCGTCGATCTTTTTCAGACGTTCTTCCTGCGCGTGCATTCCGGCGATCACGCCGTGCCCTTGGCTCGAGTCCGCGCCCATGCTGCTCAAGGCGACGACATACCGAACCCCGCTTTCGCGAATCGCTTTCGCGATCGCTTCACCTTGTCGATCTTGCTCGGCGCGATAATCGGCGGCTCGCGGATCGGTCGGAAGCAAAGTGTAAACCGCGTCCGCGCCACGAAACGCTTTCGTTAGAAACACCGCATCATTCGTGTCCCCGTTGACCACTTCTGCACCCGCACGTTTGAGTTCCGCGAGCTTACTTTCCGATCGGCCGAGTGCGCGCACTTTCTCGCCGGCTTTGAGCAACGCTTCCGCGATCTTCTTACCAGTATTCCCGGTCGCTCCCATGACTGTAATCATATCGTTCCCCTTTGCTTAAGATCCGGAAACAGCCGCGGAAGCTGCTCGATCTTTTCCCAGCCTGCGCCTTATTTCACCGGAGTGACTTTTAATTCGTCAAAAAATTCATCGAGGGCAGCGGCGCGTTCCTGAGCGAGCGGCGGCGAACAATAGTCTTCCTCTTCCCACATGGCGTAACCGTCTTCGCGCAGTCGCGCGTTCTCGAGCGAATGTGTCATGGTTTTCCCAAACGGGCGCATCGAGACATAGGCACGTTTGCCCAGATTTGCGAGCAAGTCCTCTAACCGCTCGAATTTCGGTTTAGCAGTGACCAGATAGTGAGCCATGACTCACAGTGAATGCGTTCACCGTTAAATCGATCCGGGAACCCGGAGAAAGGCAACTTAGGCCCCTGCCATTTTCGCCTTTCGTCAGTGTTGCGACACTGTCTCATAAGCGCGCTTCGCCATGACACGATGTTCGGGCTCGAATTGCTCGGCAAAATCCTCAGGCTCGAAGACCTGACGAATCTCGATTTCCCCCTCTTCGCCCGGCATGGGATTTGGACAGCGCTTGACCCATTCGATCGCTTCCTGCAGCGACTTACACTTCCACAGCCAAAAACCCGCGACCAATTCTTTGGTTTCCGGAAAGGGACCATCGGTCACGATTCGTTTCTGGCCTGAGAATTTGACTTGGGCGCCTTTGGAGCTCGGTTGCAACCCTTCTCCGGCGAGCATTACTCCGGCCTTGGTCAATTCGTCGTTAAACTTGCTCATATCAGCGAGAAGCTCTGCGCTCGGCATCTTGCCCGCCTCAGAATTTTTGCTGGCTTTCACGATTACCATGAATCTCATTTTGCTTTCTCCCTTTTGTTCCGTTTTGGCTTCCGTTAATCAAGCTCTCGCGGCGGCCAGTTCTCGCTTCGAATATTCTTCGGCCCGTTGTTTGATCGAACAGACATCGGCAACCGGTCGAACCTCGACGACTGAGCCGTATTCGAGACCGGGACACTGTTTTGCGATCTCGAGAGCTTCGTTCTCGTCGGCAACGGTGAGATAAAAATAGCCACCGATCGCTTCTTTCGATTCTGCAAACGGCCCGTCGGCAACCATGCGCTGTTTTCCGGAAACAACTTTGCCTTGCTCTTCCAACGGATGACCGCCAGCGCATTTTCCTTCCGCCTTCAACCGTTCGAACCAGGCCATCCAGTCGGACACGACCTTCTGAAGTTGCGCCGCCGAAAGCTCGCGGTCCCAAACGTTGCCGCGAAAAACCAGCAGATAATCGGATTTAGTTGTTGTGCTCATAATAGTTCCTTTCGTTTCAGTTAATCTTCACTCCCAAATCGCTCACGCAGCGGCCGCGACCAACAGTTGCTCGGCAACTGGGTGTATCGCGCGCCGAACCAATTCCGGATGACGCTGGATTATGGGACACTCCGCGAGGATCGGACGGACTTCAACGCTGACGCCGTAACGCAGCGTCGGCATCGAGCGCGCGACTTCGACTGCCTCGTTCAAGGTCTCGGCTTGGAGCAATAGATAACCGCCCACTGCTTCTTTGGTTTCCGTGAACGGCCCGTCGACGACGAGCCGGCCGTCCGTGCCAGAGATCAGCCGGCCCTGGCCGCCGAGCGGTTGCGCGCCTTTGATTTTGCCGCGCTCGTTCAATCGCTCGAACCAAGCTATTACTTTGTCCATCACCGGTTGCAGCTCGTCCGTGGATAAACCTCTGTCCCAGTGCGGTCCGCGGAAAAGCAGCATGTATTCACCTGTCGTTGTTTCCGTGTTCATATTTTTTTGTTTCGGTTGTCGATATTGCGACGAACGAGCGATTCAGTTTAGGACAATTATTTCGCCTTCCCGGGAGCGAATTTATTTTTCTCCGTATCGTTGCGGACGAAGAAAAGAACTCTTCGTCACGATCGCCAGTCTTATCCCGGCGGATAGTTCTCGTATTTTGGAATCGCGGGGTCCATTTGGTCCCACGGTTGCGCGTCGGAGGTGAAGATGTCCATCTGCGGACGAAACCAGCTCGGATCGTCCAGGCTGCCGGCGACAAGTCCGACAACCGCGCTCGGCAAGGGCGTTTCCGACTCTGCCCCAGTCAAACGTGACCCGCAATTTGCGCAAAAGCCACGCTTGTGTTTGCCACGCTTGAGGCTTTCTGTGAAATGATACTGCAACTTGCCTCGCGTCAGCCTGAACGCCTCTGACGGCACGATGACGAAAGGAACAAAAGCTCCGCCGGAAATCTGCTGACAATCCCGACAATGACACTTGCCCATCATGATCGGTTCAGCATTGCATTCGTAGCGAATCGCGCGGCACGCGCATCCGCCGGTAAACGGGAGTTTCATAAATGATTTATTGATTTTGCCGGCGGTCGCCAGGAACCACCTGCCGAACCGTCCGGGCTTGCTAGTACTACAGTATAGCCGTCAGGATCGCGTAACCAGCATTCCCAATGGTTTGGACCAGTGTCGCCAGATGGCGGATTACGATGACGTGGACGAATCATCTCCACTTGCATTTCTTCGGCGCGGTCAACAGCCGCATCGAAATCGTCGAGTTCAAACCAGAGCAGCACGCCGTTTCCGTGCGCCAGGTTTCGGTCGCCGATTGGCCCGTGATGATGTTCCACATCCCATTGGTGCAATTGCAGGATAAGCCGCCCATCGGAAACAAGCCGCTCGTACTCGGCGCCGCCGTGCGCACTTTGGCACCCGAGCAGCCGTTGATACCAGCGACTGCTTCCTTCGACATCACGCACGCAAATCAGTGGTTGTAGGCGCATTGGAACTCCGTGGTTAATTTCATCAATCGCTCATGGCCTCAATCCTGACGCGATCTCTGCTTCCGATATTTATGGGTGGCTGACCGTTGGCGAACCAACGACTCGAACGCACTCAAAGCAAGTCTGCTGTTCGTCTGTGTTGTCGAAGCTAGGCGCCATCACATGAGGGACTGAAACGACGTGAATGTCCATCTCGTCGATCAACTCCGCGTTTTAGGCGTCGACCAAAACTTTGAATCCGCCGTAGAGCATGCGCTTGACTTCGAATGGCATCTTCTTTGGCATCGTTAGCCGTTTGTCTTTCATGACTTTTGCATTCACCCGATCGCGATGAGCGCGGGATTTGTAAACAATATAGGCGAACACAATGGTCTCGCCCGGTTTGCTTGTGATCACGCGCGGGAACGGCATTCCCATTTTAACATTCAGATCGTCCCCGACACATTCCTTATAATCGAGTGCGCCATGATCACGCCAAACTTTGCCTGCCTGCGCCGCCATACGACGGTACGCGACGATGTTGCGCTTCGGTACTGGTAAAACGAATCCATCAATGTATTTGGACATGTGAATCCTCCTTAAGTTGGGTTGTTAGTTCCAATAAACATCTCGGGTGACGGTCAGGGTGTTCCGGTTTGTTCAATTACGGAAAGAATGTTTCCCGCTGGATCTTTGAACCACGCGATGGTTGGTCCATGTCCGCGCATGATTCCTTTTTTGTCAGTCTTGAGATTCGGCAGGTCATAGTGCTCGAAGCGGACGCCGCGCTTTTTTAATTCGCCCACGGCGAGATCGACATCTTTCACTGGAAAATTCAGAACGGTGAACGTCGCCGGAACGTGGTTCGGCTTGGGATAAATGATCACGCTGTTATCGCTGACGAGCCGCAACGTAAGCACGCCGTGCGCTTCCGAAACGTCGAGCTCGAGTGTCCCGGCGTAAAATTGTTTCGCCTTCGGAATGTCGCCTGCCGAAAAACCGCTGAATGCCTTGCTATCTTTTAACATACCGCACTCCTTCCAATTAACTGTTCGTGCCGCACACATTTGTGAAACAGGAGACGGGCACCTCTCGCCGCGAGAAATAAAATCAACCCAACGCACAGAACGAGAATCGACGCTCGCAAATAGATTGCGGCTGAGATCGAAAGCCCAATCCCGGTCCAAAGCGCGATGTACGCAGCGAGGCACATTGGGCATTTCGGAATCAGGGCAAGGATCGCGCTTGGAACAATCCAGCCGATAACATCGACAGCACGCCGAATAGTTGACCCGCAACCGACCCGCCTTGGCAACGCTTCGGCGTGGCAGGCACGGCTGCCATTGTAGAATTTTAGCGACTTAGCGTTCATACTTGCCTTCAAGCGGTTGTTTGGGAGACAGGAACGTATCCATAGTCTCTGTGCTAATACTTTTGCCTTTCGTTCTTCAATAGTACGACGAATGAAGCCAGCGCTTCTGGACACTCATCTCCCTGCTTCTTTATTTAGCGGTGTCGTTGCTGTTGAACGTTGGCTTCACGCCAGCGGGAGTGAGACGCCGCATCTTTTGAGAAGGCGAACACCGGCGACCGGTCACGAACGTCGCCGTGCCTGTCCAGCCTGAATCCCGCGCTCAACAGCGGCGCTCCATTCCTCGGATGGCGGCGCGTCGCTGTTTTCGTCGTGCCAGATCCACCATTCGTACGGCGGGCTCTGTGGGTAACCCTTTGGCGAATCCTCCCACTTCTCCTGGCGCCCAAGCGCAGTGATGTCCAGGTAGGTCCACGTGCTTCCCATCTGCTCGTCGCCGCGTTTGTCGATAAAGTAGGTGCGAAACACTTTATCGCCGTCGCGGATGAACGCATTCGTGCCGTGCCATTCGTCCACGCCGAAGTCCTTATCGAAATCGTCGGTGATCGTGTACCAGGGAATGAGCTCCCAGCCCATCCGCGCCTTCAAGCGCTCGATCTCCTTCTGTGGCGCTCGCGACGCGAACACCAGAGTCGTGTCGCGCGCACTCAGATGCGCGGGGTGCGCGACCTGGTCGGCCACCATGGAGCAGCCGATGCAGGCATGCTCGGGCCAGCCGACCACGCCCGGTTCGAAGAACGCGCGGTAGATGATCAACTGACGGCGACCGTCGAATAGATCGAGCAGGCTCACCTTGCCCCGAGGCCCGTCGAACTTGTATTCCTTCTCCACGGCCTGCCACGGCATTCGCCGACGTTCGGCAGCCAGCGCGTCACGAGCGCGGGTCAACTCCTTCTCCTTCACGAGAAGTGCTTGGCGCGCCGCCTCCCACTCCTTCGGCGAGACCACTTTCGGTCTTTTCATTTCCGATGTTAAGGTTTGTGTGCTCATCTTTTCCCTTTCGTTCGTTAATAGTATAACGAACGAACACACCGGTTTTGGACGCATATTTTGCCTGCCCGACACGCGGCGCGAGATTACGCATATATTATGACCGGCTTTTTCGAGGAGTTGCAGCGGCGAAAAGTCTATCGCGTCGCGGTCGCTTACATCGTCGCCGCGGGGTTCTTGATTCAGATAGCCTCGGCCGCGTTTCCAGCCTGGGAGTTGCCGAACTGGAGTTTGCGCCTCGTCATTGTGGTATTGTTAATCGGGTTTCCGATCGCGCTCATTCTGGCATGGACATACGATCTCACCGCGCAGGGGATCCAGGCGACACCACGAAGTCGGGGCGCACATCGACGCCGCAATCTCTTTTTGCTCACCGCTGCGGGCGTGATTGTGTCCGCTGGTGGTGGATTTTTTCTTTTGCCGCGAATAACTGCCCATAAGCTTGACAAGTCGATTGCCGTCCTTCCCTTTCAAAACTTAAGCAGCGATCCGGATAACGCTTATTTCGCCGACGGCGTGCAGGACGAAATCCTGACCCGGCTGGCGAAGATTGGCGAACTGAAGGTGATCGCACGTTCCTCGACGGAACGCTACAAAAGCTCCGGCGAGAATATGCGCGAAATCGGCAAACAACTCCGCGTGGCCCACGTTTTGGAAGGGAGCGTGCAAAAAGCGGCGGACAGCGTCCGCGTCCGAGTGCAATTGATCGACGCTGCCACCGCAACTCATCTTTGGGCGGAAAGTTATGATCGCAAATTGACCGACATCTTCGCGGTGGAAAGTGAGATCGCAACCAAAGTGGCCGGCGCATTGCGAGCCAAACTCACACGCTCGGAACAGAACGCTCTCTTGGTTCGCCCGACCGAAAACGCCGAAGCGTATCAGAGTTACCTCTGGGGCCGATATTTCTGGAACAAGCGCACAGCCACGGATTTTGAAAAGGCGATCGAATACTTCAACCAAGCAATTGAAAAGGACCCGAACTACGCGCTGGCATATGCGGGTTTAGCAGACGCCTATGTCTTGCTCAGCGCTTACGGCGAGGCTCGTCCCAACGATACCTTTCCGGCAGCCAAGGCTGCGGCGATGAAAGCGTTCGAGCTCGACCCGACTCTGGGCGAAGCGCACGCCGCGCTCGGCATGGCGTTGTTCGCCTACGATCTTAAGTTTGTGGAAGCGAGGCGGGAATTTCAGCGCGCGATCGAGTTGAATCCGAACTACGCGACGGCCCATCAATGGTACGCTGAATGCGGATTGATCCCGTTTAGAAAATTCGACGAAGCGATCGCCGAGGTGAAGCGCGCGCTCGAGCTCGATCCATTGTCGGTCATTATCAATGCGGACGTCGGATCGGTCCTCGGATACGCCGGACGTTATGATGAAGCGATTGCTCAATTGCGCAAGACCGTGGAGATGGATCCGAACTTCTACTACGGCCGCTGGCAGCTGGGTGAGGCATTGGAAATAAAGGGATTCAACGAAGAAGCCGCCACGCAGTACAAGAAGGCGATCGAGCTCAATGACGATCCACTGCCGCGAGCGTTGCTCGGTCATCTCTACGCCCGAAGCGATCGGAAAGATGAAGCGAGCGAAATCCTGCGTCAACTGCACGAGCTATCGAAGCAACGCTACGTTTTAGCGTTCAATCTCGCGTTGGTCCACATCGGGCTCGACGAAAAGGATGCCGCCATCGACCTGCTCGAACAAGCTTACGAGCAACGCGACGGCTATAACATCGGATTCATTAAAGTCGATCCGTGGCTCGATCCGCTTCGCGGCCATCCGCGCTTCGAGGTGCTCGTGCAAAGGATTTTCGGCGGAGAATAATCAAGATCGAACAACCCTATTTCACTCTTGTCGCGTGCCGTTAAGTGCAACGCTGGCGACTTGCCTTCGAACGCAACAACGTGAACGGCAGCGCGCCGCTTGCGCTGTTAAGGAAGCCAATCTCTCCAGCATATGCGCGCGGCTGAGTCCATCGAGATTTCCGTTTCGAACTCGCAGCATCAGGCTATGGTCATGATGGGCCTATATACATTATGAGCGGCTTCTTCGAGGAAGTGCAGCGGCGAAAGGTGTATCGAGTTGCGGCCGCTTACATCATCGCTGCGGGGTTCATTATTCAAATCGGTTCGGCGGTTTTCCCTGCGTGGGAATTGCCAAGCTGGGCGTTCCGCTTGGTAGTTGTATTGCTGTTGGTCGGATTTCCAATCGCATTGCTCCTTGCCTGGGCATATGACGTCACGCCGCAGGGTATCCGCGCAACTCCATCGGCCAGCACGCCAGGATCGCATCGGCGGCGCAATCTGATAACCTTAATCGGGATCGGCGTGATCATATCCGTTGGAGCGGGTTTGTTCCTGTTACCCAAACTATCAGCGCGCAAGATCGACAAATCGATCGCAGTCCTCCCGTTTCAAAATCTGAGTGCTGAAAAGGAGAACGCCTATTTCGCCGACGGCATACAGGACGATATCCTGACGAATCTCTCGAAAATCGGTGATTTGAAGGTCATCTCGCGAATGTCAGTGATGTCTTATCGCGGCGAGGGTTCGCGCAACGCCCGTGAAATCGGCAAGGCGCTAGGCGTTGCGACCCTTCTGGAAGGCAGCGTCCGTCGAATTGGCAATCGGGTGCGAGTGAGCGTGCAGTTAATCAATGCAAACGATGACGAACATATTTGGGCGGAAGATTACGACCGTGATTTGACCGATGTCTTCGCAATTCAGACCGATCTGGCACAAAAAATTGCCGCAGCCCTTCAAGCGAAACTTTCCCCAAATGAAAAGGCACAGCTCGATCGCCGACCGACAAAAAACTCAGATGCTTACCTGCTCTATGTACAGGCGCATGACTACGCGAACCAGCCAGATCGCCTCCGCGAGACTTCGGTAAAAGCCGAGGAGCTTTTCGAACAAGCGATCAAGCTTGACCCAAACTTTGCTCTGGCCTTTGCCGGTCTCTCGATGGTGCAGAGCTGGCTTTATCACGAGGCCGAGCCGACACCGGCCCGTCGAGAAAAAGCGCGTCTTAATGCCAATGAGTCGCTGCGTTTGCAACCGGATCTTCCAGAGGGACATCTAGCGCTCGGTTTTTCGTATTATTACGGTGACCGCGATTACGAGCGCGCGCTCACCGAGTTTGAGATCGCGAAGCGTGACCTGCCGAACCAAGCGAACGCCTACTCTGCGATCGCCGCAATTCAGCGTCGTCAAGGCAAATGGACCGAATCAACAGCGAATTTCGAAAAGTCCGCATCTCTCGATCCAAAGAACGCAAACATTCTTTTTAACCTTGCTGTCAACTACATGGCTCAGCGCGACTTCACGGCTGCTGAAAAGGTTCTTGATCAGGGCCTTATCTCACAACCACAGTCATTTGGCTTGCGCGGAATGAAAGCTGGCTTGGCGATCATATCGAACGGGGACGTTGGCTTCGCCGAAAATCAATTGTCCCTCCTTCCTCCGGAATACGATCCAGATGGGTACGTCACGTCAGGGCGAGTGTGGCTTCTTACGCTTAAGCGGAGGTTCGATGATGCTCTCCAGGTGGCAAAACAGTTTCGCGGAGAGACATTAAAATACCCGGACTTTGGCCTTTGCCCAAAAGCTTCCCTAGAAGGCAGAGTTTATCGGTTTAAGGATGATAAATTGAAGGCCCAAGCCGCTTTCGAGCGTGCGAGAACGGTGGCGGAGAAACTCGTTGGTGACGCTCCTAGCGATCCTGGTCGTCACGCTGAGCTCGGTGTTGTTTTTGCGGGTTTGGATCAGAAAGAAGACGCTATCAAGGAAGGCAAGAAAGCGATGGAACTATTGCCAGAAACTGAAGACGCCGTTGATGGGCCCAAAGCCACCGCTGCTCTAGCCCAAATCTACGCTTGGGTTGGAGAACACGACGAAGCATTTCGCCTCCTCGATCATTTGCTAACCGTGCCGAACGGTCTCACAGTGCCTTTGCTCAAGCTCGATCCCGTCTGGGACCCGTTGCGCAACGATCCACGTTTCCAAGCGCTGATCGACAAGTACGCTGCTAACCGGTAACGCGGGTTTAGCGCTAAACTTAGATGTAGAACTTTGCGTATTCGCTTGCGTTGCTGAGTCAAGCTTTTGGGCGATCGCGCATCATCCTCGCTTCCAAGCGCTGATCGCCAAATACTCGGACAAGGGTTAGTTGCGAAATATGCGATAGCGATTCGTTACGTCTCGGCTCGGGCGTAGCGATCGGCTTCGGAAAAATGGAGCTACACGTAAGGTTGGTCGCCGACAACCCAACTATTATGCGGTATCGGCGGTATGTAGAATAGCTCGCCGGCGCGAAGTTCGAACTTCGCCTTGCGAATGTCGTGACGCTCGCGGCAAGGCCCGCTTCGGAGTTCAAGGAGTGGTGATTTTTCACTCGTATCACGTCGGAGTTCCCGCTAAAACAGGTTCCCATGATTCCGCTTTTATCGAGTTCCTCCAGACAGCCAAACTCAATCCGGATTAGACCCAAAAATCGCGTCGCAATCTCGTTAGATGATTCAGATCGCTTCATATGAAAACAGCAATTGCAATGCTCGCGCTTGCCATCAGCACGGCTGTCCCTGCGCTGCTGTCGGCTGATGATGATGAAACTTTTCAGGCTCGCAACGCTCAGTACAAGCAACTCCGGCAACAGATCAATGATTACTACAAGGTTGACTCTTCATGGCGCGTTGGATGCCGCGAAAAAGCTCGTGCTTCGACTTGCGACTACGTCGAATTAGAAACAACGCTGCTTCATCTCATGGAAGCTGAGGTTGGCAGTTGGCAACTCTGCTACAACCTACAGCAACGCAACGATGAGGAGAACCACGCCACAGCTTCCGGTATTGAAAGAATCCTTCATGAGGAGTTTCTATCCACCGCGTCAAAGGCCGTTCCGATTTTAAAAAAACACCCGAATGAACCGCTCGTGAAACTCCTGATCACCAATCTGGAAACATTTCCAAACGATTGGGTTGAGGAGGGCTGGGAAGATTTGCTGCCTAACTTGAAGAAGCTCCTGCATTCTAAATCGAAGTGAACGAAGGTCGCCTAACCAATCGATGAAGCCAACGGCCCCGCACCGAAATAAATTCAGTGTGTTTGCCACGACACCCTGCCGTGGCTTATCTCCCTCTCGTTAGACGGCGTAGCACAACGATGAAGGAGGAGATTATGAGTTCGTTGCAAAAGTTCGTTATAGCGATCCTTCCGAAGAAGTGGGCCGCGCGCATGGAGGCCGAGTCGCGCACCTGGATGGCGCGTTGTTCTTCTTGCGGCTTCGAGCGGTCGATCTGGGAAGCGGGCGGGATTCGTTGGAAAGCCGCCGGCACCGAGCGTCGTTATCTTTCTTGCCCGGAATGTGGCCGCGCTCAGTGGCATACGATTTACAAGCGTCAGACGAACGATATTCATGCCAACGCCGCATCAGAGTGAGTTTCCAACGACGACGCCTAACAAGGCGCGCCGTTTATGAAATGCGCCCGCGCAATGATAAACGCGGCGTCAATCTGATTTCCGATGCGCTGCTATTCGGTAGGCTCTGGGGTCGCGCTAGAATCG
>Ga0066903_100002430_pt1 | contig 14587 bp, 15 predicted proteins | sample PanSoiMetaGPlot1_FD_67491 | JGI IMG/M metagenome (GOLD analysis project Ga0066903, IMG submission 67491) | Tropical forest soil microbial communities from Panama analyzed to predict greenhouse gas emissions - Panama Soil - Plot 1 (version 2) | ecosystem: Environmental > Terrestrial > Soil >...
GCCGAAAAACGATCGGGACAATGAATTGCCTCATATTGCAATGGCTATGACGTAGTTGTTATGACCGCCCCGCCTGGACTTTGAAATTCATGACGTTTTCCGGTGGCTGTAAGCGCTTGGCCGGAAAATTCCGTTGCGGTTGCCGCCGCAACCGTGACCATCTTGGAGGCGTGAATGGCGGGCGCGAACGGGGCGATTAAGCTCGTGGCCGGCAATTCCAATCCGCGCCTTGCCGAGGCCATAGCGGCGCGGCTACGCACGCCGCTTGCCAAGGCGGTGGTGCGGCGCTTCGCCGATATGGAAATCTTCGTCGAGATTTTGGAAAACGTCCGGGGCGCGGACGTTTTCGTCATCCAGTCGACTTCCTATCCGGCCAACGACCATCTGATGGAGCTCCTGATCATTATCGATGCGTTGCGCCGCGCATCGGCACGCCGCATCACCGCTGTGGTGCCGTATTTCGGCTACGCGCGCCAGGATCGCAAACCGGGCCCGCGCACTCCGATCTCCGCGAAGCTCGTCGCTAACCTGATCACCCATGCGGGCGCCGACCGCGTGTTGACCCTCGACCTTCATGCCGGACAGATTCAGGGCTTCTTCGATATTCCGACCGACAATCTATTTGCCGCCCCGGTGATGGTGCGCGACATCCGCGAGCGCTTCGACCTTTCCACCGTCATGGTGGTGTCGCCCGACGTGGGTGGCGTCGTGCGAGCCCGCGGCCTCGCTAAACGGATTAACGCACCCCTCGCTATCATTGACAAGCGGCGCGAGCGAGCCGGCGAATCAGAGGTCATGAACGTGATCGGCGAGGTCGAAGGGCGCACTTGCATCCTGGTCGACGACATCGTGGATTCCGGCGGCACCCTGGTGAACGCTGCCGACGCGCTGCTCGACCAGGGCGCCAGGGACGTCTACGCTTACATCACACACGGGGTGTTATCGGGCGGCGCGGTGGCGCGTATCACGGCATCCCAGCTCAAGGAGCTGGTGATCACGGATTCGATCCAGGCGAGCGAGGCCGTGCGGGTGGCGGCCAATATCAGGGGGCTGTCGATCGCAACCCTGATCGGTGACGCCATCGGCCGTACTGCGGCCGAAGAATCGGTATCGAGCCTGTTCGACTGAGGGCCAAGCGCGCGCGTGCCCCTACCCTCCGCGCTTGCGAAGCAGGTGGAGTACTGCAGGACGCCCGCACTCCCGCGCGCGCCCCCGAGTCAACTTGTCGCATGCGTTCCCGAGGGCGCGCCTGTGGAAGGCCGTTCCGATCGCATTGCGAGATCGACGCGAATCCTAGAACAGTCGACGCGTCAAATACTTCCAACGGTGCGAATGATGAGCGGCCCGACGGGGCCGCTGATGATTCATGGCCCGGCAAAAGCGGCCGACGTGCGACGCTGGAGAGATTTGTGGGCGCCCCGGGACCGCCGCATGTGTATCAAGTCTCGCTGAGCGTTTCAAATGACAGGTGGTCTGGACATGTCGCTGGCCGATATCGAAGAGCGGAGCAACAACCCGGTCGATGTCGTCGAGCGGCTGGCGGCCATCCACGAGTGGTCGTTCGCCCGCGCGAGCGACGATGAGGTGACCATCCTGGTCGGCGGTCACTGGACCGACTATCAGGTCTCCTTCACCTGGATGCCCCACATCGAGGCGCTGCATCTTGCCTGCGCATTCGATCTCAAGGTGCCGGAGCGCCGCCGCGCCGAGATAACTGAACTTGCCGCGCTCATAAACGAGCAACTGTGGGTCGGACATTTTGACGTCTGGGTCAAGGACGCCATCATCATGTTCCGTCACGCGCTGGTGCTGACCGGCGGCATCGTGGCGGCGGATGCTCAATGCGAGGCTTTGCTCGGCATTGCGCTCAATGCCTGTGAGCGTCACTACCAGGCCTTCCAATTCGTGTTGTGGGCCGGCAAGAGCCCCCGCGAGGCGCTGGAATCCGTGATGTTCGAGACCTCCGGAGAGGCGTGATCCGGCAAAGATTGCGTAGGATGGGTTGAGCGCAGCGAAACCCATCGTCGGCTTTTTCTCGCGGCCCGGCTGCTGATGGGATTCGCTTAGCTCAACCCATCCTACGGTTCTACTTCGCTCAACCCATCCGGTCTGCTGCCAGCGCACCGAAGGCAGGCATGGCAATCAAGCGAGCTTCCGCTTTACAAGCTTTTCCGCATTCCCCACACAAATCTTCCGCCGGGCCGCGTCGTCGATGTCGAGGCCATCAATGACCGCGATGGTGGGCGCGATCGGTCCGAGCGGCGTGTCGGTGGCAAACACGACATGGTCGGGCCCGAAGAAATCGAGTCCACATGGAATCCCGTATCTGCCACCGAACATGGCAGTGTCTCCGTAAAACTCCTTGAAGTAATCGAGGTGGGGTCGCTTGAGCGAGGGCAGTACCTTGGAATAATCCTCGCCGGTTGTGCGCGCGCCCAGCACCTCGAGACCGGGGCCGACGCGGCCGTCAAAATACGGAATCATGCCGCCGCAGTGGTGGGTGATGATCTTGATGCCCGGATAGCGGTCGAACAGGCCGGCGAAGACGAGCCGGCACATCGCCACCGAGGTGTCGTAGGGCCAGCCAAAGCACCACCACATCTCGTAGCGGGATCGGGCCTCGGCCGCGTAGTCCGTCATAGCGGCGGTGCGCGCCGGATGCAGCCAGATCGGCAGGTCGAAGTGCGCCATGGCGGCAAACACCGGCGCGAAGGCCGGCTCATCGAGCGGCCGGCCTGCAAGCGGCGTGAACACCTGGATGCCGCACGCCCCCAGTTGCGTGACTGCGCGGGATGCTTCGGCCACCGAACCTTCGACGTCGGTGAGCGACACCGCCGCCACGAAGCCGGCAAACCGGTCCGGATGCCACGCGCAAAGCTCCGCCATCGCGTCGTTGCCGATGCGGGCGAGGCGCAGCCCAGCCTCGCCAGATGCGATATCCTCGATCGGCGGATTGGGTAGTGAAATGATCTGCCGGTAGAGGCCCAACTGATCCATCTCGCGGAACCGCTCGTTGAGGTCGAACAGCTTGGTGATCGTGCGCAGCCGCTTGCCGAGATTCTGGGTCTGCGGCGACAACTTGGTCATTTCCTCAAAGAATTTCTCCGGGTAGATGTGGCAGTAGATGTCGATCAATGGATGGCTGGCCATTGTTTCCCCCACTCGGCATTGCGGGCCGCTCGAACCTCCCGAAATAGTAGCACCACCCCTACGGAACGGATCAAGATGCTTCCATCCCTCAATGGCGAGACGCGCCTTCATCTCATCGTCGGCGATCCAGTCGGCCAGACCAAATCGCCTTCCGGCCTCACGGGTGAATTTGTTGCCCGCGGCGCCAATGCGATCTGCGTTCCGGTGCAGGTAGCGGCGTCAGATTTCGATGCCTTCATGGACGCGGCAAAACGCGGGCAGAACATCGATGGCATCGTCATCACCATCCCGCACAAGTTCGCGGCGCTGCGCCATTGCGACGAGGCGTCCGACCGTGCGCGCTTCCTCGGCGCCGCCAATGTGCTGCGCCGCATCGCCGGAGACCGTTGGCACGGCGACATGACCGACGGCGCCGCCATGGTGGCGGCCCTGCGGCGCGCCGGTTGCGAGCCCGGCGGCCGGCGCGCGCTCATCATCGGAGCGGGCGGCGCAGGTTCGGCAGTTGCGTTGGCCCTGATCGAGGCCGGGGCGGCGACGCTCGCGGTGGCGGATATGGACGAAAAGCGATGCCAAAGCCTGGTGAAACGCCTCGCTATCAAAGCCCCTGCGGTGGCGCAGGCCGGAACCCCCGACCCCGCCGGCTTCGGCCTCGTCGTAAATGCAACGCCGGCCGGAATGCAACCAGCCGATCCGTTGCCGCTCGATGCGGCGCGGCTCGAATCGTCTGCCTATGTGGCCGATCTCATCACCAGACCCACGATCACGCCGCTCCTCAAAGCGGCACGTCGCCGCGGCTGCAAGGTCGTGACCGGCGAAGACATGTTCGCCGTGCAGGCGGGCGACATGGCCGATATCTTGTTGGCGCCGCCGGCATTCTGACAGACGAGGAACGCCCCGTGCCAGATAAATTCGCCGAGCTGCGTCACGAGCTTGCCGTCGCCAATCGCATTCTGGCCCATGAGCGGGTGATCGACGCATTCGGTCATGTGAGCATGCGCCATCCGGATGATCCCGGCCGCTATTTCCTGTCGCGCTCGCGCTCCCCCGAACTGGTGGAGCCGTGCGATATTCTGGAATTTGACCTCGACTCGCAGCCCGTGGAGCCGCCGACTGCGCAGCTCTATGCGGAGCGCGTTATCCACGGCGAGATCTACAAGATGCGGCCGGATGTGGGCGCGGTTTGTCATCATCATGCGGCGGCCGTGATGCCGTTCTGCATCAGCGGCGACCCGATCGTGCCGATCTTCCATCTCGGCGCCGCAATGGGTGCGGTCGCGCCGTTCTGGGACAGCCGCGACGACTTCGGCGACACCAATCTGTTGGTGGTGAAGCCCGCCGAAGGCGCCTCGCTCGCCCGCGCACTCGGCAGGCATTCCATCGTGCTGATGCGACGCCATGGCGCAACCGTGGTCGGCGCCAGCCTCCGCGAGCTGGTTTTCCGTGCAATCTATTCCTGCGACAATGCGCGTTACCTGAGCGAGGCCAAGCGGGTCGGCAATTTTTCCCCGCTGACGCCGGGCGAGATCGAAATGGCGCAGGCGATCTATCAACTCCCGAATGCGCAGAGCCGGGCGTGGGAATATTGGACGGCGCGGCTTGCAAAGCACGGCGGCATGCCTCCACGCGCGGCGGACGCCGCCAAAAAGGCAGCAGCGAAGCCGACCAAGAAGCTCGCCATGTCGAAAGGAGGGAAACGCAGATGAGACGCAGCTGTTTTGCGAGCCCTGTGCTGGCGCTTCTCGTGCTCGTCTTCCAGGCCTTGTCGGTACACGCACAGGATACTTTGAAGGTTGCGATCGGCCAGATCAACAATTGGGAGAATCAGGCGCCGACGCTCGGCCAGGAGGTCGGCATCTTCAAGAAGCACGGTCTGGTGCTGGAAACGTTCGGCACTGCCGGTGCCGGCGAGACGTTGCAGCCGATCATTTCCGGCAGCGCCGATATCGGCATCGGGGTCGGCGTTGCCGGCGCCATGCGGGCGTTCTCGACCGGGGCGCCGGTACGCATCCTCGCGCCGGCATTCACCGGCACCAACGACCTCTACTGGTATGTGCGCGCCGATTCCCCGCTCAAGTCGCTCGCCGACGCCACGGCGCGCAACACGGTGGCGTATTCCACCAACGGATCAAGCTCGCATAACCTCGTGCTCGCCTTCGTGGACGAGCTTGGTCTCAAAGCAAAGCCGACGCCCACCGGCAGCCCGCCCTCCACACTCACGGCAGTAATGTCGGGTCAGATCGACATCGGCTGGGCGGCGCCACCCATCGCCATGCAGGAAATCAAGGACGGCAAGGTTCGCATCATCGCGCGCGGCAGCGACGCTCCCTCGCTGCGCGGGCAGACGGTGCGGGCAACCATCGTCAATGCCGACCTGCTGCAGAAGCGCCCGGAGGCGGCGGCCCGCTTCGTCGCCGCTTATCGAGAGACTGTCGATTGGATGTATTCCGATCCGAAGGCGATCGAGCTCTATGCCAAGAAGATCGACAGGCCAACCGATCTGGTTCGCGACACCGTCCGGGAGTTCTACCCGAAGGAAGTCCTACAGACCGACACGATGTCTGACATGCCTGGAATTCTGCGCGATGCCGTGAAGCTCAAATTCCTGCGCGAGCCGCTCACCGAGGCGCAGCTCAAGGAACTGATCCGCACGCCGCCGCGATGAGGAGATTGATGTAGGGGCTATCCTTGTGGTCGCCCGGTTTCCCCACCGACGCAATGGACGATCTAAGGGGTAGGCGGTGCGCAACTGGGCGACCACAAGGGTCGCCCCTACAGGCTTGGTCAGTCGCTGAAGGATACGCCGATGATGACACATCAACGCACAGCCGCACCGACACGGCGTCGCGTGCTGGCCGGCGCCGCGGCTACGGGCGCCCTGGCATTCGCCCCCGCCGTCGTTCGCGCCCAGGCGAAGGCGCTCAAGATCGCGGTTTTCCTGCCGCGCTCCGGCTATTTGGCACCGGCTGGCCAGAGCTGCCATCGCGGCGCGCTCATCGCACCAAAGGTGCTGGCCGATTACGGCCACCAAGTCGATCTCGTCCACGTCGACGTCGAATCCAATCCGGACGTCGCCCGCAATCAATGCGAACGCGTCATCAACGACGGCGTCAACTGCATCGTCGGCGCATTCGATTCGGCCTGCACGCTGGCAATGGCCCAGGTATGCGAGCAGCGCCAGGTGCCGCTGGTCGTCAACATCGCGGCGGCCCCCGCCCTTACCGAGCAGGGCTATCGGTTCCTGGCGCGCAACTTCCCGACTGGGGGCCAGCTTGCGGTCAACGGGCTTGCCCGGATCAAGGCCTTTATCGAAGCCACTAAGGCCAACCCCAAAACGGCGGTGTTCCTGCACGCCAACGACACTTTCGGCACCGCCCAGCGTCAGGCCATGGATCGGCTGTTGCCGACTGCCGGACTGCCGTTCCGTGTGCTCGAATCGATCGCCTACGATCCGCGCGCCCAGGATCTTTCCGTCGAGGTCACCAAGATCCGCGCGCTCAAGCCCGATATCCTACTGGTCGTGACCCGCGCGGCCGACGCCATCAAGCTGGTGCGCGACATGGTGCGCCAGCGCTTCGAGCCCATGGGCATCATCTCGCCCGGCGCGCCGGGCCTCTACGACGAGGAGTTTTACGAGGCGCTCGGCCCGCTCGCTGACTATCATGCCTATGCAAATCCGTGGGCAAATCCCAAAGGCGACATGGCGCAGGCGCTGGAGAAGGCCTTCAAGCCCGCCAATCCGAATTATCGCTTCGCGGTGGAATGCTTCAATGTGGGATTCACTTTCGAGGCGCTCCTGATCGCGGCCGACGGTTTCAAGCGCGCCGGCACCGCTAACGGGCCCGAACTGATGAAGGCGATCCGCGCCACCAACATCGCCGAGCACATCATGATCGGCAGCGCGATCACGTTCGACGAAAAAGGCCAGAACAACAATATTCCGTCCGCCATGATCCAGAACCGCAACCGCACCCCGACCGTCGTCATGCCCGCCGAAAACGCCACGATGGCGCCGGTCTTCCCGATGCCGCCGTGGCAGGGGAGGACGTGAGGTTCGAGGTGACCGGAGTGGTGCCAGCCATGTGAACGAGTGACGTAGTTCACGCCGCAGGCACTTCTCACGCTGCGCGCCACAACCGGTTGGCAATGGCGCAGCAACAAAATGATTGCGGCACGCATCAGGTTTGGTTATTACTGCTTTCCGGGGAAAGCAGACTCCCCTTTAGACGATCACCGTCCAAGCGCTGCGCAGCACTCGTTTTCGAGGAGATTGCGCATGGGCGGAACTCACGCAGACTTTCATTCCGATCTTCGCCGCGATTGCCGGCATGGCGCCGTGAGGGCATCATGCCGCTGAAATCCATTGGCACAATCGCGATACCCGATGCGGCGGGCGGTTCTTTCGACCACGGCGCCTTCGATGCGAAAACTCGCCTTATCTTTGTCGCGCATACTGCTCGCGACTGCGTCGAGGTCATCGATCATGATAACCGCCAGCACGTTCGCGCCTTGTCTGGATTTCCAGGGGCCGCAGGCGTTGTCGTCGATGACGGGCAGGTGCTCGTCACCAACCGTCGATCGGCAACCCTCGCCTGGCTGGACGCTCACACTCTTGCGACACGCGGTATTTTCCAGACCGCTCCCAGGCCCAATGGAGTTGCGATTGCGCGCCGGCAGGGATTCGCGATTGCGGCGTGCATCGGCGACGACGGTCGGGGCGCCAAGCTTCACGTCTTTGGCCTGGGCACAGGTCAGTCATACGCAATCGATCTTCCGGGGCGTCCGCGATGGTGCGTGACAGACCTTGCCGGTCAGCGCATTTTTCTTGCGATCCAGAATCCGTCGATGGTCTTTGTCGCGCGGCTGCCCGAACTCGATGAAACTCAACACTGGAAACTGCCCGCTCAAGGCGCGCACGGGCTCGACATCGATCACATCGGTAACCGCCTATTCGCCGCATGCGACGACGGCACCCTGGTGGAACTCGACGCGAACTCAGGGCAGATCACGAAGAACTGGCCGCTGGCCGGAGCGCCGGATGTAACCTTCTTCAATCCATCAACCGGTCTTGTCCACGTCGCGATCGGCGACCCTGGATTAATTCAATCAATCGATCCCAGCACCGGCACCAGCCATCAAATCAGGACGGCCCCAGGAGCGCATACGACTGCTCTCGTATCTCCCGACTGCCTCCACGTCTTCTCGCCCGCTCACGGCGGAATCCTCACTCTTGGCGATTTCTAGCGGGTCTTTCCGCTGCAATGAACTCGGACTTACTAAAAAGGAGCACTCAGATGAAATGGATCACACGCGAACGGGTCAAGGTCGATCGCGTTGCTTGCCCGTGGCTGATCAAGAAATTCGTCGACAAGGACGCCGAGTTTCTTTTCGTCCCGCCCGACAAAGTAACGGATGAAGCAAAACGCCTCGGGGCCATTCCGTACGACGTGAAGGCAGTGGAGCTAGGTCATCATGGCAAGGAGTGCTCGTTTGAGGCGATCCTGAAAAAATACGGACTCTCGAGCAATCCGGCACTCGTTCTGCTCGGAAAGATCGTCAACGGCGCCGACACTGATAACACGCTCTACAACCAGCCTGAAGGACCCGGGCTCGAAGCCATCGCCGAGGGATTTCGGCATCTCGGCTACAAGGACGATCACGAATTGAACGCCGCGGAATGGATCGTCTACGACGCCCTTTACGCCTACTGCCAGGAGATGGTGAGGCAGGGCAAGCCCAACGGCGATTTCGTGCAGTGAGCACCATGGACGTACAAAGGTCGCGTCCTATGTCCCCTCGACAATTCGCCGCGTCCGGAACCGTGATGGTTCGGCCGCTCCTCCTCAAGCCGCAATGGATGAACGGGCTATCAGAGCGACTGCTCGTGAGCCATTACGTGAACAACTACGGTGGCGCGGTGCGGCGGCTGAATGCTATCCGAGCGCGGCTTGCGGCTCTCGACTGGTCGCACACGCCCGTGTTCGAGATCAACGGCCTCAAGCGCGAAGAGCTGATTGCTGCGGGCTCTGTGGTCCTGCACGAGGTCTATTTCGATTCGCTCGGCGGACACGGCGACAATCCGCCCACCGGACTTGAAGCGCCACCCGACGGACTCGCGCAGGCGTTCGAGCGCGATTTCGGCAGCATCGCGGCCTGGCGCGCCGAGTTTACTGCCATGGCGAAGGCGCTGGCAGGCGGCTCCGGGTGGGTGATCCTCGCTTGGTCCGAGCGCCTAGGCAGGCTGGTCAACGAGTGGGCCGCAGACCACGCGCACGCCCTTCCAGGAGCTACTCCGATCCTCGCACTCGACATGTACGAGCACGCCTATCATCTTGATTTTGGGGCGAAGGCGGCTGCCTATGTTGATCAGGCGATGGCCAACTTGAATTGGCAACGGATAGGCGCGCGGTATCGCCTGGCTATCGGCGAAGGAGCGGAAGAAGACAAACTCTTCCTCCCGTTCGGCGCGCCAGCGCAAGAAGAGGCGCGGATTTCGGCCGAGGAGCTCAAGGGCGCGCTCGAGGGTGACGAAGATCGCCGACCCGTACTTCTGGATCTCTGTCTGCCGAGGGACCTGCCCCGACGCGCCGATATGTTGGCGGGTGCCGCCATGCACGCTCCTGCCGCGCTGCCGCGCTGGGTCGAGCAGCTGCCGCGAGGCCGGCCGATCGCGGTTTATTGCATTTGCGGATTTCAGGTCAGTGGCACGGCCGTGGCCGGGCTGCGACAGCGCGGCTTTGACGCCAGGGCTCTCGTCGGCGGGATTACCGCTTGGCATGCAATAGGCGGCGCGACCGTGCCGCTGGATACCTCTACTTACGAGGAAGCGTCGTAAAAATCGGCGGAGAAGGCCCGGCAGGGCAAGCCGAACGGCGATTTCGTGCGGTGACCTGCAGATCGCCGATGTGAGTGGTAAGGACACGTACCTTCGCAGGGCCTTTGCGAAGCATAGTCCGACGCATCTGGAAAAAAGTGTGGCTCGTGGGATGAGTCGAGCGATAGCCATCCTGTAAATCACCTGCTTCCGCTCCGGGGTCATTTTCCGCCGTCAGCACGCGCCATTGCTGACGGCCGGTCTGCCTCCAGCGGCGGAAAACAAAGCACCCGGCCAGAGCTTCGTCTCCGCGTCGTCTACAGGCGGCGAACTTGCAAATTGATTGTCCGCTCGCCAAGCTAGGCCGGGGCTTCGAAGCATGATGTGGCTGATCTATCTCAATGTGACGATCCAGGGTGTACTCACCGGGCTCGTCTATGGCCTGATGGCGCTTGGCCTTTCGGTGATCTTCGGCGTCGTCCGGGTGGTGAATTTCGCCCATGGGGAATTCGCTGTGGTCGCCATGTATGCGACCTATGTGTTGTTTACCGCGTTCCGGCTCGATCCGCTGCTCGCCCTGGTGCCGCTGGCTGCGCTGTTCTTCTTCGTCGGTTACGCGTTGCAGGCGGCGCTCATCAACCCGTTCGTCGGGCGACCGGAGCATGAGCAGTTCATCCTGCTGGTCGGCGTCGGCATCATCATCGTCAACGTGCTCCTGATCGGATTCGGACCCGACGCCAGGCCGGTCAACCTCTCCTACGGCTTTGACTCCTACGAGATCGGCCCGCTGCTCGTCGACAAGCCGCGGGTCCTGGCCGCTGCCGCGGCGATTGCGGTCGCGGCGGCGTTGTTCTGGTTCTTCCGCCGCACCCGGACTGGCGCGGCAATCCGCGCCTGCGCCGATAATCTGGTGGGCGCTGCTGTCATCGGGCTCAACGTCAAGCGACTCTATGCGCTCACCTTCGGTCTGGGGCTTGCCTGCGTCGGAGCGGCGGGCGCGCTGCTGGTGACGATTGCAGACCCCTCCCCGGTGCTCGGGCCTGCCTATACGCTTCTCGCGTTCGTCATCGTCATCATCGGCGGCATGGGGTCGATGGCTGGGGCGCTGGTCGGCGGCGTGCTGATCGGCGTTTCCGAGGCGCTGGCGGGATTCCTGTTCGCGCCGTCGATGAAAAGCATGTTCTCGTTCGCGTTGTTGATCGCCGTGCTGGTGCTGCGGCCCCAGGGCCTGCTGGGACAGCGTTCATGAACGATCTGTGGCGCAGTCTCGATGGGCGTGGCCGAACCGTCCTCACATGTGTGCTGGCGATTCTCATCGCCCTGCCGCTGGTCGCGGACCGGTACGTGCTGTCCGTGCTCACCCTCATTTTCTATTTCGCCTATGTGGGCCAGGCCTGGAATCTGATGATGGGCTATGCGGGCCAGCTCTCGCTCGGCCACGCCCTCTATGTGGGACTCGGCGGCTACGTATCGGCGTTGCTGTGGCTCAAGCTGGGGATCGGCCCGTGGCTCGGCGTGTTTGCGGCGGTGGCGGTCGCGGCCGCCTTCGGCGCCACGATCGGCTGGCTCGGCTTCCGCTTCGGCATTGCGGGAGTCTATTTCGCGCTGCTCACTATCGCATTCGCGGAGTTCACCCGGATCGGCTTCGATCATCTGGAGCTGACCGGCGGCGCGGCGGGCCTGTTCCTGCCGTTCGAGGAGAAGCGCGTCGGCGAGTGGTGGAACCTGCGCGGCGGGCAACTCCTGTTCTACTATCTGGCGCTCGCGCTGGCCTCGGGCGCGGTTCTCCTGGTTGCACTGATCGCGCGCTCGCGGCTCGGCTATCGGTGGCTCGCGGTGCGCGAGGACGAGACCGCGGCGCGCGCCCTCGGCATCGACGCCTTCGCGGTCAAGATGGCGGCGGTCGTGATCTCGTCGGCCATGACGGCCGTCGGCGGCGTGTTCTACGCGTTCTATTACAACAACCTGTTTCCGTCCCAGGTGTTCGAGATATCGCGTTCGATCGAGCTTATTCTGGCGCCGATCATCGGTGGCCTCGGCACCGTGTTCGGCCCGGTGATCGGCGCCTTCGTGCTGACCCCGCTGGGGGAAATCCTGATTGCCGCCACGTCACGTCTCGGGGTCAACGCGCCGGGCGTGAAAGCCGTGTTCTACGGCATTACCCTGATCGCCATCATCTGCCTGATGCCGAGTGGCGTGTGGCCGCGGATCGCCGAAGTTTTCGGCCTCAAGGGTCGCGTTCCGTGACGGCGCTCCTTGCCGCGACCAATCTCAGCAAGCGGTTTCGCGGCCTCCTAGCGGTCGATGGGGTGAGCTTTGAGGTCGCCGCGGGCGAAATCTTCGCTGTGATCGGGCCCAACGGCGCCGGCAAGACGACCCTGTTCGCCATGATCGCGGGCGCACTCGCCGCCGATGGCGGCACCGTGACGTTATCCGGCGCACGCATCGACGGATTGACGGCGGATACGGTCTGCCGGCGCGGCATCGGCCGCACGTTCCAGAATGTGCGGCCGTTTGCGGGACTCTCGGTCGAGGACAATGTGACAATCGGCGCGCTGTTGCGCCGCCCCGACATGCGCTCAGCGCGCATGCATGCGCGCACCGTTCTGGAGGCGCTCGATCTCGCCGACAGGCGCGCGGTCCCCGCCTCCTCACTCACGCTGCCTGATCGCAAGCGCCTCGAAGTCGCCCGGGCGCTCGCGACCGACCCGAAGCTGCTGCTGCTCGACGAGGTGATGGCAGGCCTGCGCCCAACCGAAGCCGACCGTATGGTCTCGATCCTGAGACAGCTCAACCGGGACAACGGAATTACCATCCTGTTGATCGAGCACGTGATGCGCGCCGTGATGGCGTTGGCCTCGCGCGTGCTGGTGCTTCACCACGGCGCAACCATCGCACAAGGCGCGCCCGAGGTTGTGGTGCGCGATCCCGCCGTGATCGCATCCTATCTCGGCGCGGAGGCAGTCGGCTGATGCTCCGCGTGACCGATCTTAACGTCAGCTACGGCGACGCCCAGGCGCTTGACCATGTCAGCCTCGATGTACGGGAAGGCGAGATCGTCGCCATCGTCGGTGCGAACGGGGCCGGAAAGACGTCGCTCATCCGCACCATCGCGGGCATGCAGCGTCCCGCCGAGGGTCGGATCACGTTCCGCGGCACTGACATCACCGGCTGGCCGAGTCACCGCGTCTGCAATGCCGGCATCGGCCAGGTCGCCGAGGGTCGCCAGGTGTTCCCGACTCTGACGGTGCGCGAGAATCTCGAGGTCGCCGCCCTGCTGCCGCGAGCGCGCAGCAAACGCGCCGACAGTCTCGCCCGGGTGTTCGCCATGTTTCCGGTTCTCGCGGAGCGTGCCCGCCAGTCGGCCGGGACCCTGTCGGGCGGCGAACAGCAGATGCTCGCCATCAGCCGCTGCCTGATGGGTCAGCCCGATCTCGTGATGTTCGACGAGCCCTCGCTCGGGCTCGCGCCCGCAATCGTGCAGGACGTGCTGAAGACGATCCGGCAGCTCAACCAACACGGCCTCACCTGCATCCTGGTGGAGCAGAATGTCGCCGTTTCGCTGCGGCTCGCCGACCGCGCCTATGTGCTGGAAAACGGGCGCATTACCGCGATGGGAACGGGAGCGGAACTGCTGGCCGATGACCGGGTCCGGCAGGCGTATTTGGGGATGTGAGAGCGCAATCGACAGCCCCCACCTCTCATGCCCGCGAAAGCGGGCATCTGGTAACCCCCGCCCTCGCAGTTGTGCCACGGTGCCCGCCCCGCGTACCGTGGTTACTGGATCGTCCGCTTTCGCGGACGATGACAAACGCAGTGGAAAACTTTGTTTCATATTAAGATATCCGTAGATTCGCTTCCGAGCCCACCCATGCTCCGTATCAACGACCGCATCGCGATCAACGACAGCGAGATCGAGGAAAGCTTCATCCGCTCGTCGGGACCCGGCGGGCAGAACGTCAACAAGCTCGCCACCGCTGTGCAGCTGCGCTTCGACGTCCGCCATTCGCCGTCGCTTCCCTATGAGGTGCGGGCGCGGCTGGAGCGGCTCGCCGGCCGGCGGTTGACCCGCGATGGTGTCCTGGTGATCACCGCCCAGCGTCACCGCACGCAAGAGCGCAATCGCGACGATGCACTTGCACGCCTCGTCGAACTCGTCCGCGCCGCCGCGGTGCGGCCGACACCGCGACGGCCGACTCGCCCCACGCTCGCCTCCAAAGCCCGCCGCCTCGAGGGCAAGAAGCGCCGCGGCAACATCAAGGCGTTGCGGGGTGCGAAGCCGGGAGAGGATTGATTTGTCCCTCCCGTCTTTATCCCTCCCCGTCTTCGGGGAGGGTGGCGCGAAGCGCCGGGTGGGGCGACACAGGCAAGGCCGTGGTGCGGAACCGAACCCCACCCGACCTCGCTTCGCCCGGCCACCCTCCCCGAAGACGGGGAGGGATGAATCTCACTGCCACCTGATACGATTATCTGGCCCATCGCTTATGGATGCACGCGATATCCCAATGGCTAGCCTTGTGTGAGCGCGCCGCCGGCTCGAAAACCGAAGCGCGGCCCTCGTGGCATGGCATCAGTGACAGGCCGATACTGGCCGACAGGCGCCGCTTGACCCTTAGCGGGGGGGGG
>Ga0066903_100002431_pt1 | contig 14587 bp, 15 predicted proteins | sample PanSoiMetaGPlot1_FD_67491 | JGI IMG/M metagenome (GOLD analysis project Ga0066903, IMG submission 67491) | Tropical forest soil microbial communities from Panama analyzed to predict greenhouse gas emissions - Panama Soil - Plot 1 (version 2) | ecosystem: Environmental > Terrestrial > Soil >...
CTCAAGACCGACGACGACTGCAAGGAGCTCGGCCGCAACGCCGGCATCAGGCTGACCAATAAGTAGCAACCATTGAGTCGTCTCGATTGGCGGAGCCCGTGCCGCGCGCTCCGTCACCTCGCCCCGCTTGCGGGGCGAGGTCGACCGCCGGAGCGCAGCGGAGGCGGTCGGGTAAGGGGGACTGGCCGCAGACTCAGTGCGTTGAAAGTCCCCCTCACCCGGCTCGCGCCTCTGGCGCTCGCCACCCTCTCCCCGCAAGCGGGGCGAGGGTTTCGAACGTGCGGCCCCGACTGCACGACCACGCACCGGCGATGTGCTATAACAGCCGCAATCGAAGGAGTCGTTCCATGCCCCGTCACCCAAGCTATGTGCCGCATGGCGTCATCCCGGCGGTGCTGCTGCCGTTCAACGACGATCTGACGATCGACGAGAAGAGTTTTCGCGCGCACCTGCGCGACGTCGGCGCAACGCCGGGCATCTCGGCGATCACCGTCAACGCACACTCGACCGAGGTCGCCTCCTGCACATTCGACGAGCAGCGGCACGTGCTCGAGATCGCGCAGGACGAGATCGGCGCACGGCTGCCGCTGATCAATGGGGTGTGGGCCGACGGCAGCCTCGAAGCGGCGCGGATCGCCCGGATGGCTGCGGCCGGCGGCGCCTCGGCGCTGCTCATCTTTCCGCCAGCGCCGTTCACGCTCGGCCAGTCGCCCGAGATGGCGCTCGCACACTTCAAGCGCATCGCCGAGGCGAGCGACCTGCCGCTCATCGTGTTCCAGTATCCGCTGGCGACCGGCCAGGGCTATCCGCGCGATACGCTCCTAGAGCTGTGCGAGCAGGTGCCGACCATCCGCGCCATCAAGGACTGGGCCGGCAACGTACCGCAGCACGAGATGCACATCCGTACCCTGCAGAGCCTGCCGCGGCCGGTGAACGTGCTTACCACCCACAGCGCCTGGCTGTTCTCCTCGCTGGTGCTGGGCTGCAACGGACTCCTGTCCGGGTCGGGCAGCGTGATCGCTGACTTGCAGGCGCAACTGTTCCGCGCCGTGCAGGCGAACGACCTCGCGGCGGCAAGACGCCTCAACGACCGCATTTATCCGACCGCGCGCGTGTTCTACGCCGAGCCGTGGGCCGACATGCACAACCGCATGAAGGAGGCGCTCGTCCTGCTCCGCCGGCTGCCGCGCGCGGTGGTGCGTCCGCCGCTCGTCAAGCTTGCGCGCGCCGAGATCGACCGCATCCGCGATGCACTGGTCGAGGCGGGCCTGCTCGACGGCAAGGCGGCGCGCGACGCGGCGTAGTACGGGTCTTCGTCAGCTCGGCATCCGTAAAGGTAACGCGCACGCAGCCGGTTGGCCTGGGCCGCGTGCGCGCTTGGGAGGAGCCATCGGGGGCATCAGGCCCCTCCCCGAACCTCCCCGGGAATGGAGGGGGAGGACAATGAAGTCAGCGCACAGGAGCGTGCATCGGGGCGAAAGCGACGAATGCCGCAACGGCCGCTGTCGTGCCGCGATCGAGCCGCGGAGCGACCGCGAAAAAAGCCGCAATTGCGAAGACAATCACCGCGCAATGGACCGGCGCCGTAGGCGGCCTCAGCCAGAGGCACGAAACGACGAATTCGCGTTTAGATTGCTGGATATCCCGACCCGCCATGTTGATGGCCCCCTCGCTCCCCCTTAATCGAAGTCAATCCCGCACCCGTTTTGCTCCCGATCGCAGTGATCCGGCGAGCGTCATGTTCGCGATTGTTCGGCACCCGCCGGCGGAAATGTACGGACGACCGGTGCGGAAATGTGAGGATTTGTGCGGGGCGCACCCATGACTCTCATGACTCAGGACCCATCGCAGTTGTCCGACGATCAGAGCCGCACAGTCGCGGCGCTCGTGCGCGAAGAGCTTGCGCGCCGGCGCATGTCGCGGCAGCGGCTCGCCGATGAAGCCAAGATCAGCATTTCGACGCTGGAGAAGGCGCTCGCCGGGCGGCGCCCGTTCACGCTGACCACGACGATCAGGCTCGAACAGGCGCTCGGCGTCTCGCTGCGCCGCATCGAGGCGCCTTCGCTGGTGTCAGGGAACGGCGTCGCGCGCGGCGACCTCGGCTCCTATGCCCGTGCCGCGGTGTCGTGGATCGAAGGGAGCTATCTCACGCTGCGGCCGTCGTTCGGCGACCGGGACGCCATCTATGCCTATCGCACCGACATCGCCTGGGACGAACGCCGTTCGATCCTGGTCTTCCGCGAATCGGACCGGATCGATGCCGAGTTCACCCACCATGGCGAAGTGTCGGTGCCCAACCAATCGGGCCACATCTATCTCGTCACCAACGCGCAAGGTCAGTACCGGCTGATCATCCTGGCGCGGATGGCGATCAATGGGCAGATGCACGGCATCCTCACCACGCTGCAGGCGGGCCGCGGCGCCCAGCTCACGCCGGTGGCGGCGCCGATCGCGCTGGTGCCGGTCGAGACCGTCAAGACGCTTGAGTTCGGGCGCATCGGCGCCGGACACCCGTGCCACGAGGCCTATCGGAAGGTGCTCAAGCGCACGATCGACGAGCCGTTCGCCCTGTTCCTGCCTGCGTAAAGCGGGATAGACTTTCTTCGAACCGTCATCCCGCGTCTGAGCATGATCTTTTCCGAAAACCGCTCCACCCTTTTCGGGATCATGCTTTAGCCGGCCGCTCACGTCACTGCTGCGCCGCCTGCAGCTGTCGTTCGACCACGGCAATCGCCTCCTCTAGGGCCGCGAGAGTCCTCGCCCCTTCCGCGTAGTCCGGAGCCCGTTTCAGTACCGTGGCGACGACCGCGTGTCCGCGGCGGAACTCGACCAGCGCTTCGTCCGGCTTGCCAAGGCTGCGCAAGGCCAACGCGATCTTGGCGTGACTGATGGCGAGGTCGCGCTGCCACAGCGCATTGCCCGGGTTGGACGCCGCCAGACGCTCGGCGATGGCGAGATCGGCGCGGTAGCTCGCAAGCGCCTCATCGAGCTTGCCCTGCTCGCGCAACACCTCGCCGACGTTGTTATGCGACACCGAGAGGAGGCGCTGCCAGACAGCGTTGTTCGGATCGGCCGCGGCGAAACGCGCGCGGATCGCCAGGCTCGCGCGGTAGCTCGCCAATGCTTCGTCGAGCTTGCCCTGCGCGCGCAACGCGTTGCCGATCTTCTCCTGCGAGAGCGAGACCTCGCGCTGTGCGCCGGCGTTGCTCGGGTCGCGCGCGGCAAGCGGCGCGCGGATGGCGTGGCTCGCCCGATAACTCGCTAGGGCTTCGTGGGGACTGCCTTGGGCGAGCAACACGTCGCCGATCTTGTTGTATGACACCGCGAGATCGCGTTGCCAGCCGATATTGCTCGGGTCGACCGCAGCCAGCCGCTCGGCGATGGCAAGGTCGGCGCGGTAGCTCGCCAGTGCCTCCTCGGGCTTGCCCTGGTCGCGCAGCACATCGCCGATCTTGGTGTGCGAGACCGAGAGCTCGCGCTGCCATAAGGCGTTGCGCGGGTCGGCCGCGGCCAGTCGCTCGCGGATAACGAGGCCCGCACGATAGCTTGCGAGTGTCTCGTCGAGCCGGCCCTGATCCCGCAACACATCGCCGACCTTGTTATGCGAGCCGGCCAGCGCGCCCTGCCAGCGGACATCGTCGGGATCAGCCGTGGTGAGGCGCTCGCCCACCGCCACGGCTGCCCGATAGTTCGTGAGCGCCTCGTCGAGTTTGCCCTGCTCCATCAGCACGTCGCCGATCATCTCGTGCGCCACCACGAGATCGTGCTGCCATTTGCTGTTGCCGGGATCGGCGGGAGATAGCCGCTCAGCGATGACGAGGCTCGCCCGATGGTTGGTCAGCGCCTCGTCGAACTTGCCCTGCGCCCGCTGCACGATGCCGAGCTCGTTGAGCGCAATCCCCAGTTGCCGCTGATAGGTGAGGTCGTCGGGACGTTCAGCGGCGAGCGCCGCGAACAACCGATGCGCCTCGGTCACGCGCGCGAACTGCTTCCCGGTGTCGCCGAGGATTTCATAGTTGCGCGCGAACTCGATCAGCATCCAGGCACGCTGGAAGCGCAGCTCCGCGGTCGGGCGGCCGAGGCGCGCCATGTCGTCGAACAGGCCTTCGGCCTTGGCGAGGAGTTCGAGCGTCGCGGTGCGCGGCACACTGTACTTCTCGGCCTGCGCGACCGCGGTATTGACGATGTCGGTCGCGCTCTTGAGCGTGGCATTGAGGAAGGCCTCGTTGGTCTTGAGCTCATGCCAGGCGTAGACCGCGCTGCCGGAGGCGGCGACCGCCAGCAGCAGAAAGACGCCGGCAACCGCGGCCCAGAACCGGTTGCGCCGCCGCCGCGCTCGCTCGGCACGCCGCACGATCTCGTCGAGCCCGACGCCGAGGAGCGCGGCCGCAAGCTTGTGCTTGGCAAGCTCCCTGCCGTCGCCTTGCGGCCGCGCGTCGGCCGCGATCGGCTCCTCGCGCTCGTCCGTCAGGGACCCGTCGGGAGTGAGCTTGAAGCGGAGCGCCCCAGGAAAGCACTCCCGCTGCGGATCGCCGGGCTCGCCGTCGACGATCAGCGGAATGATGCGATCGGCGCCCCCCAAGAGCTTGAAGCGGCGGATCTCCTCCTCGACATACTTGCTCTGCATCGCATGCGGCGAGCAGATGACGATCAGGAACTGCGACGCCTCGAGCGCCGCGAGCGTCTGCGCGGTCAGCGAATGGCCGGCGGAAAAATCCTCGCGGTCGCGGAAGATCGGGCGCAGCGTCTTCGGCACCGGCCCGAGCGCCGTCGCGCGCCCGATCAAGTCTCGGTCGACGCGGTAGCCTTCAAGCGCGGCATGCAGCCACTTCGCCCAATCCTGGTCGCGGTGGCTGTAGCTCAGGAACGCCCGGTAGCTGATCGGGGCGGTCGCGGCGGTTTCGGCCACGCTCTGTCCTCCGGACAAGCCGGCGTGAAAGCCATGCAATGCCGGCAGCCTAGCAGAGATTGCGGCGGCGGCGCGACCGCGGAATTAAAGTTCGTCAATGAATGCTTGCGCCGTCCGCTACGATCCGCGGCGCGCGATCGGCAGGTTCTCGGTGGCTCGCGTCGGGACGCGGGCCTCCATCTGCTGATACGCGGTCTGCGCGATGTCGAGGAGGCGGTTGCGCTCGGCCGGTCCGCTGACGACGTAGCCGATGTCGCCCTCGACCCAGAGCACCGCCGCCGCATCGCCGGCGGCGTTGTAGCGCAGCGCCGTGCGTGCCGTGTTCGAGCGCGAGCAGTAGAATGTGTAACGTTCGCCCGCCGGTGTCTCGTACATGAACATCGCGGCCGGGCCGTTCAGGCCGGGCAGCAGCCGCCCGCCCATGAGTTTGAGCGAGTAGGATTCGAGATTGGGTGCGCGCAAGTTCGCGCCGACACGCCGCGACAGCCACGGCAGCAGATGATCCTCCCCGGCCTGCACCTCGATCGGATGGCGGACCTCGACGACATAGACCTTGTGGGCATTGAGCGCCTCGGCGGTGAATTGCTCGAACGCCGACGGCGCGCCCGCCGACGCACCATGCGCCAGCCAGCCGACGACGCAGCCAATCAGCGCCGCCGCGATCCCGGCCAGGGCGACGGCGCGCCACGGGCGACCGCCCACGGCCAGCCGATCGAGGTCAAAGCGGTCGGGCGTGGGCTCCTCGGCGACCGCGCCATAATGCGCGCGGATCGCCTCGGCCTGCGCGCGCCATTGCGCGACGTGCGCGGCATCGTCCGGGTGGGTCGCAAGCCACGCCTCGACAGCGGGGCGGCGGTCGGGCGGCAACATGTCGTCGACATAGGCATGCAGCTCGTCCGTGGTCACAGGTGAGTCCCGATCGATCATCGCTTCAGCCTTCCTAAGTCACTTGACGCGGCGCAGCGGCGGGCGCCTGCCGTCGAGGTAGTCCTTGATCTGCATGCGGGCGCGCGCGAGCCTCGACATCACGGTTCCAATCGGCACGCCCTGGACCTCGGCCACCTCGCGGTAGGTAAGACCTTCGAGCACGACGAGCAGCAGCGCGGTGCGCTGGTCTTCGACCAGCGTGGCCAGCGCCCGCTCGATGTCGCGCCCGCCGGCCTCGGGACCGGCCATATCGGGCGCATCGTTGTCGTCGATTGCCATCATGGTCGGTCGGCGTGCCAGAGCCCGCAGCCGGTTGCGGTTGAGGTTGGTCAGGATGGTGTAGAGCCAACTGCGTATGTCTCCGCCGTGGAACAGATGCTCAGCACGCAGCGCCCGCACCAGCGTATCCTGGACCAGATCGTCGGCAAGCTCGGCGTCGCGCGTGAGCGCCCGCGCATAACGGCGCAATGCCGGGACCGACGCCTCCACGCCTTGCCTGAATCCGCCCACGAGCCGCTCCCCTGGTTGTCGTCAGGGTATTGTGCCCGGCGCGCGTCACCAGGACAAACACATTGTCCGGTCTCATATTCCGGCCCGGGCGGGGACCGGCCCGGGCGGTCGCCCGACCGCTTGCAGCGTTCGTGGGAGCAAGCTTGAAAGGGTAAGACCCCCTATGCCATACGGGACGGCCGGCCGGCGCCCGGCGCAGCGGGGTGAGAATGGCAGAACCCTCGGGTCTGATGCGCGGAAAGCGCGGCCTGATCATGGGGGTCGCCAACAACCGGTCGATTGCCTGGGGCATCGCAAGAGCGTGCCGGGCGCAGGGCGCCGAGCTTGCCTTCACCTACCAGGGCGACGCGCTGAGGAAGCGGGTCGAGCCGCTCGCCGCCGAGGTCGAGGGCATCGTCGCGGGCCATTGCGACGTTGCCGAGCCCGCAACCATCGACCAGGCGTTCAGCGCGGTGGCCGCGAAATGGGCGGCGCTCGACTTCGTGGTTCACGCTATCGCCTTCTCTGACAAGGACCAGCTGGTGGGCCGCTACGTCGACACGACGGCGGAGAACTTCGCGCGTACGATGCTGATCAGCTGCTATTCCTTCACGGCAATCGCGCAGCGGGCGGAAAAGCTGATGCCGCAAGGCGGCTCGCTGCTCACGCTGACTTATTACGGCGCCGAGAAGTGGATGCCGCACTACAACGTGATGGGTATCGCCAAGGCCGCGCTCGAGGCCTCGGTGCGCTATCTCGCCGCCGATCTCGGTGCCAAAAACATCCGCGTGAATGCGATCTCGGCCGGTCCGATCAAGACGCTGGCGTCGGCCGGGATCGGCGATTTCCGCTATATCCTGAAGTGGAACGAGTACAACACGCCGCTGCGGCGCAACATTGCGGTGGAAGAGGTCGGTGATGCCGGCGTCTACTTCCTCTCCGATCTGTCGCGCGGGGTCACCGGCGAAATCCATCACGTCGATGCCGGCTATCATGTGGTCGGCATGAAGCATCCGGATGCGCCCGATCTCACTGTCACCAAGGACTGACGCCTCGTCCTCGCCGCGGCGCCCGGTGCTCTATTACGTCCGGCACGGCCTGACCGACTGGAACATGCAAGGGCGGCTGCAAGGCCGCCACGACACGGTGCTCAACGAGTGCGGACGCGTCCAGGCGGCGCACTGCGGCGAAATCCTGCGCGATCTGTTTGCACGCGAACGCCGCCCGGCGGCCGACCATGGCTACGTATCCTCGCCGCTCCTGCGGGCGCGCGCGACCATGGACGTGCTGCGCACGACGCTCGCGCTCTCCGCGGGCGGGTATCAGCTCGATCCACGGCTCGCCGAAATCTCGTTCGGTGAATGGGAGGGTCTCACCTATTCCGACGTGCTCAAGCGCGAACCCGACGTGGTCGAGCGCCGCGAGCGCAACAAGTGGCTGTTCCGTCCGCCCGGCGGCGAGACCTACGCAGAGGTCGCCGCCCGCGTCGGCGATTGGTATGCGGCGCTGACGCAGGACACGGTCGTCTGCGCCCATGGTGGCACCGCTCGCGCACTGATCGCGCAGCTTGGCATCGCTCCGCCCGAGGAGGCAGTCCACAATCCGATCGATCAGGGCGTGGTCTATGTGTTCGCCGGTGGCGGCGTCACGCGTTACGCGTGAGGGGCAGCTGGGCGCGTGCTATGCCGCCTGGACCGGCTCAATCCGATCGAGCTCCGATGCTGCTTTATCCTCGGCACGCTCAAGATCATATTGAGCCTGAATTCCCATCCAGAACGCCGGGGTCGTTCCGAAATACCTTGCGAGGCGCAGCGCCGTATCAGCTGTGAGGGCGGTCTCCTCTCGCACCAGCCGCTCGATCCGCGTGCGCGGCACGCCACACGCGCGCGCGACCGCATAGGGCGTGAGCTTCATCGGCCCAAGAAAATCTTCCCTTAGAATTTCGCCGGGATGTACAGGAGCCAGCTTCTTGCTCATTTCCGCTTCCTAATGATAATCGACGATCTCGACATCTTCCGGTCCCGCTGCGGTCCACCTGAACACGATTCGCCACTGATCGTTGATCCGAATCAGGTACTTGCCGGCTAAATTACCCCGCAAGGCCTCCAATCGATTTGCAGGCGGCACCGCCAAATCGCCGAGCACGAAGGCATTATTCAGCTGCACCAGCTTCCGGCGTGCGATCTTCGCAGCGGCGTGAGAGAAGCCTTTCGGGATTTGTCGCTGAGCCAGAATGGCTTCCGCGAACTTTCCCTTGAAGCTCCGGATCATGACCCGGACGTATCATGAAATGATACGTTGCGTCAAGGACGAGGTATCGTGCCATGATACGTCTATTTATTGTGCTTAGACTGCTCATTTGACCCCGCAACGCAGCGGGGCTACCAAACCCGCCAGCGGTGAAATCCATGTCGTTCAACACGTTCGGCCATCTCTTCCGGGTCACGACCTTCGGCGAGAGCCACGGGCCGGCGATCGGCTGCGTAATCGATGGCTGTCCGGCGCGGATTCCATTGAGCGAGGCCGACATCCAGCCCTATCTCGACAAGCGCCGGCCCGGCCAATCGCGCTTCACCACGCAGCGGCAGGAGCCTGATCAAATCCGCATCCTTTCCGGCGTGTTCGCCGATCCGGAGACGGGCACCCAGGTGACCACCGGCACGCCGATCGGCCTCCTCATCGACAATGTCGACCAGCGCTCGAAGGACTATTCCGACATCAAGGACAAGTATCGGCCCGGCCACGCCGACTACACCTACGACGTGAAGTACGGATTGCGTGATTACCGCGGCGGCGGCCGGCAGTCGGCGCGCGAGACGGCGATGCGGGTCGCCGCCGGCGCGATCGCACGCAAGATCATGTCGGGGATGACCGTGCGCGGCGCGCTTGTGCAAATGGGGCCGGAGCGGATCGACCGCGCGCAGTGGGATTGGAACGAGGTCGAGCGCAACCCGTTCTTCTGCCCCGACGCGCGCAAGGCCAAGTTCTTCGAAGATTATCTCGACAAGGTGCGCAAGGCCGGCTCCTCCGTCGGCGCCGTCATCGAGGTGATCGCGGAAGGCGTGCCGCCGGGGCTCGGCGCGCCGGTCTACGGCAAGCTCGACGGCGATCTCGCTGCCGCGCTGATGGGCATCAATGCAGTGAAGGGCGTCGAGATCGGGGCCGGCATGGGTGCCGCCTCGCTCACCGGCGAGGAGAACGCCGACGAAATCCGCATGGGTAACGACGGCAAGCCGGTGTTCCTGTCCAACAACGCCGGCGGCATCCTCGGCGGCATCTCGACCGGCCAGCCGGTGGTGGTGCGGTTCGCGGTCAAGCCGACGTCGTCGATCCTCACACCGCGGCGCACCGTCGACCGCTACGGCAACGAGACAGAGATTTCCACCAAAGGACGCCACGACCCTTGCGTCGGGATCCGCGCGGTGCCGATCGGCGAGGCGATGGTGGCGTGTGTGATCGCCGATCATTATCTGCGTCAACGCGCCCAGATGGGCGAAAACCCGGCCTGGCCGTTCAAGCGGCCGGGCGGTTGAGGAAGAGACGTGGACGCCGATATCCAGCAGCGCGTCGAATCGGTCGTCGCCGCCTTCGGCAAGGGCGCGATCGTCGTCGTCGTGGACGACGACGATCGCGAGAACGAGGGCGACCTGTTCGTCGCCGCCTCGCTGTGCAGCCCTGACAAGATGGCCTTCATCATCCGCAACACCTCCGGCATTGTCTGCGCGCCGCTCGCCGCGGAGGAGGCGAAGCGCCTGCACCTCGATCCGATGGTGGCGCTCAACGACGCGCCGCTCGGCACCGCCTTCACGGTATCGGTCGACGTGCGGCATGGACTCACGACCGGCATCTCGGCCGAGGAGCGCACCAATACGGTGCGCGCGCTCGCCAATCCCAACAGCGGCGCTGCCGATTTCGCGCGGCCCGGCCACGTGTTTCCGCTGGTCGCTAAGGACGGCGGCGTGCTCATGCGCTCGGGCCACACCGAGGCCTGCATCGATCTCTGCCGGCTCGCCAACCTGCCGCCGGTCGGCGTGCTCGCCGAATTGATGAACGACGACGGCACCGTAATGCGCGGCTCCGCCATCTCGGAATTCGCCGCGCGGCACAAGCTCAAGCGCATCTCGATCGCCGATCTCATCGCCTACCGGCAGGCACGCGACAAGCTGGTCAAGCGCATCGGCGAGTTTCCGGTCGACAGCGAGATCGGCACGCTGCAGGGCTACGCCTATGTGACGCCGTTCGACGCCATCCATCACATGGCGTTCGTCTACGGTCGCATTGGCGACGGCAAGGGCGTGTTGGCGCGGCTGCACCGCGCCGACATCATCCGCGACGTGTTCGGCGGCGCCAATCCGGTGCACGCCTCGCTGCAACGGTTCAAGAAGGATGGCCGCGGCGTCATCATCTTCCTGCGCGACGGCGCCGTCGGCGTGCCGACGCACGCGATCCCGCAGGCCGGCATCACCGGTTCCGAAGAGGCCCGTTCGCGGCAGTGGCGTGAGGTCGGCCTCGGCGCACAGATTCTCAAGGACCTCGGCATCTCCTCGATCCGCCTGCTCACCGGCCGCCAACTCACCTATGTTGGGCTTGCGGGATTTGGGATCGAGATCCTGTCCACGGAGAGCCTCAACTGACGAAGTCATGACGGAGAAAACCCATGCTCGTCGGCGTCCCCAAGGAAACCAAGGACAACGAATACCGGGTAGGGCTGGTGCCCTCGACCGTGCGCGAACTGACCGCGAAAGGCCACCAAGTTCTGGTCGAGACCAATGCGGGAATCGGCGCCGGGCTGCCTGACAGCGAGTACGTTGCGGCCGGCGCCGAGATCGCGCCCGACCCGGGGCCGATCTTCGCCCGCGCCGAGTTGATCGTGAAGGTCAAGGAGCCGTTGCCGTTCGAGCGCAAGCAGCTGCGGACCGGGCAGATCCTGTTCACCTACCTGCACCTTGCGCCCGACCCGGCACAGACCGAGGACCTGATCGCTTCCGGCGTGACCGCGATCGCCTATGAGACCGTCACCAGCCCGCAGGGAACGCTGCCGCTGCTCACGCCGATGTCGGAAGTCGCCGGCCGCATGGCGCCGCATGTCGGCGCGCGCTGCCTGGAGAAGGAGAACGGCGGCCGCGGCGTCCTGCTCGGCGGCGTGCCCGGCGTGCCGCCAGCCGACGTCGTCGTCCTGGGCGGCGGCGTCGCCGGTACGCATGCGGCGGTGATCAGCGTCGGCATGGGGGCGACCGTGAGCGTCGTCGACCGCAATCCGGAGGCGTTGCGCCGCATCGCCAACCAGCTCGGCGCCCGCGTGCGCACCGTGTTCTCGACCCGCGATACGGTCGAGGCGGTCTGCCGCCACGCCGATCTCGTCATCGGCACGGTGCTGGTGCCGGGCGCCGCCGCGCCCAAGCTGGTTTCGGCCGCGACCGTGAAGGCGATGAAGCCGGGCTCGGTGATCGTCGACGTGGCGATCGACCAGGGCGGCTGCACCGAGACCTCGCGTCCGACCACGCATTCGAATCCGACCTATGTGGTCGACGAGGTGGTACATTATTGCGTGACCAACATGCCGGGCGCGGTCGCCCGCACCTCGACGTTCGCGCTCAACAACGTGACGCTGCCGTTCGTGCTCATGCTCGCCGAGGACGGCGCACGCCGCGCGCTCGGCGAGGATCCGCACTTGCGCAACGGCCTCAACGTGCACGAGGGTCAGGTCACGCATCGCGCGGTGGCGGAAGCGCTGAAGATGAAATACACGCCGGCCGAGGCGGCGTTGCGATTGTGACAATCGAAAAATCGGAGACACCATCTTTCCCTCGGGCGGGCCGCGTGGCACCATTCCAGTCCACGATGAAGGACTGGAGGCTTCGATGCGCTTTCGGTTTCCGCTCATTGCGATCGCCGCTCTGACGGCCGGCGCCGCAGGCATCACCGCCTGGGCCGGTTGGGCGGCCGCGCCCAGCTCACGCCTGCTCGCCGACACGCGGGCGAGCGCCCTTCCGGTCGACACCGAGCTCGTGCTCGCGGTCGATGTCTCTTATTCGATGGATCCGGAAGAGCAGCAGCTGCAGCGCGAGGGTTACATCGCGGCTATCACCTCGGTCGAGTTCATGCAGGCGCTCAGAGGCGGCATGCATGCCAAGGTCGCGGTCACCTATTTCGAATGGGCTGGTCCATACGATCAGAAGATCATCGTACCTTGGCGGCTCATCGACGGGCCGGAGGCCGCGGACGGCGTGGCGAACGACATCGCCCGCGCGCCCTACCGCCGCGCCTCCCGCACCTCGATCTCGGGCGCGCTCCAGTTCGCCAAGCCGTTGTTCGACGCCTCGGGCTTCAACGGCATCCGCCGCGTGATCGACGTGTCCGGCGACGGCGCCAACAATTCTGGATCGCCGGTCACGCTGTTGCGCGACGACGTCCTAGCGGCCGGCATCACCATCAACGGCCTGCCGATCATGCTCAAGCGCCCGAACACGTTCACGATGGATATCGAGAACCTCGACATCTACTACGAGGACTGCGTGATCGGCGGCCCCGGCGCGTTCATCATCGCGATCCAGAACCGCGACCAGTTCAAGGAGGCGATCCGCACCAAGCTCGTGCTCGAGATCGCCGGCCGCACGCCCGACGCCCGCGTCGTGCCGGCGCAGGCGCGGTCGCCGCGGATTTCCTGCACCATCGGCGAGCAGATGTGGCGCGACCGCTGGGGCAATTGAGCGTCGAATTCCCGGTCAGCGCTCGAACCTCCCGACCAGCTCGACGTGCGCGGAATAGCGGAATTGGTCGACCGGCATCACGCGCATCAGCCGGTACCCGCCATCAACCAGGATGCGCGCGTCGCGCACGAACGTGACCGGGTTGCACGACACGCCGACCACGGTCGGGACGGCCGACGCCGCCAGCGCGGCCGCCTGCGCCGCGGCGCCCTGCCGCGGCGGGTCGAATACGACGGCCTCTATGCGCTTGAGCTCGGCGGCCACGAAGGGGCGCCGGAACAGATCGCGCGTCGCGACCTCGACCGGCTTCAGCCCCGGCGTGGTGTCCGCCGCGCGCTTGAGCGCCGCCATGGCCTCCGCATCGGCGTCGGCCGCGATAATCCGCGCGCGCTCCGCAAGCCGCAGAGCAAAGGGGCCGACGCCCGCGAACAGGTCGACGATCCGCTCCGCGTCGCCGCAGGCCTCGGTGACGAGCATTGCCAGCGCCGCCTCGCCGGCAGCGGTCGCCTGCAGGAAGCAACCCGGCGCCAGCGCCACGCGCGCGCGACCCAACATCAGCGTCGGCGTCGCACGCTGCGCAATCAGCTCGCCATGACGGGTGAGCCGCGCAAGACGCTGCTGCTCGGCAATGCGCGCGAGCGCGGCCGATCGCGCCGCCGTCAGCGGTCCTGACCCGCGCAGGTCGACGTCGAGACCGGCCTCGGTCGCCGTCACCTGGATGTCGAGCGGCTTGCGGGCGCTTTCGAGCGCCTCCGCGATCGCCCAGGCGGCCTCGATCGCGCCGGCGAGCGACGGCGCCAGGATCGGGCACCGGTCGATCGCCACGATGTGGTGAGCGCGCGGCGCCGCGAAACCGACCTCGAGGACATCGCGTTGACCACGCCGCGCATGGAAGACCGCGCGGCGGCGGCCATCACCATGCGCGTCGATCAGGCTGTCAACCGGCGTGTCGAGTCCGGCCCGCGCCAGCGCCTCGATGATGAGATCACGTTTCCATTCGCGATAATGCACTGCCGACCAGTGCTGCAGCGCGCAGCCGCCGCAGGCGCCGAAATGCGGACAGATCGGCGCGATGCGGTCTGGGCTCGCGACCTCGATGCTGATGAGGTGACGGCGGTCGGGATGGCCGGGCCAGGCGTCGACCGCGGCGGTTTCGCCCGGCAGCGTATAGGACACATAGACCGGCCCGACTGGCGTCTCGGCGATGCCGTCGCCGCGCTGGCCGAGACGCGCGATCTGCAGATGTTCAACCATGGGTCCTGACAATGCAGGGCTGACGACAGGCGCAGATATGCCTCAGTCACTGCACCTTGTCTTGTGCGGTGTGGGGCTCGCCGTCGGCCGCCGCGCCCGCCGTCAACGCGTGGAAGCGCCAGATCAATAGCGTCGCGTAGGTGGTGAGCGAGAGCGAGAAGCCGATCCAGATGCCGACCGCGCCGAGGCCGGCCCAGAAGGCGAGCCCATAAGCGCAGGTGAAGCCGATGAGCCAGAAACAGATGGCCGCGAACAGCATCGGCACGCGGGTGTCGTTGAGACCGCGCAGCGCGCCCCC
>Ga0066903_100002432_pt1 | contig 14587 bp, 10 predicted proteins | sample PanSoiMetaGPlot1_FD_67491 | JGI IMG/M metagenome (GOLD analysis project Ga0066903, IMG submission 67491) | Tropical forest soil microbial communities from Panama analyzed to predict greenhouse gas emissions - Panama Soil - Plot 1 (version 2) | ecosystem: Environmental > Terrestrial > Soil >...
CGCAGCTCGAAGAAATCCGGCCGGTTTCGCATTCGCAGAGCGTTATCCAAGTCCGCGTGCGATGCGATTACGCCCACAACGCGCTGATGCTTCGGGGCCGATCTGGGCGCCGTCATTTCTGGCCACGAATAGACAGCAGTCTCTCGACGTACTTGGCGAGAATGTCGAACTCGACATTCACCAGATCGCCTGCTTGGGCACGATCAAGATTGGTACTTCGCTTGGTGTATGGGATGATCCATGCGACGAAGCTTTTCGGAAAAACATCAGCGACCGTGAGGCTGATTCCGTTGAGGGTGATCGAACCCTTGGGCACCACATACTTCGCGAACTCGGCCGGCAACTCGACCTCCAATCGAAAATCCGGGCCTTTCTTGTCGAAGGCAACAATACGCGACACGCAATCGATATGGCCCTGCACGAAGTGTCCGCCGAGCCGTCCCTCGGCCGGCAAAGCGCGCTCTAGATTCACCGGATCGTGCTTGCGCAATTTTTGCAGGTTCGTGCGAGCGATTGTTTCCTTGAGAAGATCGAAGGTCAGACGATTGCCGCGCCGCGAGGTTAATGTGAGGCAGCAACCGTTCACTGCAACGCTGTCGCCGCTCCGCGTTTTTTTGGCGGTGCATGGCGCGGCAATTTGCAACTGGATGCCGCCGTCGCTCGAGCGCCCCTCAAGGATCTCGCCGATTTCTTCGATCAGGCCGGTGAACATGACGGTCCATTTTTACGAGTGATCTAGTCATGAAGCGAGCATCTTTGGCAAGGGAACAAGCAGATGATAATGCGGGTGTCACTTGCGTACTTCCACCATCAAGTTGGCTTCCTTGTAGTTCCAGCGATAACCGAATCCAAAGTCAAGCGGCGGCGGATTGCTTTGTGCGAACAGCTCTCGCAGCTTGGGCTGAAAATGTTGTTTGAAGAGCTCAATAGGGCCTAGATAGGTACCGAACAAACGCAGGCTCCACTTGTTTGGATCGAAATAAGCCAGGGGAATTCCGGAGTCGTCCTGCACAATTCGATTGCTATGTTCGAGAAGGAAATTGCGGATCGTCGCGAAACCCTGTTCGAACATCAGATACGACGACGATTTGAGAAAGCTGGAGCCGCCGCCTAATCGCTGGCAAAATTTCAAGAAACCGGGCGTCGATTTGATTCCGCCGTCAGAAACATCTGTAGTGAAATAATACAACGTCTGTGAATTAGCAGACTGGTTATCGGTGTATTTGATGCGGACTCCGGGAGTGCCGCCGCGCGCGCCCTCCTGAAATGCGCCGCTGCCGTTGAGAGAACCGAAGGTCACACTGGTGATCGATTTGTCGGCGCGCGCGATAAAAGCGTATAGAATCGGCAATACGCCATTCAGGTTCTGCTCGTGCAGATCGATTTTCATGTCTTTGGTAATGAAGTACGTCGTGTTCAGAGAGGATTTCATCGCGTTCTCCAAATTTCCCAGTGCGCCGGCCAGATTCGCGATGCGCAACGGATCAGGCGGCGGCCCCATGGATTCCTTCCCGCAAAGGACGTACACCGAAGCCTTGGGGAAAAATTGATCGACGTAGAGAAAGTCGGGTCCGCTGAACATGTAAAACGCTACAGGGATCGCCTGCCGCGATTCCGGAAGATACGTCTCCTGCCATGCGTGCAGTTTCTGAAGCTGTCCGAGAGTAAGCTTTGAGAATTCCTTTTCGAAAAATGCGGCGTGCTCCTGCCACGCCGGATTGCGCGTGAGCGGTGCGAGCGGCGAATTCTCCGCCACAGGCATTCCAGCCAGAAAACGCGCGACTTCATTAGGACCTGCAGCTATTGGGATCGCTCGCGGAGCTTCAGGATTCTGCTGAGCACAAACGTTCAGATGCCCGACACTGCCCATCATCAACAACAGGATCGTGGCGACTGTTTTTCCGAAGGAATTCCGAGTCATACGAGACGAGGTTTTCTCGCGCAAAAGTAAAGGAACAGACCCAGGAGCGCAGTTCCCAGACCGGCGAATGACTCCGTCGCATGCCATCGCACTAGATAAACCATCATCCAAATCGTGATTATCGAGAAGAGAACGGGTGGAGCCGGATAGAGCCAAACTCGATACGGCCGCGCGATTTCCGGATGTGTGAAACGGAGCACGATTACTCCGAGCACAGCCAGCAGCGAGCAAATCAACAAACTGAATTGAGTATAACGGACGACATCTTCGAAACTGCGGGTGAGCAAAAGCAAATTCACGACCAAAAGTTGCAGGACGATCGCATTCGTGGGGATACCGTGTGCGTTTTTCCAGCCAAGCCATCGCAGCAGCCAATGATCTTCGCCCATCGACATCGTCACCCGCGGCCCGATCCACGTCATTGAACTGATCGAGGAAATCAGGCCGAGGCAGATCACCGCGCCTGCGACGCGGCCGCCGGCCGCTCCGAAAATGTGATTGCCGGCAATCAAGGCAACTTCGAGTTGACCTTTCAGTTCTGCGATTGGAGTCGTGGCGAGAAAGACGGCGTTAAGCAGCACGTAGATCACAATCACAAGACCCGTTCCGACGAGCAATGACCGCGGCACAGTTTTCTCCGGTCGCTTAATTTCGCCACTGATATAGGCGGCTGCGTTCCAACCGGAATAGGAATACATCACGTAAACCAGTGCGATCGCGAACGGCCCGCTGAAAATCGCCATCGGGTCGCCGTGCGCGGGCAAAAAACTGATGGGTTGCTTCGCTGGAACGAAGAACCCGGCGGCGATCAGCGCGCCGATCAGAAGTAATTTCACGAGGGTAGAGACGTTCTGAAACGCGCTACCGACCTGCAGGTTCCCGAGGTGAAACGCTGCTACCACCCAAACGGCTACAAATGACAGAAGGAACGGCGAACCCATTCCAAAGACGCCGGTAAAGTATTTTCCAAACGCCATCGCTGCGAGTGCCACGGGCGCGGCGAATCCGACCGTGGCGGAAACGAACCCCGCCATGAACCCGAGCGCGGGATGATAAATCCGCGACAGAAAATGATATTCGCCGCCAGAACGCGGCAGCGCGGCGCTGAGTTCGCCGTAACAAAGGGCCCCGCAAAGCGCGGCGACTCCGCCGATTACCCACAACATGAGCAGCGAGAACCCCGATTGAATCTCGGCGACCTGGAAGCCGAGGCTCGTGAAAATGCCGGTGCCGATGATGTTGGCGATAACGATGGAAGAGGCCGTGACAAAGCCGATGGTGCGTCGCGGGCGCGGCGATTTCACTGAAGGGCCCGCGGCGATCGCAGTCATGCTCGAACCGACAATCGCACCACTTGAAGTAGTTTGGCCAATCATTGATACGCGTTCCGATTTCTGATGTAACGATTCGACGATTTCGTGAGTTGTCAGAAGCCATTCCCGGCATCACTTTGAAAGCAGTATGAACCCATCGCCCTCCATCGAAACGGCCACCCAACTCGCGGTCTTTCTTGCAAATCGTCCCGGGGCGCTCGCGCGCGTGTGTGACGCGCTGGCAAAGGCGGAAATTAACATTAATGCGCTCGCCACGTCCGACACTGTCGATCACACCGTGGTGCGCATGGTTGTAAGCGATCCTACCAAGGCGCTCATGCTTTTGGGCGAAGCAGGTGTGCTGGCGCTGGAGACCGAAGTGCTGATGATCGAAACTGCAAATGAGCCGGGCGTCCTCGCTAAAATTGCCGAGCGTCTCGCCGAGGCGGACGTGAACATCGAATACGTCTATCTCGCTGGCGGCCGCGGTACCGAAAAAGGTCTTATCGTTCTTCGCCCATCGGATATCGAAAAAGCGCAACGCGCGCTGCAGGGGTTGTAAGGTGCTGCCATTAACACCGAGGCTTTAGCCCGGTGACGCGCGCAAGAAAATCAGGCGAGCCGTTTCAACGGCTTGATGGATGTGGTTTGCACTGGGCTGAAGCCTCGGTGTTACGGGAATTTGCTATGAAAAACATCACTCCGTCGTAAATGATTGCCAATGGGGAGCCGATGCAGGATAAATGCGCCGCGCGTTTATGACTTCGGTTCGGACCTTTCTCGGTTATCCGTATCCGCTCGGTGCGACATGGATGGGTAATGGCGTCAACTTCGCCATTTTTTCCGAGCACGCCACCAGTGTTGAGCTTTGCCTGTTCGACGATCTCGAGGCCACTGAAGAAAATATTCGGATTCCGGTGAGTGAACAGACGGATTACGTGTGGCACGAGTTCTTGCCCGATGCGCGGCCCGGCCAGCTATACGGTTTTCGCGTTTCCGGCCCGTACGCTCCAGAGCGCGGCTTGCGTTTTAACAGTTCGAAACTCCTTCTCGATCCCTATGCAAAAGCTATCGCTGGCGCAGTCAGTTGGGCAGATGAGATGTTCGGTTACGTAGTCGGTGATAAGAAGGAAGATTTGGCGCAGGATTTCCGTGATGACGCCTGGGGTGTGCCGAAGTCTGTGGTCATCGACACGGCATTTTACTGGCAGGGCGACCGAAGACCTGGCATCCCGATGCACGATTCGGTGATTTATGAATTGCACGTGAAAGGCTTCAGCAAACTTTGGCCTGATATCCCAGAGGAATTGCGAGGCACTTATGCGGCACTCGGCACTCCTGCGGCCATTGATTATTTCAAAAAGCTCGGCGTCACCGCGATCGAGTTATTGCCTGTACACGCCCGTATAGACGACAAGGTCTTGGTCGACCGCCGCCTGACGAATTATTGGGGTTACAATACGATCGGTTTTTTTGCGCCACACGCGCAGTACTCCAGCAGCGGGCAGATGGGCGAACAGGTTTCCGAGTTCAAATCGATGGTGCGCAGTCTGCACGCAGCGGGGATCGAAGTGATTCTGGACGTGGTTTACAATCACACCGGAGAGGGGAATCATCTCGGGCCGACGCTTTGCTTTCGCGGTGTCGACAACTCGGCGTTTTACCGGCTGCTCGCCGACAATCCGCGTTTCTACCTTGATTACACCGGCACCGGCAACACTGTGGACACGCTCAATCCGCGCACGTTGCAATTGGTCATGGACAGTTTGCGTTATTGGGTCAGCGAAATGCATGTGGACGGTTTTCGCTTCGATCTTGCGTCCGCGCTGGCTCGCGACGGCACCGGCTTCAACAAATTCCAGGCTTTCTTCAAAGTGATTGAGCAAGACCCGGTTCTTTCGCAGGTGAAATTAATCGCGGAACCGTGGGACGTCGGTGACGGTGGATATCAGGTTGGCAATTTTCCGGCGCCGTTTTCGGAATGGAACGGCAAATACCGCGACAGCGTTCGCAGTTTTTGGAAAGGCGATGAGGGCCGCATCGGCGAGATGGGCTACCGGCTCACTGGGAGCCCCGATCTCTATCGACATGACGGGCGCCGCCCATATGCGAGCATCAACTTCGTTACTGCGCACGATGGTTTCACTCTGAACGACCTGGTCAGCTATAACGGCAAGCACAACGAGGCGAACGGCGACGGCAACAAGGACGGCGACAATAATAATCAATCGTGGAATTGCGGCGTGGAAGGGCCGACTGATGATCCGCAGATCAATGCCCTGCGCGAACGGCAACGCAGAAATTTCCTGACGACGCTTTTTCTGTCGCAGGGCGTGCCGATGCTCACCGGCGGCGACGAGTGGGGCCGGACGCAGAACGGCAATAACAACGCTTATTGCCAGGACAACGAGATCAGCTGGTTCAATTGGGATCGCGATGAAAAACAGCAGCAGTTCCTCGAGTTCACACAAAAACTGATTCAGCTCCGGAAGGATCATCCCGTTTTTCGCCGTCCGAAATTTTTCCAGGGCCGGCGGATACGCGGCTCCGAGATTCGGGACGTGATGTGGTTCAATCCTGGCGGTAACCTAATGAGCGAGGAAGAATGGGCATCGCCGTTTGTTCGCTGCCTGGGCATGCTGCTCAGCGGCGATACGAGCGACGTGGTCACTTTTGAAGGCGAGCCTGTCCGTGACGACACGTTTCTGCTATTGATCAATGCTCATTACGAACCGATACCCTTTGTGCTGCCCGGGCAGGAGAATCTCGAGTGGCAATTGATTCTCGACACAACAAACTCAAACGGATTTTTGGCGGAGCCACAAAAACTCGCATCGGGCGACGATGTCGATCTCGGAGGGCGCGCCTGCTGTTTGCTTGAACTGGTAAGCGGCACACAGGCGCAGGCGCGCGAGGAATCCTGGAAGAAGCGAGCGGTCGAGTTCCCGGCGATTAGCGCAGAGGAAGAACGCGCGGGACGCAAGTAGGCTCAGAGGTGGCGAGAAATTCAGGCAACGCAATCTTGTCGCGGGAAACGAATTAGTTTATAGAGATGCCAAGCGCCTGTTATCATGCGCGGCCAGTTTTTTTGGTCAGTGATTTGCCATGACACCGAGTTCTCTTGTGATCGTCACTGATCGCGGCGGTCTAAAAGCATATCGGGTGAATGAGACGCCAACGCGTGGGCCGAGCCTGCAATTGGTTCAGGCATTCAACATCACCGACGCGCATGGAAGACTGATCGATAAAGTGAGCGATCAGGCGGGTCGTTTTCCGGTGAGCGGTGGCGCGGGCGCCCACCATGGTGCGGCTTCGATTGCGGAATGGACGCATCTCGAGGTAGAAACCGATCGTCGCATTCAAAAAGAGCTGGCCGACCAAATTACAAAGATTGTCTCGCCCAACGGAAAGCAAGGCTGGGCGTTTGCCGCGCCGGCTGAAATTCATTCGGCGATTGTCGCGCTTTTGCCGCCCGCAGTGCGCGACCGGATCGTCGAACACGTGAAATCGGATTTGGTAAAGGTGGAGCCGGCGAAACTGATTTCGCGGTTCCGCTCGTTGCAGCAAATTTGAAAAGCAAGTGCACGCAACAAGTCTCATCCCGAACGGAGTGAGAAACCTCACACAGGATGATTGGTCACGCAGTGTACCTAAAGTATCGCTCGCTTCGAGGGCGAGGTCCTTCGGTAGCGGCGGCGACCTCAGGATGACGTTTTTTTGTTCGCTCTGGCGACGCGAGCGGCTTAAATTTTTTCTAATTGACCATGCAACTGCCTGTTAAAATCTCGTACCGGGGTCTGGAAAAATCTGACCAGATCGACAATCTCGTTTTGGAATATGCGGCGCGACTGGAAAAATTTTGCAACCATATCAACCGCTGCGACGTGGCCATCGAGCAACGCAACCACGCGCATCACAAGGGAAATCCATATCACGTCCGCATCGATGTTACCGTAAGGCCGCGGCACGAGCTGGTAGCCAGGGAGGAGCAGATGGACAACGGCACGCACCAGCCGCTCAACAAGGTGATCCACGACGCGTTCAAAACCATGGAGCGCGAGTTGCGGCGCGTCGTGGACAAGCAACGACGGGACGTAAAGACCCACGCCAACACGCGTTCGCCGAAGTAGGTGGAGGCGATTGACCTCAATCGCCCGTTTCTCTTCTAGGTTGCGGCGTTCCGTGGTTCGCCACGATGTCCTCGCACCTCGTAACGAAGTTCCACCGTGCCGCTCTTGTAGGCTTTGAGCTCCATCAAATGGAGGGCGACATCTCGGTCGAGCTTCTCGAAGAACCGTATCCCATAACCAATCAAGATCGGCAGGATTGAATAGCGAACTTCGTCGGCTAGCCCGAGACGAAGGCACTCGCCGGAAACTGCGCCGCCTCCAACAAACCAGATGTTACGGAACTTGGGCCGCAGCTGTCCATTCACCAACTGTGCAAGATCGCCTGAGTAGAACTCAACGGTACCGCGGGTCCGCGGCAGCTCGCGACTGGTGAGGACGAAGGTGGGTTTGTCGCCGTACGCCCACCCCAACCCTTTGGCCTCAAAACTCAACGCGGTCTCATACGTCCGCGATCCCATGACGTAGCAATTGATCGTTTTGAGGAACACCTCCACAAATCCTGGGTCCAGGGTCTCCCCGCCCGCGAACTCATCTAAGGTTTCGAGCCAGTCGACGCTTCCATCCTTTCGAGCAATGAAGCCGTCGAGGCTCGCTGCCATGTGAATCGTTACGCGAGAATCAGTGTTTGCCATCGTTTAGTCCTGTAGTCCGAGTGTCGCGGCCTGCAGCACTGCTCCGCGCCGCGGCTTGAGTCCATCTAACGAGAAAGAGATGCTTGCACCCAGCTATTTCCGAGAAGTACCTGTGGTAAGCGAGCGCCTGCGCGAGCATGGTGCCTTTGTATTGGTTAGCGGTCATTTGTTCGGGATGAGCGTGTCATAGAACCGGCGTTTCATAGGTATCCAAACGACATCACACAAACGCGTCAAGCCGCTTTGCACGCTGCGACTGCGTTTTGAGTCCATACGCGTCCCTCCCGTAGTCCGTCGGATAAACAAAATTTTATGACACAACAAAAAATTTCAAAAGTCTGCGAAAAAGACTGGAAGCTGGATGCGAATTGAATTGATGTACTCGTGGGCCGTTAATAACGGGAGGATCATTGGAAGGGAAACGCTAGTGAAAGGAGGCATCGGCGACATGCATACTGGGTCGACACTGACACTGCGTGCATTACCGTTGGTTGGTATAGCTGCGATTCTCTCGATGGCCGCGTACGGGCAAGCCATATCACCGGGCGCTCGTACGGCGAGCGCTTCTGACTCTCTGCTCGCTCGCGAGGTGGTCATCCCGATCAGCACGGTTAGACGTTTCTTCCCTCAGGTTGACCACGAATCTAGCACGGGCCCAAACTTGACCGCAGTCGGCAATCCCAAAGCCACAAGAAGCGTCATTTACGCGAATAGTAAGGGCTTGAAGAAAGTGACCATTACCGTGGATCAGTATGGGGGCTCGAGTGATGCGTCATCAGCATATGAGGAAGCTATTCAGAAGAGCAAGACTGTTCCGGGCTTCACGCCAATTTCCGCGCCGAATCTCGGCCAGAACGCCTTCATGGCAACCGTCACTCGGGGCGAGGAGACGCACGTTGGCTTCGGCGCGCTGCATGGCGAGTTCATTGTGGCAATAACACTGGCCGGCTACGACCCCACGCCTGGCACTATAGTTAAGCTCAGGTCACTGGCGCACGAGGAGGAAGCCGCTGCAAACGTGCCCTAACGATCGGGTATTCGAGTCAAAAGTCCGCTGGATTAAAGAAGTTCGTCGCGGCAGAATGCGGCGACCAGCACGCTGCAAGCGTGCGCTCCCCCAGAACGCGCTATGCTGGTGCGCCGCCGAGGGCACCGGGGAGAGGCGGCGTGACGTCGGGCGTGGCTACCACTTGCTTGGGCGGTTTTTCGGCTGGCATTTTTTTGCCGGGCGGAGGCGATGCGCTTGGCGGCGGATTGATCAGGCGGCCGTGCTCGACGATTTCTTTGATCTGCGAGCCGTCAAGGGTTTCGTACTCAAGCAAGGCTTTTGCAATTACTTCAAGCTTGTCGCGATTCGCGGTGAGCGTTGCCTTGGCGAGTTGATACGCGTCGTCGAGGAGTTTGCGCACTTCCTGATCGATCTGCTCGGCTGTCGCTTCGCTGTAGTCGCGCGCACGCGAAATGTCGCGTCCGAGGAACACGTAATCTTCATGGTCGCCATATTCGACCATGCCCATTTTCTCGCTCATGCCCCATTCGCAAACCATCCGGCGCGCAATCGCCGTGGCCATCTTGATGTCGCCGCGCGCGCCGTTTGTGATATCGCCAAAAATGATTTCCTCGGCAACGCGGCCACCCATGCTGACTGCCAGACCGGCCAGTAACTCGTTTTTGCGATTGGTGTATTTGTCTTCCTCGGGTAACCACATGGTCGAGCCGAGCGAAGGGCCGCGCGGGATGATGGTGACTTTGTGCAACGGTTCGGTGTGCGGAAGTAGTTCGAGCAACAACGCGTGACCCGCCTCGTGGTACGCGGTGTTCTGTTTTTCTTTTTCGCTGAGTGCGAGGCTGCGGCGTTCTTTGCCCCAGCGGACTTTGTCGCGCGCTTCTTCGAGTTCGGCGAGTGTGATCCCCTTTAATCCGCGCCGCGCCGCAAGCAACGCCGCTTCATTGATGACGTTGGCCAATTCCGCGCCGGAATAGCCTGGCGTGCCGCGCGCCACCACGGCAAGATCGACGCCTTCGGCAAGTTTCACTTTCTTCGCGTGCACACGCAGAATTTCTTCGCGTCCTTTCACGTCGGGCAGGTTCACTGTGATCTGGCGATCGAAACGTCCGGGGCGCAACAACGCCGGGTCGAGAACATCAGGGCGGTTGGTAGCTGCAATGATGATCACGCCTTCCTGCGTGTCGAACCCGTCCATCTCCACGAGCAACGCATTCAAGGTTTGCTCGCGCTCGTCGTGCCCGCCGCCTACGCCATGGCCACGGTGACGACCGACCGCGTCAATTTCGTCAATGAAAATAATGCACGGCGCGGATTTTTTGCCCTGCTCAAACATGTCGCGGACCCGACTCGCGCCAACACCGACGAACATCTCAACAAAGTCCGAGCCGCTGATGGAAAAGAACGGGACGTCCGCTTCGCCCGCGATCGCGCGTGCTAGCAGCGTTTTGCCCGTTCCCGGCGGGCCCACCATCAACACGCCCTTTGGAATGCGGCCACCTAGTTTCTGAAATTTCTTCGGGTCGCGCAAAAACTCGACGAGCTCCTGCACTTCGTCCTTTGCTTCCTCGACCCCAGCGACATCGCGAAAAGTGATTTTGTTCTTGTCGCGGGCGAGCATGCGCGCCTTCGATTTCCCGAAGTTAAGCGCGCCCTTTCCAGCCATGCGGATTTGCTGGCGAAACAGGAAGTACAGCACCAGCAGGAAGAGGGCGATCGGCAAGAAACCAACCACTGTCTGCGCGAGCATGTTTGACTCCGTCTTGATGGCGGGCTGGATGCCGGCGTCGGTGAGTTTTTTCTGCAGATCATTTGTGAAATTCAAATAGACCGTGGTGTGGAACGGCACCGGCTGAGCAGGCGCCGAACCGGCGCCCTGGCGGACGTACGCGCCGCGCAACGTCTGCGTTGGCCGCCCGTCCTCCACGACCAGCTGGAGCGGATAATTTTTGTCGTTAACGATCTGCTTGTTCTCCAGCAGCTCGAGGAAACGGTTATACGGCACGTCCTCGACCGGTTGCATTCCTCCCCGGTAAAAGACCATCGCCATCGCAATCAGAGTGAAAGCAATCACGATGAGAATGACGCCGCGCCAATTAAAACTGGGCTCGCCCCCGCGGTGCTTATTCTCCTTTTGAGAGTTACGATCGAACTGAGCCATAAAAACTGTTAATGCTGTTAAAAATTACCATGAACAAATTGGCAATGCAAAATGGAGCAAGCCCGCGTGATTGGTTAGACCGTTGCATCGTTCCATAATTACTTCGGAAATGCCCTTGTAAATGTCTGCACCTTTGCCTATCTGACGGCTCAAAGGCTTCAAAGGTTCAATTCAACGAGGTGGCTGCGCATTGCGCCCCTTGCCGGTTTCGAGTAAAATTTACATCGGCAATTCACATGACAGAGCTCGTTTCATCCGTGGCGGATAAGATCGACCGCGCTGTGCAGCGGGTGACTCCCTTTGCGTATCGCGTACGGCGGACTGGTCGTCGTTGGATGCGCCGGGCATTGCGGAAGCCGCGCAGCGTTTCGGAGGGGCCAAATCTCTTGCCGTTGTTGATCCAGGTCCTGGCGAGTTTCACGAAAGCGGACGGCGTAATCATGGAGGAGGAGATCGACTCGAGCCTCGGGTTCCTCCGTTACGATTATCCGGAAGCCGTTTACTCCGAGTTGCGACAGTTATTCAGGCAAGCGCTTTACGAGCAGCAGGACCTCGCGGTGATGGCGCAAAAGCTGGGCGCACAATTGAGCACCGAACGCAAGATCATGCTCGGAGTGCAGCTTTACGACCTGATTTCGCAAGCTGGTTTGAAACAGGAAGAGGTGGTGGCGTTCTATTCGTTCATGTCGCAAATGGGCATGGCTGCGCAGGCGATCGATATCGTTTATCAACTCAACGCATCGGAGGATTCGGATCCATCGATCTATCAGCATGGCGCGTCGCCGCTGGAATCGCTCTCTTTCGGGCGCGACGGCAAGGCGGACATAATTCTGAAAAGCCTCAGCGAAGCGGATCATCTGATGGCCTTTCGTTATCACGATCTGATTTTGTTGAAAAATTACAGCGGCCAGAACGTCTCAGTGCGAGGGAGACCATTGGCGCGCGGCGGCTTTTGTCGGATCTATCCTGGCCAGCGCATCTTGGTAGGCGATCAGGTCCTCAGTTATCAGGAACTGGCGCAATATTTCAACGCCAAGAAGAACGTTTCGCTTCCGCAAATTTTCATCCGTGTAAGCAAGGATTCGGATGAAGTGCAATTGGAGCGATCGCGGACACGTGAGAGCGCACTCCGGGTGACTTTCGGATTGAAGCTGCGGGTGAAGGCGCTGCGAGATGTAAATGCCGAGCTCAACGGAATCAGATTGAAAGCCGGCACGCAGGTGGAAGCGACGCTGGAAGATAAGATCGTCTTTCATAACGACAGCGAATTGGACTTGAGCGACTTACGCCGGCGCGCTCGCGCATTGGGCGGCCGGTTCCAACTGAAAGCTTCCAAATCGGAATATTTGGTGTCGAACGACCCGAGCCGTCTCCAAGCTGACGATATTCTGCTTTCCCCGGGCACGAGCGGTGACGTGGTGCTGAAGATTTTTTGCGACTACGATCAGCGCGTTGGCCAGTTAGAGGTGATCGAAGCGGACCGTCCGATCATGGTCGGCGACGAGCCCGTGCGCACGACTGCGCAACTGAAGGACGGCGATACCATTCGAATCGACGTCGGACAGATTCTGCGCTGCAACTTTTCGGAACGAATCATCGAAGAAGAGCGCAACATCATTCGCAGCCTTGAGGTCAACGAGGTCACGCACCGTTTTAGCAAAGGCGAGATTGGGCTGGACGGAATTTCATTCAGTGTGACGCGCGGCGAGCTTGTTTGCGTGATGGGGGCAAGCGGTTCGGGAAAAAGCACGCTGCTGAGAGTGCTCGCAGGTCAGCTTCGACCAACCAGCGGGGACGTCTTTCTAAACGGGCAGTCGTTGTACCAAAATCTCGACACGTTGAAGCAATACGTCAGTTACATGCCGCAGCAGGATGCCTTCGACGAACATCTTACTATCGGCGAAAATCTACTGTTTGCGGCGGCGATTCGTGCGCCGCATCTGTCACGACGCGATCGAAGCCGGCGCTTGGAAGCCAAACTAATCGAGCTTGGATTGGGCGAACGCCGTGACGCTGTCGTCGGCAGCCCGGAGAGAAAACTACTGAGCGGTGGCGAGCGGAAACGTCTGAACATCGGGCTCGATATGATCGGTATGTCGGACGTTTATCTTTTCGACGAACCGACTTCCGGCCTTTCCTCAAAAGACTCCGAGCATGTCATGGAAATCATTCGAGGCCTCGCGCACAACAAGATCGTCATTGTCACGATCCATCAGCCGAGCTCGAAAATTTTCCAGATGTTTCACAAGGCAATCTTGCTCGACAAGGGCGGGCGCCTGGCCTTTTTCGGGACGCCGTCCGACATGTTGCGCTATTTCGCCGAGGCAGAACACCAACATCAGTTCGGAGCGGAATTGGGCGCGTGTCCATCATGCGGAACGACCCGGCCCGAATTCATCTTTGATGTGCTGGAAACGCCGCTGCGCGATTTAAGCGGCGACATCATTTACGAAGAAAACAGCCGCGGCCAGCTCGTGGCGTCGAGGCGTTATTCCCCGGACTTCTGGCGTGACAAGTACGAGGCGTTCCGATTGATCCAGGATGTTAAGCAAGTTTCCCTGCGCCAGGAGGAGGTCGCGCCGTTGCCTGGCGCGCCAGTCGAAAGAAAACGGCTGCCACTTCGCTGGCACGATGAGTGGACGCAATTTCGCACGCTGCTGCGACGTTCTTTCATAAGCAAACTGCGCAACCGCGCCAACCTGGTCATCACCATTGGGGTTTCGCCGGTTCTGGCGCTGCTGATTGCGACGATCTTGCGCTATTCAGAGAACGGAACATACGATTTCGCTTCTGCTTATCACATTCCGACCTTTTTATTCCTCGGCCTCATCGTTGCGATGTTTCTTGGCCTGACTAATAGCGCCGACGACATCATTCGCGACCGGCCCGTGCTGCAACGGGAGCGCAATATCAAGGTTCGCTTGTCGTACTACGTGATTTCAAAGACGCTCACCCTGGGTGTCTTTGCACTGATTCAATGCATTCTTTTTGTCCTGATCGGCAATTCCCTTCTGCAAATCCGGGGAATGTTCTGGATCGATCTCGGAATCATGTTCATGACTGCGATGAGCGGTGTCGCGCTGGGTCTGCTTATCTCTTCGCTGGTGGCCGACCCGAAGACGGCGGCCAACATCGTGCCGCTCGTTTTAATTCCGCAGATCATCATGGGCGGCGCACTGATCAAATATGAGGACATGAACCGGAACCTCGCTCTGCTCTACTCGCTCTCACATTGGTTCACCGAACATCCGGACACGGACAAGACCATAAAGTCGGAGAGCAAGCTGCAGGTGCCACTGGTCTGTCAATTCATCGCCATGCGCTGGTCCTACGAAGAGATGATTGTCGCTCAAGCCAAGCTCAATCCGCTCACGCGACGCCAGGATCGGGCTAATGACAAAATTCAAAAGCTCGCGCCCACAGC
>Ga0066903_100002433_pt1 | contig 14586 bp, 8 predicted proteins | sample PanSoiMetaGPlot1_FD_67491 | JGI IMG/M metagenome (GOLD analysis project Ga0066903, IMG submission 67491) | Tropical forest soil microbial communities from Panama analyzed to predict greenhouse gas emissions - Panama Soil - Plot 1 (version 2) | ecosystem: Environmental > Terrestrial > Soil >...
CCTCCCCACATTCTCACCCCCGTGAAAGCGGCGGGTCTACACTACGCAACGCCCGTACACGCGTAGCAGACCAGACCGGTTGCTAACGCTTGGACCCGTGATTTACCTCGCAAACGTTGACCCCGCTTGCGCCTCACACGGACATTCAAGCTTTCTAAACGAATTGGGCGCGCATGTGATATGACTTTGATCATTCTGAGGCGAGCATGATCTACACTTATGATTAACCGTGGTATAGTGATCCAGATTGAGGTATTACAATAGGTGATGTAAGGTAACATTATAGCGTTACTGGTGCTCATTTACTCCCACCAGGCTCCGGTCAAACCGCTGGCTTTTTCGTGACAAGAGACTCATTCGCTGGCCACGACAGCAACCCTAACTCGCACCAATCGCATCGCAGGTTGCAGCATGGACTGACGGCTTTTTGAAGGTGGGCCGCTCGAAAAATGCATGGCTCGAAAAAGTGCATGGGTTGATGAACCTTCCAGATGGGGGCATCAACCCCAGCCGTCCTGGCCGTTCGCTGAGTTGCGGCCCCCCACGAAGCTGAGTTAGTTAACCGCCACGCTTACCTGCATTCGTAGGCAGCGAGTGAGCAACAGGAGTGCATGATGGTCGCCCTGACCTTTCCCGACGGCGCGCGTCGGGACTATCCCAACGGCAGCACCGGTCTCGATATCGCCAAGGGCATCTCGCCCTCGCTCGCCAAGCGCACGGTCGCGATGGCGCTCGACGGCGTGCTTGCCGACCTCTCCGACCCGATCGAGCGCGATGCCAAGATCGAGTTCCTTACCCGCGAGGACCCGCGCAGCCTGGAGCTGATCCGGCACGACTGCGCGCATGTGCTCGCCGAAGCGGTCCAGACACTGTGGCCGGGGACGCAAGTCACCATCGGGCCGGTGATCGAGAACGGCTTCTATTACGACTTCTTCCGCAACGAGCCGTTCACGCCCGAGGACTTTGACGCGATCGAGAAGAAGATGCGCGAGATCATCGCGCGCGACAAACCCTTCACCAAGGAGGTGTGGTCGCGCGACGAAGCGAAGCGCGTGTTCAGGGACAAGGGCGAGCTGTTCAAGGTCGAGCTGGTCGACGCCATCCCCAAGGAGCAGCAGATCAAAATCTACAAGCAGGGCGACTGGTTCGATCTCTGTCGCGGACCGCACATGACCTCGACCGGCAAGGTCGGCTCTGCCTTCAAGCTGATGAAGGTCGCGGGCGCCTATTGGCGCGGCGATTCCAACCGCGAGATGCTGTCACGCATCTACGGCACCGCCTTCGCCAAGCAGGACGAGCTCGACGCCTATCTCAAGCAGCTCGAGGAGGCGGAGAAGCGCGACCATCGCAAGCTCGGGCGCGAGATGGACCTTTTCCATTTCCAGGAGGAGGCGCCCGGCTCGGTGTTCTGGCACCCGAAGGGTTGGACTCTCTTCCAGACGCTCGAGAACTACATCCGACGGCGCCAGACCGAAGCCGGCTATGTCGAGGTGAACTCGCCGCAGCTCATGGACTCGCAGCTCTGGGTCACCTCCGGTCACATGGAGAAGTACCGCGAGATGATGTTCCTCACGGAGCATCGCAATGACGACGAGCGTATCTACGCCATCAAGCCGATGAACTGCCCGGGCCATGTGCAGATCTTCAAGAACGGCTTAAAGTCGTATCGAGACCTGCCGCTCAAGCTCGCGGAATTCGGCAAGGTGCACCGCTTCGAGCCGTCGGGTGCGCTGCATGGCCTCATGCGTGTGCGCGCCTTCACGCAGGATGATGCGCACGTCTTCATCACCGAGAGTCAGATCGCCGAGGAGTCGCTCAAGATCAATGACATGATCCTGTCGATCTATGAAGACTTCGGCTTTTCGGACGTGGTGATCAAGTTCTCCGATCGGCCGGACCAGCGCATCGGCGATGATGCCGTGTGGGACAAGGCGGAAAGCGCCCTGATGGCCGCACTTAAAGCCTCTGGCCGGCCATGGACGCTCAACAAGGGCGAAGGCGCCTTCTACGGGCCGAAGCTCGAATATGTGCTGCGTGACGCGATTGGTCGCGACTGGCAGTGCGGCACCGTGCAGGTCGATCTCAACCTGCCCGGCCGGCTCGGCGCCTTCTACATCGACGAGCACTCCAACAAGGTCACGCCCGTGATGCTGCATCGCGCGATGTTCGGCTCGCTCGAGCGCTTCACCGGCATTCTGATCGAGCACTTCGCCGGCCACCTACCGCTCTGGCTCAATCCGCTGCAGGCGGTGGTTGCCACCATTACGGACGACGCCAACGCCTACGCGCGCGAGGTGCTTATGGCGGCGCGGCGCGCCGGGCTGCGGGTCGAGGAGGATCTGCGCAACGAGAAGATCAATTACAAGGTGCGCGAGCATTCGCTCGCCAAGGTGCCGGTGCTGCTGGTGGTCGGCAAGAAGGAGGCGGCCGAACGCACGGTCTCGATCCGCCGGCTTGGCAAGGAAGGCCAGCAGGTGGTGGCGCTCGACAAGGCGCTTGCGATGCTCACTGACGAAGCGGTGCCGCCGGATGTGCGGCGGATGCAGCAGGCGGCATAGGGGAGCACGGGCAATCAGCAACCCGAGGCGCGTTTGTCCCGCTTGCGCTTTGCGCGCTTGGGCGGCTTCTCGTCACACCAGCGGTAGAGCGGGTCTGCTTGGCGAGGCGAGGCAAATGGGTCGGTGAAGCGATCGACCGGCGACGGCGTGAAGCGCTCGCGCTCGCGGCCGGGCATCTCGCCCGGCGGAATATTGGGCGCCGCATTGGCCATCGCCAAACCGGCAATTGTGCCGGCAATCAGTAGAAGTGAAGTCATCGGGACGCGACTGACGCGCATTTGTTTGTCCTTCCGCCCTCCGCACCTGACATTTGGGGCGGTATCACTTTAAAATGAAGACCTCAGTGGGCGCTATCGAGGCATTTTCCTGATCGAGGGATTATCGCGAGACTATCGGGGGAATCTTGGCCGAGCGGACTCTCAGGGTTTTCGTCTCCTCTCCTTCCGACGTTGCCGCCGAGCGGACGCGCGTCAAGCTGGTCGCCGACCGGCTGAACGCGCAACTCGAGGGGATCGTCCGCCTCGACATCTTGCGCTGGGAGGACGCCTTCTACACCGCCGCGCAGTCGTTCCAGCAGGCGATCGACGGCGCCATCGGCAATATGACAGCGACCGACATGGTGCTCTGCATCGTGTGGAAACGCGCCGGTCTCAAGCTCGATCCTGCAATCTGGCGACGCGCCGACGGCTCGTCCTACGAGAGTGGCACCGTGCTCGAGTTCGAAACTGCTGTCGAGGTGAGCCGCAAGCAAAACGGCGTGCCCGACGTCTACTTGTTCCGCAAGTCGGCGCCCGTTGTCTACGAGGCCGACCGCGTCGCTGAGCAGCTCGAGCAGTATCAGCTGCTGCAGACGGTGTGGAAACGCTGGACCGAAAGCACCGAGGGCTACAACACCGCCGGCTATCAGAGCTTTGCCGACCCGGACGACTTCGAGGTCAAGCTGGAAGCCTGCCTGCGGCAATGGCTGGAGCGGCTCGGCGTCGTGGCGAAGGGCCCGGTCTGGGATCGCGCCGTCAAAGGCTCGCCCTTTCGCGGGCTCGCAGCCTTCGAGGCCGCTTATTCATCGGTCTTCTTTGGGCGCGAGCAGGCAATTGCGCGCGCCACCACCAAGCTGCGCACCGCACCGTTCCTGCTGCTGATCGGGGCCAGCGGATCGGGCAAGTCCTCGCTCCTGCGCGCGGGCCTGCTCCCTCGGCTGACCGCTCCAGGTGTGCTTGCAGACGTCGAGCTCTGGCGCCCAGTGCTGCTCACCGCCAGCGGCGATCCGATCCGCGCCCTCGCGTATGGGCTTCTCGAGGATGGCGCACTCGGCGCCGAGCTCAAGGCCGGCGACTTCTCGACACCGGATCTGCTCGCGGAGCTGCTGGCAGCAGGAGGCAATGCGGCGCTCGCGCCGATCCGGGCCGCGCTCGCGCGCGCCGCCGATCTGCGGGCACAGGCGATGCGCTATGACTCGCCAAGACGCGCGAAGCTCATGATCGCGGTTGATCAGGCGGAGCGGCTATTCATCGAGGGCGAGCCCGAGCGGGTCGAGGCTTTTGCGAGCCTGCTGCGCGCCGTGGTCGAGGCAGGGCTTGCCAACCTGATCGTGGTGCTGCGCAGCGACACCTATGGCCGCTTCCAGGCGGTCGAGCCGTTCTTGGCGCTGCGAGAGGCGCAGGGCGCGACGCTCGATCTCCTGCCGCCCACCCAGGCCGAGCTCGAGGAGATCGTGACGGGCCCGGTGGCCGCTTGCTATCCGTCGCTCGCCTATGAGACGCGCACAGGCGGCCACTCACTCGCGGAGGTGTTGGTGATGGAGGCGCGCGGCGGTGATGCGCTCGCGCTCCTGCAGATGACGCTGCAGCGCCTTTACGAGGCCGAAGCCCTGCGCGGCGATGGTATCCTGCAGTTTGCCGATTATCCGGGCATGGGCACCGCGGTAGCGCAGACCGCGCAGGAGGCCATGGCCAAGCTTGGTGAACGTTCGCTCAAGGCGCTGCCGGCGCTGATCATCGCAACGGTCCGTGACGTCACGCTGAGTCCCGAAGGCGACATCGATGCGCTGACGATCGTGCCCGTGGGCCGTGCAGCGTTCGAGCGCGGCGATCCCGCGCGCATCGCTCTCCTCGACGAGTTCATCGCACGCCGGCTGCTCACCGCCGAAGAGCTGGATGGCGCGGTCCGCGTGCGGCCGGTGCACGAGGCGCTGCTGCGCGTGGTCCCGACGGCGGTCAACATTCTCAAGGAGAATGCTGCGTTGATCTGGGTGCGCGAAACGCTCGACCCGATGGTGGCCGAATGGACGCGCGCACCGGATGCGAAGAAAGCGGATTTCCTCGCGACCTCGCCCGCCCAGGTCGCCGGTGCAGCGCAGCTCGACGAGCGATTCGGTGAGGACCTTCCCGCGACGATGCGCGCATTCATTGCAAGCTCGCTCGATGCCGATTTCCGCCGCCGGGCGATGGAGCGCTCGCGCGCGCGGCGCATCCTGGCGGCGACCGCGGCCGGCCTCATTGTCGCGGTCGTGCTCGCCGGCCTCGCCGCCTGGCAATGGCGCCAGGCCGACGAGCAGAAGTCGATCGCCGACACTCAGCGCGGACGCGCGGAGGCGGCGCTCACCGCCGCCGCCAAGACCGCCGATACGCTGATCTTCGACCTCGCCCAGGATCTACGCAATCGCACCGGCATGCCGCTTGATCTCGTGCGGCTCATCCTCGAACGGGTGCAGAACCTGCAACGCCAACTTGTGCAGGCCGGCGATCGCACGCCCGAGCTCATCAGCCTCGAGGCCGCCGCGCTCGACGAGCTCGCCTCGCTCTATCTCGATCAGGGCGACCCAGCCGCTGCGCTCGCCGTGTCCGAGCGCGCGCGTGACATCCTGCAGAAGCTGATCGAGGCGCTGCCGAACTATCTCTGGATCAAGCGCGATGCCGCGATTGCCTGGAACAAGATCGGTGACGCGAAATTGGCGACCGCGGACGCGCGCGGTGCGCTCGAGGCCTACAAGGCCGCGCTCGCGCTCATGGCTCCGCTGGCGGAAAGCAATCCCGGCGAGACCAACTTCCAGCGCGGCTACGCGCTCAGCCTCAACAAAGTTGCGGACGCACTCGCCTTTTTGGGGCAGCGCGAGGAGGCGCTCGCCAACTACCGCAAGAGCATCACTATCGCCGAGAAGCTGACGACATCTGATGCCAGCAACCTGCTCTGGCAGTCTGATCTTGCATTCACCCAGACCCGGATCGGCATGCTACTCGCCGCCGCCGGAATGCGCGATGAGGCACTCGCGGCCTATCACAAGGCAACCACCATCCGCGAGGCGCTGGCCGCGAAGGAGCCGCAGGCAAGCAATCGCAAGCGCGATGTGTTCAACAGCCTCAACAATCTCGGCGGCCTGTTGGTCACCATGGGCCGGCGTGCTGACGCGCTCGCGGCTTATCGCAAGGCTCTCGCGATCATCACCGTCTTGTCGGCCACCGATCCCGGCAATCTGCAATGGCAGCGCGACACTGCGATCATCACCGGGCAAATTGCCTCGGTGCTGGCCGGCGACGGCGCTCATGCGGATGCGCTTGACCAGTTCCGTCGTAGCCTCGCGATCAGCGAAAAGCTGCTTGCGGCGAATCCCGGCAATGCCATGTGGCTGCGCGACGTCGCCGTCGTCCAGAACCAGATCGGCGACGTTCTCTCTCTCATGAGTCGCAGCGATGAGGCGCTTGGCGCTTATCGGGAGAGCCTCGCCATCGCAGAGCATCTCGTTGCCGGCAACCCGCAGGCGGGCGACTGGCAGCGCGACCTTGCGATCAGCCTGGTGAAGGTCGCCGACGCGATTGTTGCCAGCGATCGCGACGAGGCGCGCGGCTACTATGAGCGCAGCCGCGAGATCCGCGAAAAGCTTGCGACCGCCGACCCGGAGAATCTGACCGCACAACGCGATATCGCGCTCATCTATGACCGGATCGGCAACGTCCTCGTGTCCGAGAGCCGCCATCAGGATGCGCTCGACATTTTCCGCAGGGGTCTCACGATCCGCGAGCGGATTGTCAGCGTCGATCCACGCAACGTCATTGCCAAGCGCGACGTTGGTTTCAGCCATGATCGCATCGCCACGACGCTGCAGGCGCTCGGCCTGATCGACGACGCGCGCGCGCAATTCCGCGCGCGCCTCCTCGTCATCGAGGACTATGCGGCGACCGATCCCAGCAACGCAGTCTGGCAGATCGATCTCGTGCTCTGCCTCAACAGCCTCGGCCAGATCGGCGATGAGCCGCGCGAGCGATACGAGCGCATCCTCGCCATCCTGCACAATCTCGAGCACGAGAAAAAGCTCACCACCGAACAGACAACCTGGATCGCAGCCGCGGAGCGGTTTTTGGCGACTTTGCCGCCGTGAGTTTTCGAAAGAGATTGTGCAAATGAAATTCTGCTCTGATGCGCTTCAGTCCAATCGGACTGTGACGGTCAGTGTCTGCTTAGCAACCGATTTTCACTGCGGCCTGATGCCCGCCGCGCGAATGACCTTTGCCCATGTCGCGCTTTCGGACCTCATCTGCGCCGCAAATTCATCGGGCGAATTGCCGACGGCCTCGTAGCCAAGCTCCACCAGACGCGCACGCATGGCAGGAGCCTTGAGAATTCCCACAATCTCTCGATGCAGAAGATTGACAATCTGAGGGTCCGTTTTCGCGGGGGCGAGCGCTCCGACCCATGTGTCGCCCCCTATGCCGGGGTAACCTGCTTCGGTCATTGTGGGTACATCCGGCGTCGACCGCGAGCGTGCCTTCCCGGTAACGGCGAGCGCACGTAACTTGTCCTCCTTTAAGAAAGGTACTGCCGGCGAGAGAGTGCTGAAGATAATCGGGGTGTGCCCGGCAACTGCGGAGGCGAGCGCCGGGCCGCCTCCGTTGTGCGGCACATGGACAAGATCGAGTCCGAGCGACATCCGGAACTGTTCGCCAGCGAGATGGGGCTGGGTCCCTGTTCCTCCTGACGCGAAGCTGTATTTGCCGGGATTGGCTCTGATTAGCCCGACCAGGTCATCAACAGTCTTAGGCGGCAGCGAAGGATGCACGGAGAGGACAGCCGGAGAGGTGACAGCAATTGTGATTGGCGCAAAATCCTTGATCGGATCGAACGGCAGCTTGTCGAACATAAATTGATTACTGGCGTGCGAACTGTAGGCCAGCAGAATGGTGTAGCCATCGGGCGCCGCTTTAGCGGCCTGTGCCGTGCCAATGTTGCCGCTCGCGCCTGGCACATTCTCAACATAGAACTGTTGCCCTAACCGTTTGGACAACTCCTGCAAGATGGGGCGAGCAATGATGTCGGTCGCACCGCCCGGCGCAAATGGAACGATGACGCGTACCGGGTGTGTTGGATACTTCTGAGCCCAACCAACGGATGGGCCAGCGAGTGCTGCGATCATCGCTCCAGCGAGTAACGCATGATGGCAAACGAGTTTCATAACGGTCCTCTCCTGACTCCAGGACGTCCAGCAAATTGTCCTGTGACTCGACAGTTCCGCGAACTTCGCCGTTTCAATTTTGGCGTTCCTCGTACCAACTCAAAAATAGGTTGGTGGCCTTGATGTGTCCAATGCATTTATGGTCGTATGTTTGATGCAACAATTGCGAGAAGAAGAATGAACCTTCGTTACTTGAAGACATTCGTGGGCATCGCCGAGTCTGGCAGCATTGCCAGAGCAGGCACTCGACTCACAGTCAGTCAGTCCGCTGCCTCACGACAGATTCTCGAACTTGAGGGGGAGCTTGGAGTACGACTCTTCGATCGGATCGGGCGACGGCTTCGCTTAACCTCAGAGGGAGAAGATTTGCTTCGGCAGAGCCGACGGCTCCTGATGGAAGCCGATCTGCTCAGCGCGAGGGCGCGTGCGCTGAAGGGGGGCCAGACCGGAATTTTGCGGGTGGGGGCGACGCCGATGGTGATCGAGAACACACTCTCCGGATTTCTGAAGCAATATCAGGCGCGCCATCCTGGTGTTGAGGTGCATTTCGTGGAAGATGGTGGCCTACGATTGCCAAACCGGCTTGAACAGGGCGAGGTTCATTTGGCGTTGGTCGTACCCTACGATCGATTCGGAAACAGGCTCCTCTTCCCGGTCCTCAATCTGGCGGTACTGCCGAGCAAGCACCGGCTCGCTCGCCGGCGCGCGCTCGACGTGGCAGAGTTGGCAGAGGAACCATTTCTCTTGCTCCATCGTACGTTCGGATCGCGCGAGTGGTTCGAATCTGCGTGCAATGTTGCACATATTCGACCACGCGTGCTTTTGGAAAGCGCGGCACCTCACACGCTCATCGCGTTAGCGAACGTCGGATATGGGATTGCGGTCGTTCCTTCGACCGTGGTCGTTTCCTCCGGCGTCCGGGCAGTGCCGCTGGTGCAGCGGGGGACCCCGATCGGTAAATGGTTCAGTATCGCCTGGGACCCGCAGCGAGTGCTTGCTGCATACGCTGAGCAGTTTGTAAACGAGCTGGCCGCGTATTGCCGGCGCGACTATCCGGGTCGTGATTTCATTCGTCGGGCCCCGCCCCTTCCCCGACCCAAGAGCTTAGTCAACTGACACGGACTGATCGGCAAGTCACGTTCGATGGACAACTCCGGCCCATTTCTGCTTAGCAACGAAGTGACGTTTCGCCTATGCGTTGTTTGTGAATCCATGCCATAGCCAGACAGCCGCGCCGCCTCAATGCAATTCGACGGCCGCCATGCGCTCCAGGTCGCTCACCTCGCCGCGCGGCCTGCCGAGGACGCCCAGAAACCTGTCGGCCCAGGTCTCGATGTCGTCCCGCAAGAGCGCCTGAAAGATCGCCTCGTGACGTGAGCGCCTCTCATCAAGCGGCATCGACAAGGCCTGCGCGATTGCGACCGCAACGCTCTCGGGATCATAGGGATTGACCAGCAACGCAGCACGGCACTCGCGCGCGGCACCGGCAAAGCGTGAGAGAATGAGCACGCCCGGGTCATCGGGATCCTGGGCCACCACATACTCCTTGGCAACCAGGTTCATGCCATCGCGCAGCGGCGTCACCAGCGCAGCGCGCGACGCACGATAGAGGCCGGCGAGCATCGCGCGCCCATAGGCGCGGTTGACATAGCGGATCGGCGTCCAATCCACCTCACCAAATGTTCCGTTGATGTGGCCCGCCGCCGCTTCGATCTGTTGCGCCATTTCGGCGTACTCACGAATCTCGCTGCGGCTCTTCGGCGAGATCTGCAGATAGGTCACCTTGCCGCGCCATTGCGGTTGCGTCGCCAGGAAACGCTCGAACGCCTGCATACGAAGATGCAGCCCTTTGGTGTAATCCAGGCGGTCGACTCCGATGATCTGGACCCGCCCGGCAAGACTTTGACGCACCTGCCGTATGAAGGCCGTGCTGTCGCTGCGCTGCGCGAGGCGCGCAAAGGCCGCGGTCTCGATGCCCACGGGAAACACGTCAATGCGCATCGAGCGCTCGCCGAGCGGAAAGTTGAAGTCGCGGCTCGCGAGGCCGCACTCGTGGGTGAGATAACGGCTGAAATTGAAGGCGTCATCGCCGGTCTGAAAGCCCACCAGGTCGTAATCGCAAAGCGCCGGGAGGAGCCGCTCATGATGCGGCAACGCCGTGATGATCTCCGGCGGCGGACAAGGGATGTGGAGGAAGAAGCCGATGCGATTCTTGTGGCCGAGATCGCGCAGCGCCTTGGCAAGCGGGATCAAGTGATAGTCATGGACCCAGATCAGATCGTCGGGCTTGATCAGTTCGTGTAATTGACGAGCAAAGGAATCGTTGACCCGCAGGTATCCGCTGAGATCGCGGCGAGAGAATTCTGCGCGATCGAGTTGATAGTGCAGGATCGGCCACAAGACGCGATTCGCGAACCCGTTGTAATATTCCTTGTGGTCTTCCTCGGTCAGATCGCTGACAACGTAGGTGACATTGTCTTGCCTGATCGTGCGCGGCTTGATCTTGGACCGCGGCGCGATGCCTCCGCTCCAGCCGAACCACGTTCCTTCCATCCGCTTGAGCGCCGCTTTGACCGCGACTTCAAGCCCGCCGGCCCGCACGGAGCCTTCGTCCGGAACTGCCACACGATTTGAGACTATGACGAGCCGCGCCAAAAACGGTCCTCCCAGCTGCGCGACAGCTTCATTGCTGTCAAAATCAGCCCGGCCATCGAATAGGTCTGTGGAAAGTTGCCCCAGAGGGCGCCGCTGGTCGGATGCACATCTTCCGCCAGCAGTCCGTAGCGATTGCGAAGCTTGAGCGCATCGACGAACCGATCACGTGCCTCGTCGTGCCGCCCGGTCATCCAAAGCGCATCGATCAGCCAGAAGCGACAGATCAGGAATGCGGTCTCCGGGAGCCCGAAATCATCCGAACCCGCGTAGCGCATAACATGCTGCTCCCGCCGCAGTTCTCGGTCCACGGCTTCCAACGTACTAACGAATTTGGGGTCATTTGGTTCAATCAGGCCGAGTTCCGCGAGCAGCAGCACACTGGCATCGAGATCATCGCTGCCAACGCCCGCGGTAAATGCCTGCCGCCGTGGGTTCCAGGTCTGCGACAGGATTTCGGACTGCAGGCGGGCCGCAATCTCGCCCCAGGCCTTGGCGCGATCGGCAAGCCCAAGCGCGGCCGCGATCGCCTCCAGCCGCTGGCACCCTGCCCAGCACATCGCCGCCGAATGGGTGTGAATGCGCTTTCGCCCGCGAAACTCCCAGATCCCTGAGTCCGGCACCAGGGCGAACTGCGCCGCCTTCTCGCCGAGCGGCTCGATCCGCTTGAACAGATCGACATCGCCCATCCGCGGCAGACGACGATCGAAGAACATGGGTGAGGCCGCCAGTATGATGCTGCCATACGTATCGTGTTGATCCTGCATGGCGGCCTCGTTGCCGACGCGCACCGGCCCGTCACCACGGTACCCGCGCAGGCCCGGCTCGATCCGCTCCTCCATCGGATCGCTCGGCACGACGCTGTAGACCGGACGCAATTTCTCCGATCGACCCAGCACGATGGTCAGGATGTAGGAGATGAAGTCTTCCATCGTGCGCGTCGCGCCGATGCGATTGAGCGCGCGCACGACGAAATAAGCATCGCGCAGCCAGCAATAGCGGTAGTCCCAGGTCCGGCCGGAGCCGGGCGCTTCCGGGATCGAGGTCGTATGCGCCGCGATGATCGCGCCGGTTTCCTCGAAATTCGAGAGCTTGAGCGTGATCGCAGCCCGGATCGTCGCTTCCTGCCAGTCGTATGAGACGGCAAGACGCCGAACCCACTCTTGCCAATAGTCTCTGGTCCGATCGAGGAATTCGCGACAGACGGTCGCCAGATCACCGTCGATCGGCGTGTCCGGACCGAGCACCATATGGAGAGGGTGCGTCAGCACAAATGCGGCCTCACGGTCCACGTAGGACAACGGCGCATCCGTGGTCACCCGAAGCGCGGTCGACCCACCGCTGTATCGGATGTGATTGCTACCCATCGCATGCTGAGTTGGCTGCCCATAGTGGTGCGTTGGGCGAATTCGGATGGTCACGCGAGGCAGACCGACGACCGGCTCGACAATGCGAATGATTTGGGGAGGCCGGAAGGTACGGCCGAATTGATAGAAGCGTGGCGCAAAATCAGTGACCCGGACCGCAGCCCCCTCGCGATCACGCATGACGGCGGTGACGATCGGCGTGTTGCGTCCGTATTCTGAATGGATCTCGACGCAGCCGTCGAGGACGACGTCCGCGAAGCCTTTCTCTTCGTCGCCGGCGAGCAGCCGGCAGAAGACGGGATCGCCGTCAAAGCGCGGAAAGCACCACCACACGATCCGCGCCGAGGGATCAACCAGCGCGGCCGTGCGGCCATTGCCGATCACAGCGAGGTCCAGCCCATGGTCGGTCACGGCTCGCCTACCTCAACAGTCTCGGCGACGCGATAGAGCCAGGCCCGCACGTCGCTTGGAGTCTGAAAGAAGCCGGCTACGCCAGGCAGCTCACGGCCGACCGAAAAGCCGATCCCATCGAACTCCGGCAGGACCGCGAACGCCGCCACATCGGTCACATCGTCGCCCAGGAATATCGGCTGACGCCCGCGGAATGGCGCAGACTTCATCAATTCACGAATGCCGGTCCCCTTGTTGAAGGCGTTCGGCTTCACCTCGACAACGAACTTACCGGCCAGTACATCGAGCGGGTACTGCGGATAGTCGGCACAGATTGCCGCGACCGCGGCTTGCACAGAGGGCCCAGATTGCGGCACGAGACGATAGTGCAGCGCCAGCGAGTAACCCTTGTCCTCGACAATGATGCCCTCATGCATCGCCCCGAATTCTTCGAGCCGCCGGCGCAGATCCGCAGGAATTGTTGCCTCATAGCGCCGCGACAGACCCCCTGCCTGGAGGCGCAGCTCCGCGCCATGGCCGGCAACCGTTGCAAGCCGAAGCGGCGCGAACAAGAGATCGAGGTTCGCCATGGAACGCCCGCTCACAAAGGAGGTCGCGCCACCGCTCTGCAGGTCGAGTGCCTTCAGTGCGCGCTTCAACCGTTGCGGCACTTCCACACTATGCGGCGTGTCGGCAAGGTCGAGCAGCGTGCCATCGACATCAAGCAATACTGCGCTTTTCCGAAAATCAATCGTGTCGATAACCACCGCCAATGCCCGATGTCGCCATCCGAGTTGAGTTAACGAACTGGGATGGAAGTTGGTTCCCTGGTGCGGGGAGGATAGGCCTTGCGGGCCGCGCGATCGAGATACGAGATTTGACCCGATTTGAATCGGTTTAAAGCCTAAATCTCTTTGAGCATGATTATTTCGAAGACCTGCTTCCACCCAGGTGCAAGGCAGGCGGACCATTTAGGATTCCATGCCCTAGTGGCGGGCGAGCACTTCAATTTCGGTGTCGACGCCGGTGACAACCTTGAAGACACGCTCATACGACTGATTGTCGTTGCGGGCGATGGCACGATACTCGCCTTCCGCGAGGATGACGCGCGGGAAGGCGCCCGTTGATTCCTTGATAACGTCGCCACCCGGAGTGAGCACCCACCACTGCGTGTCGGCGCGCGCCTCGCCACCGGTGTCGTTGACCAGCTTGAGCGTAATCACGGCGGCGCGATGGGTCACGGTGGCGTCGGTCAGCTTGCCAGCCTGGACGCGGATGTCCGAACGCACCATCGCGTTCACATCGCCGTAATTCGATATGATGTGATAGGTCCCTTCCGGCACCAGGATCACGTCGCCAGTCTGCGCCGCCTGCACAATGGGGCGCTTGTCGCCCGGCTCGAACTGGCTGCCCCGGTAGATGTCGAAGGAGATCTGGCCCGGCGGGATGCGCGCATCACCGACCTTGCCTTCGATCCGCAGCCCACCAGCGGAGATGTCGAACATCTCGCGCTGCGCCTCGCCAGCCTTCAATTGTACCGTTCGGGTGGTGCTGGCGAGCCCGAACCCAACATGGACCACGTAGGAACCAGCCGGCAGGGTCACCGTAGGCGTCGTGCCACGATCCTCCTTGATCGGACGCAGCGCACCCTGCTCGATCTTGCCAGGATAGACCCGCCAGTGCAGTCCACCCGTGATCTGCGGCAGGGCGGGGCCAAAGCGGGCGCTCAGCGTGAGTGAGGCATGTCCGGCCGGTGCAACCGACGGTGCAGTGGCCACAGGGGGCGGCAGTGGCGCGGCTGCGGGCGGCAGCGACTGCAGTGTCTGCCCCTTTGGCATCGGGGCGGGCCGGTTATTATTGGGCGGCGCAATATTCTGCGCCGGACCAGGGGTCTGGCCGGGCACCTCCTGGGGGGGACGCGGTAGCGGCGAAATATTGAAAAACTGGGCATTCGACTCGGCCAAGGAGGCCAAGAGCCAGAAACCAACGGCCAGAATGAATCTGGCCCCGCCCGCGCTGGTTGCTGCGATCCTCATCAGCAGTGATTTGTTGTTCGAAATCGCGGCAAATTCAAGCCTCCCCCGGCGTTTGTCACAATGGGAGCGGTATGCTAGCGCAGGTCCCTGGCTGGCGGCACCGGTTCGCTGATCAGGGTGTCGCACTCGATATATCAGCA
>Ga0066903_100002434_pt1 | contig 14584 bp, 8 predicted proteins | sample PanSoiMetaGPlot1_FD_67491 | JGI IMG/M metagenome (GOLD analysis project Ga0066903, IMG submission 67491) | Tropical forest soil microbial communities from Panama analyzed to predict greenhouse gas emissions - Panama Soil - Plot 1 (version 2) | ecosystem: Environmental > Terrestrial > Soil >...
CTGACGGCCGACATCGAGCGTCCGCGGCGCCTGACCGGCACCAACGTCCACCTGCTGCCGCAGTTCGACAGCTACGTGATCGGCTGCCACCCGCGCGACCAGCTGGTCCCGCCCGAGCTGCGCGCGCACCTGGACGACGACCGCGTGTCGGCGCCGTGGGCGCGGCGGGCGCTGGGCGGCGGCTCGATGTCCACGATCCCGACGGTGGTGGCCGGCGGGGTGGTCGCGGGGGCGTGGGAGCGCCGCGACCACCGCGTGCGGGCGGAGCCGTTCCGCGACCTGTCCGCCGAGGAGCGCGGGGCGCTCCCGGCGGCCGCCGAGCGGATCGGCGAGATCCTGGAGACGAAGAAGCTCGGCTTCGAGCTGGGCACGATCGAGGTGCGGCCGCACCTGTGAGCGGCCCCCCCTCCGGCCTTCGGCCTCCTCCCCCGCGAGGGGGGAGGGCCTACCGCGACCTCGCCATCTCCGCGATCACGTCCAGGTGGGACCACACCTTCAGGAACGCCTCCGCGTAGCGGGCCATCAGGGGAGCGCCGGCGGGGGCCAGGTGGGCCCGCTGGATCGTCAGCGAGTCGTCCAGCACCTCGCGCGTCCTCGGGAACCGGTCGTCGGCGCCGGCGCCGGCGGCCGCGATCGCCCACGGGTAGCCGCGGCCGAAGCCCTCGCGGCGGCGGAACACCTCCTGGTCGCACAGGGGCATCGACTGGTACCGCGACACCATCGCGCCCTCCGCGCGCAGCGCGCGCCGCACCGCCTCCCGGAACGCGGCCGGGCGAACGCCCTCCAGGCCGGCCGCGGCCGCGTCCAGCCGCAGCCGGATCATGTGCCACGCGTGCGTGCGGTCCGCCGGCACCTCGGGCGCGACCAGGCCGGGCAGGTCGCGGACGGCGTCCAGGAACGTCCCCACGTTCGCCTCCCGCGCCGCCCGGTACGCGGGGAACCGGCACAGCTGGCTGCGCGTGAACGCGGCCTGGATCGTGCTCAGCTTGTAGTTCCAGCCCAGGCACGCCGACCGGTACTCCCGCTCCCCGGCGGGCTGGATCGTCTCGCCGAACTGGCGCATCGCGAGCGCCCGCTCGTGGAGCGCCTCGTCGCTCGTCGTGAGCAGCCCGCCCTCGCCGCACGTCGGCAGGTTCTTCGACACGTTGAGGCTGAACGCCCCCGCGTCGCCGATCGCGCCCGTCTGCGTGCCCTGGTACGCGGCCCCGTGCGACTGGGCCGCGTCCTCCACCACCCGCAGGTCGTGCGCGGCGGCGAGCTCGCGGAGCGGGCCCATGTCGGCGGGCAGCCCGTGCAGGTGGACGGGCACGATCGCCTGCGTCCGCTCCGTGATCGCCGCGGCGGCCGCGCCCGCGTCGATGGTGAACGTGCGCGGGTCGATGTCCACGAAGACCGGCACCGCGAGCTGGTGGAGGGCCGCCAGCCCGGTCGCGGCGAACGTCAGCGCCGGCACCAGCACCTCGGCCCCGGGCTCCACTCCGGCCGCCGCCAGGCCCAGCGCCAGCGCGGCCGTGCCGCTGCTGACCGCGACGCAGTGGCGGGCGCCCGTGAACCGGGCCCACTCCTCCTCCAGGCGGTCCACCTCGGTGGCGGACGGCGACGTGGAGACGAACCGGCCGCTGGCCAGCACCTCGACGACCGCGTCGCGGTCGGCTTCGGTCACGACCGGCCACTCGACCCGCCTCGCCTCCCGGGGCACGGCCGGCGGGCCGCCGAGCAGAGCCAGCGCCGCCGGCGTGCTCACCCGCATGCCACCGCCCCCTCCATCCGCGCCAGCGCGCGCTGCGTGTCCGACACGAGCTGCACCGTCCGCGCGCGGATGCGTCCGGCCGCCGCGGCGGGCTCCGCCCGGCAGTGGGCGCCGAGCATGCGCAGGTCCGACCAGTGGTGGGCGAGCCGGTCGACGTCGCGGCCCAGCTCGGCCAGCCGCGGCCGGCCCAGCCGCCGCCCCGCGGCCGCCAGGAAGTCGGCGTGCAGGCCGGCGCACTGCTGGGCCGCCCACCCCACGACGTACAGCTCGTCCATCACCCGCGGGCCGTCCGCCTCGCCGGCGCGGTCGGCGACGTCGGCCAGGTAGTCGCGCAGGCCGGTCAGCCCGGAGAAGGCGCCGTCGCCCTCCCGGTCCAGGAACCGCTCGACGTTCCGCTCGACCACCGTGCGCACCCACTCCGGCGTCAGCTCGGGGAAGTCGCCGCCGACGCGCACCTCCAGCCAGCGCCCCTCGATGGGACGCTGCGTGTAGAAGAGGTCGCGGTCGTGGTGGGCCGGGTTGGCCGACCCGCGCGCGGCGCTGAGGTCGTCCATTCGGACGGAGCCGCGGAACCTCGGCGGCTTGCTGTCGATCACGTGGGCCACCGAGGCGTCGTCGTCGAAGCCGTAGACGATCACCAGGTGGTTGGTGTGCACGTCGCCGTACGCGGGCCGGAACGGGAGGTGGTAGTTGTCGACCGCCACGATCGCCGGCCGCCCCGCCTCCACCTCCGCGCGCACCTCGGCCCACGCCGCGCCGGGGCCGGGCGGCGTGCGCCACCGCGACGTGACCGGGTGGTAGGGCAGGACGCTCTCGGCCAGGCCGTCCCACCGGCACGGGTAGTAGTACTCCTCGGGCCGGAAGTCGCCGGGCGGGTAGTAGAAGTCCCACGCGGCGCCGAGCGCCGGGACGGGGTCGTGGCCGCGCTGGATCAGCAGCGTGGCCAGGCAGTCCTGCAGGCAGCTCGACAGGTCGTGCCGCCAGTATTCGATCTCGGGGAGGACCACGCTCATCGGACGGCCGCCTCCTCCCGAGCCGGCTCCGGCGCGGGCGCGACGGCGCGGACCGCCGGCACCAGCGTGGCCGCGAACAGGTGCATGGCGCGGTTCTCGGGCAGCCGTACGGCGACCAGGCGGTCGAGCCTGGTCACCGGCACGCGCTGGAGCCAGATCGTCGGCTCCAGGTTCCGCTGCGCGTGGCGCGGGTAGTGCATGCTCCGGGCCCGGAACGCGACCACCTCCCCGAACCGCGGCGGCCCGGGCCAGAAGTCCGAGACGCGCAGCCACTCGGGGTCGACGGCGCCGCTCGCGAAGTGCAGGTACACCGGGTCCTCCGAGCGGCGCTCGCCGGCGGCCAGCACGTAGATCCAGTCGTACGCGCCTGGCGGCACCTCGATCAGCTGCCCGCCGCACACCACGTTGTTCAGCGCCCCGTCCGCCTTGGACGGGAAGCGGAACGCGATGCCGGCGACGTCGACCAGCTCGCCGCTCGCCGGCAGGTCCTCCGCCGGAAAGGTGTTCCGCCAGACGTTGAACGCGCCGTCGGCGGTGTTGCCGGCGGTCGAGATGCCGTCGTTGTCGAAGTGGGGCGTGAGGTCGAGCGTCCTTCCCCGCGCGCTCGCGTTGCTCTGCACTGCGCACCCTCCCGTGGTGTTGTATTGCATATTACTATACAATCTGAGATCTATACTAGACAATCGAGGTGAAGGGATTGCAGCGGGAGACCACCATGACCAGCGAGCGGACCCAGATCGACCTCGCCGACCCCGAGCACTACCTGGCGCCGGACGGCGGGATCGCGACCCTGCGTCGCCTGCAGCTGGAGACGCCGATCTTCTGGAACCGCCGCGCCGGCGGGCTGCCCAGCTTCTGGGCCCTGACGCGGCACCGCGACGGCGTCGCCGTGCACCGCGACACGCGCTCGTTCACGTCCGAGCGGGGCATGCAGGTGGGCCAGACCGAGGCGGCGGCGAAGGCTGCCGCGGGCAGGATGCTGATCGTCACCGACTGGGAGCGGCACCGCCACCTGCGGGAGGTGATGGACCAGACGCTCCGGCCCAGCGTGGTCGCGCGGCTGGAGGAGAGCATGCGCGAGGTGGTCGACCAGTCGCTCGACGACGTCGCGGGCGAGGACTCCTTCGACTTCGTGAGCGCGGTCGCCGGCCGGCTGCCGTCGTCCGTCATCTGCGCGCTGCTGGGCGTGCCCCGCGCCGACTGGTCGCTGATGGTCCAGCTCACCAGGACCGCGTTCGGCTCCGCCACGTCGGACCAGCCGATCTCGGCGGCCGAGCGGACCGAGGCCAACGCCGACATCTTCTTCTACTTCTCCGAGCTGCTGGCGCAGCGGCGCCGCCAGCTCGGCGACGACCTGATCAGCGACCTCGCCTCGGCCCGCATCGACGGTGAGCCGCTGACGGACGAGGAGATCGTCCTCAACGTCAACGGCCTGATCACGGGCGGGAACGAGACCACGCGCCACGCGTCGGCCGGCGCCGTGATCGCGCTGATCCAGAACCCCGGCGAGTGGCGCCGACTGCGGGCCGACCCGGCCGGGCTGGCGCCGACCGCCGTGGAGGAGGTGCTGCGCTGGACGGCGCCCAGCCTGAACGTGATGCGCACCGCCCTGCGCGAGGTGACCGTCGGGGGCCAGCGCGTCCGGGTCGGGGAGCGGGTCAGCATCTGGAACCCGATCGTCAACCGCGACGAGGAGGCGTTCCCGGACGCCGACCGCTTCGACGTGGGACGCACGCCGAACCGGCACCTGACGTTCGGCCTCGGCCAGCACTTCTGCATCGGCGCGGCGCTGGCCCGGCTGGAGCTGCGCGTGCTGCTGCTGACGCTCGCGCGCCGCGTCCGCCGCATGGAGATGGCCGGCCCGGTCAAGCGGCTGCGGTCGAACCTGATGTGGGGCGTCGACCGCGTGCCGGTGCGATTCGAGATGGAGGACGCCTCGTGAGCAACAGCATCGAGTGGCCCGACCACCTGACCTTCGGCGTCCGCCTGCGCGGCGACCTGGACGTGGCCGCGCTGCGGCGCGCGCTGGACGGCGTCGTCGAGCGGCACGAGGCCTGGCGGACCACGTTCGGCCACGACGAGGGCGGGCGGCCGCGGCACGAGGTGCTGCCGGCGGCGCCGATGCCCGTCGCGACGTTCGACCTGACCGACCGCCAGCCGGCGCAGCGGGAGGCGCAGCTGGCCCGGATCCTCGGCGAGCAGGCCAGGCGTCCGTTCCGGCCGAGCTCCGAGCCGCCGGTGCGCGCCTGCCTGCTGACGCTGGGCGAGCGAGAGCACGGGCTGTTCGTCACGGCCCACCGCCTGGCCGCCGACCCCTGGACCTGGGAGCTCTTCGCGGCCGACCTGTCCGCGCTCTACCGCGCCGCCCGGGCGGGGGACGCGCCCCCGCCGCCGGCCGGCATGGCGTACGGCGCGTTCGCCGCCTGGCGGCGGCAGCGCCTGGACGCGGGCCTGGACGAGCACCTCGAGTGGGCCCGCGAGCGGTTCGCCGGAGCCCCGCCCGTCCTCGACCTGCCGGCCGACCGGCCGCGGCCCGCGCAGCCGGCAATGGCGGGCGGGCTGGCGACGTTCGACGTGCCCGCCGGCGTGGTGGACGGCCTGCTCAGGGCCGGCGGGAGCGACGTCTCGCTGTTCACCACGCTGCTGACCGGGCTGGCCGCCCTGCTGGCCAGGTGCGCGGGCGAGGAGGAGGTGGTGGTCCTGTCCCCGCTGCCGGCGCGCGACAGGCGCGAGCTGCGCGGCCTGCTGGGCCCGGTCTCGCCGCCGGTGCCGCTGCGGCTGGACTGCTCGGGCGGCCCCACGTTCGGGGAGCTGGCGCGCCGGGTGCAGGACACGGTCGCCGACGCGGACGAGCACCGGGACCTGCCGTTCGACCGGCTGCTGGACGCGCTCGGCATCGAGCCCGTCCCCAGCTTCCACCCGCTGTGCCAGGTCGGCTTCGCGCTGATGGACCCGCCGTGGGCGCGCCTGGCGATCGACGGCGTGGAGGTGTCGGAGCTGGCCCCCGCCGACCTACCCGCCCGCCTCGACCTCGACCTGACCGTGCTCCGGTGCGGCGACGGGCTGGCCGGGCGGATGCGCTACGCGGCCGACCTGTTCGAGCCGGACACCGTCGACCGGCTGTGCGCCGGCCTGACGACGCTGCTGGCTGACGCCGCCGTCCATCCGGACCGCCCGGCCTCCCGGCTCGCCCTGCTGGACGAGGGCGGGCGGACGCGCGCGCTGGTCGACTGGAACCGGACCGACGCGCCCCAGCCCGACGGCGCCCGCCTGCAGGAGCTGTTCGAGACGCGCGCGGCCGAGGCGCCGGACGCCGTCGCGGTGGTCGCCCCCGGCGAGCGGCTCACCTACGCCGAGCTGAACCGGCGGAGCAACCGCATGGCCCACCACCTGCGGAGCCTGGGGGTGGGGCCGGAGCGCGTCGTGGCCACGTTCCTGCCCCGGTCGACGGACCTCGTCGTGGCGTTCCTGGCGTCGCTGAAGGCCGGCGGCGCCTACCTGCCGCTGGACCCGGCCTACCCGCCGCAGCGGCTCGAGCACGTGTGCGGCGACGCCGGCGTGGCGGTGACCATCACCAACGAGGCGCTGGAGCCGAGCCTGCCCGCCGGGGCGGGCGGGACGATCGTCCTGGAGCGGGCCCGCGCCGCCGTCGAGGCGGAGCCGGACGCCAACCCGGAGTTGGTCAATGACCCCGACGACCTCGCCTACCTGATCTACACATCAGGCTCGACGGGCGTGCCCAAGGGCGTCGAGGTGCCGCACCGCGGCGCCTGCAACCTGGCGGCGGCGCTGACGCGCACGTTCCAGCTGCGGCCGGAGGACCTGGTCGCGCTGTTCGCCTCCACCAGCTTCGACGCCTCCGTCTGGGAGATGGAGATGGCGCTGCTCAACGGCTCCGGGCTCTACGTGCTGGAGACCGGGGACCGGGCGCCGGACGAGATCGCCGCCGAGCTGCGGGAGGCGGGGGTGACCGCGGGGACGTTCCCGCCGTCCTTCCTGCGCGCGCTGGCGGACCACGCGGTGCCGTCCCTGCGCCTGGTCGTCGCCGCCGGCGAGCAGTGCCCGTCCGACCTGGTCCGCGCCTGGGGCGCGGGCCGGACGTTCGTCAACGCGTACGGCCCGACCGAGGCGACGGTCTGCGCGACCTGGGCGCGCTGCGACCCCTCGGCGGCGGAGACGCCGCCGATCGGCACGCCGCTCCCCAACGTCCGCGTGTACGTCCTGGACGGCGAGCAGGAGCCGGTGCCGGTCGCGGTGCCCGGCGAGCTCCACATCGCGGGCGTCGGGCTGGCGCGCGGCTACCGCAACCGGCCCGACCTGACGGCGGCGGCGTTCGTGCCCAACCCGCACGGGCCGGCCGGCTCGCGGATGTACCGGACCGGCGACGTCGCCGCCTACCGGCGCGACGGCAGCCTCCAGTACGTGGGCCGGATCGACCACCAGGTCAAGGTGCGCGGGTTCCGGGTCGAGCTGGGCGAGGTCGAGGCGGCCGTCGCCAGGCACCCCGGCATCCGGGAGGCGGTGGTCACGGTCGCCGGCAACGACGCCGCCGACGCCCGCCTGGTCGCGTACCTGGTGCTGGAGGCGGAGGCGCGCGCGATCGCGGGCCGCTCGTCGTCCTCGGCCGGCCTGCGCGGCGACCTGCACCGGTTCCTGGCCGGGACGCTGCCGGCGTACATGCTGCCGGGCGCGTACGTCGTGCTGGACGAGCTGCCGCTCACGACGAGCGGAAAGATCGATCGCGGGGCGCTGCCCGAGCCCGACGCGGCGCCCGCCACCCTGGAGGACGAGTTCGCGGGGCCCACGACGCCGACCGAGAAGGCGGTCGCGGAGATCTGGGCCAAGGTCCTGGACCTGGAGCGCGTCGCGCGCGACGACAACTTCCTGGAGGTGGGCGGCCACTCGCTGGTGGCGGCCCAGGTCATGGCCCAGCTGCGCCAGCGGTTCGGCGTCCGGCTGCCGGTCCGGCTGCTGTTCGAGCACCCGGCGCTGTCGGACTTCGCGTCGGCCGTGGACGCCGCGGTCGGCGACCGCGTCGAGGCCAACGCGTGAGCCGCTGAGCGAGGAGAGGTGATTCGATGAGAGAGCGAGAGGACGGCCCGGCCCGCGCCGCGGGCGTGGGGCTGGCGGCGAGCGGGCTGCTGCTCGCGGCGTACTTCGTGCTGCACCCCGGCGACGGGGACCCGGCGCCGGCCGGGATCATCGCGACGGCGCCGCTCTACACGGCGATCCACGCCCTGGGGGTGGTCGGCCTGATCGCGATGCTGCTCGGCCTGGTGGCGCTCTACGGCCGCCTGGCCGCGGGCTCGGCGCGGCTGGCGCTGGCCGGGTTCCTGCTCGCGTTCGTGGGCGGCGCGTCGCTGCTCGGCGTCGTGTACACGGACGCGTTCACGTTTCCGGTCGTCGCCGTCCACGCCCCGCGCGTGCTCGACCTGTCCGGCCCGCTCTACGTGAGCGTGCCGTTCCTGATCTCGGAGGGCGCGCCGGCCGCCATCTGGGCGCTGGGCCTGATCGTCCTCGCCGCGGCGGGCCTGCGCTCTCGCCAGCTGCCGGTCCCGGCCGCCATCGTGCTGATCATGGCGGCGGTGGTGGTCGAGGTCCACGGGCCGCTGCCGGTGCAGCAGGGGGGCGGCGTGCTGCTCGGCATCGCGTTCGTCTGGGCCGGCTGGGTGCTGTGGCGACCGCCGGTCGCCGAGCGGAGGCCGGCGGTGATTTCGCGCGCGATGTGACCGACTGACTGACCACGCTGGACCCTCCATGGCGGAGCCGGAGGAGGAAGCGGACGGCCGGACCGTGGACGCCGGCCGTCCCACGCGTTGCTGCTCCGCCACCTGGACCGGACGTGCTGCGCGAGGGCGACGGGCTCGCCCAGCTCGGCGCGCTGCTGCGCCGCTACCACGAGCGAGGCCGTTCGCGGCTTCCGCCCGCCCGAGGGCGTCCGCTGGCGGAACCCCCTGGCCGCGGCGGTCGGGGGAGGGGGAAGGGGAGGTGGTGCGCCACGGCGACTTCGCGCCGTTCAGCACGGTGTGGCGCGGGAACCGGGTGGGTGGGGGTCATCGAACTGGGACTTCTTCGCCCAGCCGGGCCCGGGCCATCTCCGACCTCGCCTACCTCACCTGGCCTGGTACGCGCGGTGCCCCTGTCCGGCGACCGCCGGGCGCGCGAGTACGGGTTCGCGGGACGCCGCCTACGGCGGCGACCCCACCACCCCGGCAACCCGGCGGAGGCCGCCTGGCCCCCCCTCCGGCCTTCGGCCTCCTCCCCCGCGAGGGGGGGAGGGGCCGTGGCCGTGAAGGCCGTCGTCTACGTCTGGGAGACGCGCCGGCCGCCGGTCGGGGCTTCGGCCTCCTCGCGGCGGTAGCTCAGGATCGGGCCCAGCAGGAACAGGATCGCCACCAGCGGCACCAGGCCGAACACGGCCAGCGCCCACGCGTTGCCGAGCGCCTGGGCCAGGATGCCGCCCAACAGGCCGCCGATCGTGTTGGCGCCCCACACCACGTTCAGGCCGACGCCCATCACCCGGCCCATCAGGCGGTTCGGGGTGAAGGACTGGAGCAGCGTCGCCACGCCGACGTTGGCCGGCGCGCTCTGCAGCCCGGCCAGGAACTGGGACAGCGCCAGGATCGCCAGCGCGGCGCCGAGCGACGCGATCGGCAGGATCAGGAAGCTGGCGGCCAGCAGCAGCATCGCGATCAGGATCGTGCGGCCGACGCCGATCACCTCATTGAGGCGCTGGGACAGGATCGCGCCGCCGATGAACCCCACGCCGCCCAGACCGATGGCGATGCCGACGGACGCCGGGCTCAGGTGCAGGTCGCGGTACAGGTAGACGAACAGCACCGCGTTGCCCATCGAGAGCGTCAGGTTGCCGAGGGACGCGACGATCGACAGGTTGCGGAGGACGAGCGTCCGCCACACGGTGGCGAAGCCCTCGCCCAGCTCGTGCAGCACCCCGGACACGCCCCTGGCCGCCATGCCCGCGTTGGGCTGCTCCTCGGGCCTGCGGATCAGCACGACGGTGAACACCGCCACCAGGAACGACAGCGCGTCCGTGAACATCGCGCGGGCCGCGCCCAGCAGGCCGATCAGCAAACCGGCGATCGGACCGCCGAACACCTGCGCGACGGACTGGCTGAGCTGCATCCGCGCGTTGCCCTCGACGAAGTTCTCGCGACCGAGGAGCGAGGGCAGGTACGCCTGGAAGGACACCTGGAACAGCACGGTCAGGATGCCGCTCAGGAGCGCGATCACGTACAGGTGCCACATGCTCAGCACCCCGAGCGCGGCCAGGATCGGGACGGCCGCGATCAGGACGACGCGGCCGGCGTTGGCCGCGACCATCATCGGGCGCCGCCGGTGCCGGTCAGCCCACACGCCGGTCAGGGAGCTGAGGACCAGGAACGGCGCCCAGCCGAGCGCCACGAGCAGGCCGACCTGGAACGCCGATTGGTGCAGCTGCAGGATGGCGACGGTGGGCAGGGCGAGCAGCGTGACGCGGGACCCGATCAGCGAGATGCTCTCCCCCGTCCACAGGAGGAGGAAGTCCCGGTCGTGCCACAGCCTGCCCTGGAACAGCTTCTTCATGCGGTACACCTCCGTAACGCCTTGCTCATCGGTCGAATCGAAAGCCACAGCCCGAGAGGCGTCGGGCGGGATCGTCGGTGACCTCCCTGAGGCCAGCCGCGAGGTCGGACAGGAACCGGATGCCCGAGGTCCGGTCCCACAGATCGGTGTTCAGCTCCAGCCCCAGCCACAGATGGTCCGACTTCGGCACCACGTGCCATGCCATGTCGTAACGAGCGGTTCCATGACTCACGATATCGAAAGACTCAAGAAATGTGCCAGGAAAGTTGAGGGGCATCCAGCCGGCCAGGGCCATCTGGCAGCTGGTCTGGAAGAACGGGAGCCGGTTCGGCTGTCGCGGCGGGTTGACAGCCTCCACGATCCGCGCGAGGGGCAGCGCCTGGTGGTCGTAGGCCGGGACCAGCGCGTCCCGCACGCGGCCCACCAGCTCCAGGAACGTGGGGTCGCCGGAGCAGTCGACGCGGAGCGGCAGCACGTTGAGGAAGCAGCCCACCATGTGCTCCGAGCCGGGCATCGTGCGGTTCTCGGACGGGGCGCCGATCACGAAGTCGTCCTGGCCGCTCAGCCGGTGCAGCAGCTCGCACAGGGCGGCGGTGAAGACGACGTACGGGGTGGCGTGCGCCCGCCTGGCCACCTCGCCGATCGCGTCGAGCAGGGCCAGCGGCTCGCGCCGGCTGAGCGACTCGCCGCCGAACGTCATCTGGGCCTGGCGGGGATGGTCGGTGGGCACCTCCAGGACGGGGGCGTCGCGCAGCTGGCGGCGCCAGAAGCCCTCCAGGCGCCCGAGGCGGGGCCCCGCCAGGTGCTCGCGCTCCCAGGCCGCGAAGTCCCCGAAGTGCCGCTCCAGCGCCGGCAGGCGGTGCTCGCGGCCCTCCACGTGGGCGCGGTAGAGCTCGCTCAGCTCGCGGCAGACGATGGACATGGAGACCTCGTCGGTCACCATGTGGTGGAAGCTCAGCATCGCCCGATGGTCGTCGGGCGCCACGCGGACGACGTGGGCGGCGAGCAGCGGGCCGGTGGCCAGGTCGAAGCCCCGGTGGGCGCCGACGTCACGCAGGCGCGCCGCCTCCTCCTCCCGCGCCGCACCCGGCAGGCCGGCCAGGTCGAGCAGCGGGACGTCGATCTCGGCGTGGGGATGGACGCGCTGGACCGGGCCCTCCGGCGTCTGCTCGATCGTGGTGCGCAGGCCCTCGTGGCGAGCCACCACGCCGTTCACCGCCCGCGCGTACGCTTCGGGGTCGAACGCGCCGCGGAAGCGGAAGGAGCAGGGGATCGTGTGCGTGAGGCTGCCGGGGTCGCGCTCCTCCATCGCCCAGAAGTGCTGCTGCGAGAAGGAGAGCGGGAAGGTCGCCGGCCGGGCGCCGGGCGGCTTCGCGTCGCGCCCGAGCAGCGCGTCGACCTCCTCGGCGGCCAGGTCGCGGAGCTGCTCCAGCAGGGCGTCCAGCTCCGGGTTGCGGCGGCGGATCTCGGCCGTGAGGCCGGCCGGCGTGGAGCGCTCCCACAGGGCGCGCAGGGGGACGTCGATCCCGAGCGGCTCGCGGACGCGCTGCATCAGGCGGGTCGCCAGCATGGAGTGGCCCCCGAGCCGGAAGAAGTCGTCGTTCGGCGCGACGTCGGGCACGCCGAGGACGTCCCGCCAGGCGGCGGTGACGAGATCGAGGAGAGGGTCGCCATCAGAACCCTCCCCCGTGGGGGAGGGCAGGGTGGGGGCAACCTCGGGTGAAGGCGTCTGGTTCGTGCCCCCACCCCGGCCCTCCCCCACGGGGGGAGGGAGATGGGAGAGCCGGAGCGACGGGTTCGCCGTCCACGCCTCGATCACCCGCCCGAGCTCCGCCATCAGGCCCGCGATCGTCGGCTCCTCGAAGATCGCGCCGTCGTACTCGACCCACGAGCGCAGGCGGCCGGGGGCCAGGTCCACCTCGACGATCGCGTCCAGCCGGCCCCGCGTGCGCGGGATCTCGAACCACGTCGCCTCGGCCTCGCCCATGCGCTCGAACCGCAGCGGCCGCTCCTTGAGCAGGATCGTGTGCTGGATCAGCGGCGTGCGGCTGGCGTCCCGCTCGGGCGCCGTCAGCTCCACGATCTTGCCCAGCGCGAGGTGCTGGTGGTCCATCGCCTCCAGCAGCCGGTCCCGGCACCTGGCGATCAGCTCGGCCAGGTCGGGGTCGCCCGTCAGGTCCAGCCGCAGCGGCAGCGTGTTGGCGAAGTTGCCGACCATCCCGCGCAGCTCGGGCCGGCCGCGGTTCGCCACCGGCGTCCCGACCACCAGGTCCGTCCGCCCCGTCAGCCGGCTCAGCACCGCGCCGTACAGCGCCAGGACGGCGGTGAACGGGGTCGCGCCCAGGCGCCTGGCCGCCTCCAGCAGCGGATCGGCCAGCCCGTCGCCCAGCGGGCACTCGACGCGCGCCCCGGCCGTGCCCTTCAGCGGCGGCCGGGGATGGTCGGCCGGGACCTGGAGCCACGGCGTCACGCCGGCCAGCCGCTCCCGCCAGTAGGCGACGTCGGCGTCCAGGATCCCGGTCGCCACCAGGTCCTTCTCCCAGCCGGCGAAGTCCGCGTACTGGAGCTCGGGCTCCGGCAGCGGCGAGGGCCGGCCGGCCGCGAACGCCTCGTAGAGGGCCCTCAGCTCGTCGAGGACGATCGCGAACGACCACGCGTCGGCCACGATGTGGTCGACGTCGACGATCAGCGCGTGGTCGCGCTCGCCGGCGCGGAGCAGCCAGCAGCGGAACAGCGGGCCGGCCTCGGTGTCGAAGGGCCGCTCGACCAGCCGCCGCGCCGCCTCGCCCAGCTCGTCCCCGGGCACGTCCCGCGGCGGGAGCGCGATCTCCGATGGCGGCAGCACCCGCTGGACCGGCTGGCCGTCGATCACGGGCAGGACGGTGCGCAGGATCTCGTGCCGCCTGGCGATCTCGCCCAGGCTCCGCTCCAGCGCGGGGACGTCGAGCGGCCCGCGCAGCCGGACCGCCACCGCCTCCGAGTAGAGCGCGGTGCCGGCCGCCAGCTGCTCGACCAGCCACAGCTGCTCCTGGATGTGCGAGAGCGGGACGGCGTCGAGCGTTCGTGCGTCACGCATGGCGGGGCTCCTCTGCCTGGTCGGCCACGGAGAGCAGGGCCTCGACCTCGTCGTCCGAGAGGCTGGAGACCAGGTCGTCGGCCCCCGCCGCCTCGACGGCGGGTTCGCCGGCCTCCTGGGGCTCGGCCAGCGCGGCGGCCAGGCTCTCGACCGTCGACCGCTGGAAGAGCACGGCGATCGGCAGCCCGATCCCGGAGCGGGCCCGCAGCCTGCCCACGACCTGGACGGCCATCAGCGAGTGGCCGCCGAGGTCGAAGAAGTTGTCGGTGGCGCCGACCCGCTCGACGTGGAGGACCTCGGACCAGACCTCGGCCACGAGCCGCTCGTCGGGGGTCCTGGGCGCCACGTAGGGCCGCTCCTGCTCGGGCCGGCGGCCGTCCGGCGCGGGCAGGCGCCGCGCGTCCACCTTCCCGTTCGGCGTGAGGGGCAGCTCGTCCACCTCGACGAACGAGGACGGAACCATGTACTCGGGCAGCCGGGACCGCAGGGACCGGCCCATGCCGCCGGCGACGGGCAGGTCGGGCCCGTCCGGCACCACGTACGCGACCAGGCGCCGGTCGCCGCGCTCGTCGCGGGCGATCACCGCCGCCTCCCGCACGCCGGGCGTCGCCGTCAGGGCGGCCTGCACCTCGCCCAGCTCGATGCGGTGCCCGCGGATCTTGACCTGCGAGTCGATGCGGCCCAGGTAGACCAGCTCGCCGCCGGGCAGCAGCTTCGCGAGGTCGCCGGTACGGTACATCCGGGCGCCCGGCCGGCCGGAGTGGGGGTCGGGCACGAACCGCTCGGCGGTGAGGTCGGGCCGGCCCAGGTAGCCGCGGCTCAGGCCGGCGCCGCTCACGTGCAGCTCACCGGGCACGCCGGCCGGCACCGGCTCCAGGTTCGCGTCCAGCACGACGGCGCCCAGGTCGGGCAGGGGGCGGCCCATCACCGAGATGCCCGCCCGGTCGAGGTCGGCCCGGCGCAGGGGCCGGTACGTGACGTGGACGGTCGTCTCGGTGATCCCGTACATGTTCACCAGGCGGGGCCGCTCGTCCCCGAAGCGGTCGAGCCACGGCCGCAGGCTCTCCACGTCCAGCGCCTCGCCGCCGAAGACCACCAGGCGGAGGGGCAGGTCGGCCGGGCCGCGCTCCAGCGCCAGCCGGCTCAGCTCGCGGAAGGCGG
>Ga0066903_100002435_pt1 | contig 14582 bp, 9 predicted proteins | sample PanSoiMetaGPlot1_FD_67491 | JGI IMG/M metagenome (GOLD analysis project Ga0066903, IMG submission 67491) | Tropical forest soil microbial communities from Panama analyzed to predict greenhouse gas emissions - Panama Soil - Plot 1 (version 2) | ecosystem: Environmental > Terrestrial > Soil >...
GAAGACCTCGCGGCGCTCGGCCTTATGCCCGACATCGTCGTAATCGGAGCGTCAGGCGGTGGGCTTGCCGCAGGGATCGCGCTCGCCGTCAAGGCGCGCGTGCCACAGGCTAAGCTCTTGACCGCCGAGCCCGAGGGCTTTGACGATACCGCGCGATCGTTCCGCAGCGGCAAGCGCGAGAAGAATGTGCGTATGAGTGGCACGATCTGCGATGCGCTGATGACCAACACGCCGGGTGAGATCACCTTCCCGATCAACCGCCAACTGATTGGCGACGGGATCACGGCAAACGATGAGGAGGTCGCAAGAGCGGTGGCCTTTGCCTTCCACGATCTCAAGCTCGTGGTGGAGCCGGGCGGCGCAATAGGTCTCGCCGCGTTGATGTCGGGCAAGGTCGACGTCGCGGGCAAGATCGTGGTCGCCGTGCTGTCCGGCGGCAATGTCGATGCGGACCTGTTCCACCGCCTCGTGGCATAGGCCGAGTTCCGGCGTTGGCTGCGCGAGCTGCGGACCGTTTTCCAGCGTTTTGCAGTTGATTGCAGGCAGGAGATTTCCTGAGGCATGGACAGGCGATTGAAGACTGCCTCCCACCTCGAGCGAATGGTGCTGCTCGAACTGCGCCGTCATGCCCTTTGCAACGGCATCAGCGCGGTAACCGTGCGTGCGACCGCCGATGGGACGAGCTGGGAGGTGGCGGACATCTACGGTCCGGGCGGGACCGTCCCCGCCAATTGTCGCGACATTTGCATGGCAGCCGCTGATGAACTGCGAAAGCTCTACGATCTTTTGCCGGAAAATCAGCTAGCGCCTGATTTCGACCTCTATTTGCAGTAAGTCACTGCCTAGACAATGTCTTTGCTCGTCAACCGCTTAACCAAGGGCGCGCCGGAGCGGCGGTTTATTCGCTGGTTATCCGCGAGCCGGTTAAGTATGTCTAACCAAACCAATCGGTCTTGGGGGGCACGCTGACCGTCCGCGCCCGTCCGCTCAAAAGATGTTTCGATCAGGATAGGCGACAATAACGTGACCATGTCATCCCCAGGCAAAGGCAGGCCGCGGGTGCCGCGGCCGCGCGGCGAGCTTGCCGACGCGCTCAGGGCGTGCCGCGGCGCCGTCTATGGCTTGGCCTTCGCCAGCGCGCTGATCAATATCCTCTACCTGTCCGGCTCGATCTACATGCTCGAAGTGTACGACCGGGTGCTGACCAGCCGGAGCATCCCAACGCTTGTCGGTCTCACCATTCTGATCACTATCCTCTATGGATTTCAGGGCTTTCTCGACCTCCTGCGCGGGCGGGTGCTGGTTCGCATCGGCCGCTCGCTCGGCGACAGCCTTAGCCTGCGGGTGTACGCGGTCATCGGGCGGCTGGCACTCTTGACGCGTACCGGCGGCGACGGACTGCAGCCGCTGCGTGACCTCGATCAAGTGCGTATATTCCTGTCGAGCCCGGGTCCGGTGGCGTTGCTCGATCTGCCGTGGATGCCGTTCTACGTGTTCATCTGCTTCATCTTTCATTTTTGGATCGGCCTGACGGCGCTCGTCGGCGCACTGCTGATCGTGTCGTTCACGATCCTGACCGAGCTGTTGATGCGGGAACCTCAGAAGTCCGTCACCGAATTGTCGGGACAACGCCAAGCGCTGGCCGAGGCGTCGAGGCGCAACGCCGAAGCGCTGCAGGCGATGGGCATGGGCCCCCGTATCGGGGCGCGGTGGAGCGCACTCAACGACAAATTCCTCGCCGCCTATCAGCGCACGAGCGACGTGGGTGGCGGCTTCGGCGCGATGTCGAAGGTGATGCGCATGCTTCTGCAGTCGGGCGTATTGGGAGTAGGGGCCTATCTGGTGATCATCCAGGAGGCGACCGCCGGCATCATCATTGCCGGCTCGATCCTCGCCGCCCGCGCACTTGCCCCCGTCGATCTTGCGATCGCCAACTGGCGCAATTTCGTCGCGTGCCGGCAGAGCTGGCGGCGCTTGACCGAGCTGCTAGCGCGGTTGCCCCAGGACAAGGACCAGATGGAATTGCCGAGACCCGCGACCTCCCTCTCGGTCGAGGCTATCAGCGTTGTCCCGCCGGGGGTCAACCGGGTGGTGGTCCAGGACGTTGCGTTCCGGCTCGAAAAGGGCAACGGGCTCGGAATCATCGGGCCGAGCGCGAGCGGCAAATCGTGTCTCGCGCGCGTGCTGGTCGGGATCTGGCCGGCGGCGCGTGGAACCATACGGCTCGACGGAGCGGCGATCGACCAATGGTCGCCGGCGACGCTCGGGCCGAACATCGGCTATCTGCCACAAGACGTCGAGCTTCTGTCCGGCACGGTCGCGCAGAACATCTCGCGGTTCGATGAGGCGCCGCGGGCCGACGCCGTGATCGCAGCCGCGAAGGCTGCCGGCGTCCACGAAATGGTCCTCCGGCTGCCGGACGGCTACGATACCGAGGTCGGGGAAAGCGGTGGCTCGCTGTCGGCCGGGCAACGGCAGCGGATCGCGCTGGCGCGCGCGCTCTACGGCGACCCATTCCTGGTCGTGCTTGACGAACCGAATTCCAATCTCGACGGCGAGGGCGAGGAAGCGCTGACGCGGGCGATTCTCGGCGTGCGCGCGCGCGGCGGAATCGTGGTCGTCATTGCCCACCGGCCGAGCGCCCTTGCCGGTGTCGACCTGCTCATGGAAATGCGACAAGGAAGGGCGACGGCGCCCGAATCGAAGGACGAGTTCGTCCGCAAGCGGCGGCCGCCGGTGCCGATCGGTCCGGCCGCCGCCGTCCAGCCAGCGCCGCCGGCCGGCCTCCGAGTCGTGAACGAGCCTGGAGCAAGTGCGTCATGACGACGGTTTCTCCCGAACTGCAGCGCGTGCTGCGCCACCAGACTATGGCCATCGGGGTGGCGGCCCTGCTGTTGGTGGTAGGCCTCGGCGGCTGGGCTGCAACTACCGAATTTTCCGGTGCGGTGATCGCGGCCGGCCAGCTCGTCGTCGATTCCAATGTAAAGAAGGTGCAACACCCGACCGGCGGCGTCGTCGGCACGCTGCTCGTGCGGGAGGGCGCGCGCGTGCAGGCAGACGACATCGTCATCCGCCTCGATGACACCCAGACCCGCGCCAACCGCGACATCGTGATTAAGGCGCTCAACGAACTCGCGGCGCGGCAGGCGCGCGAGGAGGCTGAGCGGGACGGTTTCGACGCCGTGACTTTTCCGCATGATCTGCTCGCCCGCATGGTCGAGCCCGATGTCGCCAAAGCGGTACAGGGCGAATTGCGGCAGTTTGAGACGCGCCGTACCTCGCGCGAGGGCCAGAAGGCGCAGCTGCGCGAGCGTGCGGTCCAGCTTCGCCAGGAGATCAGCGGCTACGAGTCCCAGATTACGTCCAAAGACAAACAGATACAGTGGATCGAAAAGGAACTGGTCGGCGTCTACGAACTCTGGGAGAAGAACCTCGTCCCGTATACCCGCGTGACCAGCCTGGAGCGCGAAAGGGAGCGGCTCGGCGGGGAGCGCGGGCAGTTGGTCGCGTCGATCGCGCAGGCCCGCGGTAAGATCGCCGAGATCGAGCTGCAGATATTGCAGGTTGACCAGGACATGCGAACCGAGGTCGGCAAGGACCTGGCCGAGATCCGCGGCAAAACGGCGGAGCTGGTCGAACGCAAGGTGACGGCGGAAGATCAGCTCAAGCGCGTCGACATTCGCGCGCCGATCGATGGTGTGGTGCACCAGCTCACGGTGCATACCGTCGGCGGCGTGATCGCCGCCGGCGAGCCGATCATGCTCATTGTGCCGCAAAGGGAGCCGCTGCAGGTCGAGGCCAAGGTTCCTCCACAGGACATCGACCAGCTGCGAGTCGGGCAGCCCGCGATCCTGCGGTTCGTGGCCTTCAGCCAGCGCACCACGCCGGAGCTCGACGGCACGGTGACCCGGATCTCGGCGGACGTCAGCGAGGATACCAAGACCGGTTCGCGCTACTACACAATCCGCATCAGCGTGCCGGACAACGAGGTCGCGCGCCTGGGCGCAGTGAAGCTCGTCCCTGGCATGCCGGTCGAGGGCCTGATCCAGACGAGTCCGCGCACGGTGATGTCCTATCTGGTCAAGCCGTTCCGCGACCAACTGGCGCGCGCCTTCCGCGAGAAATAAGGTGCCGTCCGCACCCAGCTAGTGTCCCGATTCCGAACTTCGCATTTTTCTGCGGCACCCTCGTTCGCGAACTTCGGAATCGAAGGACACTAGCACCTATTGAAGCTAGTGTGGCTTTGGTTCAGAAGTTCGCATGTTGGACTCGCGGCAATTATGATGCGGACTTCTGAACCGCCATACTAGCAAGATCGCGAGGTCTGGTCCGGAATACTGCTTTTGCGGCCATGCGCTATGTGAACAGCGCGAGGCGCTCCTCGTCTGACATTGCCTTGAGCGCGGCGAGTGGATCGGACGCGGGCGCAGCTTCCGCTGTGGCACTGGAATTGTTAGCCGACGCAGGCGCGGACCACGGCTCGACCGGAATCGGATCGAGCTCGATCTGGCGCGCATCGGGCCTTGGGATCTCGACCGGAGTGACGACGAGCGGCCTGATCTCCAGCAGGCCGGCTACGGGGGGCGGCTCGATGATCGGCTCCTTCGCATGTCCGTTCGCCGACGACGCCCGAGGAGAGCAGGGCGGGTCGGGCTCTGGTTCGCTCTGGGGACCGATCTCGTCGTGCGCCGCCTCAGCGGCCGGAGCCGAAGGAACCTCCGGCGCCGGCAAAAACCCAACTTGGCGATCGAGCGGCTCGGGACCGCCCGCCGCGGCCAGCATCGCATCGATACGCCGCTCGAGACAGCGCAGCACTTCGCCGAGCTTCAGGGTGCGCTCGTTGTTCGGATTGCGCAGCGAGGAGGCCGACAGGATGGCGGCGGCAAGATTGGCGATGTCATCGCACATTGCCATATCGAACCCGCGCTCGCGCATGGTCCAGGCGAGGTCCTGCAGCCGCTCGGCAGCTGCCAAGATCTCGTTGACGGGCCCGGACCGGCTATCATGCTGGCCGCTGAGCGGATGCCGGCTTTCAGCGACCTCGGCCCGCGTCTGGGCGATCGCCCGCCCCATTTCCAGGAGCTCGATTCGCAGCCCCTCCCGAGCTTGGTTGGCCTGTCCCTCCCTGATCACGCCCTCGATGCGCGCGATCGCATCGAGGACAAGGCTGGTATCGGCATTACGGTTGCGTCTGGCATATTCCTCCAGGAACCAGCGGCCGCGCGTCGTCGCCATCAGCGCACGGCAGAGGGCGTCATACTCCGCCTCCGTCGGCGGGACCCCGGGAATCGTCGATAAAGCTTGGGATTCTTCGGCCATGGCGTCCGCACGAGCCCTCGAATCTACGATCAGCACGATCGACGCCGAACCGCAATCGCGCTGATGCACCATCACCCCAAGAAATCCACAGCCGAGAATTTCGTCCTACGACTTGGGCTGTTCTATGCCGTCCTCTTCGTCACGCTGGGCGTGCAGCTGCCATTTCTGCCAGTCTGGCTCGCAGCCAAGGGTCTCGACCCGCAAGACATCGGCATCGTGCTGGCGGCCGCCGTGGTCGTGCGTGTTTTCGCAATTCCGCTGGCGACGCGGGTGGCCGACCGCCGCGGCGTACGCGGTGTGATCATCATCGCTGCTGTCGCCGCGACCGTCGCACTGGGAGCGCTCGGCCTCACCGCCGGCATGGTCGCGATCATGATCGCCTACGCGCTCGCGTCGGCCGCCTACATGCCGGTGATGATGCTCGCCGATACTTACGCGCTGCGTGGCCTCGCCCAGCGCGGCCTTGCCTACGGCCCGGTGCGCATGTGGGGTTCGGTCGCCTTTATTTTTGCGAGCTTTGGCGCCGGCGCACTGCTCGATGTGATCGCCGCGCGCGACCTCATCTGGCTAATCGTCGCCGCCATGGCGATGGCCACACTCGCCGCGACAGCGCTCGTGCCGCTCGACATTGACATTGTCAATCCAACCGCCTCGTCGCCGCGGGCAACGCCGGTCTGGCGCGACCTGTCATTCCTCGCCGTCATCGCAGCAGCCAGCCTTATCCAGGCGAGCCACGCCGTCTACTACGGCTTTTCGACCATCGACTGGCAGGCGGCAGGCTTTGGCGGTCAAACGATCGGCGCACTGTGGGCGCTGGGCGTGATTGCGGAGATCGGCATGTTCGCGGCGTCGGCACGTCTGCCGCCCGCGCTCACCCCGGGCGCGCTGCTGCTGATTGGCGCCGCCGGCGCGCTGCTGCGCTGGAGCGCGATGGCCGCCGGGCCGCCGGCGGCGGCGCTGCCCGCGCTGCAGGCTCTGCACGGCCTTTCCTTTGGCGCGACTCACCTCGGTGCGCTCGGCTTCGTCGTCCGCGCCGCGCCGCCCGGCGCCGGGGCAAAGGCGCAAGGCTATCTCGCCGTAGTGCTCGGCCTGACCACGGCCGCCGCCATGGCAGCAGCCGGCGCGCTCTACGATCGCTACGGCGGCCACGCCTATGCCGCGATGGCCGTCATGGCATGCCTCGGCGGGATGTGCGCCTTTTTCGCTTGGCGACGGACAACAGATCCGCGCCAGTGACGGAAAGGTCTATGGGCGGCTCGTCATCCCGATCGCGGGTGGCAAAATTACTGGCAAGTCGGATACATCGACGCCAGTTCTCGGCCGTACAGATACATCATCCGCGGCGAAAGCCCGCCCTTGCGCGCGATCCAGCGCCGCACGTTCTGCGGGTAGATATCCATCAGGAGCCGGGTTCCGCCGCGGCTGGTGACCGGGCGCCCGTTGTTGCCCGGATGCCAGGCCGCATGGAATCCGAGCCGTGCCCGACGCGTGACGCAGATGCGGTCGCGGGGAATGACCCCGAGCACCATGGTGCAGGCCGACAGGCAAGGCCCATCGATGACGACGCGTTCGCCAGAACTGCGCAGAGCGGCCAGATTCTCAAGATAAGGTCCAATCTGACCGCCGGCATCGCTAACGATACGCACGGTGGCTGACGCATTCGACATCGTAAGCGCCGCCAGGGCGACGCCAAGCACCATTGCACTCAATCTCATGGGACCTCCCCTCTGAACCCGCACCCAGCTTGGGTAGTTTTACCGATCGGGCGGCTCAGGTGAAAGACTTTTGAAAAATTAAATTTAATTTCCAGGGGTTGGCGAATGCAGCCCGTACGGTTCTACCTACAGCCCCAAAGGACCTGAGTTCCCTGACGCCGAGCGCGCATTGTGGAATGGGCGGCTCGCCCCGACTATCCCCACAGCGCTGGGGTGGGTGGGTGAACGAGGCTGCCCTCATAGCGAAGTCCGTCCGGCCGGTCGCGGGCGAGCAGCAGCGCCCCGTCGAGGTCCACCACGCGGGCCCGTTGCGCCACCAGCATTGCCGGCGCCATCGCGAGCGAGGTCGCCACCATGCACCCGGCCATCAGAACAAAGCCCAGCCGTTCCGCGTCCTTGACCATGGCAAGGGCCTCGGTCAGTCCGCCAGCCTTGTCGAGCTTGATATTGACCGCGTCATACTTTCCGACCAGCCCCGGCAGCGACGCGCGCGCATGCACGCTTTCGTCGGCGCAGACGGGCAGGGGCCTCCGAATGCGCGCCAGTACCTCATCCTCGTCGGCAGGCAGGGGCTGCTCGACCAGCGTCACACCCGCCTGCGCGCAGGCAGCGAGATTGTCGGGCAGATTGTCGGCCGACCAGGCCTCGTTTGCGTCTACGATCAACTCGGCGCGCGGCGCGGCCCGCCGCACCGCGCTGATCCGCGCCGGGTCGTCGGCGCCGCCGAGCTTGACCTTGAGCAGCGCGCGTCCCGCCGCCTTGCTGGCCTGCTCTGCCATTGCCGCAGGCGTTGCGAGCGAGATCGTATAGGCTGTCACGAGCGGCTTCAGCGTCGGCAAGCCGGCGAGTTCATGCACCGGCCGGCGGGAGCGCTTGGCCGCCAGGTCCCAGAACGCGCAGTCGAGCGCGTTGCGGGCGGCTCCAGGCGGCACGGCCTGCTGCAGGCCGCCGCGGTCGAGTCCGCGCGCGATGCCATCGCGCAGCGCCGCAATCGCCTCGGCGACGCCTTCGACGGTCTCGCCGTAGCGCGCATAGGGCACGCATTCGCCGCGGCCGCGGTAGCGTCCGTCCGTGAGCTCTGCGACGACGACGGAGGCTTGCGTCTTGGTGCCACGGCTGATTGCAAAGGCGCCAGCGATTGGCCAGTGCTCGACGTGCACCGCAAGCGAGATCGGTTGGGGTGGTTCCATGCGGCGACCACTATCGCGAGATTGCCAGCGCGCTCAAGACTTTATGCGCGAAACCACGGGCAAAATGGCCGCATTGCCGGCACCACGGTGCCGCGCTACAAGCGGCAAAACCTCCACAGGAGCAAGAACAATGTCGCGCTTCCGGACCTGGATGAGGGCGCCCCTCTTGGCGGCAATGACGGCGGGATTTTGCACCGTACCCGTAGTCGCGCAACGCTCCGACACGTCGGCAGTCTATCTCTACAAGGGCGCCGACCGCGATCAGCGTTTGTTCGATGCCGCCAAAAAGGAGGGCACGCTTACGTTCTACACCTCGATGCAGACGCCCGAGTCGGGCCCCCTGTCGGCGGCCTTCGAAAAGAAATACGGCGTCAAGGTCAATCTGTGGCGGGCCACGAGCGACCAAGTGGTCCAACGCGCAATCACCGAGGCGCGTGGCGGACGCAACGCGATGGACGTGGTCGAGACCAACGCGCCGGAAGTCGAGGCGCTCGCGCGCGAGAGCGTGGTCGCCGAATATTTCAGCCCGCACTTCAAGGACTTTCCGGACTGGGCGCTGCCGGCGCATCACAAGTGGACGAGCGCGCGCGCCAATCTCTGGGTGGTCGCCTTCAACACCAACAAGGTGAAGCGCGAGGAGATTCCGCCGGCCTATGAGGGCTTCGCGGACCCGAAATGGCGCGGTCGCATCGGTATCGAGTCGACCGACCAGGACTGGATGTATGCGGTGATCCAGTTCCTCGGCGAGGAGCGAGGCTTGGACTTTTTCCGCCGGCTGGCGGCGCTCAAGCCCGACATGCGTCTCGGACACGCGCTGCTCGCCGAATTGATTGCGGCGGGTGAAGTGCCGGTCGGCCTCACCGTCTACAGCGGCAACGCCGATTCGGTAAAGAAGAAGGGCGCGCCGGTCGAATGGGTCGCGGTGGAGCCGATCGTGGGCCGCCCGCAGGCGATCTCGGTGGCAGCCAAAGCGCCCCACCCGAATGCGGCACTGCTGTTCACCGATTTCGTTCTATCGCCCGACGGTCAGAAGGTTCTCAACGACCTTGACCGCAACCCGGCCAGCAAGACCCAGACAACCCTGCTCACCAAATTCAAGTTCAGCATGGTCGATCCGATCAAGTGGCTTGATGAGTCAGCGAAGTGGGAGAAGCTCTGGAAGGAGCTATTTCTGCCAGTACGGTAAGGGGGATAACGGAGGACAGGCAACGGACCACAGAGGACTATCTCAGTCACCGTTCTCCGTCGTCCGCCTTCCGTCATCTGAAATAAAACGAGCGCGCTCATCGCGCGCCCGTTTCATGTGTCCGGTCCGTAGCAGCTATTGGTCGAAACGGCCCGCTGCGTGAGCCAGCATGGTGTAGACCTTGCCGGTCTCCGAGGTGAGATAGGTTCGCGCCACCATCTGGCCGCGATCGTCGCGCGAGACCTCGTCGAGCAGGCGTTCGAACTCGGCGATGTAGCGGTCGACCGTCTGCATGAATTCACGGTCGGAGCGGTACTTGCGCCGGATCTCCTCGAAGGCCCGCTGGCCCTGCATGGTGTAGAGCTTGCGCGTGAAGACGTTGCGCTCGCCGCGTTTGTAACGGTCCCACAGTTCGGCTGCGGCCTCGTGGTCGATCATGCGGGCGATGTCGACCGCGATCGAGTCGAGCGACTCCATCGTCTGGCGCTCCGCCCGGGTCGGGTCCGGAGTCTCCCGGCTCGTAGGCTCTCGCGGCGGCGGCTCGCGCGGTGGTGGCTCGGTCTCCTGCTGCGACGCGCGGGTGAGCAGATCGGAGAGCCACCCGCCGCGTGGACTGCCTCCGCCTTGGGGCGTTGCCGGGCTCAGCGTCGGTGCGTCCGCTCGCCGGGGCGACGTTGGCGCCGCGGGCGGGGCTGCCGGAGGCGTGGGTGAGGGGGCGGCCAGTCCAGTAATGTCGGCACGCCCGCGCGTCGGCTGTTCCGCGCGTGACCCGCCGCTATTCGCCATGACCGCCTCGCGGCGCGCGGGGGCTGGGACCTCGACCGGTTCGGCAGCGCGACGCGCTGCTGGTTCGGCGGTGTCCATGTTGCGGCCATGACGAGCGACGATGCGATTGAGCTCGGCCAGCGCCTCGATCTGATCGACGATCACGCGCCGCATCTGCGCCGCGCTTTCCGCCGTCTCCTGCGGCAGCTCGAGGATGCCCTTGCGCAGCTCGTTGCGGGTCGCGTTCAGCTCGTGCTGCATTTCGGCAGTCATCTCCTTGAGGCCCTGGACCACCTCGGTGAAACGCGCTGCGGCCTCGCTGAATAAGGTGTTGCCCTCGCTGACCGACTGGTCGTAGACCGACTGCATCGCCTGCACAGTGCGTCGGTACTCCTCCTCGTTGGCCGCTCGGATCGCATCGAAATTCTCGGAGATCGCGCGGGTTCCTGCTGTCGTCGAGTCCGCCACCATCCGCGCGATGTCGCGAGTGCGGTCGGCTGCGCTTTCGAGCGTCTGGTCGAGCACCGTGGAGAATCGCGTCAACCGCTGTTCGAGATCGTCGGCCTTGGTCCCGACCGTGCTGGACAGGGTACCTAGCGATTCGTCGAGGTGTGCGGAGAACCGGGTGAGCCGGTTGTCGAGCTCGCCCGACTTGCTGTCGAGCATTTGCGCCAGCGTTTCAAGCGACTCGCGCCGTTCGTTGAGCGCGCCCTCGGTGCGCCGGTTGCTGCGGTCGATCAGCGAAACCGCCTCGGCGAGCGAGCGGCCATGCGAATCGAACTGCGCCGCGAGTTGCCCTAGTTCCGCAAGCGTCTGCGCGCCGACCTGCTGGAAGTTGGAAATGTACTGCTCGACCTGTTGGTTCGTGTTCCCAGTCTGCTGTGCCACCTGGTTCATGGCGGCGACAAAGTCTGCGACGCGTGTCACCAGTGTGCTTTCGATCTGGCTCATGTTGTCGTGCGCGCCGCTCAGCACCTCCTGCAGGAGGATATTGGCCTCGCGCAACCGCTCGAACAGCGCCGTCGTGTCGGAACGCAACATGCTGTGCGTCTCCAGCATCTCGGAGACTGCGGCGGCGGTGGTCTGCTTCGATGTTTCGACCGCGGACTGCGTGTTCTGCTGCAGGTCGTGCAGGGTACGTGTGATGGTCGCCGACGCGCCCTGGACGGCCGCCTCAGCGCCCTCCTGTAGCTCGCGCAGTGCCCGCGTGATCGCCGTGGTCGAATTCTCGGCCGCCACGGTCGCGCCGGCGTGCATTTCCTTGATCGAATGGCTCAGCGACGCGGTCGCCGACTCGCTGGCGTCGTTGATCAGGCGTGCGATCTGCTCGCTGTTGTCCACCATGGTCTGGGTGAAGGTGAAGCCCTTGGCTTCGATCGCTTTCACGGCGTGGTCGGTGATGCGGCTCACTTCGTTGGCGAATTCGTCGCTCTTGCCGCTCAACGCGTTGATCAGCACGCTCGACTTCTCGTCGAGTATCCGGGTCATCTCGGTGGCGCGGGCGCTGACCGCGCTGGTGATCTCGTCGGCCTTGCCGACGAAGTCGCGCGCGACTTCCGTGCTCACGCCGAGCAGCATCCGTTCGGCGTCTTGCGCGCTCGTGCGAATGGCATTGTTGGTGGAGGAGGCCAATTGCGCAAGCGAGCGCTCGGCCTCGCCGGCGTTCGTCCTGATCGAGCCGATCACCTGGGTGGTCGCGCTGGCGAGCGAATTGAGCGACCGCTCGGCGTCGTCGGCGCTGGTCCTGATCGAGGTGGTCAGATGCTCGACCCGTGCGCCGAGGGCCTCTGCGGCGGCCTTGCTGCGCGTTTCGATCTCCCGAGCCACGCCTTCGGCGCGGCCGATGAGAAGGTCCTCGAAGCGACCGATACGGGCTTCGATACTGCCGGCGATCTCGGTTGCGCGCTGGCCGAACGACTTGTCGATGTCTTCGATCTTGGTGCCGAGCGCCTCGGCAAGCCTGGAGCCGCGTACGTCGATCACGGTGGTGACATCGCTGATGCGCTTGTCGAGCGCGCTAACGACCTCCTTGCCGCCTTCGGCCAGCGTCTTGGCGATGTCAATGACGCGCGCACCGAGTGCGTCATTGAGCGTCTGGGTGCGGCCGTCGAGCGCGTCGCGGAAGCGGTTGAACTGCTGGTCGAGGCTGGTCGTGACCTCGGCCGCCTTGGTGGTGACGCGCGAGTCGAAATTGTCGAGATAGTTGCGCATCGCGGTGGTGATCTCCTGCGTGCGCTCACCCAGCCGCTCCACCATCTCGCCGCCGTAGGTCTTGACGGTGCGGTCGAACTCGCCGAGGTGGCGGGTGACGAGATTGCCGAGCGTGGTGGAATCACGCGCAATGCGCTCGGCGAGCTCGGAGCCGCCGTGATTGAACATGTCCTCGAACGACTGCAGGCGGGTGGCCAGCATCTCTCGCACTGCATCGCCGCGGTTGCCGATGACTTCGGCGAGCTGCTCAGCGCTTGTGCGGAACGTGTCGCTGACCTTGTTGCCGCGCTGCACGATCGTCTCGGTGATGCGCTGGCCGGTTATTTCCAGCTTGTTGACCACGTCGCCGCCGCGCAGGCTGAGGTCGAGCACGAGCGAGTCGCCGGTGGTCTTGAGTGAGGTATTGACCTCCTCGACGCGGTTGGCGATGGCGTCGGCGAGTTGATTGCCAGTTTCGACGACCAGCTCGGTGAGCTGCTGGGTGCGGCCGGTCATCATGTCGAGGACGGCGGCCGATTTCTGCGAGAAGCTGTCGGCAACGCGATCGAGCCGCACCGACATCATGTGTTGCAGATTGGCAGCAATCTCGGTGAATTCGTCGCCGATATGGTCGGTCTTGAAGTTCAGCGTCGCGGTCAGCCGGTCGCTGGCCTGGGCGATTGCTTCGGCGGTGGTCGCGCCAGTGCTTTCGAGCCGCTCGAGCAAATCGCCGCCGCGTTCGCCTAGTTGCTCGATCATGGTGTCGCCGGCATGGCCGAGCGCCCGCGTGATGTGCTCGCCCTTCTCGGCCAGTGTATGGGTGATCCGCCGCGCCGCCTCGTTGACCTGCTCAGCGACAAGTTGGCTGATCTGCGAAATGTCGTTGCTGAGATCGAGATGGACGCCATTGATCGCATCGCGGATCTGCTCGGCCTGGCCGACCAGCGTGTCGCGCTGGCTGCCGAGGTCCTGCAGCAAGGCGCGGATACGGACCTCATTGTCGTTGTAGGCATGTTCGAGCGCTGACACTTCGTTGGCGACCAGGGTCTCGAGCTCGGCGGCACGCGCGAGCGCGCGTTCGACACCGTCACCCATGGCCGCGACCTCGCGGCGGATCGCTTGGCCGACGGTGACGATCGATTCACGCGCGGCCGTCTCAGGCTCGGCCAGCCGCATCGCGACCTCGGCCATCGACTGGGCGATCAGCCGCATTTCCTGCGAGCGCACGGCCATGTGCGCGAGCACGTAGAAGAACACAACTGGCGCCAGATAGACGGCGGCGAGCATCGCCAGAACCGGGGCGGCAAGCCCGGTTGGGCCGAGCGTCGCCTGCAGTTCGGCCAGGTAGAGCCAGCCGATGGCGAAGCCCCCGAGCACCCAGACTCCTGCAAAGATGCTGGCGAGCATGTACGAAGTGCTCGAGGGGCGGCGCTGGAGCGACCGCAGAATGGTGCCGATCGACTCCCGGTCGTCGTTTGCCGGCCGGCGCGATCCGCCGGCGTCTTCGGAGCGCAGCGTCTCGTCAGGGTCGGACGACTTGGTCGCCGTCTGCTTGGAGCGCAGTCCTGGCAGCCCCGGCCAGGGCTTGTCCGGCGCAGGGCTCTCGGACGCCGTCGGCGCTTCCGGTTCCTTTTCCTCCCGCACGTGGAGCGCATCCTGGATCGCCGACAGCGCCGCTTCTGTGGGATCCTTGATCTTCTTTGGGGTGTTAGCCATGTCGGTCGTCGCCTCGCTACTGCGCTGGACTACGATCACGGCCGAAAGCTCGGCCGCGCCAGGAGCGCGTGATCATCGAGATCCCCACCGGATCCCCCAACCCGGCAGGGCGCCCAAAAAAGGGCCGCAGACCTTAATTCCCCGTGCCGTACGCTGAAAAACTTATCGGCCTGGGAGAGCGAATGAAACCGCCCCGTGACAGTTTCTTTAATCATCGTTAAGTTTAGTAACCTTAACGACATTAACGGGGCGTTCAGCGTCCCGTGCACGCAACCACTGTTCTGTCCGGCAACATTACGGCCGACATGCGGCTAAATCCAGGCTCCTGGGTAATTTCTTGACACGATGTGACAAGATAGCCGCGCCGCCGCACGGCCGGTCTCGCCAGCGACGAACAAGTGACTGAAATCTCGACGGAATGGTGGAATCGCCGGGGCCACCGCAACAGCGGTTTGCTCGGGGCGGATCTGCGCAGGGTGTGGACTGCCCGAGGAGAAAGCC
>Ga0066903_100002436_pt1 | contig 14580 bp, 13 predicted proteins | sample PanSoiMetaGPlot1_FD_67491 | JGI IMG/M metagenome (GOLD analysis project Ga0066903, IMG submission 67491) | Tropical forest soil microbial communities from Panama analyzed to predict greenhouse gas emissions - Panama Soil - Plot 1 (version 2) | ecosystem: Environmental > Terrestrial > Soil >...
AAAAAGCTTTACCCAAAAATTAATGCCATTATTATGGCAAAAGAATGGCACGAAAACCCAACCCGGTAAAATCCGTTCAAATTACCGTCTCAACAACTCCTCTCGTGCACGGCTATTTGTCTGCGCTTGTAGATACGGGCTTGTACGGGAAGAACGCCGCCGAGACAGCTGAGCGCTTAATCGCCAAGGGTGTCGAAGTGGCGCTCGCGGGTGGGATTATTCGGCGGAGGGAGACTCGTGGGTAAATCTGCTCGCACGGTCTGGTTGCTCGACGATGACCCGTCGGTGCTAAAAGCGACCGGCCGCCTTCTCGCGTCGGAAGGTTGGAAGATAGAAAGCTTCATCGACCCGGACGCTTTCCTGCGTGATGCGGAGATTCATCATCCCAGGGCAGTGGTAATTGATATGGGGATGCCGCGTATGAACGGCTTGGAGGTACAAAGGCGACTTAGTGGGATTTCACCGTCGACCAGGGTTATTGTCCTGACTGCAAACGACGATCCAATCGTGCGTTGGAAAGCGTTGGCGAGGGGGGCGGCAGCTTTTTTCGTCAAGTCTGAGTGTGGCGATGAGTTTCTCGCCGGCGTTCGATCGGTCTTTGCCGCGAATTGAGGCATTGTTGCGCTGTCTGCGGTTGGCCTGAACGCTGATTTTCTTCACTCGCAATTTTCCGAGAAGCACACCTTCTACACGAAGGTCGGGACCAGATCTGCGGGGTCGGATACTACAAGCAGTAAGGGTCAGACTTGTTCACGCGCTGAGCTTGTTCGCGGCATCGAGCGCGGCGACCTTGCAGGACTCGGCTATCATAGGCGCGATACGCCAAGTGATTGGATTCGAAGGCACGGCAACGATCGATCGGAAGCTGACGATACAGTCACTCCCCGACTTGAAGGTCCTCGACCGAAACACCGAGCCACTTCGCCGCCGCTGCGAGGTCTTCGAACATCCCAACTTGTAAGGACGAAAGGTTGGTCATCGAGGCGTGAATCTTCACGAACTTGGCCGCTTCCGTGCTAGTAACGTAAAATGGCGACTTTACAGGCGCACCCCCTGCACGGCTCCATTCGCGGTGAATTGAAACCCGAAACACGTGCTCATAGTTCAAATCGATAACGTCAAGTTTCGACAAATCCGAGAATCGATTAAATGGCTTCTGCGCTGTCGCCTCTTCTTTGTCCAGAAAGGCAACGATCTCATCAACGCGCTTCTCATCGAGAACACCGAGTGGTCGGAAGACCATGAGCCGCAGGTCTTGATGAAAGAGCACGTCACGGGGAAGCTTCATTGCCAGGTCGGAGTCCCTTCAGCGACTATGACCTGGGTTTTAACAGGTGCAACACGTTGGCATGCAGGGTTTCTTTGATTCAGCCGTTGGAAAGCGGGAAAGAACTGAACGAAAAAATAGCTCACTTGTCTCAGATAGCAGGTTAAGGCGGTTCGGGCGGTTGCACGATTCTGGTATTTTGCTGTTTCTCCTTGGCGTGCGCTGCCCGAACTTTTTTTCTCTGGCGTCGTCGGAGCGCGGGCGATTGTCATTGCCAGATACTGCGGCTCTCTTTTTGAGAAAACGTGGCCGTTTTCCGGCGACGTGGTGGCAACAATTGGCGTAACAACGTAAAGCCGAGGATTGCCAGTCCGTTAGACAGTGAGCGGAAACGCGCTCTTTATAAATAGCCAACGAATGGCGCGTGGAGCCGACTCCCGGCCCTCCATTTTGCCCTCGCTGCTAGGAGAAGGCGACGCCCGACAGATCGAAGCTGGAAAGTTTTCTCCGTGAATTAGGCGCCCATAGTTCCCGTCAAAACCTACATATGAAAACGTTGAGCTTAATCACAGTAGGGTTATGCCTTCAGCTCGGCACCGCGGTTTCGCAGGCAGCCGTTACCGGACAGACCCGGGTCTTGACCAGAATCTCCAACAAAACTGGCGTTTCGGTGGATACGCTCCAGGCCCAGAAGTCCGCAACCGGGCTCGGCAATGGTGAACTGGAAAAAGCAAACTTGCTGGCCAATGCAACCGGCAAGAGTTTCGACGAAATCGCAGCAGCGCATGAAGCCGGGGAGGGCTGGGGTGAGATTGCGCACGACAACGGGCTCAAGCTCGGAAAACTCGTGAGCGAGGCGAACCGATCAAGCCATGCGAGCACGCACGCATCCAGTGTTGATGGCAAAAGCAGCCTTCATGGCAAGAGCGCAACCGGCCTGAGCCGAGGTCACATGAACACGATGAAAGGTGTCAGTCACCGATCGAGCATTGGAGCCACCCGAGGATCTGTTCACGGTATGAGTGGCGTAGGCCACGGTCGTCGTTAACAAGACGGTTGCGGTCAAATGGCAGATTTAGAAATAAAGGCAGTAAAAGCGAACTGCGCGATCTGGGGGCCGGTGGCTTCATCGAATGGTGAGGCGACTTGTTTGTGTTCATCGTCTCGCCGCTGCAGTGCGAAGATAATGCTGCACTCGATCTGCAACAGTAGTCGCGCCGATGCTGTGAGTAAGGCAATATGGCGATGCAAACCAATCGAAGGAGAATCCTATGAACCCCTTATTGTTGCTGGTGATTCTGCTCTTGTTCTTGAGCGGACCCTTTGTAAACGCCGGTCCGATGGACTTCTTCAAGAAAGTTGGTCAATCGATTTCTAAGCCTTTCCAGCCTGAGTCGACGCGCCCTCAACCTACGAAGACGCCGCAGACCACTTCGCGAGCAGCACCGGCGGCCACGGCGACGCCATCCACAGTCGCGCAACCATCACAACCACCCCAAGAAGAAAAGCCTACTGACACTGTGCGGGGTGTTTCAGCCGCGGATATGGAAAAGGCAAAAGCTAGTTTGCCCTATGGAGTTCCGGTCCCAGGCCGGAAAGGGATGGTCATAAGTCCTTATGCAGCGCAGGAGGGAAAGTATGTCGATGTCACCGGTTTTGCGTCCGGGTCCATCGCGAAAGATCCATACACTGGAAAGCTTTTTCTGGTTCCGTAAACCTGGGAATAATCAGGAATGGAGCTGATGGGATCAGCGACATTGAGGTCTATTGTCTAACGAGAGAGACAGAGATAAGCCTCGACCCTGTTGCTCGATGTGTGCACCGCTCAAGATTGGTAGGCACGCACATGGGGCCAGGGAGCGCGGAGTCCTCGCTTGAGTTCCCAGACTCGGACCGCCGCAGAAATCAACATCCTGATACGAGGCGGCAATTCTTTCTCTCTCGCGCTTGGTGAAGAACGAACAAACGCTGTATATTTTCTTTTGATACGAAGACCTTTCAGATCCTCGGTAACCCTATTCCTTTTGTTTTTCGTTGCTTTCATTTCGACCGCCTATTACCAGCATTCATGCCAGCTTGATTCGGTCTCGGGCTTGTCGGGGAGCTGTTAATTGGCGAGCAATCACTTACGCATTGCAGATTTGTTGATCGCGTAAGATTCATTGGCACTAACGCGGCATCGTTTTATAGCCACGTAGGACTAATTTTGAGCCATGCGCGTGTTTCATTTTGCGCTCGGCCCGGACCGCCTTAGCAGCAAGAGATTGGCCCGCCAGAAAAGAACGTAAAGTGAGTTATTGTCCGTTTTTTTGTGTTACAATAAAAGAGGCCGAAAGACGATGATTTTCCCAGGTAAAATGACACTTTCAGCGGCAAAAAGCCGATGTGGCGAAATGGCAGACGCAACGGACTTAAAATCCGTTGGGCTTAATAGGCCCGTGCCGGTTCGAATCCGGCCATCGGCACTCCATATTACAAATCCTGATGCCTGCCGATAAGCCTCTTTTCATTCCGGTGATTCTTGGGACCGCGCGCCAGGGCCGCGAAAGCGAGCACGCCGCGCGATTTGTTTTTGAACAAACAAAGAAGCGCGCCGGCGTGGAAACGGAGTTCATCGATGTGCGCACGTTGCCGATGAAACTCGATGACGCCGGCGAACAAATGAAAGACCCAAAGTTTTCAGCGACGATCGATCGCTGCGACGGGCTGATCATTGTGACGCCGGAATACAATCACAGCTTTCCCGGTCTCCTGAAACACGCGCTCGACTCGTGTCTGAAGGAATACATTCACAAAGCGGTCGGGATTTGCGGCGTTTCGGCCGGGCCGTTTGGCGGCTCGCGGGTGATTGAGAATTTGCTTCCCGTGATGCGCGAGCTCGGCCTGGTCACGATCTTCGAGGACGTAAACTTCGCGAAAATAGCGATGGTCTTCGACGAACGCGGCCAACTCGTCGATCAAAACTTTGTCCGTCGCGTCGATATGTTCTTGAACGAGCTGATCTGGATGAGCCGAGTTTTGCGCCACGGGCGCGAAAGCATTCCACCGATCTAGCATGGTCCCAGAGGCCATGTTTACATGGCCGGTTCCAGTGTTAGATTTTGAACGCGAGCCCTGGTTGGCGCGTCCATTCTGCGCGGTTACACATGCAGGAAAATCCACCACCGCCATTTCCTTCCCCTGAGGAACTGAAGACGAAGATCACCGAGTTCATGAAACAGAACTTCGGAGATCGCGTTTCGGTTGCGGCGATTCCTGTACCGGAGACGGCCGAAGCGGAGTCTGAGGAAAAGCCGGAGAAGATCGACAGTCACGACTTCGAGTTCAATTTTCTGCCGCGCGACATCAAAGCGCACCTCGACCGGTTCGTGATCAAGCAAGATGAAGCGAAGAAGGTCCTCGCGATCGCGGTCTGCGATCATTACAACCACGCGAAATATTTAGCTCAGCTCGAAAAAGAAAATCCGAAAGCGGCCGATCAAACTGAATACACGAAACAAAACGTGATCCTGGTCGGCCCGACCGGCGTTGGGAAAACATATTTGATCAAGCACATCGCGGATTTGATCAAAGTGCCGTTCGTGAAAGCGGATGCAACGAAGTTCAGCGAGACCGGTTACGTCGGCGGCGACGTGGAAGATTTGGTGCGTGAGCTGGTACACAAAGCCAACGGCGACGTCAACCTCGCGCAGTTCGGCATTATATATATAGACGAGATCGACAAGATTGCGTCGGCGGGGAACCTGATCGGGCGGGACGTGAGCGGGCGCGGCGTGCAAACGACGTTGCTTAAGTTGATGGAAGAAACCGACGTACCGGTGCGATCGATGAACGATTTGCAGGCGCAGTTGCAAGCCGCGTTCGAATTTCAACGCAAAGGCAAAGCCAAACGCGAGACGATCAACACGCGCCACATTTTGTTCGTGGTCAGCGGCGCGTTTGAAAAATTGAAGGAGCAAGTCGCGCGGCGCGTGCGCCAGGGACAGATCGGGTTTCAAGCGAAGCCGGTGGATGTGATGGACGCTGAGCTTTTCCAACATGTCACGACTCGCGATTTCGTCGAGTACGGGTTCGAGCCTGAATTCATCGGGCGACTTCCGGTGCGAGTGGTCTGTCTCGATCTCGACGCGGACGATCTATTCAAGATCATGAAGTTTTCGGAGGGCAGTTTGCTCAGGCAATACGAGCGCGCATTTCGCGCTTACGGGATCGACATCAGTTTCGATGATGACGCGCTGCGGTTGATCGCGGAGGCGGCAGCGGAAGAAAAAACGGGCGCGCGGGGATTGCTGACCGTGTTCGAGAAATTATTCCGCGATTACAAATATTACCTGGCCGGCTCAGGTTTGAGCCAACTGCGCGTGACGGCCGAGCTTGTACGCGAACCAAAGCGCGTGCTCGATCGTTTGATGGCGGAAGGCGAGAAGGAGGAAGCGAAAATGCTCGAGGGCGCGGCCCGGCAATGGGCAGAAGCCTTCGGCAGGGAGCACGGCATTGAAATTGTCTTTGACGATTCGGCGTTGCGGCGTTTGGTGGAACTCGCCCAAACCGAGCGCATGAACATGAACAATCTTTGCGCCCATTTGTTCAAGGATTACCAATTTGGCTTGAGCCTGGTGAAAAGGAACACCGGCCAGGCCAAATTCGTCCTCAGCGGCGAGGCGGTGGACGCTCCAGATCGGTGTTTGAGCGAACTGGTGGTGCAGTCGTATTATCCTGGCACCGGAACAGCTTCCAGAGGCTGAGCGGTCTTAATGAAACATTCCCTGCTAGCAACTTTGGTCGTCGGCATTCTTGTAGTGCTGACCGTGGTTATTTTGCAGTTGAGTCCGGCAATCGTGCAATTCGAATCGCGCGTCGCGGATTCCATTTCCTCCTACGCCGCGGCCACGCACGTTGTGCCCAAGCAATGGCAATACGTCTTCATGGCGATCTTGTCCTTCGGCGTCGCGTCGCTGACGGTCACCAGTTTGCGGCGCAGCCGGATCGGACTGATCGCGCTCGGATTGATGATCGAGCTCGTCGCCGTCGCGTGGATTTGTGGGCTTTATAAAGTTTTTTTCCAACCGGTGCCATCGATGTTGGCGACCGCGCTCGCTTTCGTAATCGCGGATCGCTACGCGGCGATCGCGCAAAGAGGACGATCGGTAACCGCACGCGCGTTTTTCACCGATCGGTTATCGAAAGATCAGTTTCAACGCGTTATCAACGGCGACATTCCGTTTGATCCGGAAGCGAAGACTTACGAAACGACGGTGGTCGTGTGCGATGTCGCGAACAAATACAATCTCGCGGATGAATGCGAGCCGCCGGTCTTCGGCAAAATTACCGAAGAGTTCATTCGGCGGGCGAGCGATGCATTCATGCAGGCGGGCGCCTACATTCAAACCGCGGATGCCGAGGGCGTGGTCGCGCTATTTGGCTTTCCGGAAACGGACGCACATCACGGCGACAAGGCAGTCCGCATCGCGCTCGAAGTAGTCGATCAATTTCGCCAGGCACAGTTCGCCAATGGCGAACAGAAATGTGACGTGCATGTAGGCGTCAGCTCCGGAACGATGATCGTTGCGCCGTTGCAAGACGGCGAACGACCCGGCTTGATCACGAGCGGCGAGCCGGTGGAACTTGCGCGGCGATTCTGCGTCGCCAATCGCTTTTACGGTTCCAAAGTTCTAATCGGACCGCGCACGTTCGAGCTGGCGAGCCGATATATTGTCGCGCGTCCGATCGATTTTCTGAGCGGCGTCAATTCGCGGGAGCGTCACGAGATTTACGAACCGCTCTGGCCGGCGGCGGAAGCGAGGCCCGAACAACTCGCGCGACGCGATTGCTTCTGGAACGGCGTTGTGTTCTATCGAGAAAAGCGCTGGGCCGAGGCGTATTCGGAGTTTCAAAAGGCGCGCGGGCCCGATGAACAGGAAGACGCGCCATTGCAGCTTTATCTGCGTCGTCTCGAGCCGCTCGCGCTGAATCTGGCCGAAATGCCAATGCGGCACGGCTAAGTAGGGGTCCGAGCCGGACTGGCATCGTGAGAAAAACCGAATATCCACCCGCGTTGCGGGATTTGGTCGCGCAACTTCGACAAATGCCCGGAGTCGGCCCGCGTTCGGCCGAACGGATCGCGCTCTGGATGGTGCAGGCGCGCGGCGATCAACCGGAACAAATCGCACGCGCGATTTCGGAAACCCGAAAGGGGATTCATCCCTGCAAACTTTGTGGCTACTTCACGACAAACGAGCTTTGTGACATTTGCGCGGATACCTCGCGTTCCACCGACCTGCTTTGCGTGGTCGAACAGCCAACCGACATTCTGCCGTTGGAAAAAACCGGCGCCTTTCGCGGACGCTATCATTCGTTGGGCGGCCGGATCTCGCCACTCGATCACATCGGACCGGAGGATCTGCGGATCAAAGAATTGCTCGAGCGCGTCGAGAAAGAGAAATTTAGCGAAATCGTCTTCGCGCTCGCGGCCGATGTCGAAGGTGAAGCGACGACCAATTATCTTGTCGATCTTCTGAAGGACAAACCGGTCGCGCTTACGCGGATCGCGCGCGGTTTGCCCGCCGGCGCGGCGTTGGAGTCCGCCGACGATCTCACTTTGCAGCAGGCGCTTTCCGGAAGAACAAAGTTGTAGCGCTTGCCTATCGCGCGTCGCCCTTCGGAAACATTACTTTGTCGGGCGCGGTGTTGAGCGCGGCGAGCAGTTTGGGAATCAATCGCGATTTAATCGGCCCCGCTTCACGCGGAGGTACGAGATAACGCACGATCGCATCAATCCAGGTGACCTCGTCCACCCGAAAGATGACTCGTGGATGCGCGCGCACCTGTAATTCATCCACGGGCGTTCGCGCCAGCACTTTCCGATAAACTTCGATCCGTTCCGTCATCTCTTTGCCGATATCTTCTTCGACGACGCGCTGCATAGTTTCGCTCACGAATTTGAGATCGCTCTGATAGGCGATCTGAAATTTGATCTCGTTCCAAATATAGGGAAAAAGCGGCCAGGAATAATTCCAGACGATTTCGTCGAGCACTTTCTCGTTTGGAAATCGAATGACTCGTCCGCTCGGATGATCTCCGGAAAGATATTTACCGCCGAATTCCCACAAAGTCGTGTCGAGATAACTGACGTCGATCACGTCGCCCGTCGCGTCGCCAATTTTGATGCGATCGCCGACGCGAAAAGGCTGACGAATCAGAATGTAGATCCAGGCAATGAAGCTCTTCGCCGGTGTTTGCACAGCAAGGCCGATGATGATGGAACCAATACCGAGAGCGGTAAGAGCGCCGTACCAATTGACGAAAACAATTGAAATGCCGATGACCAGAACGATGGCGCCAACGACCAAGAGAAGAACTTGGCGCAAGGTGAATCGAGTTGCGCTGTCATCAACCCGTCCGATGGCATACACGCGAACGGCTTTGGCGGTAGCCAGTACTAAAATAATAAGCGCGGTGCCACGGATCAGGCGATTGGCCAGCTCAACCTGGACCTGACTCAGCGGAATAAATCTCGAGCCGACGAAATAATAAAGAACGGCGCAGCCAATCAGGAGCAATCCGTGCGTGACGAACCAAAATTTGTCCGTCGCTTTAGCCTTAACTTTCTTTTCCGGCTGCTTTTCTCCGGTACGCTGAAGTTCTTTTTTAACCTCAGGTAGTTGCTCAACTTGCTCTGTAGTTTCGGTCGCTGGCATTCATCATTAAATCGCATCCGGAGACAGCTTTGCGTGCGAGTAGATGTTCTTGCCTAGGCGGTTTCGAGCCAGGCCCGCAAAACTTCGGCGATGCTCCACGCCTGCGCGATGCAACCACCGGCGTAATGCGGTTCGCGCGCGTCGAACACTTCGCCGATTGTGCCGATGCCGTTGTCGCTCAAGTGTTGCGGAAAAGTTTCCAGAAATTTTCGGCCGGTCGAACGATCGTGTGGATGCACTTTGAGCCACGCGTCCACGAAGGGCCCGATCAACCACGCCCAGACGGTGCCCTGATGATAGGCGCCATCGCGCGAGCGAAGATCTCCGCTGTAAATCGGTTGGTAATTCGGATCGTCGGGTGAAAGCGAACGCAAACCGACCGGCGTCACCAATTTCTTTTCCGCGACATCGACCACCGACGCCCAGCGTTGCGGATCGAGAATCGGATGATCGAGCGAGATCGCGAAGAGCTGGTTTGGACGGCAAGAAATGTCGAAGGTGTTTGCCTGGCCTTCACAATCGACCACATCGTAAAGATAACCGCCATCCGCGAACCAAAATCGCGCGTTGAATGAATCTCTCGCCGTCGTGGCTTGTTCGTCATAACGCTTCGCGGAATTTTCTTCGCCGTTTACGCGCAACCATTTCGCGAGCAAGCAAAGCGCGTTATACCAAAGCGCGTTGATCTCAACCGCCTTGCCGCGCCGCGGCGTTACGACCCAATCGTCCATTTTCGCGTCCATCCAGGTCAGCTGATAACCGGGCGCACCCTGAACGAGCAGACCGTCAGTTGGATCGACGTGAATATTGAACCGCGTGCCGCGCAGATGATGCTCGACGATGTCGATCAACGTTGGCAAAAGGCGCTTCAAGGTATCAAAATCCTTCGTGCGCTCGATGTAGCGATGCAGCGCATGAAAAAACCAAAGCGTCGCGTCGGCGGTGTGATAAACGCCTTCTTTGGCGCCATCGGGAAACATGTTCGGAATCAAACCGTCACGAACATAATGGGCGAAGGTCCGCAAAATGTAACCCGCTTCGAGCCAGCGACCGGTCAGAAGCGTGAGGCCTTCCAGACTGATCATCGTGTCGCGGCCCCAATCCGTGAACCAATGGTAACCGGCGATCACGGTGCGCACTTCATCGCCGGCGGCGTGGGCGCGAGCCGCTTCTTCGTACCTTCCCGCCGGTGTAATAACGAATTGGTCGGCGGCAAAAATTAATTCCGCGGCGAAATCGTTTCGTGCTTTTGGTAACGCATCCTGCAACAAACGCGCCCGCCGTTCACGTTCGGCGGCGAAGGCTTCGTTTGGGCTGAGCACCTCAACGACGTTCCAATTTTCCGTTGAGCCAACCAGCGTCACGGCATCGGTCTCTTCAAGATCGACATGAAAAAATCCCGGACTCCAGAGATTGCCCTCGTGCGCGTAACCGCGACTCTGTTCCGTGCGATAAACGACTTGAGGAATTTTTTTCGCCGAAATCGTGAACGAGGACTCGCATTCGCACATCTTCATCCGGAACGGCGGCAAACCTCGCGCGCGGTTGGCGCCAATTTCATAGCGATCTCCGACGGAGATAAGTTTGTAGGGACCGGCGACGCCAGTATCGACTGAAGCTTCGTAATGGCGAAAGTGAAATGCCGGCCGCAATTCCAGGCGCGGCCGTTTTTCACCGGCAAGCACGCGGTAGGTGACGTGCACGGTATTTTGCAGATGCAGAAGAATGATTCGTTTTTCCAAAACGATGTCGCGCACGTGATAAGTCCAGACTGGGAGTCCGTCCTCGAGCCGGAATTCGCGGAGGAAATCCGCGCCGTGCAAATTCAATTGACCGCCGGCGCGCTCTTCTGCTCCTAACGAGACAACGTCTTTGCTGCCGAAGCGCAAAAATTCAGAGACGTGCGACCACATCACGACGCGACCAAGCGGCGCGGGCAAGGCGGCGATAAGCAAACCGTGATAACGACGGGTGACCGCGCCGGAAACAGTCCCCGAGCCGTAACCGCCGAGCCCGTTCGTTACCAGCCATTCGCGGTTTAACAAATCCTCGCGCGACATGTTCTTCGCGTCCCATGGCATTGCGCGAAGGATTGGGCGATCTCCTTCGGAGTGTCTGTTCATCAACATCATCCGAATTTCCGTCGCTTCGGTTGTTTCCTCGGTTTTTTCTCGGGAATCAAGCGCAAGGCAACAGCCGCTTCGGCCGGCAATTTCCATTTGTCTTGCGTGACCACGTCCGCAGTTCCGGAGCCGCCGTAACGCGCCGATTCGCTCGACCACAGAACTTCCCATTCGAAGCCGAGTGGCGCCGCGAGCAAAGGTTCGGGAACCGGATTTAGCTCGCGGAGTTCTCCGAAGTTAACCATTAGCAATCGGTCGTTGTTACCGTCGTGACCAAAGAATCGCAGGACAAAAATCGAGGGTCCGAGCACCGCGCCGTCAACGCCTTGCGGAATTTGTTCACGGAAACGTGCATCTTCGCGGCGCAATTTCAAAAGATCGACATGAAGGTCGTAGAGCTCTTTGTTTTTTTCCCGCTCGGAGAAATCAAGCTTGCAACCGACGAAGGCGGTCGGATCGGAAGGGACCGGCAATCGTTCCTGCACTTCCTTGGTCGCGAAAGATGGAAACTGCGCGAGAAACGCGAACCGTCCTTTTCGGATTGCCTCGCGCATTGGCCCGTCGCCGACGTCGGTAAAAAATACAAACGGAGTCGAGGCACCGAATTCTTCTCCCTGAAAAAGAAGCGGTGTCCACGGGCTGAGCAAGAGCAACGCTGTCATCGCGCGATAGCGACCGGGCGAACTCTGAAAGCGTAAGCGTTCGCCGAAAGCAGTGTTCGAAACCTGATCGTGGTTCTCGATGAAGGAAACGAACGCTTCGGGTCGCGAACCGAACGCGGTGCTTCCACGCGGCGCTTCCTGCCAAAAATAGGGCTGGCCTTGGAAGAGATAACCGTACTTGGCCGCGGAAATAAATTCCTGCGGACTGCCGAGATAATCCGTGTAGTAGGCTTCGCGCTTTCCAGTGAGCGCGACCACCGCGGTGTGATGAAAATCATCGTTCCAAACCGCGTCCAGATCATCGCCGCCCTTCGCGCGCGGAAGAATTAGCTTCGCTTCCTGTCTCTCGTTTTCAGCAATCAAGATAATGTCGCGCGGTTTTGCCGCTTCGCGCGCGGCACGTCCGATCGCGCCGATGATGTATTCGTCCGAGCTGTCTTTGACCTCTTGCGTCGCGTCGAACCGGAAACCGTCGAAATGAAATTCATCGATCCAATAACGGCCGTTCGTGATAAAAAACTCGCGCACCGGGCCACAATCATCTCCATCAAAATTGATCGTCTCCCCCCAATCGTTGTGCTCGTACCGTTTGGCGAAGTAATGATCGGAAAAAATGCGGAGATAATTTCCATCCGGCCCGAAGTGGTTGTAAACCACGTCGAGGATGACGGCCAGGCCTAACGAGTGCGCGCGACCGACGAACGCGCGCAGATCGTCCGGCGTTCCGTAAACATGATAAGGGGCAAAAAGATCTACCCCGTCATAACCCCAGCCGAAATTTCCGGGGAAATCCGCGATTGGCATCATTTCAACAACGGTAATGCCGATACGGGCCAGCTCTTCCAACTGTTCGGCCGCTGCCTTCCACGTTCCTTCTTTCGTGAAAGTGCCGACGTGCATTTCGTAAACGATCTGGCCTCGCATCTTCAAACCGCGCCAATTCGAGTCGCGCCATTTGAATTGCGATGGATCGACCACGCAGGACGAGCCATGCGGACCGTGCGGCTGATAACGCGACGCCGGGTCGGGATGAAAATGCTCGGCGTTGTTGACGCGGAAACGATAGAGCGCGCCGGCGCCGACATTCGCGCTGCCGGAAAAATATCCGCCTTCTTCGCACTTCAGCGGTTGAAAGGAGCGCTTCGCGTTTTTATCCGCGCTTTCTTCCAGAACAAGATCGACATTTTGGGCGTTCGGCGCCCACAAACGGAAATGCGTCTCGTCTTTGCCAATCAATTCGGCGCCGATCGGATATCGGCGTTTCGCCCCTCGTTCCATCCTTAAACCCTACACAAAAATTTCGCGGGCGCAGTGAGAGCTTGATCAAAAGCTCGCGACTGGTTCAAATCAGCCCGTGAACGGCGAGCGCAGGATCGAGATCATCAAGCCCTTCGGCGAAGCGTTCGAGTTAATGACGCAAATTCTTTTCAAGCCATTCAGTTTCGAAAAGTGGCTGACCATCGGCTTCGCCGCGTTTCTCAGCGGCCACCTTTCCGCCGGCGGTTTTAATTTCAATTTCCCGTTCGGCAACTGGAATGCGCGCGAATCGAGCCACAATCTCAGTCCCATATTCGACGAGTGGAAACCCTGGCTGGTACCCCTGATTCTTGGTGGCGGGGCGTTTTTTCTTGCTCTCATCGTGTTGTTCGCGTGGCTGAAGGCGCGCGGTAATTTTATTTTCACGGATTGCATTGTTCGAAATCGCGGCGCAATCGCCGGCCCGTGGCGAGAATATGAACGCGAAGGCAACAGTTATTTCCTGTTTAGCCTTATCGTTGCGCTCGCCGCGATGATTACGATTGGCTTGATTGCGCTCGCAATCGTTGTTCCGCTTGGCTTTTTCGGGCAGAGCCGAAGCGAGCACGAAATGACGCCGGTTATCATTTTGTTGTTTATCCTGTTCGGTATGGCCTGGCTTTGTTTCGCGATCTTCTTTGCCCTCATCACTTATTTCATGATCCCGGTGATGTATGTTCGCCGTTGTCGCGCGATGGATGCATTTTGGGAAGTTGGCCGATTGATTTTCGATAACGGTGGTTCCTTCGTTTTGTTTTGTTTGTTCTCGATCTGTCTTTTTATCGGAGCCGGGATGATCAGTGGAATTGCGACGTGTGCGACCTGCTGCCTGGCTGTGCTGCCTTATGTCGGCACCGTGATCTTGCTACCTGTCTTTGTTTGCTTGCGCGCGTTCGGGCTTCGCTTCATCCGACAATTTGGGCCCCAGTACGACGTTTGGGCTGGAATTACGCCGACAACGCCCGAACCGCCGCCACTCCCGAGCTAATTCAGGAAACTGCGGTCGCGGCCCAAAATCGTCGGAACGCGTTTGGCCAGGTGCGATCGATTACGCTTTCGCGCGCGAGGTTGCCCATTTGTTTTCGCCGTTCTGGATTGGCGACCAACTCGCGAATCGCGCGCGTCAGATCCTCGACGTCGTGCGATTTCGTGATCAAACCGTTCCGCTCGTTCTCGACCAATTCCTTCGGGCCGCCCGAATCAGAAACAATTACCGGAACACCGGACGCTTGCGCTTCGATGATCACGTTTCCAAACGTGTCGGTCGTGCTTGGAAACACGAAAATGTCGGCTGAGGCGTATGCTCCGGCCAGTTCCTCGCCTTTGAGGTAACCGGTAAAAAGCGCTTCCGGCAACGACTCGGAAAATTCTTTAGAGTAGGGTCCGTGGCCGACCACGCAGAGCTGGATCGATAATCCTTCAGCACGAAGTCGCCGGTACGCTTCAGCCAAAAGATCGAGGTCTTTCTCGCGCGAGACGCGGCCGACGTAGAGCAGGCGGACTTGCCCGTTTTTCGCGCCGAATTTTTCGAAAAA
>Ga0066903_100002437_pt1 | contig 14579 bp, 9 predicted proteins | sample PanSoiMetaGPlot1_FD_67491 | JGI IMG/M metagenome (GOLD analysis project Ga0066903, IMG submission 67491) | Tropical forest soil microbial communities from Panama analyzed to predict greenhouse gas emissions - Panama Soil - Plot 1 (version 2) | ecosystem: Environmental > Terrestrial > Soil >...
GGGATCTTTCGGGAGCGTGCGGCCGTCGGTGTAGATCTGCCGCGGAGGATCGCCGGTACCGGGCACGACGACGATTTCGCCGGGTGCCTGAATCATCTTGAACGCCAGGACGAACACGTTGGCCGGCAGCGTCGCCGGCAGGCACCTGGCGCCATGAAAATCCTCGCCACTGGCCTGTCGCTGTCGCATGATGGCGACAGTCTCTGGCCGGAGCGGCTCGTCCTGTGGTTTCACACCCCAGAACACGTTGAGTACGTGCTTGGTGATGTCGTTGAGATCGACCTGAAGCAGCGGGAGCCCTGGCCCCAGCACGCGGACGATTTCATCCACGGGCGTCCGTTCCGCCTGCCACACGCCCGACAGGTCGGGTTTGCCGTTCACGCGCGGCGCCGGGGCAGACAGGTTCGCTTTCCCGTCCGCAGTGCGAGGCGTCTTCGGGTCGCGATGGTCCAGCCATTGCGCCTCGACGCACACCACGGCTCCGGCGACCAACAACGCGATTGTCGACGCGAGTCTTGACATGGTGACCTCAGGCTGTCGGTTGTGGGCGAAATGATAGTCTACCTGCGAGAATGCTGACGAGCGGCATGCGGCTCGGTCCTTATGAGCTCCTTGCGCTGGTCGGCCGCGGCGGGATGGGAGAAGTCTGGAAGGCGCGCGACACGCGTCTGGGCCGGACCGTCGCGGTCAAGCGGCTGAGCCCCGAGCACGTCGAGCGCTGCTCGAACGAAGCGCGGGCGATTGCGGCGCTCAACCACCCGCACATCTGCCAGATCCACGACGTCGGCCCCGACTACCTGGTGCTCGAATACATCGACGGCGCTCCGCTCAAGGGCCCGATGCCGGCCGACGACGTCGTCCGCGTCGGCGTCCAGATTGCGGGCGCGCTCGACGCGGCCCACCGGCTCGGCATCCTCCATCGCGACCTCAAGCCCGCCAACATCCTCCTGACGCAGGGCGACCCGAGCGCCTCGAGGGCGAAACTGCTCGATTTCGGTTTGGCCAGGCTCGCGCACGCCGACGTCGACGTCACGCGGACCATGGACGGCATGGTGATGGGCACGGCGGGGTACATGTCGCCCGAACAGGCAGAGGGTAGGCCCGTCGACGCTCGCTCCGACATCTTCAGCCTCGGCGCCGTGCTCTACGAAATGCTGAGCGGTGACCGGGCGTTTGCAGGCGAGAGCGCCTTGCAGGTGATGAACGCCGTCGTGCGCAACGAGCCGGCTCCCCTGCACGCCCCACCGGCCCTCACATCCATCGTCCTCCGCTGTCTGCGGAAGCGGCCGGACGAGCGGTTCGCGTCGATGGCGGACGTGCGTGCGGCGCTCGAGCGGGCGGCGACCACGCCGAGCGCGAGCTCACTCGGGCAGCGACCATCGATTGCCGTGCTGCCGTTCGCGAACCTGAGCGCGGATCCCGAGAACGAATACTTCAGCGACGGCCTCGCGGAGGAAATCCTCAGCGCCCTCGCGCGCGTGCCGGGGCTGCTCGTGACGGCGCGCACATCGGCGTTCTCGTTTCGCGGTGAGAAGCAGGACGTCCGGAGGATCGGCGAGGCGCTCGGCGTCGCGACGGTGCTCGAGGGCAGCGTGCGCCGCGCCGGATCGCGCATCCGCGTCACCGCGCAGCTCGTCGACACCGCCAACGGCTACCAGCGCTGGTCCGAGCGCTACGACCGGGAGATGACCGACGTCTTCGCCGTCCAGGACGACATCGCGCAGGCCATCGTAAAGACGCTCGAGGTGAAGCTGACGCAAGACGCACCGATCGCCGTCCGCAAGGCGGCAAATATCGAGGCCTATCATGCGTTCCTGCGGGGCCGCCACTATTACGCGAAGCTGAATCCTGCCGATGTGGCGAGAAGCCGGGAGTGCTACGAGGAGGCCATCGCCCTCGATCCCTCGTTCGCGCCGGCCCATGCCGGGCTTGCGCTCGTGTTTGCGTCGGGCCTGATTGACATTCCACCGGGCGACAGCGTGAAACGGGTCCGAGCCGCGGCACGCCAGGCACTGGCCATCGACGACACGCTGGGGAGCGCGCACGCCGCGCTGGCGCTGGCGGCCACCGCCGAGTACGACTGGACTGAAGCGACCGCCCAGTCGCAGATCGCATTCGCGTCGGGTCTCTCGGCTATCGGCGCGGGGTCGCTGTCGGGTCTGGTGATGTTCGTCCTGCTGCCGCTCCGTCGACTGGAGCAGGCGATCGGCATTCTCCGTCCGGCTATCGCCGAAGATCCGCTGGCACCGCTCCTTCGCGCGGCGCTGGCGCAATCCCTGTTGAATGGGGGATCGCATGCGGAAGCCCTGCAAGAGATCGATCGGCTCATCGATCTGCAGCCCGACTTCTGGCCGGCGCACATCATGCGCGGCTCCGCCTTCACCGCCTTGGGGGACACGACAGAGGCGATTGCCGCCTTCGAGAAGACGCTGGAGCTTGCGCCCTGGCACTCCGACGCGATGGCCATGCTGGCCGGCAACTACGTGCGGACCGGCGATCGCGCAAGAGGAGAACAGCTGATAGCGAGGCTGCCGAGCGGGCGCGCCGGCGCGGTCGGCTTCAGTCCGCGCGAGTCGCGCACGCTCGCGCTCACCACGTTTCATGTCCTCTCATCGGAACTGGACCTGGCGGCAGACTTCGCCGAGCAACTGGTCGATTCCCACTACACAGGGCTGCCGTTCATGATGGCGTTTCCGCACTTCCGCCCGCTTCGGGCGACGCCGCGCGGCCGCCGGATCCTCGAGCGGATGGGACTGCAGGACGTCTGGCCGGAAGGACTCTGAGGATCAGTCCGCCTTCCGGCCGCTGTTGTCGTTGTTGCCAGGGGCCTCCGTCACACGCATCTGGAACGGCGCACTCTTGACGATCCCCAGCAGCAGATCCGGGAACTTGTACCGGCCGCGGGCTGCGTCACGCATCACCGCGCGGACCGCCGGCATGTCGGTGAACTTCGTCTCGCGGCCCACTGCGTACATCAACAGCTTCTCCGTGAGCGAGGCGACGAACGCATCGGAGCGCGCGACCAGCGCCTGCCGGAGGCTTGCCGGACCGTTCAGCGGCGTGCCGTCCACGAGCTGAGCGGACGCGTCGATCGGCACGCCTTCGTCGACGGTCCGCCAGCGTCCGATCGCGTCGAAGTTCTCGAGCGACAGCCCGATCGGATCCATGATCTTGTGGCAGCCGGCGCACGCGGGGTTCGCGCGATGCCGCTCGATGCGCTCGCGGACGGACGTCCCGGCCGTGGCGCTCGGCTTCTCTTCCAGGTTCGGCACGTTCGGCGGCGGCGTCGGCGGCGGCGTGCCGAACAGATTCTCCAGAATCCACTTCCCTCTGATCACCGGCGACGTCCGGTTCGCGTTGGACGTCACGAGCAGGAGACTGCCCTGCCCCAACAATCCCCGCCGAGCATCGCTCGGCACCATCACGCGGCGGAAGTCGGGACCGTACACGTTCGGAATGCCGTAGTGCTTCGCGAGGCGCTCGTTCACGAACGTGTAGTCCGCCGTCAGGAGATCAACGACCGATCGATCCTCGCGCAGGATGCTCTCAAACAGCATCTCGGTTTCCTGCCGGAACGCCTGGCGGAGGTTGTCGTCGAAGTCGGAGAAGATCGCACCGTCGGGGCTCGCGCTCTTCAGGTCGCGCAGGTACAGCCACTGGTTTGCGAAATTCGTGACCAGCGCCCGCGCCCTCGGATCGGCGATCATGCGGCGCGCCTGCCGCTCGAGCACCGCGGGCTCGTGCAGTTTGCCCTGGATCCCCAGCTCCAGCAGCTCGTCGTCCGGGATCGTCGACCACAGGAAGAACGAGAGGCGTGACGCGAGCTCGGTGTCCTTGATCCGGTATGGCACGCCGGGCGCGACGCCCGCTGGCGGCGGCTCGAAGCGGAACACGAACTCGGGATCCGCCAGGATCCGGCGCAGCGCCATCTCGATGCCCGCTTCGAAGTTGCCGGTGCGGTCGCGCTCCGCCTGGTAGAAACGAAGCAGCGGCTCGAGATCGGCGTCGGTGGGCGCGCGACGGAACGCCCGGCGTACGAGCGCCGAGACGACCTGCCGCGCGCACGCGCTTTCATCGACTGAAGAGGAAGGCCGACACACGAACACGCGTCGACGGCTCGGGGTGTCGCCGAGCCCGGCAGGGTCGTACGGCCCCGTGATGACCACGCGCGACAGGTGCGGCACCGTGGTGTAGCCGTACTGCATGCCGATGAACACGTCGAAGGTGCTCGCCGCGGGCCGTCGCACCAGGTCCTCGTTCGCCGCGTAGTTCTTCCGCAAAAACGCGACGCCGATGGCCTGAGGCCCGGCCTTCACCTTGATCCGGAATTCGAGCCGGATGTCGGGCGTCATCTTCACGCGCTGCTCGAGCGGAGCGGTCGGCTGCGGCTTCGGCGGATGCGAGCCCGGCACCTCGCGCATGAAGAACATCGGCACTTCATCGAGCTTGAACACCTTGACGCGCTCGCCATTCAACGTCACTTCCAGCTCTTCGCCCTCGGCCCCTTCGCCAAAGACCTGCCCGAAACTGAGCTTCAGCAGCGACAACCGGATGGAGTACTCACCGTCGACCGGGAAGGTGTGGCGCACGATGGTGCCGCCGCGCGTGCCGGCGGGCTGCCCCTCGAGCGTCTGGTCCTGGCTGAGGTCGCCCTTGACCGTGTAGGTCACCTGCATCGGCGAGGCCTCGCGCTCTCCGACGGCCAGCCGGCTGATTTTCGCGGCCGCCGCCACGTAGCGCTCGAGGAGCGACGGCGACACGCCCAGGACGTCGGCGATGTTGTCGAAGCCACGGCTCGAATCGTCGGCCGGCAGCAGCGTCGAGGGATCAACGTCGAGCGCGAGCAGATCGCGGATCGCGTTGGCGTACTCGACGCGGTTCATCCGATGCAGCGGCGTGCGGCCGGGATTCGGATGCGCCGCGGCTGCCTGATCGATCGCGTGCTCGATGGAACCGGCGAACGTGTCGAGCGCCACCCGGTTGGGCCGGCGCGCGCCCGCGGGCGGCATGAGCCCTGCCCGCACCTTGCGGACAACCTTTTCCCATGTCTCGGCGTCGGAAGCGGCGCCCTCCAGCGACAGCCCTTCGAGCGACAGATTGCCGGCCTTCAGCTTGTCGCTGTGGCACGTGACGCAGTACTGATCTGCAAGAGATCGGGGCTCGGGGTTCGAAGCTCGGGGATTGGATGATTGACCAAGGACCGAAGCCCATGCGAGAGCCACGAAAACGATGGAGCTCACCGCAAGCGTGAGCTGCGGCGGGCGGGCAACTCGTTTACGGCGATCGGGATTTGTCCAGTGCACGCGAGGGACAGTATATGACCTGGCGCACATGCCCAGGAGGCATTGATTTTTGTCGCGGGATCGGGATTCATTGCCCTTGTAGGAGGCCTTGATGCCCAGACACTTGATCCTGGCGTTGGTCGTCTCTGCCGGAACGCTCGCCGCACAGATCCCGACGTACCGGATCACGCACACGTACTCGCTCGGCGGGGACGGCAGCTGGGACTACATCGTGCCCGATCCCCCACGTCACCGATTGTTCATCGCCCGTCAAACCCGGGTCATGGTCGTGGACGCGAACAACGGGCAGTTGCTCGGCGAGGTGACCGGCATCCAGGGCGCACACGGAACCGCGATCGCGGCCTCCAGCGGGCATGGGTTTGCCACGTCCGGACGCGACCGGACCGTCGTCATGTTCGACCTCGAGACGTACAAGGCGCTGTCGCGGATTCCCGCGGCTGAGGACGCCGACGCCATCATTTACGACGTCGTCTCCGACCGCGTGTTCACTTTCAACGGCGACGCCCACTCTTCCACGGTGATCGATGCACGCGCGGGCACGCTGGTCACGAATATTCCGCTCGGCGGCAAGCCGGAATATGGTGCGTCCGCCGGCGACGGGAAGGTCTATGCCAATTTGACCGACACGAGCGAGGTCGTCGAAATCGACGCGAGAAATGCGACCGTCCTTCGCCGATGGTCCACTGCGCCGTGCCGACAGCCCGTCGCCATGGCGATCGACACCGCTGCGCATCGGCTCTTCAGCGGGTGCCGAAGCGGGCTCCTCGCCGTGTCCGACTACCAGGCCGGCAAGGTCGTCGCGACGGCACAGATAGGCGCGGGCGTCGATGGTTGCGGATTCGATCCAGCCACCAAGGACGTGTTCGCATCAAACGCGGATGGCACGCTCACCGTCATCCATCAGCACTCTCCTGATGAGTATCAGGTCGTCCAGAATCTCGAGACCCCGACGTTCGCACGCAATTTGGGACTTGATCCGACCACCCATCGGGTCTTCCTCGCCGCTGCTAAATTCGGTCCCGCGCCGTCAGACGGACGAGGACGCGGCCCGATGGAGCCAGGTTCGTTCAGCGTGCTCGTGATCGAGAAGTAAGGGACGAGGTCACGATTTCCTTATCGTCCGCTCAGAACCCGGGAGCGTAGACTGGGTGAACGCGGAGGGGACGATCGTGGACATTCTCTCGACCGTCTCGCTGACGGTCGAGGCTGGCCGGCCAATCGAAGTCGTCCTCGACCAGCGCGTCACGATCAAACGTGTCGGTCAGCCTGTGACCGGGACGCTGGTCAATCTTGCGCCGCCGGTCGGTCTGAGTCTGTCGATTTTCGGCGCGGCCAAAACCGTGTACTCGAACATCCTTGCGAAGGGGCGAGACGTGCAGTTTCCGGTCGATACGCCGATCCTGCTTCAGCTCGCGCCAGGGCCAGCCGCCGCCCAATGACGCCCGTTCGACTCCGACGCGGTCTGACGTTGTCGCTCGTGCTCTCGGTCGTGAGCCTCTCCGCGCAGGCCCCCGTCTTCCGATCCGCGACACGGCTCGTGGTGCTCCACGTCACCGTCACCAACAAGCATGGCGATCTGGTCACGAATCTGGACGAGCGTGCCTTTTCGATCTTCGAGAACGGCAAGCGTCAGCCCATTGCTCTATTCCGGCGGGATGACGTTCCCGTGTCGATCGGCTTGCTCATCGACAACAGCGGCAGCATGCGGTCGCTGCGGGCGAACGTGGAGGCGGCGGCCCTGGCCTTCGCACGGGCGTCAAACCCGCAGGACGAAATGTTCGTGCTCAACTTTGCGGACACGGCACGGCTCGACGTGCCGATGACGAGCGAGCTTCAGGTGCTCGAGCGGGGCATTGCGCGGGTGGACTCCATCGGCGGCACCGCGATGAGGGACGCGATCGAGACAGCAGAGGGCTACCTCGGCGACCATGCGAAGCAGGATCGCCGCGTGCTGCTTGTCATCACCGACGGAATCGACAACGCAAGCGAGGTGACCGCCGAGGCCATTCGGCGGCAGGCCGAACGGGCCGAGACGGTCATCGATGCCGTCGGTCTCTTCCACGCGCAGGATGCCCACCGCGCGAGCCAGGGCCGGCGCGAGTTGAACGATCTGACAGAGCCGACCGGCGGCGTCGCCTACTTTCCGGAAGGCGTCGAACAAATCGAAGCCGTCGCGGTCGATCTGGCTCACCAAATCCGCAGTCAGTACACGATCGCGTACACGCCGAACAGCCAGGCGCTCGATGGCTCGTACCGCTCCATCCGCGTGACGATCAACGGCCCGGAGCGCTACACGGTCAGAACCCGGGCAGGATACCGCGCCGTCCCCGACGCGCGACCGAAGAATTCGGCCTCGTCCATCGTCAGCCCTTCGCAGTGAGCGCATTCCGTTCTTCTTAGGATCTTTTCGCGAAACTCTTATTCACCGGTCGCACCGTTGTTGCGACGGCTGACTAGAGTCCTCCTCTCGTCGCCCGTTGAGTCACCGGCCGGGCGGCGTTCCATAGGAGGCTGCCGTGCCGCTCAGCTCTTCCAAGCTCGCCATTGTCTTCCTGCTCGCCGCCGCCCTCTCGACCGTCACAGGTGCGAGGCCGAGTGCTGCTCCATCGCGATCGAGGATCGACGACGATCAGGATGACCGGATCCGCCATGTGCTGCTCATCAGCATCGACGGCATGCACGCGCTCGACTTCGAGAACTGCGTCAATGCGAGGACCTGTCCGCATCTCGCCGAACTGCGGGAGACGGGGGTGGTGTACACGCGCACGTCGGCGGCGAAGCCTTCTGATTCATTCCCCGGCTTGATGGCGATCGTCACGGGAGGGACGCCGAAGACCGTCGGCGCGTATTACGACGTCGCCTACGACCGGGTGCTTGCGCCGCCGACGATCGATACCGGCAATGGCCTCCTTCACGGGCCGTGCGTGCCGAACCAGGTGAATGGCACGCGCACCGAGTACGAGGAAGGCGTCGACTTCGACCAGAGTTTTCTGAATGGCATCGGCCCGGGCGGGCCGTACAGCACCATTGACGGCGGCGCGCTGTCGATCGATCCGAAGAAGCTGCCGCGCGACCCCTACGCCTCGTGCGCACCCGTGTATCCCTGGAACTTCATCCGCACGAACACCATCTACGGCGTCATTCATGCGGCACACCGCCGGACAGCCTGGGCCGACAAGCACGCCGTGTACGCGGCCGTCTCCGGCCCGACCGGCACCGCCGATCCGAGCAACGTCGACGACTACTATTCGCCCGACGTTAACTCCGACGTCATTCCGCTTCCCGGCGTGCACACGGCCACAGGATTGTTGTGCGACGCGATTCCCGATCCCACGGGCGGTGCATGGACGGACAGTTTTCAGAACATCAAGTGCTATGACCAACTGAAGGTCAACGCCGTCCTCAACTGGATTGGCGGCAGAACCCACCTTGGCGGATCGCGCGCATCCGTTCCGGCGATCTTCGGCATGAATTTTCAGGCGGTCAGCGTCGGGCAGAAATTGATTGAAAACGGCGTCAAGGGCGGGTACTCCGACGCGGCCGGCACGCCGACGCCGAGCATGCTTGCTGAGATCGAGTTCGTCGATGCGGCGATTGGCCAGATGGTGAGCGAACTCGACGCTCACGGACTCCGTGAATCGACGGCGATCATCATTACCGCCAAGCACGGACAGTCACCGGTCGACACGAACCGCTTCTTCCCAATCCCCGGTCACAGCGGACTCAACGGCGCGCCGCCGTCGGATCTCGTCGCCGGCTTCCTGCCAGCCTCTGAAACGGGTGGCATCGGGCCGACGGAAGACGATATTTCGTTGCTCTGGCTCACGCACTCGACGGACACCTCCGCAGCGGTGACGGTGCTGGAGAACAACGCGGCGGCAGCCGGTATCGGGCAGATCTTCTTCGGCGCGTCGCTCGAGACGATGTTCAACAGACCGGGCCTGCCCGCAGACGGCGGCGACCCGCGCACGCCCGATATCGTGGTTCAACCGAATGCCGGCGTGGTGTACACGGGCAGCACGAAAAAGCAGTCCGAACACGGCGGCTACGCACACGACGACACCAACGTGATGTTGTTGGTGTCGAACCCCAATCTGCACCGGAAGGTCGTGACCAGCTTCGTCGAGACGACCCAGGTGGCGCCCACGATCCTCGAGCTGCTCGGCCTCGACCCCAGGAGCCTCGACGCGGTGCGCAGAGAAGGCACCCCTGGGCTGCCGGATCTGCGGTTCGAGCGGTGAAGGAATCGCCGCTTGATCGTGCTGGCGCTAGCGCGCCTGGAGTTCCGCCAGCAGCTCGCGAATCTGGGCGGCGTGACGCGCTTCGTGCGCGCCCGCGAACGCCACCCACTGATACACGGACATCGGTCCGAAGCGCGGGTGCGGGTGCATCACCTCATTGAGCGCGAGGTCGCTGCCCGACAGAAGCGCCTCGCGGATGAGCGGCGTCCCGCGCTCCAGCGCCTCCCAGGCGTCAGCCGCCGCCAGCCCCTTCGGCTGCCCGGTTTCCGGCGCCGTCGCACGCGTCGTCCGATCGACGACCTTGTCGAGATCGAAGGTCGGCAGCAGCGGCTCGAAGGAGGTTTCGGGTCCGACGCCGGCCGCGCGCGCCTCGGCAATCTTGGTGGAGAGGATGCCGGCGAGACGCGGCTGCAGGATTGCGAGGTGCTCCACCACGGCGCCTGCCGACCAGCGGCCGGTCGGCGATTGATCGCGAAGCGCCGGCGGCACGGCCTGAAAGGCCGAGCGGAGCACGTCGCGCTGGCTATCGAGGTATGCGAACAATTCGATGATTCGAGCATGCATAAGCGGTTACTCGGGACGACCTGAAGGTCGTCCCCCACCTTGCCGGCAAATTGCTCAGGGCGCCTTCACAATCGCAATGCGATCGCCGCTGAACGAGCCGACCCAGTACGAACTGCCGACTTCGACGGCCACCGTGCCGCCCGCAAAGCCGTTGGCGGCCGGCCGCTTCAGCACTTCCTTCACCTTCAGCGTCTTCGGATCGATCCGGACGACCATCGTCGTCAACGCATCGCCCTGGCCCGCGGCGAGAATCGAGCCGTCGCGCGCCCAACGGATGTTGTCCACGCGGAAGCCGAGCGGAATCTCGTCGCGCTTGGGCGTGGCCGCTCCGCGCGAGAGCCGGAAGAACGACTGACTGCCCCAGGCGGCGACGAACAGCGTCTTCCCGTCGGCGGACATCTCCAGTCCGTTCGCGCCGGCGGCCTCGCTGCCTGGCACCTTCTGCCAACCCGACGCCGTGTGCCATTCCCACAACTCGCCGTTCTTCTCCCCGTCTCTCATCCGCTGCATCGCCGCCGGTGCCCCGCCGCGAGCGAGGAAGTTGCTCGCGATGAAGCCGCCGTCCTCCAGCCCGCGCACGGAGTTGAGCCCGATCGGATCGGCCGCAACCGCGCATCCGATCCACGTGAGCGTCGGCGTCGCCGGGCGCGCGTCGAGCTCGAACACCTCGATGGCTTCGCGCCCGCCATGGCCCACCACGAACAGCCGATGGACGTTGTTGCGGCCCGGAAGGATCGACAACCCATGTGTCGTGAACTTCGACACGTCGGGCGGACCGGGGCACGCTTTGTAGGTCTTGACGTCGAGCCGGTCCTTCGCCGACGCGGCCGGATACGCCTTCGTCGTCGTCCGGTCGCTGACGCGAATCAGGTTGATCCCGCCGCTGCCGCCGAACACGCCCGTGACCACCCACGTGCCGCCCGGGACGACGACGAGATCTTCGGGGCCCTGCTGGCCGCAGACGAAGGTCACGTCCGGCGCGTCCACGCACGGAGGCGGCGGGCCCTGCGGCGGCGGCTGGGCCAGCGCGACGGACGCGCGCGCCAGTCCAGCGAAGACCACCGAGGCAAGAAGCGTCGCGCGTTGCATTATCAATGGCTCCCCATCAGTTTCTTCAAGAGCGCGATGGCGTCCGGCTTGGCCACCGGCGGACGAATCGCGAGGAAGATGCCTTCGGCGAACGTCATCGGCGTCCGGCCCCCGCTGTCCTTCACATCCAGCTTCGCGCCGTGGTCGGCGAGGATCTGGATGATCGACACCCACCCGCGATTGGCGGCGCCGTGAATGGCCGCCATCCCGAGCGAATTGGTGGCGTTCACGTCGGCGCCGCGATCGAGGCACAGCTTCACGGCTTCCACGTAGTCGGCTTCGGCGCGAGTGTAGGTCTGTGCAGGAATCCAGTTGATGCCCGACGCGGCCATGAGCGCCGTGGATCCCTGCGTGGTCGCGATGTTGGGATCCGCCCCGTGCTGCAGCAGGAGGCGCATCACCTCGATGTCGCCCGACAGGGCCGCCCGGATGAACGCCGTCTGGCCGTCGAAGTTCACCCACGAGCCGTCGAACTGCATCAGGCCGTGAACCGGCGTCGTGTCGGTCCGGACATTCGGATCCGCGTTCCTGTCGAGCAGGATCTTGATCAGGTTCAGCGGATCGCGTCCGTCGCTGAACATGAACGGGTACTTGTCGTGGTTGAAGTTGCGGAGCTCGATGGCCGCGAACAGCGCGCCGCGATGGTAGTCGTCGTTCGTGTTCACGTCGGCACCGCGTCCGATGAGCTCGCTCGCGATCGCCACCTGGCCGTTCAGCAGCGCGATGAGGAGCGGCGACGTGTGGTTGCCCGACGTGCGGTTGATATCGGCGCCGAGCTCCAGCAGCAGCCGCATCATCTCTTCGTTGCCGTCGCGCACGGCAAAGAGCAGCGGCGTCATGCCGCCATCGGCCGTCGGCAGCGCACGCTGCCGGATGATGCCGGTACCAGACGCACCGCCCGCGCGCGCGGGCACGTACTCGCCTTTCGGCTTCGCGACCGTCGTGGCGGCGTTGACATCCGCCCCGCTCGCAACCAGCAGCCGGACGACATCCGGATGGCGTTCGGTGACCGCCCACATCAGCGCCGTCTGGCCACGGTCGGCGGTTTTCGCATTGACATGGGCGCCGCGGTCGATGAGCAACCTGACCGAGTCAATGGCGCCGGTCCGGGCCGCCGTCATGAGCGCGGTTTCGCCGCCAGGCGTAGCCGTGTCAGGAGGGGCGCCGGCGTCGAGCAGCGCGCGCAGGATGGCCGCGTTGCCGCCCGTGGCGGCCAGGTTCATCGGCGTGATCCCGTACCGAGTGGCGGCCTTTACGTCCGCGCCGCGTTTGATTAATGCCTGGACGACGTTGAGATCGTTGCGGCGCACTGCGTCGTGCAGCGGCGTCGTGCCGTCCGGGGCGCTGACAGCGGCGATCGGTGACGACGCCTGGCCGGCCGCCGGCGTGGCGGCTGTCACGGCGACCCCGAACGACAACGAGACGACGAGCCCATGCCGAGCCAAGATATTCCAACGCATCGACTTGCCCTCCACCGGCACCACGACGCGGCGGTCGGTAAGGATTCAGTATACGGCCCTCGCACCGATCGAGGCGCTCGTGCTTTTCCCATATGATGGCCCGGCAGTCCTGAGATGGAACTCCCAGACAGCCCGCTCCTCCTCCTGGCGCAGGCAGTGGCCGACGGGGCCGCGGTCGATTGGGACCAAGCCGAGTCCACGGCCCAGGGGGAAGAGCGTCTCATCGTCCGGCAGCTCCGCCTGCTCGCGGGCTTTGCCGCGTCCACGCGAGAAGGAACGAACGACTGGGGGACCCTCCAGATTCGCTCCGAGATCGCAAGCGGGACGTTCGGCACCGTGTATCGAGCCTGGGATCCCCGGCTCGAACGCGAGGTCGCGTTGAAGCTGCTGCACGAACAGCGTGCCGACAAGGTGACGGCGACGACGGTCGTCAAGGAAGGGCGGCTGCTCGCCAAGATTCGTCACCCGAACGTCGTGACAGTGTACGGCGCCGACGTGTGCGACGGGCGCGTCGGCATTTGGATGGAGTTCGTCGACGGCCGTACGCTGAAGGACATCGTCAACGAGCAGGGCACGCTGGGCGCGACAGAGGCCGCGTTGATCGGCCGCGATTTGTGCCGCGCGCTCGCTGCCGTCCACCATCTCGGGTTCGTGCACCGCGACGTGAAAGCCCAGAACGTGATGCGGGAAGCCGGCGGGCGCACGGTGCTCATGGACTTCGGCGCCGGTGAAGCGATGCGGCCCGACAACAACTCCACGCTGCGCGGTACACCGGCGTACCTGGCGCCGGAAATCTTCGAAGGCGCCGCGCCGAGCGTGCGTACCGACATCTACAGTCTGGGCGTGTTGCTGTACTACCTGGTCAGCGGCAAGTTCCCCGTCTCCGCCTCGGGGATGGACGACTTCCAGACTCGCCACGCGTCCGGCGCGCGGACGCTGCTGCGCGATGTGCGGCCCGACCTCCCCAGCGACTTCGTGCGCATCGTCGACGCGTGCACGGGGACGAATCCCGACGAGCGTCCGGAGAGCGCCGGCGCCGTCGAAGCGCTTCTCGATCACGCGCTTGGCCTGCGTCACGAGTCGCCTGCCGAGCGGCGGCCCGCACCCGCTCGCAGGCGCACACCTCGTTTCCGGGCAGCCGCGGCGGCACTGCTGGTCGCCGCTCTCGGACTCACGGCGTGGATAGTCGGTGGACGGCTGTCCAGCATGGCGCATCGACCGACGCGGCGCGACTCGGTGGCGATCCTGCCCTTCAAGAATCTCACCGCGGGCGCCGAGGACGAGTATTTCAGCGAAGGAATCACGGCCGATCTCATCGCCAACCTGTCGGCGCTCCGCGACCTGCGAGTGATTGCCGGCGCGTCGACGCGCAAGTATCGCGATCGCAACGCGACGCCGGCCGAAATCGGCGCCGAGTTGGGTGTCGCGACGGTGCTCGACGCGAGCGTGCGCCAATCGGGCGATCTCGTCCGGATCGTCACGCAGCTCATCGACACGCGCACTGGCGAGCAGATCTGGTCGGGCCGCTTCGAACGGAAGCTGTCCGAGATCGTGGCGATGAAATCCGACGTGTCGAGTCAGATCGCGGTCGCAATCAAGGGCGAGCTGTCACAGCACGACATGGAGTTGTTGCGGCCGGGGCAGCAATACGATCCGGAGGCGTTTACCCTGTACCTCAAAGGGCGGCACGACTGGCGCATCAGGACCGAAGAATCGCTCAACCGCAGCGTTCAGTACTTCAACGACGCTCTCGCGCACGATCCCCGCTTCGCACCGGCGTACGCCGGACTCTCCGATTCCTACACGGCACTCGGTGCGTACGCATCGATTCCCCGTGAAGAGGCGTACGCGCGCGCCGCCGCGGCCGCCGAAAAGGCCGTCCAGCTGGATCCGTCGCTGGCCGAAGCCTATGCGTCGCTGGC
>Ga0066903_100002438_pt1 | contig 14578 bp, 8 predicted proteins | sample PanSoiMetaGPlot1_FD_67491 | JGI IMG/M metagenome (GOLD analysis project Ga0066903, IMG submission 67491) | Tropical forest soil microbial communities from Panama analyzed to predict greenhouse gas emissions - Panama Soil - Plot 1 (version 2) | ecosystem: Environmental > Terrestrial > Soil >...
GAATCTGCTGGAGCATCGCGGCCCGGCGCGTGATGCGCCCACGATAGCCGGGAAACCCGGTCGACCACTCGGCGATGACGCCCATCCCGACGGCGTGCGCGTTTCGGCCGGTAAGCAGGCACGCCCGTGTCGGCGAGCACATCGCGGTCACGTGGAAGTTGTTGTAGCGGAGACCACCGGCGGCGAGCCTGTCCATGCTTGGCGTGTCGATCTCCGATCCATAGCAGCCGAGGTCGGAGAAACCGACATCATCGAGGACGATGCAGACGATGTTCGGCACGTTCGCAGGCGGTTGTGACGCCATCAGGATTTCAACTGCACGTCTTCGAGCGGGCCGGAAAACAGCAGCAGTGGAATCAAGCCCAGGCCCGACACGGCGACGCGCGGCCCCGATGCATGAAGGACCCCGAGCTCCCAGATCGGAATGAACCGGACCTCGTCGTGCAGCTTCTGCTGGACCTTGTACAGGATGGCCTGCCGCACATGGTGGTCACGTTCCGTGGCTTGCTGAGCATACCAAGAATCGATCTGCGCGTCCTTGATCCAGGACTGCGCCCCGGTGCTGGCGACGAACGTACCGATCCGCGTCGCGGCGCTTCCCAGCGCCGCACTGACCTGCAACGCCAGCCCCTTGTGCGTGCGCTCATGGTGAGCCGCCTGGTCAGCGGCGCGATCCAGAGGACGCATCCTCGTCCGGATTCCGACCGCCGTCAGGTCGTTCACGATGGCCTCACCCAGGCCGGTGAAAACGTTATCGACCGCGAAGTCGCCCGCGTCGAAGCCGCCGGCATAGCCGGCTTCCGCGAGGAGCTGCCGGGCTTTCTTCGGATCATATGGAAAGGGCTCGAGGGCGAGCGCACCGTCGAACCGACGCGGCACGATGCTTCCTGTCGGGAGCGAATGCCCGAGCGTCTCGGCCTCGTTTATTGCTCGCCGATTGATGGCGTGGTTCGCCGCCAACCGCACGCGCCGGTCGAACCATGGTGAGGCGGGATCGTACTGCCGCGACGTGAACACCACCCATTGGGTCGCCGGGGAAACCACCGGCTCGAGCTTGAGGTTCGGATCGCGGCGGACTTCTTCTCCGAGCGGGCCGAACAGCGCGTATGCCACATCGGCCTCGCGGCGTTTCAGCATGGTCAAGCGTGTCGTCGCATCGGGGACGCTCTTGAACACGAGCCGTTTGACGGACGGAACCTTGCGCCAGTACGAGATGTTCGCCTCGAGGAGGACTTCGACACCGGGCCGGAAGTCTACGAATCGGTATGGGCCGAGACCGATCGGCTGCTCCTTGAATTTCTCGCTGCCGACCTTCTCTATGTAGCTCTTCGGAACGATCCAACCTGCCCCAGTGGCCGGCGTCGCGTAATAGGTCAGGAAATCTGGCCAGGGCTCGTGCAACGTAAGGCGGACGAGCTGTGGAGTGACGACCGTGACCGCCTTGATCTTCTTTCTGAGCTCGGCCGCGCCCGCCCCCTTGTACCGCTCGTAGCTGAACTTGACGTCCTCAGCCGTGAACGGGTCTCCGTTGTGGAACGTTACGCCCGTCCGGAGCACGAAGTCATACGTCAAGCCGTCCTGGCTCTCACTCCAGCTGGTGGCCAGGCTCGAGGCCATCGCACGACCCGGCATGGGTTTGACCAACGCATCGTGAAGCGCGTAGAGGAAGATGTACGGCGTCGCAATACCCGACGTCTCTCCTGGATCGAACCAGCTCGGCGAAATATTCGCCTGGATCGCCCAGGTCATGTGTCCGCGTGGCTCGGGTCGTTGTGCGGCGCCGACCGTGGACCATATCCCCGGCGTCGTTACCGCGCTGCCAAGCCCGCGGAGCGCACATGCGAGAAAACGTCGTCGACCTGGATCGATTTGCCGGTGCATGGCCTCGAGCTAGCCACGCACGTGGTCATTTCGTCCAATGGTTAAAAGCTCTATGATCGATGCGTCGTACGTATCGAACTCAGAGATGGAGCTCCGGCATCTCCGCTACTTCATCGGCATCGTCGACGCGGGCAGCATGGCGCTGGCCAGCCGGCGCCTGCATGTCAGCCAGCCCACGTTGTCGCGCCAGATCCGCGATCTGGAGCAAGAGTTCGGCGTCCGCCTCTTTGACCGTGTCGGTCGTAACCTGAAACTCACGGTGGAGGGCCGCGAGCTTGTCGCGCGCAGTCGTCATGTGATCGCGGAGGCCGAAGCACTCAAGACCAGAGGCGCGGTGCTGGGAGGGAGCACGGCAGGTGTGCTTCGAGTCGGGGCGCCTCCGCAATTCATCGAGGCCGGTATGCCGGGCGTTCTGCGGGGCTATCAACGGGCACATCCGGCTGTGGAAGTACAGCTTTCGGAGGACGGCGGTATGCGACTCGTCAGCCGCGTGGAGCAAGGGCAGTTGCACCTCGCGGTCGGAATGCTACGTGACGCCGGACAGCTGGCGAGTCGCCTCCTCTACCCGCTTCGAATCCTCGCCGTCATGTCGCGCGGACATCGTCTGGCGTCTCGCCGGGGATTGACCATCGGCGACCTCGCTCCCGAGCGGCTGCTCATTCTCGCGCCGGGCTTTCAAACCCGGCAGCTCTTCGATGAGGCGTGCGAGGGGCGTGAAGCCGATCTCCACGTCATGCTCGAGAGTCAGTCGCCGCAGTCGCTCATCGCGCTCGCGGCCGCGGGACGCGGCGTTGCGATCGTGCCGTCAGTCGTGCCGATCGCTCGCGGTCGAGTCACGATCGTGGGCCTCGTACACCGTGGGCGTCCACTAGGAAGCTGGGTTCGCGTGATGTGGCACCCTCAACGGTACCTGCCACCATACGCGGAGGCGTTTATCGAGACGCTCGTGCAATACACGAAACGGTCGTACCCGGGACGCGACCTCCGCGTCACACGCGGAATCGACCGGCCGGCGTTCTAGGTCCGATCGAGTGATTCGGCGCGACGGCCAGGGCGGCGTGGAGCCGCCGTCCCGGCCCTCGTGGTTGCATGCCCTACCGAGTTGCGCTGATGGTGACGGCGCGGGTCCATTCCGGAGTGTCGACGACGTCGTTGCCGTGGCGCACGACAGCGTCGGCCTTGGCGTCTGCAGGGCCCTCCGTGAACCCTGTCTTGCCCGCCGCCACGACCTTCGCTGAAATCTGCGTGATCGCGCCCGTGCAGTGGCCGAATCCAACGCCGTTGCCGGAGACGGCGCCCTGGGTGAGCGACACCTGCACCTGCACCAGGTCGCCCGCCGGGCAGTTCACGAGGGCGGTGACGGTAGCCACTCGACCCTGGGCGCCGATGGTGACGCTCGGATCGATGTTGAAGCGGAACGATGGGACCTCGGTGGCAGTGAGCACGAACTGCGTGGCCGGGTCGACGCCGACCTGACCGCCAAAGTTGTCGCCCCAGCACACCGGCTGCCCGTCGCCACGCACGGCGCAAGTGTGGAAGTCGCCGCCCTCGATCGTCGCGATGTTGACCAGCTCAAAAGCGAACGGAAGCACCTGCGGCGGATTGCCGACAGTGAGCTCGACGATACGTCTCACGATCACCGGCGCCAGCTCTTGGCTCGACTGGTCGTTGTTGCCGAGCTGCCCGAAGCCGTTGCCGCCCCAGCACCGGACCGTGCCGTTGACCCGCACCGCGCAGCTGTGGACGGCGCCGGCGCCGATCGCCACCGCGTCGGTGATGCCCTGGACCGCCACCGGTGAGGGTCGGGCCTGGGTGGTGCCGTCGCCGAGCTTGCCGAACACGTTGTCGCCCCAGCAGACGACGGCGCCGTTGACCCGGAGCGCGCACGTGTGCGACCGGCCCGCGGCGATCGCGACGGCGTCGGAGAGGCCGACGACGGCAGCCGCCGTCGTTTGCGGTGTGGCGCTGGTCGTGCCGTTGCCCACCTGTCCCACGGTGTTCCGCCCCCAGCACCGCACGGTACTGTCGCTAAGGAGCGCGCAGCTGTGGAGCTCGCCGGACGTGATGCCGATGACGCCGTTGTCGCCGAGGCCGACCACGTCGGAGGTCAGGAACTGAGGGCTGGTCGTTCCGTTGCCCAGCTGGCCCTGGTCGTTGGCGCCCCAGCACTTGATCCCGCCGCTCGTGAGGAGCGCGCAGCTATGGCTCACGCCGACGGCGACGGAGATCACCCCCGACAGGGCGACCGCGCCGGGTAGCGAAAGGTGATCGACGACGATGAATGGCGCGGGCTCGTTGGTCCCGGTGACCGACGGATCACCGAGCTGCCCGCCACCGTTCGCGCCCCAGCAGCGCACCTGCCCGTCGCCCATGCGCACGCAGTTGTGCGCGGTCCCGGCGGTGATCGCCGCCGCATTCGTCAGCGCTGCCGCCGATCCCGGGCCGCTTCGGACGGCGGCCGGATCCGACCGGTTCGCGCCGCCGAGGATGCCGTCACCGAGCTGGCCCGAGCTGTCCGTGCCCCAGCACGCCACCGTGGAGTCCGCCCGGCGCGCGCACGAATGCCCGGAACCGCCCACGATCGTCCGTCCGCTGATGCTCGCGACGCCGGCGAGGCTGGCGATCCGGAAGTCGAGCGTCCCTCCGCCCGCGCTGAGCGAGCCCCAGCAACGCATCGTCTCGTTGGCGAAGACCCCGCACGACTGCTGCTGACCCGCCGCCATCGCAACGGCGCCGCTCACGCCCGGCACCACGACCGGCGACGCGTGAATGTTGCCCGGCGCCGCGTCGGCGCTGCCGTCGAGCAATCCACCGAAGTTGTTGCCCCAGCACCGAGCGGTGCCATCGACGAGCGAGGCGCACGTCTGACCGCCACCGGTCGCCATCGCGATCACGCCGCTCAGGTTCACCTTCAGCGGGCTCGTCACGTTCGAGCCGACGGCGGCGCCATCACCGACCTGTCCAGCCGCGTTGCTCCCCCAGCAGCGCATCGTCGCGTCGAAGCTCAGCGCGCAGGTGTGGCTCTCGCCCGCCACGATGCCGATGGCCTTCGTCACGCCGACGGTGACGGGGAACGGTTGTGCATCGGGGATGGGCTTGGTCGGGTCCCCCAGCCGACCGTTCCCGTTGCTGCCCCAGCACAACGGAAAGAACCCCGGCGCGGTGAGCGCGCAGGTATGGGCGCGGCCGGCCGCGATGGCAACGACCGAGTTGAGCGCCACGCCCGCTTGCCGCTGCACCACTACGGGCAGCAAGCTGGGAGTGGCCGACGTCGACCCGGTGCCGAGCTGGCCCTGGGCATTGGAGCCCCAGCACACCATCGTTCCGTTCACGAGCACCGCGCATGTGTGCGAGCCGCCGGCCGCGATGGCGACGGCGCCGCTGAGGTTGGTCGTCCCGGTCGGATCCTTCACGAAGACGCCCGTCAGGTTCTCTAGCGTGCCGCCGTTCCCCAACTGGCCGGCGCCGTTGGCGCCCCAGCAGAGCACCGTGCCGTTCACGATCAGCGCGCAGGCGTGGGCACCGCCCGTCGCGATGGCGACGGCGTTCGAGACGAAGTCCACGATGACGGGCGTCTCGATCGGAGTGAAGCGCGGGTTGGACGATTGCACCAGCGTCGGCGGCCCACTGCCGAAGCAGCGTACCGAGCCGTCGCCGCTGACCATGCAGGTCGCCCCGAGGGTAGTGCCGAGGCCGAGCCCCGACGAGATCCGCGGACCGGCCGGCCGTCGCCCCGCTTCGGTCAGGGTTCGAGCCTCCGCCCTGAGCGGTAGCGCCGCCACCAGAGCCACAAGCACACCCAGCATCCCAACCCGCACCATCCACTGTCGCGTCATCGCCGGTGTCCCCCATCCCGCTGCTTCTGGATTCACGCGCGGGAACGTGTTCCCGACACCTCGCACGAGCGACGTGAAGCGAACGTGAATGCTCACCCCACCGCGTGAGGGACGAGTACTGTAAAGAACGCCGACGAGAAATCAGACCGACCATGGTGACCCGGGGTTCGCGTGTGGTAGTCTCTGCGGTCACGCAACCCGCATGGGACGATTGCATCTCGAGCTGCTCGGCGGCTTCTCGGCCCGCTTCGAGGCGGGATCCCCTCTCGTGTTGCCCATGCGAAAGGCTCAGGCCCTCCTGGCGTTTCTCGCGCTGCCAGCCGGTCGCGGTCACTCGCGGGAGAAGCTCACCGCGTTGCTGTGGGGGGAGACGCCCGAGCCGCGGGCGCGGCAGAGTTTCCGGCAGGCCCTCGCCACCCTGCGCCGGGCCCTGGCGCCAGCCCAGCCGGCCCCCCTCCTGGTGCGGAGCGACACCGTCGCCCTCGACCCGCGCGCCGTCGTTGTCGACGTGACCGAGCTCGAGGCTTCGGTGAGCGATGGCGGTGCCGCGGCCCTGAAGCATGCGGGACAGCTCTATCGCGGTGACCTCCTTGACGGATTCAGCCTCGACGTGGCCACTTTCGACGAGTGGCGCGCCGCGGAGCGCGAGCGGCTGCGCGAGCTGATGCTCGACGGGCTCGCAAGGTTGCTGAGCGAGCAGCTGCGGACGGAGGCTCCGGGGGCTGCCATCCAGACCGCGCTGCGGATCCTCGCCATGGATCCGTTGCAGGAAGTGGTGCACCGGACCCAGATGCGCCTGCTCGTGCGTCTGGGCCGGCGGGCGGCGGCGCTCCAGCAGTACCAGGTGTGCGTGGGCTGGCTGAAGCGCGAGCTCGGCACCGAGCCGGAAGAGGAGACCCGGCGACTCTACCGCGAGATCCTACGCAGTGCCGGGCCGTCGTCCCCGGATGCCATCGAGTCGGCCCCGCCCGCCGTGGCGCTGGTCGGCGCGGCCGACGTGGAGCTGATCGGGCGGGCGGCGCAACTCGAATCCTTGCAGGGGGCACTCACCCGGATGCTCGACGCTGGCGGGCGCGTGGTCCTCATCACCGGCGGGGCGGGAATCGGCAAGACACGTCTCATCCAGGAGTTCGTGACGCGGGCGGTCCCGGCCGGCGTCCGCGTCGCGCTCGCGCGCTGTCACGAGACCGAGCAGGCGTTGCCGCTGCACCCCTGGATCGACGTGCTGAGGGGGGCTCGCCCTAGCCTGGACCCGGCCATTCGCCAGCGCCTCGACGCCGCAGCGGCGTCGCAGCTCGTCCGTGTCTTCCCGGAGCTGCAGCGGTCCGACGACCCGCCGGTGGCGACCAGTTCGCAGCCCGCGTTGCTCTTCGATGCCGTGCTCGACCTGATCGGCGAGCTCTCGTCAGCGGGACCGATAGTCCTTGTCCTCGAGGACCTGCACTGGGCCGATGCGATGAGCGCGCGCCTGCTGGCCTTCATCGGGCGGCGCGCTCATCACTTGCCGGTGCTCATCGTGGGGACCATGCGCCCCGAGGAGCTGGTGGATGCACCAGTGCTCGCCCAGGCTCTCGCCGAGCTGCGCGGCGACGGTCGGCTCGACCAGATCGAGCTCGGGCTGCTGTCGGAGCCGGAAAGCCGCGAGCTCGTGCAAGCGCTCCGTCCCTCGCGCCGCGTCGGCCGCGACTGGGAGTCGATCGCCGGACGCATCTGGGCCGCGAGCGAGGGCAACCCTTTCGTCATCGTGGAGTCTGTCCGGAGCCTGGAGCCCGACGTGACAGAAGGGCTTGGCTCGCCGCTCGGCCGCTCGATCGAGGATTTCGTCGGCGCCAGGCTGGATCGGCTCACCGAGCATCCCCGGCACGTCGTGAACGTCGCGGCCGCCATCGGCCGGGGCTTTCCCTTCGCCCTGCTCTGGCGTGCGTCCCGACTGAGCGAGGGCGAGGCGGCCGACGCCGTCGAGCACCTGGTGCGGCGCCGTCTCCTCGATGCCGAGGGCGATCGGCTCACCTTCTGCCACGACTGGATCCGGCAGGTCGCGTACGAGCGGCTGCTCCCGGTGCAGCGGCTCGTGCTCCACGGCGCGATCGGGGAGGCAATGCAGACGCTGCACGCCGACCATCTGGACGACGTGGCCGACCAGCTCGGCCACCACTACGCGCGCGCCGGCGACGCGCCGAAGGCGATCCCCCATCTCATCCGGTTCGCCGAGCTCGCTGCCGAGCGCTACGCCCTCGACGACGCGTACCGGGCGCTCCAGCAGGCGCTCGTAGCGGTCGATCGCCTCGAGCCGGCCGCCTCCCATCGCGCGCGCCTCGACGTGAGAGTGCGGCAGGCCTTCGTGCTGTCAATCCTCGGCCGCCAGCGCGAAGTGCTGACAGTCTTGCGGGCCTGCGGTGGCGAGCTCAAGCACGTGAACGACCCACGACTGGCGTCGGAGTACTTCCTGCGGCTCGGGATCACCCACTTCTACCTGGGCGAGTACGCCGACGCGCAGCTTGCGGCCGAGCAGGCGGTGATCGAGGGCGAGGGCGCCGGCGACGCGGAGCGGATCGGCAAGGCGCTGTACGTCCTGGCGCTCAACAGCTACGGTCTGGGCGCCGCGCGTCGCGGCATCGACTACGCGACCCGCGCCATCCCCCTGCTGGAGGGCACGCGCTCACAGTACTGGCTGGGCCTCGTTCACTTCACGCTGGCCCTCAACTCGGTGGTGGTTGGCGCTCTCGACGCCGCATTCCACGCCGCTAGTCGCGCGCGCGACGTCGGCATGGCGATCCACGACTTCCGTCTCATCGCCGGGGCCGGCTACGTCACCGCCTGGGTGCACTCGTTGCGCGGCGAGTGCGAGGAGGCGATCCGCGTGGCGCGGGAGGCTATCGACGCCTCCCGCGATCCCACGGCCAACAGCCTCGCGGTTGGCTCGCTGGGGCTGGCCTATCTGGAGCTCGGCGACCCGGCCGCCGTGCACACCCTCGAGACGGCCGTCGCGCAGCTCACGCGGATCCCGCTGCGCCAAGGCGTGGTGCGGCACCTGGTGTACCTGAGCGAGGCCCATCTGATGAGGGGCGACCTGGCCCGAGCCCGCGAGACCGCGGCCCGGGCGCGCGAGATGAGCCAGGCCGACGAGGTCCTGTTCAACATCGGCCTCGTCGATCGCGCCCACGGCCGCATCGCGCAGGCCGACGAGGATCTCCCCGCCGCCGCCGACCTCCTCCGGCGCGCGCTCGCCGCCTTTACCGCCTGCGAGGCCACCTTCGAGACCGGCCGCACCCACGTCGACGCCGCGGTCGTGGCCGCGGCGCGTGGCGACGTCGACACCGCGCGCACACATTTCGCCGCAGCGCTCGCGGCCTTCGCGACGGGTGCCGCGCCCAAGCGGGTGGCGGCTACACATCAGCTGATGACTGCGCTGGGTCTCGAACAACTGGCATCGTGACGGCAGCGGCTGGCGTCGTGTGAAGGCGCCCGCCTGCCCCCGGATGACGAGAATGGCCCCGATGGCGTTTCCCTCGCGCAACATCGGGACGGCAAGCATGCTCCGCCAGCCCGCGGCCCTCGCCAGATCCTGGCGCGCACGATGGTGTCGAATACCGGCTGGATGTCGGTGGGGAAATAGGCACCACTGACGCGATCAACGTCGCCATCACCACCGGCTTCGAATACCACCGTTCGCGACCACCTCGCCCCGCCGTCGTTCGACACACTCGCCCCTGGTACGATTCGCTGGTCGCGCAGCTCGCTCCAGAACATCGCGAGTCGCCCGTTTTTGGCCACGGTCTTAAACGGAGCTCAGACTTGCAGCGCGTCCGCGTGACGCGCTATGGTCCACGCCATAATCGTGGCGCCGATACATCTGCGAATCACATCAACGGAACGGAGCTCTGCTATGAGCTTGCATATACGACATGCCTTCGCTCTCACCGTGCTCAGCGTCTTCGTCATCGGCGCGGTGTCGCCGAGCCTGGCCCAGCAGCCGATTCGCATCGGCGCCTCCATGGCGCTGACCGGGAAGTACGCCCTGCAGGGAGGCTACGCACGTGACGGCTACCAGCTCTGCCAGAAGCACCTGAATGCGCAGGGCAGCGTGCTCGGACGTCCGGTCGAGTTCGTCATTCGCGACGATGCGTCGGATGAAAAGACCGCCATGGGCGTCTACGAGAAGCTGATCACAGAGGATGGCGTCGATGCGGTCATCGGTCCGTATTCGTCCCCCATCACCGACGCGGTGGCCGACGTCACCGAAAAGCACCGGAGGGTGATGATCGCGCCGATGGCGGGCACCACGTCGCTGTGGGAGAAGGGGCGGAAATATCTCGTGATGGTCATCTCATCGGTCGAGCTCACCCCCGAGGGCTTCGTCGATCTCGCCGCGCGCCAGGGGCTCAAGTCCATCGGGATGCTGACCGAGGACGGGCTCGTCGCGAAGGCGGCGGCCAAAGGTGCCGGCGAGTTGGCCAGGAAGAAGAATCTTGACGTTGTCTTCTCTGAGACCTATCCGAAGGCGACGAGGGATTTCGCGCCCATTCTGACGCGCGTCAAGGCGGCGAAGCCCGACGCGTTCGTGATCGCCACGCAGATTTTCGACGAGCTGATCATGATCACGCGGCAGACGAAAGACGTCGACCTCAACGTCAAGATGTTCGCGAGCCTGCCGTACGGCGGCCTGCCCGACTACCAGAAGCGCCTGGAGAAAGCCGCGGAGTTCGTCTACAGCTCCACGTTCTGGGAGCCGTCGCTTCCCTACCCGGGCAACCGGCAGTTCGTCGCCGCCTATGAGAAAGAGTTCAACCGCGCTCCGGCGCTTCAGGCTGCGAATGCGTACGCCGGCTGCCAGCTCTTCGTCGAGGCCGCACGCCGGGCGGGAAGTGTCGACTCTGACAAGCTGCGCGAGGCATTGCTGAAGTTGAAGACGAAGACGATCCTCGGCGACTTCGGGATCGATGAGCGTGGATTCCAGATCGCCCAGAAGGCCGTGACCACGCAGTGGCAGGACGGCAAGCAGGTGATCGTCTGGCCCGACGAAGTCGCGGCGGGCAAGCCGCGATTCCCGACGCCTCCTTGGAGCGCGCGGTAGAGGTGGGGCGCCGAGCCCTCTTGGTGATGTCGGTCGCGCTCGCCGCCCTCGCGACCGCCGCGCGCGTGATACCGCCGGCGCTCGCCGTCACCGACGCCGCCACGCTGTCGTTCGCCACGCCGGGCTCGCTCGACCGCACGGAGACGCGCTTCGTTCCCGGCGCGCCCGTGGTCCTCTCCGGTGAGTTACTCGTGCCCGACGGCGCGGGGCCCTTTCCCGTCGTCGTCCTCGCGCACGGCTGCGGCGGGCGCACGGTGGTGGATCGGGCGTGGGCGAGTGTGCTGCGCGACTGGGGCTATGCGACGTTCGCGCTCGACAGCTTTACCGGCCGCAAGCTTCTCGAGGTGTGCAGCGACGCCAGGGTGCTCAATGGCATGCAGCGCATCCCGGACGCGTACGGCGCGCTGCGACTGCTCTCGCCACGCATCCCCGCATCGACGCGCGCCGTGCCGCGCTGATGGGCTTCTCGCACGGCGGTACCCTCACGCTGAATGCGGCGACCCTGTGGGCCAAGGAGACCTACGCGCCCGCGGGCCAGCTCGCGTTCCGCGCCTTTCTCCCCTTCTATCCCTACTGCAACACCGTCTACCCCGAGCGCGATCACGTTTCGGCGCCGGTACGCATCCACATCGGCGGCGCGGACGACTGGACGCCGGCGGCGTCGTGCGTCAGCCTGGCGGAATCGCTCAAGGCCGCCGGCTACGACGTCGCGATCACGGTGTATCCGGGCGCGTACCACGGCTTCGACAATCCCTGGGGCGGCGGGTACGTGCGCCTGCCGGGCGTCGACAACGGCGCGACGTGCGTCGTCCGCATGCCGAGCATCCTCGGGCCGAGCCCGCCGCGGGCGGAGATCAACGCGTGTCTCACGAAGGGCGCGACGATCGGCGGCGACCGGAGGGCGCTCGAGCAAGCGCATACCAACGTGCGCGCGCAGCTCGCGGCGCTCCTGAAGTGAGCGACGAGTAACCTCGTCGCCCGTTTTCGCCGTATATTCCAATGGTTTCTCGGATCAATCACTTTTGAGAAATCCGAGGGAGCTCGAACGCGCAGGGAAAGCCATTCGTTAGAAAACGCGCACCGGCCGGTGGCGCCTGAGACCTAAGTTGAGCTTGACCACGTCGGACGGCTGGCGCTATTCCTGGAAAATCGTGGAACGCGCGGCTCAGTTCGACCGTGTGATCCCGTCCCCACTCTCGTCCGCCGCCCCTTGGCCAATGGCGTGATGACGAGAAAGAGATCTGGCTTCGGCCATCGCGTGCCGGTCCTGCTCGTGCTGGTCGCGATTGTGGGGCTCGGGTACGAGGCGCTGCTGATTTTCACTCCCTTCCTGGCGCCCTACCGGTTTCCGATTCCGTATGCCGTCCCCCTCTTCGACATCCCCTTCGCGCTCGTGGCCACGGGCATCGCGTATCTCTGCCTGGAGCGCCACCGCGTCCGTAAGGACTACCAGTCCGCGGCGATCGGCATCTCGCTGTTCGTTGCCGCGCTCCTCGCGATCGGTCACATCCTGACGCAGCCCGACTACCCCTTTGCTTTGGGTGTGCACCCGGGGATCGCGCCGTACCTCTTCTTCGCGAGCTACCTCGTGGCCATGACGGGCGTCGCAGTTGGCACCCACTACGCAGACCGCCAACTTCCACTCACCGACCGCGACCGGAGGAGGATCGTCGTTGGGTGCGTCGGGCTCGGCATAGTCATCGCCCTCATGGTGCGCATCGTGTCCCCTCTGTTGCCGTCGCTGGTGATGTCTGGGGGGCGACTCACACCGGTCGCCGTATGGACAGCGGGCATCCTCAACGGAGTCGTCGCGATGTGGGCGTTCTGGGCCTGGCGACGTCGTCTGGGCCACACGGGCACTCAGCAGGGATTCGTGAACCTTCTCGCACTGGCGGCGTTCGTCTGGGTGCTTGGGCTCGTCGGGTTCCTTCTGTTTCCCTACCGGTACGCAGTCAGCTGGTACCTCGCCGGCGTCGCGCGTCCGTTCGGTGTCGGCGTGATCTTCGTCGCCCTGCTGCGTGAGCAGGTATGGCTTTATTCCGAAGCGCGGGCGCGCGTGAAAGATCTGGAACAGCTGCACCAGGCCGGTCAGGCGCTCATGACTAACCTCGTGCACGATGCCACCCTTCAGGGATACGGTCGACGCTTGCTGGAGGCCGCGACCGAAAGCGACATCGTCGATGATGCGGTCGACACGACCAAACGGCTCCTGAACGCCGATAGCGTCGCGTTGTTCCTCACCGGCTCGGGCGGTCGTCTACGACTAGCGGGCGCCGTTGGCTGGCGCACCGAGCTCGCGGACACGGACGCCGCGCCCGAATCCTTTGCGGGGTGGGGCCTCCTCGACTACGAGGAGACTCTCGACATCGAGGACGCCGCGCTGGACCGACGCGTCGCCGGCGCGAGTTACCTCGTCGCCCAGGGCATTCGCTCGATGATCATGGCGCGGCTTGGCGGTCAGGAGCGACCGGTCGGTCTGCTGGTCTCCTGCAATCAGGCGCCCCGCCGCTTCGCCGATGAGGACAGACGCGTTCTCACGAGCCTCGCCCATCACTTCGCGGTCGCGCTCGACAAGGTCCGCGTCCATGCTGAGCTCCGCAACAACCTGCAGCAACTCCAGGAAACGCAGGCCCAGCTCATGCAGGCCGACAAGCTCAAGGCGCTCGGCACGCTGCTCTCCGGCGTCGCCCACGAGCTCAACAATCCGCTGTCGACGATCCGGCTTTCGATCGAGATCGTCCGGCGTACCGCGCTGATGAACGCGGCGGTGGCCAAACGCATGGAAGTGATGGAAGCCGCATGCCTTCGGGCATCACGGATCGTCCGGGACCTGCTCGCGTTTGCCCGCCAACAGCCTCCAGAGCGGCGGCGGGTGAACCTGAATCAGGTCATCCAATCGACGCTGCATCTGCAGACATCACAGCTCTCGCTCAACAAGATTCGCGTCGTGACCGCCCTGGCGTCGGTCGCGGAAATTTGGGCCGACCCGCATCAGCTGCAGCAGGTCTTCTTGAACGTGTTCAGCAATGCCATCCACGCCATGAAGACCACTCATCGCCACGGCGTCCTGACCGTCACATCCGAACAACGGGGGTCCGACGTCGTGGTGGAGATCGACGACGATGGGCCCGGCATCCCGTCCGAGCACCTCGGGCGGATCTTTGACCCCTTCTTCACGACCAAGGACACGGGCTCCGGCACTGGGCTCGGGCTGAGCCTGGCCATCGGCATCGTCGAGGCCCACGGTGGGCGCATGTATGCTGAGAACCTGCCGGGCGCCGGCGCTCGCTTGACGGTGTGCCTGCCGGTCGGCGAGATCATCGAGGCCGCGGCGGCGCCGGCTCCGTCGTCCCCCTCGACGGCAGTGGCTCGCGCCGACGTGCTGGTGGTAGAGGATGAGGAGCCGCTGCGTGGGCTGGTCGCCGAGGTCATCCACGCTCTCGGGCACCACGTGGTCGAGGCCACGACGGGGAACGAAGCGCTGGCCCGGCTGCGAGAGCGGCCCTATGACCTCGTGCTGCTCGACCTGCGGCTCCCGGACGTCGATGGCCAGGCGGTGTGGGAGAGTGCGCTGGCTCTCGATCCCCAACGCGCCGGCCGCGTCGTGTTCATGACCGGCGACATCATGAGTGCCGAGACCCAGGGCTTCCTCGACGACACCGCCCGGCCGTTCCTGCTCAAGCCCTTCACGATGGAAGATGTGGGACGCGTGATCAGCGAGGTGCTGGCGACGCCGTCCCGTTGAAATACGTCAGCGCCTTGGACCACGCCTGCACGCCGATGAGGT
>Ga0066903_100002439_pt1 | contig 14578 bp, 12 predicted proteins | sample PanSoiMetaGPlot1_FD_67491 | JGI IMG/M metagenome (GOLD analysis project Ga0066903, IMG submission 67491) | Tropical forest soil microbial communities from Panama analyzed to predict greenhouse gas emissions - Panama Soil - Plot 1 (version 2) | ecosystem: Environmental > Terrestrial > Soil >...
GGGCAAAGGCGGGCGGAGCGACGTGCTTGAATCCAAGCGCGAGGGCCGCCTTTGCCCACCCTACGGCGGACCTATTCCTTTCGCAAAAACACGAACTGCGTATCGTCGTAACGCCGCCGCTCGATTTCGGCGTAATCCTGTGGCGCGGCGAACCGAGCATCCGCGGCCTCCTCGACAATCACCAGCGCGCCCGGCGCAAGCCAGCCGCCATCGCGCAGCGACGCCAGCGCTTTTTCCGCAAGCCCCTTGCGGTATGGTGGATCGAGAAACACGAGTGCGAACGGCTCATTCGGATGCACGGCGCCAAGCCGTGTCGCATCGCGGCGAAAAATGCGCGTGATGCCGCCAAGGCCGAGCGCCTCCACGTTCTGCCTGATCAAGGCCCGCGCTTCAGCCCCATCATCGATGAAGAGGGCAAAGACCGCGCCGCGCGACATCGCCTCCAGGCCGAGGGCGCCAGTGCCGGCGAAAAGATCGAGCACGCGCGCGCCGGTAATCACGTCGTCATAGCGGTGCGTCAGGATATTGAAGAGCGATTCGCGCAGGCGGTCGCTTGTGGGCCGGACGTTCTGCGACTTCGGCGCCTCCAGCGTGCGCCCGCCGAGCCGGCCTCCGACGATGCGCATTCAGGGAACCCGCGGCGGCCGGGGGCCGGAAGGCCGCGGCCGCGACGGTCGCGGTCCTGACGCACGATCGGGTGGCGGGCGTCTGCGCGGGGGGCGCCCGCGCGCCGGCGTTTCTGCGAGTTGCGTCCGTTCCTTTTTCGTACCGAACCGCTCGACCAGAATGCGGCGGCCCTGCCGGTCGGTCATAAGCCCGGCGCGCTTGTCAGGCCTATCCTCGTCCGCAATCTTGAGGTCGTCGCGCCGAGAGCCCCGATAGGTTCGGCGAAGCGGCGCATCGTCCTTACGCCAGGCATGGCCACGACGCGGACGACCAGGCGGCTTTTCGAGACGTTCCGCGCGCTTGTCCTTGCGCAATGCGCCGCGGTCGTTGCGGTCGCGTTGAGCCGGAGCATGCTCGGCGCTACGGCTCCCACGCGGGCGGTCGCCGCCGCGAAGCATGCGGCGCATTTCCCGCCGCTCCTCTCTGCTCGGCGCCGTTTCAGCCGACCGCACAGCGGCCGGCCCGCTGAAATCGCAGCCCGCCTGGGCAATGATCCGAGCGCCAAGCTGCTCGCGCAGCTTCTTGGTCTCGACTTCCGCGATGGCGCCTTCCGCCAGCGCGCCGAGCCCGAATGGCCCGAATTCAACCCGGATCAGGCGATTGACCTGAAGGTCGAGATGGGCGAGCACGTTGCGCACCTCGCGGTTCTTGCCCTCACGGATCGCGAAGGAGAGCCATACGTTCGCGCCCTGTTCGCGTTCGAGCGTTGCGTCGATCGGCCCGTAATGGACGCCGTCGACAGTAATACCGTGCCGCAGCCCGTACAGGTCGTCCTGGTTGACCCGCCCGTGGGCGCGGACCCGATAGCGCCTGACCCAGCCGGTGTCCGGCAGTTCCAGCACACGCGCGAGCCCGCCATCGTTGGTCAGCAGCAAAAGGCCTTCGGTGCCGATATCGAGCCGCCCGACGCTCATGAGGCGCGGCAGGTTTTTTGGCAGGGCATCGAACACCGTGGGCCGGCCCTGCGGGTCGGCATTGGTGCTCACAAGGCCGACCGGCTTGTGGTAGAGGAACAACCGCGTGCGCTCGTGGCGCGGCAGTGGCTTGCCATCGACTGTGATCCGGTCGGCCGCCGTCACATTCACGGCAGGCGACGAAATGGTTTTGCCATTGACGGCGACACGGCCGGCCGCGATCCATTCCTCCGCTTCGCGCCGTGAGCACAGACCCGCCCGCGCCATCGTCTTGGCGATGCGGATTCCCTCACCGTCTCCAGAAGGGGGAGGGTCGGATCGCCGCAGGCGATCTGGGTTGGGACCGCATCGGCGGTCATCGCTGTTCTTGCGGATCATGGCTGCATTCATTGATAGATGTTCTGGCTGATAGCAGAGATCACGGGCGATAACGAGCGTGACGCATTTCATGGATCTGGCACTTGCGGAGGCCCGCACCGCAGCAGCGGAGGGCGAGGTGCCGATCGGCTGCGTGGTCGTATGTGACGGCGTGGTCGTCGCACGCGGGCGTAACCGCACGCTCACCGACCATGACCCTACGGCGCACGCCGAGATACTGGCGCTGCGGGTAGCCGCCGCAGCTCTTGGCACCGAGCGCCTGACCCGATGTGATATCTATGTCACGCTGGAGCCCTGCGCCATGTGCGCCGGCGCGCTGTCGTTTGCCCGCATCCGCCGGGTCTACTATGGCGCGGCCGATCCCAAAGGCGGGGCAGTGGACAACGGCGTGCGGTTTTTCACCTCGCCCTCGTGCCATCATCGGCCGGAGGTCTACGGGGGCATAGCCGAGACCGAAGCCGCGGCGCTGTTGCGCGATTTCTTTGCCGAGCGGCGGTAGGCTTTGCGCCAACTGCATCTGACCGTAGCCCGGGGTTGAGCGTCAGCGAAACCGGGGGCGGCGTTGCCGTGCTGAGAGCGTGATCCCGGGTTTCGTTGCGCTCGACCTGGGCTACGGGTCCGGGAAGCATTCAGCGATCACATCCCCAACAACGCCTCCAGTTTCGCCTTCAGCTCGGTCTTCGAGGCCTCCGCTACGCGGAGAATTGCGCTGGCCTGGAAGAAATCGAGCGCCCGGAACGTGCCGACATTCGGCTGCACAAGGAGATCAGGCGTCTCGCGCCGGAGTTTCTCGTTGGTGATTGCGCTCGTCATCACCAGCACCGCCGCATAGAGCGACTCGATGGCGTTGGGCAGGCCTTTGCGTTCCTCCGCCGGAGGGCCTGAGATGTCCACCGCCACGATGATGTCGGCGCGTCCGCGCAAGAGATCGAACGGCAGCGGATTGGTGGCGCCGCCATCGATCAGCACGCGCTCGCCGAGCATCACCGGCCGCATGATCGTGGGCAGCGCGATCGAGGCCGCGAGCGCCGGCTTCAGCGGACCGGAGCTGAACGTCACCTCGCGGCGGCCGTAGAGATTAGATGCCACGACGGTGAGCGGAATCCCGAGCGCGCCAAAATCGTCTGGAACCAGATCGGGAAGAAACTGGGCGATGACTTTTTCGGCGTCTAGCCGCACTGCGGCCGTGAAGTCGCCGCCGAACATGTCCCCGATGGTGCCGGCGCGCGCCAGCATCAGGCGGCGCCACACCTCGGCGCGGTTGTGGGCAAAGTCGACGACGTAGCGGCGGATTGCCTTGCCGGTCATGCCGGCGCCATACACCGCGCCGGCCACGGCGCCAATCGAGGAGCCCGCAATAGCGACAGGCTTGATGCCCAGCTCGTCAAGCGCCTCGAACACCGCAATGTGAGAAAGTCCGCGCGCGCCGCCGGCGCCGAGCGCTAGCGCCAGGCTTCTCATCAGGCCCCCGCCGCCCGAGCGAACGACCACGCCGTCGCCGCCAGCGGGCGGACCATGAGCGCCTTCGCGCCCGCATGCTCGCTGGTCGCGGTGCCGTCGCGTATCCGCCCGGCAATGCCCTGCAGGATCGCGCCGATCCGGAAGAAATTGTAGGCAAGATAGGTGTTGAGATGCGGGCGCGGATCGAGGCCGGTGCGCGCCGCGTAGGCATCGATGTACTGCGACATCGAAGGAATCCCAAGCGCCTGAAGATCATGGCCGACCAGCGAGCCGGTGCCGCCGCCGGTGTCCGTCGGCGGCATGTGGTATTTCATCAGGTGATAGGAAAAATCCGCCAGCGGATCGCCGAGCGTCGAAAGTTCCCAGTCGAGTACTGCCCGCATGGTGGGAGCATCCGGGGCGAGGATGGCGTTGTCCAGTCGGAAGTCGCCGTGAATTAGCCGTATCGGCGCGGGCGGCGGCAAATGGTTCGGCAGCCAGGCCATGAGCCGCTCCATGTCGTCGATGGTTTGTGTCTCGGAAGCCCGATACTGCTTCGACCAGCGCTCGACCTGGCGGGCCACGTAGTTCTCGCCGCGACCGTAGTCGGCAAGTCCGATCGCGGTCGGGTCGAAGCAATGCAGGCGGGCAATCGTCGCATTGGCCGCATCGTAAATGGCAGCGCGCTCGACCGGAAATGAGCCCGGCAGATGCGCCTCCCAGAAGATGCGTCCTTCGACATAATCCATGACAAAAAACCGCGTGCCCACCACCTCCGCGTCCTCGCAATAGACGATGGGCTCCGGCACCGGAAAGTTCTGGCGGTAAAGCGCCGAGATGACGCGGAATTCGCGGTCGACGGCATGAGCGGAGGGCAAGAGCTTGCCAGGCGGCTTGCGCCGCAACACGTAGCTACGGCCGGGAGTCTCCAAGAGATAGGTGGGGTTCGACTGCCCGCCCTTGAACTGGCGCGCAGTGAGCGGCCCGGAAAATCCCGACACCTGGGCCGTAAGCCACTTCTCAAGCCGCCGTGCATCGAAGCGCAAAGGCGCGGCGACCTCCTTAGTGCCCGTGAAGGCTTGCTGGTGATCCGAGATGGACATGGCAAAGCATCGTAGCACGGTAGGACGGGTTGAGCGGCAGCGGAACCCATCGGACGCCAGCGATGGTTCGCTGCCCTCAACCCATCCTACAACCTGCTGTCGTTCATGTTACCGACCGGCAAAAAAATCGAGCAGCGCGGTCGCCGTGGCCTGCGGATTTTCCTCTGGCAGATAGTGCCCGCAATCGATTGCAAAGCCGCGCACATCGTTCGCCCATTCGCGCCACGTGTCGAGAGGGCTGCGGGTCTCGCTCGGAATGCCGCTTGCGCCCCAGATCGCGAGCATCGGGCAGGCGATTTTTCTTCCCGACGCACGGTCTGCCTCGTCATGAGCGAGGTCTGTCGTGCGGCCGGCGCGGTAATCCTCGCAGGTCGCATGGATGCGCAGCGGATCGGAGAAGAACGCGCGGTAGTGGGCAAGCGCGCACGGATCGAAAGCTGCAAGACTCTTGGCCTTGGTGCCGGGCGCCGTCTTCCAGTCCCAGTAGGCGACCGGATCCCGGCCGATGATGTTTTCCGGACCCGGCGCAGGCAACGCCAAAAAAGTCCAGTGCCAGATCCGATAGGCAAGCCGCGCGTCGATGTCGTGCCACATCGCGTAGGTCGGCACGATGTCGAGGGTCGCAAGCCGGATCAGCCGGCCCGGTTGGTCGAGTGCCAGCCGATAGGCGACACGGCCGCCGCGGTCGTGACCTGCAAGGTTGAATCGCGCATGGCCGAGCGCTTCCATCACCTCGATCATCGCCGCTGCCATGGCGCGCTTGGTGTAGGGCGCATGATCGGGGCCAGCCTCGGCCACGGCCGACCAGCCGTAGCCGGGTAAATCTGGGATGACGAGCGTGAGATGCCTCGCCAGCTCGGAGGCCACCTTGTGCCACATGACATTGGTCTGCGCGTAACCATGAAGCAGCATCAGCGGCGGCCCTGCGCCGCCCGAGCGCGCGAAGATTCTTCCGGCCGACGTGTCGATCCAGTGCGAAGCAAAACCGGGATAGAGATCGGCGAGGTCGGGCATACGACTATTGCGACAGCCAGGCGGGGACCACGTCGGTCATGGCAAAGTCATTCCCCCTATAAAGAAGCGGTGCTCGCTGCACCTTCGCGAGCGCATAGGAGAAACAATCAGCCAGATTAAGGCCGGCCCGGTGCGGCCGTTGCCATAGCGCAAAAATGCCGCAACCGCCGCCTCACCCTGCTTGGGCGTGACCGAAACGACGTCAACTCCCGACGCATCGGGCAGGGAGGTGATTTTGTCTGGATCCGAATCGGAGCGTCGGCTGCAAATCCGATGCTGAACTCATTGGGTACGACGAGTACGGTTTGCCGAAATGATCGTTGTCGACTCCTCGGTCGTTGTGGCCATCTTGCAAGATGTTCGTTGATTCGCGGCAAAGAGTCGAAGTGTGCAAGGAACTTGGCGAGCTTAGCTCTGTCGACACGCCCTTTGCGGCGTGGCGCCGCAGTCCTCGCCAACCTTTCATCGACCGCGCGCTCAACCGTCTGCGTCAAAGTTTCGCCAGTGCGCTGGCAAGTTAACGAATTTTGGCCTCCGTGGCCGCATTTTTGATGATTTTGACCTCACCACAAGGCTACATATTTATTCGCATCTCATGGGCAAATCTTAGCTGGTTGATTTCTCCCGATCCACCGCGCGAAGCCCGATGTCGCGGCGGCAGAAGCCTTCCGGCCATTTGATCTTGTCGACAGCCTCGTAGGCGCGCGCCCGCGCCTGCGCCACTGTCTTGCCGAGCGCACAGACGTTGAGCACCCGGCCGCCATTGGCGAGAATGCGGCCATCCTCGCGACGCGTGCCCGCGTGGAAGATTTCGATGCCTTCGATTTTCTCAGCGTCAGTGAGGCCTACGATCTCCGCGCCTTTGGCGTAGTCGCCCGGATAGCCCTTTGCCGCCATGACGACGGTAAGCGCCGCTTCGGCATACCAGCGGAGCGCGAAGGTCTTGAGCACGCCGTCGCGCGCTGCGATCAGCGCTGGCAGGAGATCCGACATCAGTCGCAGCATCAGCACCTGGCATTCCGGATCTCCGAAGCGGACATTATATTCGATGAGCTTCGGTCCCTCGGGGGTGATCATCAATCCGGCATAAAGCACGCCCTTGTACGGCGTTCCCATCGCCTTCATGGCACGAACTGTCGGGAGTATGATCTCGTCGAGAACGCGGCGCTCAAGCTCTGGCGTAATCATCGATGCAGGCGAATAGGCGCCCATCCCGCCGGTGTTGGGCCCGCGGTCGCCATCGAATGCGCGCTTGTGGTCCTGGGCGGAGGCGAGTGGAACCACGCTGTCGCCATCGCAGAGCACGAAGAACGAGGCTTCCTCCCCGGTGAGAAATTCCTCCACAACGACGGTGGCGCCGGCCTCGCCGAGTCCGCCGCCGAACATCATGTCGATAGCTGCCTCAGCCTCAGCGAGCGTCGTTGCCACCACCACGCCCTTGCCGGCTGCCAGCCCGTCGGCCTTGACCACGATCGGCGCGCCGGCGCGCCGCACGTATTCGAGCGCCGGCGCCGCTGCGGTAAAGCGCTCACAGGCGGCGGTCGGGATATGCTGCGCGCGGCAAAGTTCCTTGGTGAAACCCTTGGAGCCTTCCAGCCGGGCGGCTGCGCGGGACGGGCCGAACGCCTTGACACCGGCGGCTTCGAGATCATCCACAATGCCGGCCACCAGCGGAATTTCCGGACCCACCACCACCAGGTCGATCGCCTTCTCCTTGCAGAACTTGATAATCGAAAGGTGATCGCCAAGTTCGAGAGCGACGCATTGCGCCTCCTCGGCAATGCCGGCATTGCCGGGTGCGCAATAGAGGCTGTCCGTCAGCGGACTTGCGGCAAGCTTCCAGGCAAGCGCGTGCTCGCGTCCGCCCGCACCGAGAAGGAGTATGTTCATGAACACCGCCGCGGCGAAAAAGGGCGGCGGGTGGTGTAGCACGCCGCCAATCCACAGTAACCCAGCCGTCGTAAAATAGCGGTCGGGTAGCGGACCTGCGCACAGGCATCCGTCCGTCGCGATTATACGGCTGGACTGAGCCCGTCCGATGGCAGATACGGTTATTGCATGAACGAGCCGCGCATCAACGTTCCGGAATGGACCGTCTCCGAACTCTCGGCCGCGCTGAGGCGCACGGTCGAGGACACCTATAGTCATGTGCGGGTGCGCGGCGAAATTTCCGGCTACCGTGGTCCCCATTCCTCCGGCCATGCCTATTTCGCCCTTAAGGATGAAGGCGCGCGGATCGACGCAGTGGTTTGGAAAACCGCGTTCGGCCGCATGCGGATCAGGCCCGAAGAGGGGCTTGAGGTGATAGCCACCGGCAGGCTCACCACATATCCGGGCCGCTCGACTTACCAGATCGTGATCGAGAGCCTGGAGCCCGCGGGTCTGGGCGCCCTGATGGCGCTGCTGGAGCAGCGCAAGAAGAGGCTCGCGGCGGAGGGACTGTTCGATGAGGCGCGCAAGCAGCGGCTGCCCTATCTGCCAACTGTCATCGGGGTGGTTACCTCTCCGACCGGCGCGGTCATCCGCGATATTCTCCACCGACTCGCCGAGCGGTTCCCGCGCCACGTCGTGGTATGGCCGGTCCGGGTGCAAGGGGATGGCGCCGCCGAGGAGATCGCCGCGGCGATCCGGGGCTTCAACGCGCTCACCGGCGGCGGCCCGATCCCACGCCCTGATCTGCTGATCGTGGCCCGCGGCGGCGGATCGATCGAGGACTTGTGGTCCTTCAATGAGGAAATCGTCGTGCGGGCCGTGGCCGGCAGCTTGATCCCGCTGATTTCCGCCGTTGGGCACGAGACGGATGTGACACTTGTCGATTTTGTCGCTGACCGCCGTGCCCCCACCCCGACCGCGGCGGCCGAAATCGCGGTGCCGGTGAGGGCGGAGATGATCGGCCGCATCGACGGGCTGGTGCGCCGCGCCCTCTCCTGCTGGGGGCGCGGCCACGAAAGCCGCTGCGCCGAACTGCGCGCCGCAACGCGAGCTTTGCCGTCGGCGGATGCGCTGCTGGCTGTGCCGCGCCAGCGCCTCGACGGCGCCGCCGCCCGATTGCCCCGCGCGCTCATCGCCAACGCACAGGTCCACCACACCGCCTATTCGCGCATCGCCGGCCGGCTGACGGCGCAATCGGTGGCGGGGCGCGTCGCGCGGGACCGGGAGCGGGTGGCGTCATTTGCGACCCGCGCTGCTCACTGCATGCGGGTGCACAGGGAGCGCCGCCGCGACCGCTTCGCGGCGGCCTCGGCACGACTCGCCGCCGGCCTGCGCGGCAATGCGGAGGCGCAGCGCCTGCGGATTGTGCGCGCTCGCGAGCGCGTAGATATGTTGCTGGCGCGCGCGGCGCTCGCAATCGACACGTTGCTCAATGCCCGGGATGCGAGGCTCGAGCATGCCGGCCAGCTTCTCGCGGCCCTGTCCTATCACAGCGTGCTCGCGCGCGGTTTTGCGCTGGTACGCAGCGAGACGGGTCGGCCGATGCGCACGGCTGCGGCCGTCAATCCCGGAGTGCGACTCGACATCGAATTCGCCGACGGGCGCGTCCGTGCGACGGCGGAGGTCCGCGCCCTGACAGGCTCTCCGCTGAACGCACCGCACCCGCGGCGGAGGATCCGCCGCGTCGATCCCGGGCAGGGCAGCCTGTTCTAGGGCGACTTCGGCGTCTGCAACAGTTCAGCGGTCTGCGCAGGGGTCAATGGCTGCGCGACGTACTTGAACGCAATGGCGTCCTCGACGAGCTCGGCGAGACCCATGACGCGGTCGAGCTGCAGCATCGCCTTGGGATAGAAGTTGTCCCGCACTCGCCGGGCCATGGCGGGCGAAATCGACGCGTATTGGCCGAACGCCGCAATTGCCCCGTCATCGGCGTACATCCATTCGATGGTTTCGCCGTAGGCCCGGATGAAACGTCCATACACCTCCCGCCGACGCGCGAGATCGGTCCCATTGGCGATAATCACCCTCACGGTCTGACTGCGAACGCTCGCCAGATCGTTGGCAAGAGCGATCAGGCGGATCTGACCCGCTTCGATCGCATCGAGCCCAAATGGCGGGGTCGAGAAGCCGATATCCACCTGGCCCGACATGACCTGGGTGAAGGTTGCCGGCACGCTGCCGGTCGCCGTGAGCTTCGCGGTGAAGTTACGCTCCTTCATGAAGCGCAGCGCTGTGATGTGGGTCCCGGAGCCGGCGGTTGAATAGGCGAGCGTCATGTTCGGGGTCACGGCGGCAAAGTCTTTGCCCACGGGGGAATTCGCTCGTACGAAATAGTATTCGGCGGTCCCGGTCGCTTCGCCGGCGATGATCCGCACGGGTGCGCCCTTGGCATAGGCGCCGAGCACGCCAAGCGTTCCGGCCGCAACTCCGACATCGACGCTTCCCGAGATCACCGCCTGCTGGGTCTCGCCGCCGCCCGATGTATAGACGACCTGCAATTCGAGTCGGTTGCGGTGAAAGATGCCGGCGGCCTGGCCGATTTCGGCGATCGATGAATCCCACAGGCCGCGCTGCCCGATCGCCAGCCGGAGCAGGTCGTCGGCGCCAGCCGGCCCTGACATTGCGACCGCGAGGGCCACGACGGCCGCTGCGAATTTGAGCTTCATCATGTACCCCTACGTTCGCTCGCCACTGCGCCGCCTGTCAATTCGTTCCCCAAACTAGGTGGGCGAGGTTGACGACAAGCCGCAGTTTTGCCTCCTGTGCCTCAAAGGTGATCGGGTTTCCGGTCTCGATGCTGGCGAAGCCGCACTGCGGGCTCACGCCAAGGCGGTCGAGATCGACGAAGCGGCTTGCCTCGGAAATCCGGCGGCGGAGCTCGTCGGTGGTCTCCATCGCCGGCCGCTTGGTGGTTACCAGGCCGAGCACAATGGATTTGTGTTTCGGCACGAGACGCAGCGGCGTGAAATCACCAGCGCGGGGACTGTCGTATTCGAGAAAGAAAAACGCGATCTCGAGCCGGTTGAACAGCCTTTCGGCGACCGCATCGTAGCTGCCTTCAGCGTGCCAGCGCCCGCCGCGATTGCCGCGGCACAGATGCATGCCGATCGAGAGGGCGGGAAACCCGCGCGTCACCCGGTTGGTCACGTCGATATAGCGATCGATCAGGCCGTCCCAATCGTCGCCGCGGGCCGCCAGCTCAGCCCGCACGTCGGGGTCACCAAATTTGGCGAACGCGGTCTCGTCGATCTGGACATAGCGGCAGCCCGCCTGCGCCAGCGCAGCGAGTTCGCACCGGAAGGCCTCCACAACGTCGCTCCAGAATGCATCGACATCATCGTAGGCGCTCGCCGTCACGGCTGCGTCGCCGCCGCGGAAGTGCAGGGCGCATGGGCCCGGAATGGTAATCTTCGGCATGGCGCCGGTCATCGACTTCAGACGAATGAAGTCTTCCGCGTGAATCGGGCCTCGCCATGCGATCCGGCTGCCGATCCGCGCCATCGGTTGCAAGCCGCGCCCCTCGCCTCCCGCAGCTTCAACCGCTGGCATCGCGTCGATCGTGATGTCGCCGAGCCGGCTGTAGAAATAGCTGTGATAGGAGGCGCGGCAGAATTCCCCATCGGTGACAACGGCAAATCCGGCGGCCTCCTGCAGCCGGACGGCACCCGCGATTGCTTCGTCTTCGATCACGGCAAGCTCGTCGCGACCGATCCGGCCCGCGTTACACCGACGGCGCGCTGCGATCAGGCGCTCAGGTCGCAGCAGGCTGCCGACGTGCTCGGCACGGAACGGTGGCCGCACCTGGCGCCCTTACCTTGCCAACCACAGCGGCACACGCTTAAGCGAATCCGCGCGGGCAGTAGCGTTGGTCCCTGTGTGGATGCGCCCCGAGCCGTCGGCCGAGACCGCATAGCCTGTGCGGACTTGCGGCGGCCTGTTGGGGTGATCGAAGTCATGAAATGCGCCCGAATAAACCATTATGTTGATCCTTGCGCTGCGGCCTCTGGCGCCGGCGACCATATGCTCGCAGTCCTGCGGCGACGCCACGTCATCGGCGGAGCCGATCAGGATCAAGGTTGGCACACGGGCGCTCCAGGCCGTCGAGTCGAGGCGGCGGCAACCAGGGTAGAACGCGACGGCAGATCTGAAGTCGGGCTTGTCATCGGTTTTGTGCTGCGGACGGACAGTCCACAGGACGCTGCTGCCGCCGTTCGACCAGCCAAGCAGCGAGATGTGGTCCGCCCGTACGTCGGGCTGCTGGCCCAGCCACCGTCGCGACGCATTGGCATCGGCCACCCGCTCGCGATCGGGGCGTATCGGACGGTTGCGAACGGTGCACTGGCTGCCGAGCCCTCGGGAGCCATAACTCTCCGGAAACAGTACGACGAAGCCGTCCCGAACCAGCAATTGCGCCCATTCTCGGTATTTGCTGGCGATCGCGCCGGATGCGTTGGTCAGACCGGAGCAATCATGCATCGCGATGACTGCTGGAAACGGTCCGCCGCCCTCCGGCCGATAGACGACCGCTTTCAAGGTGAGGTCCCCCTCGTGGAATTCGACCGGCTCCGGACCGCCGGCCTTAGCCGCTTCGCCGGCAAGCAAAAGCGCCAATATGAGGGCAGAAGCAAACGAGGCTGGACCGTAGCGCATATGCGGGTACCCGTATGGTTCGTGAGGCTGTATAACACGAACCATGGATGGAAATTGGACCCGTTCGGGTTTTGTTGATGCAAAGTTCGAGCCACCCAGCCTTGCCCTCGCTCCGGACATGGGCTTCATGCGGGAAAGTAGGCTGGGAAAATCTATGGGCACCCGGCCAATTGGTTTGAGCCCAACCGGGAGATCGACGAAGCGCGAGCGCCGGAAACACGGGAGGAAATAATGAGACGCGTTATTTATGCTCTGCTAGCCGCAGCCGGCGCACTGTCAGCGCCGTGCGCCGCGCCGGCACAAGAGGCCAAGACAGCCGTTCCGCAATTTCAGGTCGATGCTTTGTGGCCGAAGCCGCTTCCGAATAACTGGATCCTTGGTCAGGTCGCCGGCATCACGGTCGATCGGCTTGATCGCATCTGGATCGTCCAACGCCCCAATTCGCTGACCCAGCGAGAGCGGGCAGCCGAGCAAAATCCGCGTCCTTCCCGGTGCTGCGTCGCGGCGCCACCCGTGCTCGTATTTGACCAATCCGGCAACCTCGTGCGTGCGTGGGGCGGTCCGGGTCCCGGCTATGAATGGCCGGAGACGGAGCACGGTATTTTCATCGACGACAACGATTTCGTCTGGCTCGCCGGCAGCGGTAAGCCGGATGGCCAGCTGCTCAAATTCACGATGGATGGCAAGTTCGTGCTCCAGATCGGCAAAGCCGGCGCCGGCAACGACAGCAATTCGACCGAGCGGCTCGGCTCGCCAGCCGATATCGCCGTCGATACCGTCGCCAAGGAGGTCTTTGCCGCCGACGGATACGCTAATCGCCGGGTTGTCGTATTCGATTCCGAAACCGGCGCTTACAAGCGCCACTGGGGTGCTTACGGCAAGAAGCCAAGTGATGAAAAGACGCCGCCCTACGATCCCGCGAAGCCGCCGTCCGCCCAATTCGGCAATCCGGTCCACTGCGTGCGCTTCGACAAGGACGGTCTTGTCTATGTCTGCGACCGCACCAACGATCGTTTCCAGGTCTTCCGCAAGGATGGCACGTTCGTGTCCGAGCATTTCTATGAGAAGGACACGCGGGCTACCGGCTCGGTCTACGAGCTGATGTTTTCGCCGGACAAGGAGCAGAAATTCATCTACATGGCCGATGGCGCCAACGGCGAAGTCCGCATCCTGGACCACGGCTCCAAGGAGATCGTGGGGCGATTTGGTCGCGTCGGCCGCCAAGCCGGGCAGTTCACAGCGCTGCACAACATCACGGTCGATCACCAGGGGAACATCTACACCGCCGAGGTGAACACTGGGCAGCGCATTCAGAAGTTCCGGCGGCTCGACCCGCAGAATTAGGGTGGGATTTCCCCGGCGGCCCCTTCGGTGCCATGCCCGGCGACTGCGGGGCATCCGGCAACCACAGCACGAGCGATAGAAAGCAGGCGGTGCCGCATCGAAGTTAGGTGGTTACTGGCGCTTCCGAGCGTGTGAAATGATTCGGCCTTCTCCGCTGGGACCTCCCTCCTTAGCCGGAGGGTTCGGATTCTTCGCACGCTCTTCTGCGATGGTGACAATTTTTGGAAAACAAGTCTGGACGCGAAATGCCCACAGCCAGAATCGCGCCTTACGGCTCATGGAAATCGCCGATCACGTCCGACCTCATTGTGGCCCAAACCACAATGCTGTCGGACGTTCGCATCGACGGTGATCAGGTCTACTGGCTCGAAGGGCGCCCGCAGGAGCAAGGACGCAACGTGATCGTGCGCGCCGGTCCGGACGGCGTCACCACCGACATTACGCCTGCCGGCTTCAATGTCCGCACGCGCGTTCACGAGTATGGCGGCGGCGCGTGGCTCGTCGCCGATGGGACCGCGATCTTTTCGAACTTTGCGGACCAGCGTCTCTACCGCCAGCGTGCGGGCCAGGCGGTTCCCGAGCCTCTGACCCCGGAACCAGCCTCCTCCCTTTCCTCCCCCGCAAGCGGGGGAGGAAAGGGAGGAGGTTGGCGCTACGGCGACGGCGTGCTCGACCATCGGCGGCGGCGGTGGATCGGCGTTCGTGAAGACCATTCGGGCGAAGGCGAACCAGCCAACGCGATCGTGGCGATCGATCTCGACCATCCGGGCAGCTCGGCGGGGCGCGTGCTCGCGGGCGCGCATGATTTCCTTTGTTCGGCGCGCCTGTCGCCAGACGGGAACCGCATGCTGTGGCTGGCCTGGGACCACCCCAACATGCCGTGGAATGGGACCACGCTCTATCTTGCGGAGATCGATGCCAGCGGCGCGCCTGCGGGCCTGCGCGCCATCGCGGGCGACGTCGACGAATCGGTGTTCCAGCCGGAATGGTCGCCCGACGGCTCGCAGATCATCTTCGTTTCCGACCGTACCGGCTGGTGGAATCTGTACGCCTACGACGTCAGTGCGGCCACGACCCGTCCGCTTTGGCCGATGGCGGCAGAGTTCGGCATGCCGCAATGGAATCTCGGCATGTCGA
>Ga0066903_100002440_pt1 | contig 14577 bp, 13 predicted proteins | sample PanSoiMetaGPlot1_FD_67491 | JGI IMG/M metagenome (GOLD analysis project Ga0066903, IMG submission 67491) | Tropical forest soil microbial communities from Panama analyzed to predict greenhouse gas emissions - Panama Soil - Plot 1 (version 2) | ecosystem: Environmental > Terrestrial > Soil >...
CTCGCCGCGGCGAGGATGAGCAGGCGGTTGCCGCCCGCGCTGCGCGCGCCCTCGAGCGCTGCCGCGGCGGCGCCGAGCACGCGCTCGAGGTCGTCGTCGCCGCGGGCCTCGGTGACACCGGCTGCGCACGTCACCTCGACGCTGTCGCGCACCCCGCTGACCGCCTTGCTGCGGACGATCTCAAGCGCGCGGTCGATCGCAATCCGGGCGCCGTCGGCGTCGGTCTCGGGAAGCAGCACGAGGAACGACTCGTCGGCGCGCTGACCGACGACGTCGGCGTCGCGCAGTGTCGTGCGCAGCCGCCGCGCGACCTCGGCGACGACGCGGTCACCGGTCAGGTGCCCGTGCTCGTCGTAGATCTCCTGGATACCGTCGATGGCGAACAGCACGATCGTCAGCGGCGCGGCGGCCGGCCCCTTGGGCATCATGTGGCGGGCCTGGGTCAGGACCTCGCGCTCGTCGAGCACGCCGGTCGCCTCCTCGAGCGGCGCGAACCGCCCGGCGCCCATCTTGTTCCAGACCCGGCCGGCGTCCTGCATCACCGCGCGCAGCATCGCGAGGCTGGCGATCAGCGCGACGATCCGCGCGACGAGCACTCCGACCGTGCCGCCGTGGTCGGCGCCGATCATCAGCGCCGCATCGACGAGGTTCGCAGCGGCGACGATGGTCAGCCAGCTCTCGAGGTCCTCGCGGCGCCCGCGGCGCAGGCCGAGTCCGACCGCACCGGCGGAGATCGCGATGACGAGCAACGCGAGCGCGGTCTCGTTCGTCGGGTCCTGGAGCACCGGCAGCCGGCCGCGCATCGGGGCGAAGTAGAGGATCACGAGCAGCCCGGCGAGGTAGCCGCCGGCGATCGCGGTGCCGCGCAGCCGTGTCGACGGCTCGGCGAAAGCGTTGCGCAGCGCCTTCGGCCCGCCGAGCAGGGCGCCGATCACGCCGATCGGCAAGACGATGTGGGCGACCGCCCACATATACGTTGCACCGGCCGCGTGCGGGCGCGCGCTGAGCAGCAGGTAGGCCCCTGCGGTGACGGCGAACGTCAGCGACAGGATCAGGTGGCGTGCGCTGCCGCGGCGGATCGCGAACCATCCGAGCAGGAAGGCAGCCGCCGCGTACATGAGGGCGATCGCAATGCCGGTGACGGTGAAGAACCCGGCCGGGGCGCTGACGTCGTGGGACGCCAAGGCCGCCGCCCCGAGCCCGAGAACACCGAGCACACCGAGCACGACATGACGGAGTGAACGCTCGTCCATCGCACCGGGAAGTCGGCGCCCCAGGGGCGGCACTTCAGCGGCTGGACGCATATATGAGGCGAGTGCGCCTGACATGATGCGCGCCCATGAAGCTGTTCGCCCTGCGCGGCGCGACGACGGTGGAAGTCAACGATCGCGACGCGATCCTCGTGGCGACCGACGAGCTGGTGAACGAGATCATGCAGCGCAACGCGCTGCACGGCGGCGACGTCGTCAGCTGCATCTTCACGACGACCGAGGACCTCGACGCCGAGTTCCCCGCGCTCGCCGCGCGCGCTCTGGGCTGCCCGCTGCTGTGCGCCCGCGAGATCCCGGTCCCGGGATCGATGCCGCGCGTGATCCGCGTGCTGATGCACTACTACGCCGCAGACGACCACGAGCCCGTGCACGTGTACCTCGGCGAGGCGCGCGCACTGCGCCTGGATCTGAACGCCGCCCAGTAGCCTGCGGTCTGTGGCGATCGAATTCTCGGCGCGCGTGGCGCGGCTCCCCGACTACCCCGTGGCGGGCGGCTATTCGCTGCCGGAGCACGTCGCGCTGCTGGCCTCCAACGAGTCGCCCGACCCGCCGCTGCCCGAGGTCGTCGAGGCGATCACACGCGCGCTCGCGCGGGCCAATCGCTATCCCGACCCGAGCGCGTGGGACCTGCGCCGGGCGCTGAGCGACCGCTACGAGGTCCCGGCCAACCACATCGCGATCGGTAACGGCTCGTGCGACATCCTGCTCGCGGCGGGCGAGGCGCTGCTCGAGCCGGGGGCGGAGGTCGTGTACGCGTGGCCGTCGTTCAGCGTCTATCCGCATCTGGCGGCGGCCGCCGGCGCGCGGGCGATTGAGGTCCCGCTGCGCGACGACCACTACCACGACCTCGACGCAATGGGGCGCGAGATCACGGCGGCGACGCGGCTGGTGCTGGTGTGCAACCCGAACAACCCGACGTCGACCGCGCTGCCGCTGGACGAGATCGCCGACTTCGTCGCGTCGGTGCCCAAGCACGTCGCGGTGATCGTCGACGAGGCCTACTGCGAGTTCAACACGCTCCAGGACCCGGACGAGTCGCTGGATCTGCTGCGCAGGCACGCAAACCTCGTGCTGCTACGGACGTTCTCGAAGATCCACGGGCTGTGCGGGCTGCGCGTCGGCTACGGACTGTGCGGAGCCGAGGCGTTCGTCTCGGCGACCGACCAGGTGCGCCAGCCGTTCTATTGCAACTCGGCGGCGCAGGCGGGGGCGATCGAGGCGCTCAAGCACTCCGACGCGGTCGCGCAGAAGGTCGAGCGCAACATCGTCGCGCGGGTCACGGTCGAGTCCGGCCTTCAGGACCTGGGGATCGAGCCCGCCGAGTCGCAGGCCAACTTCTGCTGGTTCGACCTACCAGGCGGGGCGGAGTCCGAGGACGACATCGTTGCCGGCCTGCAGGAGCGCGCGGTGCTCGTCCGCGCCGGCAAGGCCCTCGGTCGGCCCGGCGCCCTGCGCGTCACCTACGGCACGCCGCAGGAGAACGACCGCTTCCTCGCGGCGCTCGGCGAACTCCTCGACACGCCGTAGCCGTCATGTTGCGCCTGATCGGCAACGTCATCTGGCTGATCTTCGCCGGCCTGTGGCTGTGCATCGCCTACCTGTTCGCGGCGCTGATCTGCTTCATCCTCATCATCACGATCCCGTTCGGGGTCGCCGCCGTGCGGATCGCGATGTTCTCGCTGTGGCCATTCGGCCGCGCCGTCGTGCCTCAGGCCGGCAAGGGGATCGGATCGACGATCGGCAACGTCATCTGGTTCGTGCTGTGCGGCTGGTGGCTGACGCTCGTGCACATCGTCACCGGCGTGATCTTGTGCGTGACGATCATCGGCATCCCACTCGGCCTCGGAAACTTCAAACTCATCCCCGTCGGGCTGCGCCCATTCGGCCGCGAGATCGTCTCCGTCGAGGAGGCCGCGCGCCGCAGCGCCGGCGGCGTGTCGTTCTAGCGTGATCTTCGGCGCCCACGTCATCGTCTACTCGTGCGACGCGGCAGCGGATCGTGCGTTCGTCCGTGACGTCCTCGAATTCGACAGCGTCGACGCCGGCGACGGCTGGCTGATCTTCGCGTTGCCCCCGGCCGAGCTCGCCGTCCACCCATCGGACACGGGCGGCCGCCACGAGCTCTACCTCATGTGCGATGACCTCGAGGCGACGATGCGCGAGTTGCGCGCGAAGGGCGTCGAGTTCGCCCGCGAGGTGGGCAGCGAGCGCTGGGGGCGGGTCACAGCGATCCTGCTGCCCAGCGGCGCCGAACTCGGCTTGTACGAGCCGCGCCACCCAACCGCGCTGGCCGACCGTTGATCGGGCACCGATCGCCCCGGAATCAGCAGAGTTGTTGCAGCGTCTTCTCAGGCGTGCGTCGATCTGCCATCATCACGCGCCTGATGGCTGCCCAGCCCACCAGCGCCGCTTTCACCGACACCGCGCTGTTCGGCTGGTTTTCGTACGCCTACGCCTGGCGATTTAGCTAGGCGCTCGGCCGGCACGTCCTCGCTTCGTCGCCGTCCGGGAAACGGACCCTCAGGGTCGAGCGCCGCTCCCGCCCCCGTCGTGCCCGTCCGTCCGTACTCTCCAGGCGTTTGAAAGGACCTTCGATGATGATCGTCATGAAGCCAACGGCCACCGAGGCCGAGATCGACGCGGTGATCGACCGCATCGAGACCCTCGGGGCCACGGCGCATCCCATTTTCGGCACCGAGCTGACCGTGATCGGCGCGGTCGGCGACCGTGCCCACGTCGAGCACCTCGACCTCGACGGCGCACCCGGGGTCGACCGCGTCGTCCCGATCCTCAAGCCCTACAAACTCGCGTCGGCCGAGTTGCGCCAGGGCGAACCGTCGATCTTCAACATCGGCGGCAGCCGCATCGGCGGCGGCCACTTCGCGCTGATGGCGGGGCCGTGCACCGTCGAGACGCGCGAGCAGACGCTCGACACGGCCGACGTCGTCAAGGCCGCCGGCGCGACGTTCCTGCGCGGCGGCGCCTACAAGCCGCGGACATCGCCCTACGGCTTCAACGGCCTCGGCCAGGAGGGCCTGCGGCTGCTCGCCGAGGCCAAGGAGCGAACGGGACTGCCCGTCATCACCGAGTGCCTCGACGTCCGTGACCTGCCCGCCGTGCTCGAGGTTGCCGACGTGCTGCAGATCGGCGCGCGCAACATGCAGAACTACGGCCTCCTGACCGAGATCGGCCGGTGCGGCCACCCGGTGATGATCAAGCGCGGACTGTCGGCAACGCTCGACGAGCTGCTGATGGCGGCCGAGTACGTGCTCAAGGAGGGCAACCCGACGGTGATCCTCTGCGAGCGCGGGATCCGCACGTTCGAGACCGCCTACCGCTTCACGCTCGACCTGTCGGCGATCCCGGTGCTCCAGGAGCTCAGCCATCTGCCGGTCGTCGTCGACCCGAGCCACGCGGCCGGCCGCCGCGCGCTCGTCGAGCCGCTGAGCCTCGCCGCGGCGGCGGCGGGCGCCGACGGCATCATCGTCGAGGTCCATCCCGAGCCCGAGCACGCACTGTGCGACGGGCCCCAGCAGCTGCGGGCCGACGAGTTCGCCGACTACGCGTCGCGCGTGGTGCGGGCGGCGGCGCTGGCCGGCAACGCGATCCAGGCGAGCGTCGGCGTGTGAAGGTCTGCGTCGTCGGTGTCGGCTTGGTCGGCGGCTCGATTGCGCTCGCGGCACGCGAGCGGCTGGGCGCGCACGTGTCGGGCTACGAGCCCGACCGCGTTGCTGCTCAGCGGGCGCTCGAGATGGGCGCGCTGGATGACGCGCCCGAGTCGCTGGGCGAGGCGGTCGTCGACGCCGAGATTGCGTTTGTCGCCGCGCCGCTCGGCGTGCTCCGCGAGACCGTGCTCGAGACGCTTGCGGTGGCCGCGCCGGGCTGCACGGTCACCGACGTCGGCTCGACGAAGCGCGCGATCCTCGCCGACGACCAGCGGTTCATCGGCGGGCACCCATTGGCGGGCGGAGAGTCGGCTGGCGTCGCCCACGCGCGCGCCGACCTGTTCGTCGACGCGACCTGGTACCTGACGCCGACCCGGACGACGTCGGGCGTCCTGTACGAGCGCCTGCACCGGGCGCTGACCACGATCGGGGCACGGCCGACGGCCGTCGACGCCGAGGTTCACGACCGGATGATGGCCGCCGTGTCGCACCTGCCGCATGTCGTCGCCAACCTGCTCGTCGCCCAGGCGTCCGGCGTGCTCGGCGGCGAGACGCTGCCGGCGACCGGCCCGTCGTTTCGCGACGCGACCCGCGTCGCGGGCGCCAATCCGGCGTTGTGGGCCGACATCATGCTCGCCAACCGCGACGCGCTGCTGCGCAGCGTCGCCGAGGCTGCGACGGGGCTCGACGAGCTTCGCGTGCTGCTCGAAGCGGGCGACGTATCGGCGCTCTATGACTGGCAGCACGACGCCGCCAAGCAGCGCGCCGCGCTGCTCGAGGCCGGCGAACTCGGCGGACCGACACAGCGGCTGCGGGTCGCTGTGCCCAACCGCCCGGGTGTCGTCGCGGAGTTGGCGCTGAAGCTCGGCGGCGCGGGAATCAACATCTCCGACCTGTCGCTGACCCCGGCACCCGACGGCACCCGCGGTGAGGTCGCGCTGTGGGTGTCGACCGCCGACGCGCCGCGCGCCGGTCAGCTGATCGCCGAGCTCGGCTTCGCGGTCGCGTGATGTCGACCGTCCGCTTCGATCCCGCACGTGGGCTGCGCGGCACCGTCGAGCCGCCACCCGACAAGTCGATGTCTCACCGCGCGGCGCTGATCGGCGGGATGTCGGAGGGGGAGACTCAGATCTCGAACTACCTCGACGCCGCCGACACGAACTCGACGCTCGCGGCGGTCGCGGCGCTCGGCGCGGACGTCGCGCGTGACGGGACGTCGGTCGTCGTGCGCGGCGTCGGGCCGCGGGGGACCGTGGTCCCCGACGCCGATATCGACGTCGGCAACGCCGGCACGCTGATGCGCCTGCTCCCCGGCTGGCTCGCTGCTCAGGACGGCCGCGCGTTCACGCTCGACGGCGACGCCTCGATCCGGCGGCGCCCGGTCGATCGGATCGCCACGCCGCTGCGCCTGATGGGCGCGCGGATCGATGCGACCGACGGGCGGCTGCCGCCGTTCACGATCCACGGCACGGCGCTGCGCGCGACGACGTATGAGATGCCGATGGCGAGCGCGCAGGTGAAGTCGTGCGTGCTGCTGGCGGGGCTGCTGGCCGACGGTGGGCCGACGACCGTCGTCGAGCCGCAACGCAGTCGCGACCACACGGAGCGGATGCTCGCTGCGGTCGGTGCGACTGTGCGTCGCGACGGGCTGCGGGTCAGCGTGGAGGGCGTCGAGTCGCTATCAGCGACCGCGATCCGCGTCCCGGCGGACATCAGCTCGGCGGCGTTCCTGATTGTCGCCGCGGTGCTCGTGGCGGGGTCGGACCTGACGCTGCGCGCGGTCAACGTCAACTGGACCCGCACGGGCCTGCTGTCGATCCTCGACCGCATGGGCGCCGTCGTCGAGGGCGAGCGTGAAGCCGACCCGGGCGACGCCGTCCCGGCGGTCGATCCCGTGTCAGACCTGCGGATCGTCGCCGGCCCGCTTCAGGCCACGACCGTCGAGGCCGACGAGGTCCCGCTCGCGATCGACGAGCTGCCGCTCGTGGCGCTGCTCGGCGTGTTCGCCGAGGGGGAGACCGTCGTTCGCGGCGCGCAGGAGCTCCGCGTCAAGGAATCCGATCGCATCGCCACTGTCGTCGATGGGCTTACCGCACTCGGCGCGCAGATCGAAGCAACCGACGACGGCTTCGTCGTCACCGGCACCGGCAGCCTGCGCGGCGGCACCATCGCCTCCCACGGCGACCACCGCCTCGCGATGCTCGGCGCCGTCGCCGGCCTCGCCTCCCGCGAGGGCGTCACCGTCGAGGGCATGGACGCGGCCGCCGTCTCCTACCCGACGTTCGAGCGCGACATCGCCACGCTCATCGCGCGCTAGGGGTCAGACCCCTTGACGAGCGCGTGAGGTTGGACGGCGGCTAAGGTCCCCGCCGCCATGGTCATCGCCATCGACGGGCCCGCGGGGGCAGGGAAATCGACGGTCGCGCGGATGCTCGCCGACGCGCTCGGCTACCGGTTCCTCGACAGCGGCGCGATGTACCGCGCGGCCGCGCTCGTCAACGACGCTGACGCCGACATCGACCTGCGCGACGGGCGGGTCTACGTCGGCGAGCGCGACGTGAGCGACGAGATCCGCACGCAGGCGATCTCCGAGGCGGCATCCAAGCTCGCCTCCGACCCCGACAAGCGCACGAAGATCATCGCCCGCCAGCGCGCGCTCGCCGCCCACGGCGACTGGGTCATTGAGGGCCGCGACGCCGCCAGCGCGATCGCTCCCGACGCCGACCTCAAGATCTTCCTCACCGCGAGCGTGGACGAGCGCGCGCGGCGCCGCGCGGCGCAAACGGGCGAGCCGCTCGACGAGGTCACCAAGGAGATCAACGAGCGCGACGTGCGCGACGACACCCTCGGGCGCTCGGTCCTGCGCCCCGCCGACGGCGCCATCACCGTCGACACGACCGGCCTCACGCTCGACGAGGTGATCGCCAAGATCCGGAGCCTTCACCCATGAAGGTCGCGGTCGTCGGCTACCCGAACGTCGGCAAGTCGTCGCTCGTCAACCGCCTGACCGGGAGCCGGGCGACGGTCGTCCACGAGCGGCCGGGCGTGACCCGCGACCGCAACGAGATCGCCTGCGAGTGGAACGGGCGGCGCTTCACGCTGATCGACACCGGCGGCATCGACCTCGTCGACCTCGACCCGATCGCCGGATCGATCCGCGAGCAGGCGACCGCCGCGCTCAACGACGCCGAGGTCGCGGTGCTCGTGGTCGATGCGCGCGCCGGCGTCCGACCGGGCGACGAGGAGATGGCCGACCTGCTGCGCCGCGCGACGATCCCGGTACTCGTCGCCGCCAACAAGGTCGACACGGCCCGCGACATCCCCAACGCCGCCGAGTTCCACCGCCTCGGCCTCGGCGACCCGATCCCCGTCTCCGCCGCCCAGGGCCTGGGGGCCGGCGATCTGCTCGACGCAATCGTCGACCGGCTGCCCGAGGGCGACGACGACGACGAGTCCGACGACGACACGATCCGCCTCGCCGTCATCGGCCGGCCGAACGTCGGCAAGTCGTCGCTCGTCAACCGCTTTGCAGGCACCCAGCGCGTCATCGTCAACGACGCCGCGGGCACGACCCGCGACGCGATCGACCTCCCGCTCCGCGTCGATGGCCGCGACCTGATCGTCATCGACACGGCGGGGATGCGCCGCCAGTCCAAGGTCCAGGAGTCGGTCGAGTACTACACGACGCTGCGCAGCCAGCGAGCGGCCGAGCGCGCCGACGTGGCGCTCGTCGTCTGCGACGCGGCCGACGGGATCACCAGCCAGGACATGCGGATCGCCGAGCTGGCAATGAAGGCGAACTGCGCGACCGCGCTCGTCCTCAACAAGTGGGACCTACGCGAGATGGACGAGCACGACCTCGACCACGAGCGCGCGCGGGTCGCCAACAAGCTGCGGCTGCGTCCGAAGGTCCTGACCGCCAGCGCCCTGAGCGGACGCAACGTCCAGCGCCTGACGGCCGAGGTGATCGCGCTCGGGGACCGCATGCGCCAGCGCGTGCCGACGCCGGAGCTCAACCGCTTCCTGTCGGAGACGACCGAGGCCCGCCAGCCGCCGGCCGTCCGCGGCCACCGCCTGAAGATGCTCTACATGTCGCAGTTCGAGACCCGGCCGCCGCGCTTCGCGATCCAGGTCAACAGCCGCGCCCGGCTGACCCGCGACTACGCGTACTTCGTCGAGAACCGCCTGCGCGCACGGTTCGGGTTCGACGGCGTGCCGCTGATCATCGACTTCAAGGAACACCGAACAAAGCGCAGCGAGCGCTAGGCAGGATCCGAGGGGCGGTTGTCCTTGCCGCCACGGGGTCGGCACGCGACCATGCACACATGCTTGAGATGCGACCCACCTGTGAGCGCTGCGGCGCCGACCTTCCCCACGACAGCGCCGAGGCGCGGATCTGTAGCTACGAATGCACGTTCTGCGCGAGCTGCACCGACGGCGAGCTGCACGGCACGTGCCCCAACTGCGGTGGTCAGTTGCTCACGCGCCCGACCCGCGCGGCGCTGCGCCAGCCGGCCTGACCCGCCCGGTCAACCCGCCGCAGACGTTGAACGTGATGCCGCGGTCGTAGCGGCGGCGCAGCGTGTCGCTGTGGCCGATCAGGTACTGGTCGGGCTGATTGCGCGGCACCGACTTGTGCTGGGCGAACGCCAGCAACGCGATCGGCTCGTCCTCGCAGGTCCGAAACGGCGCCTCGAGCCGGACCACGGTCCGGAGCGGCACGCGCGCCCACGCGTTGCTCGACCCGGGCCGCAGGAACAGCCCCGGATGCTCGGGCCTCGCGACGAGCGAGATCGTCTGCACGGCGAGGAACAGGCCCGCCGCGATCGGCACCCAGCGCAGCCAATCGCGCCGCTCCCACAGCGCCAGCGCGCCGACGACCGCGAGCGGGACGAGCGCCGCCTCGGCGACGACGATCACGTTCAGCGCCGTCCCGATCTTGACCGTCGTCGCGACCGTCAGCAGTGCCCCCGCCGCGACGACCGACAGCCGCCACTCGCGCCACGCGAACGCTCCGACCACGATCAACGGCACGAGGTTCCACAGTGCCTGCGCCCAGTAGCCGCCGAGGTCGTGCAGCGTGCGCGTGCCGAGCTCCGACTGAGCGACGATCACGTCGGTCCACACGTTCGGCCCGCCGAGAACGGCCGTGGCGAAGACCGACACACCGGCGACGGCGATCCCCACGAACGCCGCGAGTAAGCGGTCGTCGGCGACGAACACGAGCGCGAACGCCGGCAGCGCCATCGGCAGCTTGACCGCCACCAGCAGCCCCGCCACGACGCCCACCCAGGCGCTGTGCCCGCGCAGCGCGAGCAGCCAGCCGAACGCCACCAACGGGGCCGCGGTCGTCTCCGGCGTCAGCTGGCCGAGCTCGTGGACCGTCCACGGCAGGACGAGCGCCGCGGCAGCGGTCGCGATCGTGGCCCAGCGGTGGCCGTTCGTGTACGTCCACACGACGCCGGCGAGCGCCAGCGCACCCGCGACCTCCCACGCACCGACGACGATCCGCAGCCACTGCAATCCGTCGTGGATCGCCAGGGCGCCGCTGCCGAACACGATCACACCGGGTGGCTGGGAAACGACGACGTCGCGGTACAGCGACGCACCGTGGAGCCACAGGCGCGATGTCATCGCGTACACGCCCTCGCTGTAGTTCCAGTACGTCGTCCCGCGCCACAGCAGGATCAGCGCACCGGCGAGCGCGGCCGCACCGAGGCAGGCAAGCCACGGGAACCGCTCGCGGTCGCCCGCGGGGTTGGCGCTCAGAGCCCGTCGCTGGGTGGCGGCGGCGGAGCCGGCTGCCCGGCGGCGGTCGCCTGCGCTGCGACCTGTGCGGCGTGCGCCGCGGCATCGTCGCGCGCGCTGCGGATCGCGCGGTCGACCTCCTGCATCACCTTCTCGGGATGCGACACGCCGCGGAACGCGAAGTCCTCATCCTTGTCGCCGCCCGCGGTGTCGAAGTCGACGGTGCCGATCAGCAGCATCCGCTCGAACAACCCCTGCCGGACCGCCATGTCCTGAACACGCTCGAGGCGCGTCTGCTGGATGTGGCGGGCCAGGAGTCCGCGGCGGATGTGTAGCCGCTCGTTGGTGATCACGTAGCGCGTCGACATCCTCACGATGTAGCCGATGACGATCACCAGGACGAAGACGACGGCGGCGACGAGGATGCCGGTCCCGGTGTCCGCGATCTCGTAGGCGATGAAGCCCGCGATGATCGCGACGATCGTGCCGCCGAGGTAGTGGAGAAACAGCGATCTCCACGACGGATGGTCACGAAACAGCTCTCTCTCGCCCTGTGAAAGATCCATACGCCGGATGCTAACCGCCGGGGGCCGTACCGTGGGGGCCCGTGTCGAGTGTCGTCAAGGTCGAGCCGCTGACCACCGCCCGCGCCCTGCGCGGGCCGTTTGACTATCTGCGCCCCGAGGGCGCGGGCGTCGGCTCGCTGCTCGACGTTCCGTTCGGCCGCCAGCGCTTGCGCGGCGTCGTCACCGGCCTCGCGGCCGCGTCGCCGCACACGCTCGTCGCGCCGCTGCGCGTCCACGACGACGCGGTCAGCCCCGAGCTCGTAGAGCTCGCGCTGTGGCTCGCGCGCGAGTACTGCTCGACACCGGCGCGGGCGCTGTCGCTCGTGCTGCCGCCGGGCGGTGCGCGCGAGCGCACCGTCCTGCACGCCGAGGCGACCGACCACGACGACGGGCGGCGCGTCACCGACGCCCAGCAGGCGTTGCTTGACTCGCTGCCCCGTCCGGCGGGGGGCGACCTCGCCGCGCTGCGCCGGCTCGAGGCGCGCGGCCTCGTAACGATCGGCCCGCGGCGGGCGCGCCGTGTTCCGGCGCACGCCGACGTCGAGCGCTCGGCGGCCGTCGCGCCGCCGCTGACCCCGGCCCAGGCCGACGCGGTCGCCTCGATCACCGCCGCGGCGCCGGGCGAGCGGCTACTGCTGCACGGCGTCACCGGCTCGGGCAAGACCGAGGTCTACCTGCACGCCGCCGCGGCGGTGCTCGACGCCGGGCGCACGGTCATCGTCCTGGTCCCGGAGATCGCGCTGACGCCGCAGATCGTGTCGCGATTCGTCGCGCGGTTCGGCGACACGGTCGCGGTCCTGCACTCGCGGCTGTCGGCCGGTGAGCGCTACGACGAGTGGCGGCGGCTGCGCGACGGCGAGGCGCGGGTCTGCGTCGGCCCGCGGTCGGCCGTGTTCGCGCCGCTCGACGACGTCGGCCTCGTGGTCGTCGACGAGGAACACGACTCGTCGTACAAGAACGAGGGCGATCCGCGCTATGACGCGCGGCGCGTCGCCGAGCGCCGTGCCCGCGACGGCGTGCTCGTTGCCGGAAGCGCGACGCCGCGCCCGGAGTCGATGCACGCCCTGCGGCGGCTGCGCCTCGAGCGCCGTGTCGACGGCGCGCCGCTGCCGCCGGTCGACCTCGTCGACATGCGCGCGGTCGATGGCACGTTCGCGCCGCTGACCCACCAGGGGATCGTCGACGCCGACAAGACGATCGTGATGCTCAACCGCCGCGGCTGGTCGAACTTCCTCACCTGCCGCACGTGCGGTCACGTCTGGGAGTGCCCGAGCTGCGACGTGACGCTCGTCCTGCACCGTGCGCAGAACGCGATCGCCTGCCACCACTGCGGGCACCGCGAGCGGATCCCCGACGATTGCCCGAAGTGCGCGTCGGTGTCGCTGGCCCGCCACGGGGCCGGGACGGAGCGCCTCGAGGCGGAGCTCGGCGCCCTCGGCCACGAGGTCTACCGGCTTGATGCCGACATCGCGCATGCGGGACGGGTCCTGGCGGCGTTCGCCCGCGCCCCGCGCGGCGTGCTCGTCGGCACGCAGCTCGTCGCCAAGGGCCACGACTTCCCCGACGTCGCACTCGGCGTCGTGCTCGACGCCGACGCGACGCTGCGCTTCCCCGACTTCCGCGCCGAGGAGCGCACGTTCGCGCTCGTCACGCAGCTGGCAGGGCGCGCCGGGCGCGGCACCGCGGGCCGCGTGCTCGTGCAGACGATCGACCCGCAGGCTCCGGCGCTCGTGCTTGCGGCGCGCCACGACGCCGATGCGTTCGCCGCCCAGGAGCTCGAGCGCCGCCGGGCGCTGCGCTACCCACCGTTCTCGACCCTGATCCGCGTGGTCACCTCGAGCCCCGACGCGGATGCCGCGATGGCGGCGTGCCGGGCGGTGCGCGAGCCGCTCGGCGCGGGAGCGCTCGGCCCGGCGCCCCTGTTCCGGCTGCGCGGCCGCGAGCGCTGCCAGGTCGTCGTCAAGGCGGCCGACCGCGAGCCGGCGATCGCAGCCATCCGCGACGCCGTCGCCGCGGCGGCCGGGGCGCACCGCGGCGTGAGCTTCAGCGTCGACGTCGATCCGCAGTGACGCCGGGCCCGCCGCCGCCCGTCGCGTTGACGACAGTGATCCTGCCGCTGCCGTTCGCCGAGCCGGCGGTCGCGGCGCTGCGCGCCGAGCACGACTGGTGGGCGCCGCTCGGCGTCCCGGCCCACATCACCATCTTCGGCCCGTTCGTCAAGCCGGGGTCCGCGCGCTCACCGACACAATCGCCCGGAGTTGGAGCGACCGTCGCTCGCCTACCAGGAAGGGGAGCGCCAGCGACGCGCTTGGGCGCGGCGGGCGATTGCTCAAACAGTTGCGTGTCACGTCAGCGGCGCTATTCGCCGTCAACGTGCCACGCAGCGAAACCGGTGGCGCTTCCCCTCCTCAATGATGCGGTTTCGTCCGACGGCCGAGGCTCGCGGCGAGCAGTTCGGGACGATCGCTGTGCTCACCGGGGAGCCGGGAGACCCTGCTCCCCCTTCCTCACTGATGCCGTTGCGAACTGGCCGCGGGCCCGCGAAGTAATCTGAGTAGCGATGGCCGACGAACAGGCAGTGGAGGTCGCCGAGCGACCGTTGGAGGCGGGCGAGGACGAGCCGCGCCGCGAGCTCGACCCCGAGACCGCCGCGCGCCGCGAGGCGGCGCTCGAGCGGATCGTCCAGTACGGCGATCCGGTCCTGAAGGCCAAGGCACTGCCGATCACGATGTTCGACGACGCGCTACTTGCCGAGGTCGCGGCGATGGGCGCGCTGATGAACGACGCGCTCGGGATCGGCCTCGCGGCGACGCAGGTCGGCACGCTGCACCGCCTGCTCGTTTACCGCGTCGAGCCCGACAGCCCCGTCAACGCGCTGATCAACCCCGAGATCGAGTGGTCCTCGAACGAGTCCGAGGTCTTCGAGGAGGGCTGCCTCAGCCTGCGCGGCGTGCTCGTCGACGTCGAGCGTCCGCTGCACGTCCGTGTGCGCGCCCGCAACGAGCACGGCGACGAGCAGCTGATCGAGGCCTCGGGCCTCGAGGCGCGGGTCATCCAGCACGAGATCGACCACCTCGACGGCGTGCTGATCCTTGACCGTACAACGCGCGATCAGCGCAAGGATGCGATGCGGATCCTGCGCGAAGGCCCCGCCTCCGAGTCGCCTTGAACATCGTCTACGTCGGCACCTCCGAGTTCGCGGCCGGGGTTTTGCGGCGGCTCGCCGCCGCGGGCCGGGTGCCGGTGCTCGTCGTCACGCGGCCCGATCGCCGGCGCGGGCGCGGCCAGCAGGTCGGCTCACCGCCGGTCGTCGAGGCGGCCGCCGAG
>Ga0066903_100002441_pt1 | contig 14576 bp, 15 predicted proteins | sample PanSoiMetaGPlot1_FD_67491 | JGI IMG/M metagenome (GOLD analysis project Ga0066903, IMG submission 67491) | Tropical forest soil microbial communities from Panama analyzed to predict greenhouse gas emissions - Panama Soil - Plot 1 (version 2) | ecosystem: Environmental > Terrestrial > Soil >...
ATCGGCGCAACGGGCGCGCTATTCGGCTTGTACGGGCTGCTCATCGCCGTCCTGGTCTACGGCTACCTGCGCAAGCCGCGGCTGGCCTGGTCGGCGCTGGCCGCCAAGCGCGTCGCGGCAGGCGCGGCCGTGTTCCTGCTCTACAACCTGTTCGCCAACAATCTCGGGACCGTCAGCGCACTGGCGGGACTTGGTACCGGTCTTGTGCTGGGACTCTCCCTCGCGCGACGGACCATGGCGAGGAAACCTCGCGCCCAGCGGTCGATCCTCGTTCCCGCCGTGGTCTCGGCCATCGCGCTCGCGGTTGCGATTCCGCTCAGAGGCACGATCGACGCGCGCCCGGCGATCGCGCGCGTCGCGGCCGTCGAAACCTGGACGTCCCTGGAATACGCGAAGGGCGTGTACGAAGTCGCGCAGCGCAAGCGGTCCGAGAAGACGCTCGTGCAGCTCATCGACAAGACGATCGTCCCGGCGCTCGAGGCCGACCGCGCGCGGATCGAAGCCCTGCAGGGCGTGCCGCGCGAGCAGCGTCCGCTCGTCGCGGCCACCCGCGACTACTTCACGCTCCGCGAGCGCTCGTGGCGGCGGCGGCAGGCCGGCGTGGCGACGTCGAGCCCGAAGATCCTGCGCGAGGCCGACGAAGCGGAGCGCCAGGCGCTCGTCGCCTTCGACCGCGTCCAGCGCATCCTCGGCACGCGTCAGACGGCCGTCGAAGAACTGACCCCGCGGCGCTCGACGGTCGAATAACCTCATGCTCGCCGCGGCGGCCCGACATCGGTAAGATGCCGGGACGATGGTAGATCTCGATGCCCTCGATCGCGCGGGCCTGTTCGCGCGCGATCCGGAAACCGCTGCCGTGGCGGCCCACTTCTATCACGCCATGCACGTGCCGGGACTGGGGGAGGTCGGCGGCACGTGGGATCTCCGATCGAATCTCGACGTCTATCTCGGCCGCACGAGCTACGCCGGTAAGACGGTGCTCGACATCGGGGCCGCGGACGGCTTCCTCGCGTTCGAGATGGAAACGCGAGGCGCGCGCGTCGTCTCGATCGACCTGCCGGCCGACGGCGCGCCCGATCTGTTTCCGCTCGCCGGTCCCGCCAGCCAGGCGCCGAGGCTGCTCCCGAGACTCCGCCAGGCGTTCTGGATCGCGCATCGCGCGTTCGGATCCTCCGTCAGGCTTCACGAGAGCCACGCCGGACGTCTCGATCCCCGGCTCACCGGCTTCGACGTGGCGATCATCGGGAACGTGCTGCAGCACCTGCGCGACCCGATGAGCGTCCTGCTGGACGTGTCGGCGCGCGCGCGGACGATCGTGATCACCGAGGCAGACTGGAAGGCCGGCACGCAGGACGCCGCGCCGGTCATGACGCTCTTCACCGAACATCTCCGGAACGGCAACCGCGGCTCCTGGTACCAGGTCTCACCGCAACTGGTCGAGGACGTGCTCTCGCTGACCGGCTGTACGATCGGGGCTCGCGACATCCACGAGCAGCCGTTTACGCCGTCTCCGGGCACGACGCATCCGGTGCGGCACTACACGATTACGGCGACGAGGTAAGACGCGCCCATCTATCATGGGAGCATGTGTCGACGCGCGGCGCTGCTGCTCGCGATCGTGCTGCTGGCCGCGCGCCTGGACGCACAGTCCTTCCCCACCGGAACGATCGTCGAGAGCGTCGCGTGCGCGGCGGACGGATCCCAGAGTTACGCGCTCTACCTCCCGTCCGCCTACTCGCCCGGCCGGCCGTGGAGCCTGCTGATCGCCTTCCACCCCGGGGGACGCGGACGCGCGATGGTCGAGAAATACCAGGCCGCCGCCGAGCAGTACGGTTACATCGTCGCCGCCTCCAACAACTCGCGGAACGGACCGTGGGCGGTGTCGGTCGCGGCGGTGAAGGCCGTCACCACCGACCTCGCGCAGCGTTTTGCGATCGACCCGAAGCGCGTCTACACGACCGGCATGTCGGGCGGCGCGCGCGTCGCGCTGCAACTCGCGCTGGCGAACGACAGCATCGCCGGCGTGATCGCGTCGAGCGCGGGCTGCCCCGACAGCGAACCGCGCGCGAAGGTCGGGTTCGCGCTGTTCGCGACGGCCGGCACCGACGACTTCAACTACGTCGAGATGCGCCTGCTCGATCGCAAGCTGAAGACGCCGCACCGGCTCGTCATCTTCGAAGGCGGCCACACGCTGCCGCCCGATGCCGTCGCGCTCGACGCCATCGAGTGGATGGAACTGCAGGCGATGAAGACGGGGCGGCGCGGCCGCGACGAGGCGCTGATCGATCGGCTGCTCGCGAAGCGCCGCGCCGCGATCGCCGCGCTGCAGACGCCGGTCGACACCGTCCACGCGCTCGAAGCCGCGGTCTCCGACTTCAGCGGCCTGCGCGACGTCGGCGCGGAGAGCGCGCGTCTGCAGGAACTGTCGCGGGAATCGCCCGTCAAGGATGCGCTGTCGAGGGAGCGCAAATCTGAAGACGCCGAGATGCAGCTCCTCGCCGACATCTTCGCGCTCGAAGGCGAGCTCGGCGATCCCGACCGTCACGGCCAGGCGATGCTGACGCTGCGCGATCGGTTGACGAGGCTGTCGAAAAAAGCCTCCGCCGAGATCGACTCGCCCGAGCGTAGCCAGGCGCGCCGCGTCCTGCGTGCGATCACCGCAGGCGCCTCGGGGCGCGTGCAGGACCGCGAGTATCTTCAGCTCCTGAACGAGTTCGGCATCCGCGGGCGCGGCTGACGATCCGCGGCGCTACGTTGTCGTGTCCGCGCCGTCCGTGTCGTCCGCGGCCCGATCCTCGCTTGTCCGCGCCGTCCGCGTCATCCGCGGCCGATCCCGTTCAGGACCCCGAAGTCACCAGGTGGTGCGCGCGGAATCGGGCGACGGCGGCCTCGACGCTCGTGAGCGCGTGATCCAGCGTCACGTCGTACAGCTCCGTCATCTCCTTCGCGATGTCGGCGAGCGGCGTGCCCCTGGAGAGGCCCCGCCAGATCAGGCTCGCGGTCTCGTTGAGCTGGAAGTACTGCTTCGTGTTCAGATCCACCAGCACGCCTTCGGCGCCGTCCAGATCCGTGAAGATGACGTGATCGAATGGCCGCGGCATTTACCCGATCGCTTTCATGAGGGACTCTGGCTCCATGGCGTCTTGCCGAGCGTGTTGAGGCAGAAGAGGCAGGGCGAACCGGTCGTCAGGTCCGCCGCCTGCCCCGCCGCATCGAGCAGCGTCAGCGCGTGGATCCGGCGCTCGGACTGCTCCGCGGCGACCGCGCGCAGGCGCGAGAGCGCATCGGCGAACGTCTCGCGGTTCAGATCGCCCGCGACGTCGGCGTCACCGTTCCCCCCGCGAAACCCCGAGAGGTTGCAGCAGAGCGACAGCTGCCCGCGATAGTTGACGTTGGCGCTCACGCCGTTCAACGCGGAGCACGGCGATTCGCGCGCGACGTTGTAGTACCCGACGTCGATGGTGATGCGCATCTTGAAGATCCGCGCGAGCAGCGCGATCTCGCGCTCGGCGGCCGCGCGCTCGTCGAGCGTCAGCGCCGACGCGTCCGCCACGTCGAGCGACGTCGGCATGACGTGCGCGAAGCTCAGGCCCGCCGCGCCCATCCGCGCCGCAAACAGCGCGAACTGCTCCAGGTGCGGAAGCGTATCGCGCCGGATGCCGACTTTCACCTGGAACGGAAACCCCGCCGCCCAGCACCGCGAGAACCCGCGGACGACGCGCTCGAAGGACCCCTTGCCGCGCCAGCGATCGTGCTGCTCCGCCGTCGTCCCGTCGAGGCTGAACGAGACGTGCGTCACGGTGTCGCGATGCGCGGCCAGCAGCGGCCAGACGCGATCGAAGTGCCAGCCGTTGGTGACGAAGCTGCACGTCAGCGACTGATCGGCCACCGCCGCGACAATCTCGCCGAACTGCCGGTGCAGCGTCGGCTCGCCGCCCGTGAACATGATGTGCTCGACGCCCATCGCGTCGCGCGCGCCCGCGGCGATGCGCGTGAACAGATCGACGGGCAGGAAGTTCGCGGGCGTGTGATACAGCGCGTCTTCGTCGCGGAGGCAGTAGCTGCAATGGAGATTGCAGATGTTCGTCAGCTCCACGGTGAGGCGGCGCACGCCGTAATCGGCCCCAGTCATGTTTTTCCGGGGGGCTTCTCCCCGCCGGCCCCCCCTACACGCGCTCTCGCTCGCCGCTGCGCCGGCTCGCTCCGATCGCGTGGCTCACTCGCTGCGCTCGTTCGCGTCGTCGCGCCGCTCGTCACGCTGGCGATCAAGCCCGCGGTCGTCTCCGGATCGAGCAGGTCCGTGCCGGCCAGGAGCGCGTATGCCGTGGCCTGCCGCGCCAGCGCGGACAGCACCGCCAGATGGCCGGCCGCCGTGGCGCGATCGTAGCAGGACCACGGGCTCATGCGAATGAGACGCGTCATCGCTTCGGCCGGCGTGAGTTTCGACACGCGGGTGCGCCCGCCGCCGCTCAACTCGGAAAAGAGCAACGTCGCGGGCACGCAGTGGTCCCTGAAGCCGGCGGTGAACACCTCGTCCGGCTCGAACAGGCGCTTCTCTCCGTCCCCGGCGCCGGCCGGATCGAACGACGAGCGTGCCTGCAGGAACCGGCTGGCGGCGAACGTGTCGGCCGTGATCGCGAACGAGCGCCGCAACGGCCAGGCCTCGATGCCAGGCGCCCCCTCGCGCAGCAGCAGCACGTCGTCTGTGAGGTACGGCCAGCCCGCGGCCGCGAGATGCACCGTCTGCGTCGACTTGCCGCTTCCCGACGGCCCAACGATCAGGACGCCCGCGCCGCTCTCGGGATGGACGAGCGCGGCACTGTGCAGCTCGAACAGGCGGCGTCGGCGGCACGCGGCCGACAGCGCGTACGTGACGAGGCGCGTCAGCGCCGGCGCGTCGATCGCGAGCGGCCCGTTCATCCAGATCTCGGCGTCGGCCAGGCCGGGCTTGCCGATGACGACGACCGAGCCGTCGATCGCGATGTACGACGTGCCGGCGTCGGCGTGGCAGGTGCCGCCGCCGGCGATCTCGAAGACGATGAGTCCTTCCGGAATCGCCGGGACAGGCTCTGCGCTCCTCACGACAATGGCGGGCGCGCGCGGGGCGTCCTCTCCGCTCCCGCTTTCCGAATCGAGGTACCAGCCGGCAAAGAGCGCGGCCGTGACGTGGGCCGCCCAGTCGTCCCGCGCATCGACTTGCAGCGCCTGGCCGGCGACCTTGTAGATCGTTGGACGTGTCAAATCGGTTCTACTTCGCCGCCGGCCCCGCGATCACGATGCGCAGCAGTTGCTTGTCCGATCCGGCCGCGTTTTCCCTGATGTAGACGCGGACGCTGTCCGACAACCCCGTGAGCGCCTCCTCGATCGTCGGCGTCTCCCTGATGTCGGCGTTGATGATCTCGCGGGTCTCATGCTTGACCTCGGCCGGCACCCCGAGCTCCTCCGCGATCGACAGCACGACCGCCATGAGCGGCTGCTCTTTCGCGAACACCGTGAGACGTCCCCTGTTGTAGATGATCCGCAGCGGCGCGTCCTTCGGCGGCTGTCCGTTGTCCTCGGTGTTACCCGACACGAAGAGTCCCTGAGAGTTCCCCTGGACGACGGCGCTGGGTGACGGCATCGGATCGTCCAGCGAGAGCAGATAGATGCCGAGCGGCGCGGGGAGCACGTCCTTGCGCAGCTCGTAGTCGATGTAGACGCGCGGGGCGAGCGCCAGCATCGCGGGCTCGATCGGCGTCCCGGCGAACTCGGTCGTGATCTTCTCGTCCTTCAGCGACGCCCCCAGGATCACTTTCGCGTTGAGCCGTCTTCCGATGTCCGCGGCGACGTCCGCCAGCTTCGCGTCCTTCGCCTTCAGGTTCAGGAAGGTTCCGCCTTCCTTCGTCACGGTCAACGTATATGCCGGCTGCGGCTGCTGAGCCGTCGCGCTCTGGACGGCCGCGGCCATCACCAGCGCCGGAATCAACATCACCACCTTGAAACGCCCTTCGACGATCACTCGAGCCTCCCGCGTCATTGTAGACCTACTTTCTCGCGAGCCTGACGGCCCGCACGAGCGGATACGCGAACGACAGCGGCTCGGGAAGCCGCAGCGTCGCCCAGTCATCCGGCGTGCTCGTCAAGGCGCGCGCCCAATACCGCGCCTTGTCCGCGCGGCTGTCCTTGAGTCCCAGCTGAAACGACACCTGCCGCCGCCACGTCCGCGGAGGCGGATCGTCGGCGACGAAGTGCAGCACGGCCGTTCGCGCCATCGCGAGCAGCGTCTGCGATCGGCTCGCGTCCGCGGCCTGAGGCGGCAGCGGCACGTCGAACAGACCGTGCGCCAGCAGCAGGCCGAACTCCAGAATGCGTCGGCAGTGCATCGCGCCCGATTCGCGCCAGACGCGCTCCCAGTCGAGATCCGGATTGCGGCGCAGCAGTTCCGCGATGCTCGCGATCCCTTCCAGCTTGTCGGCGCCGTGCCGCGCGCCGTGCACGCACAGCATCACCAGCAGGTCCTCCGCGCAGGGCACGAAGGCGGTCGCGCCCGACAGCTCCATCGGCTCGAGGCGCCGCCACATCGCGTCCGCATCGAACCGGATGGCCCAGTACCGCTCGGCGATGTCCCAGTGCAATTCGAGCAGCGTACGGCTCGTCTCGCGGTGGAAGGTCCGGACGTACCAGTCACGCAGGAGCCGCGCGCGCATCGCGCTCGGGACCGGAAACACCGGCTCGAACCCTTCGGCCTCGATCAGCCGACACGCCTTCCACACGTCGCCGCGGCGGACGAGGATGTCGAGGTCGCCATACTGACGACGCGCCACGTTGTCGTAGAGCTGCAGCGCGAGCGCCGGTCCTTTGTAGGGAATCGCCTGGATGCCGTTGGCCTCGAGCATCCTAAGCAGGCCGACCAGCTGTCCCGTGAGCATGACGACGAACGCGGTGTTGCGGCGGGCGTAATCGCGCAGGAACGCGAGCGTGTCGCCGGGTACGCCGTCGCCGCACACCTGGTTCAGCTGGGCGTACAGCAGCGGCGCGAGACCGTGGCGCTGCGCGAGGGCGACCAGCCGCGTCCAGTTCAGTCCGCCGGAGACGCGCGCACGAATCCCGCCGGCCGTCTCCGGATCGATCGTGCCTCGCGCGCAGTCGAGCAGGAGCAGCGTTTCCCGATCGCTGTGCGGGCGGAGATCAACCGATGGACCGCTCACGGCCTGTGGTTCCCTCGAGCGGGAGAGTGAACGTCACGACGTAGGCGCACGCCTCGCGCTCGAGAAACGGCGCTCCCTGGTATTCGAGCCACGCGTGCCCGCTGACCGTCCCGTCGGTCGTCTTCTGTACACCGAAATTGAGACGGCTCTCGATGCCGTTCATCGACAGAAAGCGCTGCAGCACCATCCCGCGCTTCCAGCAGCTCGGGCGAAACACGAACAGATCGATGCCGAGCACGCTGTCGATCGCCGCGGCGAGCTCCGCCGGCGTCACGGCGGCGTGTCCGCCGGACCGTGACTTCGTGCCCAAGGAGACCATTCGCTGCGCGCGCGGCAGCGACGTCAGCCGGGCGAGCGACGAGACCAGCACGACCCACCACGCCATGCGCGCGCGCAGAACGGCCTCCCGCGGCGCGACGACAATCGTCCTGGCCGCCCGGCCGAACACGCGAAAGAGCTTGATCAGGGAAGCGCCTCGATGTTCACGTAGAACTTGAAGCTGCCCGTCTGCTGAACATTGAACTCGAACCGCACGTTGACGCTGCCGCCCGGGGCGAGCGGCGTCCCGAGCGTGATCGTGCCGGCGCTCAGGGAGCTGTTGAACCCGCCGCCGTTGGGCTGCGACGGCGGCTCCTCGAGCGTCGTCCCGCGGACCGTCACCGAACACGGCGGCGCCGTGGGGGTGCCGGACGCAGCACACGTCGCGGCGTCGGTGATCCCCGGGACGACAACGTCGAACGACGTCACCGGTCTCAAGTCGGCAATGCCGGACGGCGCCGGGAACGTCGTGAGATCGATGACCCGGAACCGCAGACGCGTCATCGGCGCGCCGGTGGTGTTCACGAACCGCCGGCGGATGGTGAGCCCGCCGAACGTGCCCCCGCCGCCGCCGCGCACGCGGTTGGGCGGAAGGCTGGCGCTGACGTTCGCGTCGACCAGGACCGCCGCAACGGAGGCGTTGCGCTGGATCGGCGACGAGAGGTTCTGCGGTCCGGGCGCGCCGAGCCTCTGCCCCGCGCCGGCCGACGTGCCGTTGGTGTCGACGAAGATAAAATCGGCGGCGTTGTTGTTGGTGTCCTTCGGCGTGCTGATCGAGCAGACGCCCATCGTCGTGATCGACCCGCCCTTGCCGCATTCGTCACGCTGAAAGGCGTAGTCGATGGAAAACGGTGTCAGCGTGAGGTAGCCCGTGCCCTCTTTGTACAGCGTATTCGCTTCGCTCGTCGAGCCGACGGCATCCAGCCGGTTCGCCAGGATGAAGTTGACCGCCACGCTGGTGTTGAAGATCGCGATCCCGGCGTTGTCGGGAATGTCGGTCGTGTACGTCGCATCGCCGGTGGCGGTCGTGCCGTTTCCCGCCGGATACGACGCGAGCGAGTAGGCGACGCTGTTCACGCACAGGTAATGGCCACGGTCGGGAATCACCGCGCCGTTGGGAATCACGCAACGGGCGACGCCGTCCGACGCCGCGATCGCGTACCCCGCGCCACCCCCCGCAACGGTGTGGTCGGCCCCGCTGTTGTTGTAAATCTCGATGAACTCGTCGTTGGCGCCGCTCGCCCCGCGCAGCCGGAACTCGCTGATGACGAGTTGCGCCTCGGCAGGCGCGGCCGCGAGCAGGGCTGCGCCGACCAGGGTTGCCACGAATGCCAGCCGTACGGATGTGCGCACGATCGATTCCTTGGAACGAGGAAGGACAAGACGCCTGGACGGGGACGCGCCCCGTCCAGGGCCTGGCGAGGAAATCAGTGGCCGCCCTTTTTCTTGAGGCCGGTGCCGCCGCTGTCGACGACCTGGAAGAAGGTCGTCGCTTCGAGCACGTCCACCGGCTGCGAGATCGCCGGCTCGACGAACGTCTTCTTGTCGGCGACCGCGGGCGCCGCCACCGGGGTCTCGGGCTGATTCGGTTTCTGTGCGCGCATGCGTATCTCCTTGATGCCGCCCTAGGGCAGCGCCTCGACGTTCAGGTAGAACTTGAAGGACCCGGTCTGCTGGATGCCCAGCAGGAATCGCAGGTTCAGGCTGCCGCCGTTGGCCAGCGGCGTGCCCAGCGTGATGGTGCCGGCGCTCATCGAGGTGTTGAACCCGCCGCCATTGGGCTGCGACGGAGCCTGCTCGAGCGTCGTGCCTTGCACGTTGATCGTGCACGGCGGCGTCACGGGCGCGCCCGTCGCAGTGCACGTCGCGGCATCGGTGATTCCCGCCACCACCACCAGGGTCGACGTCCGTGGCCTCAAGTCGGCAATGCCGGAGGGCGCCGGGAACGTCGTGAGGTCGATGACCCGGAACCGGAGCCGGGTGACGTTGCCGCCCGTGGTGTTCGTGAACCGGCGGCGGATGTCGAGCGTCCCGAACGTCGAGTTGTTCGCGGGGTCGCTCGTGAAGTCGCGTACGCGGTTCGGCGGAGCCGCGCTGGACACGTTGGCATCGAGCAAGGCCGTGCCGATTCCGCTGTTGCGCAGGATCGGCGACGAGAGGTTCTCGGGTCCGGGCGCGCCCAGGCGCTGCCCCGCGCCGGCCGACGTGCCGTTGGTGTCGACGAAGATGAAGTCCGCCGCGTTGTTGTTGGTGTCCTTCGGCGTCGTGATCGTGCAGACCCCGAACGTCGTGATGGAGCCGCCCTTGCCGCACGTGTCACGGTAGAACGCGTAGTCGATCGAGAACGGCGTCAGCGCCGGATAACCGGTGCCTTCCTTGTAGGTGGTGTTCGCCTCGCTCGTCGAGCCGACCGCGTCGATGCGGTTCGCCAGCGAATAGCTGCCGCCGCCGGTGTTGTTGTTGAAGATCGCGATGCCGGCGTTGTCGGGAATGTCGTTGGCCGAGGTCCAGCTCGCGTCGGCGGTGGCCGTCGTGCCGTTCCCGGCAGGATAGGTGGCAAGCGAGTACGCGGTGCTGTTGGTGCAGAGGTAATGGCCGCCCGCCGGGATCACGGTCCCATTGGGGATGCTGCAGCGGGTCACGCCGTCGGACGCGGCCACGCCGTAGCCGGTGCCGGAGGCCGCCACCACGGTGTGAGCCGCCCCGATGTTGTTGTAGATCTCGATGAACTCGTCGTTGGCGCCGCTGGGACCGCGGAGCCGGAACTCGCTGATCAGCAGCTGCCCCGCCGTCGCCGTCTGTGCGTCGGCAGGGGCGCTCGTCAGCAGCGCGCCGCCCGCGAGGGCTGCCACGCATGCAATCCGAAATGACCTGCGCATTGTCGAAGCCACCTTTCGCTCTGAGGTTGACCGAGTCGTCCGTGCACGCCGCGGCAGAGCCGCGGCGTGCCCAATGGTGACGTCAGCCGACGATCCGTGTCACGGCGGTCAGGGCAGCGCCTCGATGTTCAGGTAGAAGCGGAAACTTCCCGTCTGCTGGATGCCCAGCAGGAACTGCAGGTCGATGCTGCCGCCGTTGCCGAGCGGCGTGCCGAGCGTGATCGTCCCTGAGCCGAGCGACCCGTTGAACCCGCTGCCGTTGGGCTGCGACGGCGGCTGCTCGAGCGTCGTCCCCTGGACGGTCGTCACGCACGGGGGAGTCGCGGGCGTTCCCGTCGCGAGGCATGTCCCCGCGTCGTTGACGCCCGACACGACGACGGCCACCGACGTCCGCGGTCGAAGGTCGGCGAAACCCGACGCCGCCGGGAACGTGTCGAGGTCGATGATTCTGAAGCGCAGCCGGGTCACGTTGCCGCCCGTGTTGTTCACGAACCGGCGCCGAATCGAGAGCGTCCCGAACGTCGAGTTGTTCGGCGGGTCGCTCGTGAAGTCCCGCACACGGTTGGGCGGGCTGCTGGTCCCGATGGTCCCGTCGAGCGACAGGGTCGAGACGCTGGCGTTGCGCTGAATCGGTGACGAGAGGTTCTGCGGTCCGGGCGTGCCGAGCCGCTGTCCGCCGCCGGCCGACGTGCCGTTGGTGTCGACGAAGTAGAAGTCGACGGCGTTGTTGTCGGTGTCCTTGGGCGTGGTGATCGTGCAGAACCCGAGCAGGTTCACCGCGCCGCCCTTGCCGCATTCGTCACGCACCCAGGCGTAGTCGATCGAGAACGCCACCAGCGTGGGTAACCCGGCGCCCTCCCTGTAGAGGACGTTCGCCTCGGCGGTGGAGCCGACGGCGTCGAAACGATTCGCGAGGCTGAAGCTCCCGCCGCCAGTCGTATTGTTGAAGAGCGCGATGCCGACGTTGTCGGGAATGTCGAGCGTGTAGGTGCCGTCTCCCGTGGCCGTCGTGCCGTTGCCCGCCGGATACGACGCCAGCGAGTAGTTCGTGCTGTTCACGCACAGCCAATGACCGCGCGCCGGAATGACGGTCCCGTTCGGAATCGTGCAGCGGATCACGCCGTCGGACGCGGCGATGGCGTACCCGCTCCCTGACACCGCGGTGACCGTGTGATCCACGCCGCTGTCGTTGTAGATCTCGATGAACTCGTCGGTCGCCCCGGCGGGCCCCCGCCAACGAAACTCGCTGATGATCAGGCTCCCGGCGGCGAACAGCGGCGCCACGTGCATGGCGACCAGCACGGCCGAGACGAGAGCCACCGACGTCCAGGCAGATCTGCGCATGTCGCTACTCCTTCAACTGAGCCGGCGCCCCCTCAGGGGAGCGCCTCGATGTTGATATAGAGCTTGAACGACCCGGTCTGCTGAATGCCCAGCAGGAACCGCACGTCGACCGACGCGCCGTTTGCGAGCGGCGTGCCCAGCGTGACGGTGCCGTCGCCCATGGAGCTGTCGAACCCCCCGCCGTTGGGCTGCGAGGCCGGCTGCTCAAGCGTCGTGCCGTGCACCGAGATGTTCGACGTGCCGCTGCCGCACGGCGGACGATCCACCGTCACGACGACCGTCGTAGAGGTTCGCGGCCGCAGGTCGGCGATGCCCGACGGCGCCGGGAACGTCGTGAGGTCGATCACGCGGAAGCGGAGGCGCGTTACGTTGCCGCCCGTGTTGTTCGTGAACGTGCGGCGGATGTCGAGCGTCCCGAACGTCGAGTTGTTCGGCGGATCGCTCGTGAAGTCGCGCACGCGGTTGGGCGGCGCCGCGCTGGATACGCAGGTGTCGAGCAGGTTCGTCACGAACGACGCGTTGCGCTGGATCGGCGACGAGAGGTTTTCCGGCCCGGGCGCGCCCAGCCGCTGCCCGGCGCCCGCCGACGTGCCGTTCGTGTCGACGAAGATGAAATCGGCCGCGTTGTTGTTCGTGTCCTTCGGCGTGTCGATCGTGCAGACCCCGAACGTCGTGATGGAACCGCCCTTCCCGCACGTGTCACGATAGAACGCGTAGTCGATCGAGAACGGCGTCAGCGCCGGATAGCCGGTGCCTTCCTTGTAGAGCGTATTCGCCTCACTCGTCGACCCGACGGCGTCCATGCGGTTCGCCAGCGAAAAGTTCCCGCCGCCGACGCTGTTGTTGAAGAGCGCGATGCCGGCGTTGTCGCCAATGTCGGTCGTGTAGGTCGCGTCGCCGGTGGCGGTGGTGCCGTTTCCTGCCGGATACGACGCCAGCGAGTACGCGTTGCTGTTGACGCAGAGGTAATGGCCGCGGTTCGGAATGACCGTGCCGTTGGGGATGACACAGCGGGCGACGCCGTCGGAAGCGACCAGCGCGTAGCCGTCGCCGGAACCGTCAGTCACCGCAGCCGCGACGGTGTGATCCGCGCCGCTGTTGTTGTAGATCTCGATGAATTCGTCTTGCGCTCCGGCGGGGCCGCGCAGGCGGAACTCGCTGATGATCAACTGGGCTTCGGCCGGAACGGCGGCGAGCAGCGCGCCGCCCAGCAGGACGGTCACGCAAGCGATTCGGAATGACGTGCGCATCGTTGATTCCATCCTTTGAATGCGTGTTCACGCAGCGCCCAGGGGCGGCGCCTCGATGTCGACGAACGACAGGGATGGTCGGACCGGGCTCCCCCTCAGGGGAGCCCCTCGATGTTCAGATAGAGCTTGAACGATCCCGTCTGCTGCAGCCCCATCAGGAACCGGAGGTCGATCGACGCGCCGTTGGCGAGCGGCGTCCCCAGCGTGATGGTGCCGGCGCCGAGCGAGCTGTTGAACCCGCCGCCGTTGGGCTGCGACGCCGGCTGCTCGAGCACCGTCCCGTTCACCGTCACGTTCGACGTGCCGCTGCCGCAGGGCGGACGGTCGACCGTCACCACGACCGACGTGGAGGTCCGCGGACGCATGTCGGCGATGCCCGACGGCGCGGGGAACGTCGTGAGATCGATGACCCGGAAACGCAGGCGCGTCACGTTGCCGCCGGTGTTGTTCGTGAACGTGCGGCGGAAGTCGAGCGTACCGAACGTCGAGTTGTTCGCCGGATCGCTCGTGAAGTCGCGCACGCGGTTGGGCGGCGCCGACGCGGCCGCGCAGGTGTCGAGCAGGTTCGCCAGGAACGACGCGTTGCGCTGAATCGGCGACGAGAGGTTCTCGGGGCCGGGCGCGCCCAGCCGCTGACCCGCCCCAGCCGACGTCCCGTTGGTGTCGACGAAGACGAAGTCGGCCGCGTTGTTGTTCGTGTCCTTCGGCGTGTCGATCGTGCAGACGCCGAACGTGGTGATGGAGCCGCCCTTGCCGCAGTTGTCCCGGTAGAAGGCGTAGTCGATCGAGAACGGCGTCAGCGCGGGATAGCCGGTGCCCTCCTTGTAGAGCGTGTTGGCCTCGCTTGTCGAGCCAACCGCGTCCAGGCGATTCGCGAGCGTGAAGTCGACCGCCACGCTGGTGTTGAAGATCGCGATGCCGGCGTTGTCGGGAATGTCGGTCGTGTAGGTCGCGTCACCGGTCGCGGTCGTGCCGTTCCCCGCCGGATACGACGCCAGCGAGTAGCCGACGCTGTTCACGCAGAGATAATGGCCGCGGTTCGGAATGACCGTGCCGTTGGGGATGACGCAGCGGGCGACGCCGTTCGACGCCGCGATCGCGTAGCCCGTCCCGCCTCCCGCGACGGTGTGGTCCGCGCCGCTGTTGTTCGTGACCTCGATGAACTCGTCGTTGGCGCCGTTGGGACCGCGGACGCGGAACTCGCTGATGACCAACTGGGCCTCGGCCGGAACGGCCGCGAGCAGCGCGCCGCCCATCAGGGCGGCGACACAGGCAATCCGAAATGACGTGCGCATGCTGGCCGTCATCCTCAGTGCCCACCGCCCTTTTTCTTCAGGCCGGTGCCGCCGCTGTCGACCACCTGGAAGAACGTGGTGGCTTCGAGCACGTCGACCGGCTGCGAGATCGCCGGCTCCACAAACGTCTTTTTCGCGCCGGCCGGTGCCGGAGTAACCTGCTGCTTTGTCTTCTGCGCGGTCATGGATGTCTCCTCGTAATCCCGATCAGGGAGGGCCTCGATGCTCACTCGGTAGATGTCGTCACGCGGCGTTCGCATCGTGCACACGCAGCGCCGTCGCGAACGAACCTCGCGGGAACGT
>Ga0066903_100002442_pt1 | contig 14576 bp, 15 predicted proteins | sample PanSoiMetaGPlot1_FD_67491 | JGI IMG/M metagenome (GOLD analysis project Ga0066903, IMG submission 67491) | Tropical forest soil microbial communities from Panama analyzed to predict greenhouse gas emissions - Panama Soil - Plot 1 (version 2) | ecosystem: Environmental > Terrestrial > Soil >...
CTCCCTCCTTGCCGGTGATCGGGAGCGTGTGCAGCGCCTTCAGCCTCCGGCCGCTCTCGGTGTAGAGGCCGCGGAGCTCCGGGGCGCGGTCGAGCGCCACGGTAGTCGGCCCCTCCCGTCCCAGCCTCGCGATCGCATCGAGGCCGGTTCCGCTTTCGACAACCCTCCGCGCCCGCGTCATCCGCGAGTCGGTCCGGATCCGCATCTGCTCGGCCCTCTCGACCGCGACGATCGCGACTGCTTTCGGGAACGCGGCCGCCAGCGACGACAACAGAGAGTCGGCCACCTCGGGTGGAGTCGTCGCGGCGGTGAGCGAGCGCGTCAGTCCGATCCACGAGCGGGCGCGCTCTCGCTGGATTGCACTGTCGCGGCGCGCACGACGGGCGACGAAGAAGAGGATCGCAAGCACCAGCAGGAGCCCGGCGAACACAAAGGCGAGCTCGAACATCAGCGCACGGCGGGCATCCGCGAAGACGGACGAACGCGGACGATCGATCACCGTTACCCAGCCGGGCACCCGCGACGTTGCGAAGGCCACGACTTCATCGCCACGGCCGTCGAGGCCAGTCGTCGAGTCCAGCACGCCGGATCTCGAACGCCTCATGCGTTCCAGCAGCTGCGTGTTGCGAACAGGGGCAAGCCTGTCGAGCAGGAGCTGTCCCTCGCGGTCGATCACCTGCTCGCCGGCGAACCCGAGCTCGAACGCCTGGCTGTTCTCGGCAAGCGGACGCAGGAGGATCGTGCCCGTGAGCACGCCGGAGACGGCGCCGCCGTGGTCGAAGGTCGGGACCGCAACGACGATCACCGGCTGTTTGCTCACACGCCCGATCAGGCCGGCGCTCACGTATGGCGAACGCGTCGTGACCGTCCGCTGAAAGTAGGTCCGATCGGAGACCCGCCTCGAGGTTCGACCCTCGCGGCGGTCAGTTGCGCGAACGTACCCGCTGCGGTCGATCCAGGCGATCCCCCCGTCGAAGAGGCCGATCCGACGCGGGTCGAGGCTCGCGAAGTACGAGTTCATCGCGGCGACGTCGACCCTGACGACCGCCGGCACCTTCGCCATCGCCCCGAGGGTGGCGAGCTGGCCGGAGAACGACGTGTCGATCGCCGCCCCGACCGTGACCACCCGCGCGCGGATATCCCGGATCGCCCGTCGCTTGCCATCGTCGTACTGACGCCAGGCCACGGCGATCGCGATCCCGGCGAGCAGAAGCACGGCGATCACGGCCGCCGCGATCAGACGGCGTCGAGAAGAGGCCGAGTCGCGCTCGAGGCCTTCGAGCGGGCCTGCCTGTCCGCGCGTCGGTCCGCGTCGGAGCCATCGGCGTCGAGAACTCGATGCGCCAGGTCCGGACACCGGCGCGCCTCGCCCGGTCATGACGAAAAGCGTAGCCCCAGGCATGTTCGCGTGTTTCGAGTCGCCGCCCGGACGGGTAGGTTTCGCCCGGCCGACTCGCTAGATCCCGGCCGGTGATCTCAGATGGAGTTCAAACTTGCAACCGCAGACCTCGGCGACGGAATCTTCACCGTCAGCGTGGCCGGTGAGGTCGACCTCGCAACGGCGCCCGAGCTGAAGGACGCGCTGGGCGAGGTGGTGCAGAGCGGCGCAAGCGGTGTCCTCGTCGACCTCTCGAAGGCGACCTTCATCGATTCGACGACGCTCGGCGTGCTGATGGGAGCGGTCAAACGCCTGCGGCCGTCGGGCGGCGAGCTCGTGATCGCCTGCCACGATCCGAACATCCGCAAGATCTTCGAGATCACACTCCTCGACCGCGTGTTCAAGATCTTCGACACGCCCGGACCCGGGGTCGAATACCTCCGCGCGTCGCGCGAGACTGCGACGTCGGACGTCGGCTAGCTCTCCGGGCTGAAGCGCTTCACGAGCGTGAGCCGTGTCCCCGACCCCGTGTCGGAGATCTCCAGCTCGTCGGTGAGCACCCGGATGATCATCAGGCCCATGCCGCTGTCCGCGCCGTTTTGCTCGGTGGTCTCCGGGACGCCGGCGGGCTCGAAGCCCGGGCCGGAGTCCTCGACCTGGACAGACAGCATTCCGGGCTCGGCCCGGTAGCGGACCACGATCGTGCCGATGCTGCCGTCGCCTCCGTAGGCGTGCTGGATGACGTTCGTACACGCCTCTGTGACGGCGAGCTTCAGGTCGGCGACGACGTCGCTCGGAGCGCCCGCGTTGGCTGCGACGCCGGCCAGCGCCAGCCGGGTCAGCACCAGGTTCTCCGGCCGCGCGTCGAGCGTCAGCACGACCGTCCCGGGAGGTTGTCCGCCGAGGCCCGTCACGGCTCCGCGATCTCCGCGCTCAGCTTCTCGAGCGCTCGCCTGATCAGCCGGGACACGTGCATCTGGGAGATTCCGATCTCGACCGCAATTTGCGACTGCGTCAGGCCCTCGACGAATCGTAATTGGATGATCCGGCGTTCGCGTTCGTCCAGGGACCGCAGACCCGAGGCGAGCAGCTCCCGGTTCTCGGCCGCCTCGTAGCCCCGCTCCTCGTCGTCGATCATGTCGATGAGCTCTGCGCCGCCGCCTTCGTCAGCTTCCAGTGCCCGTGTCAGCGAACGGGACGCGTACGCGCGGCCGACCTCGAGCGCCTCGACGACCTCTTCCTCGTCGACGCCGGTCTCCTCGGCGAGCTCCGCGATCGTCGGGGACCGGCCGAGCGTGGCGGTCAACTCCTCGATCAGGCGAGACAGGCGGTAGTGCAGCTCCTTCAGCCGGCGCGGGACGGTCACCGACCAGCCGCGGTCTCGGAAGTGCCGCTTCAGCTCGCCGACGACGGTCGGAAAGACGTACGTCATCAACTCGACGTCGCGGTCGAGGTCGAACCGCTCGATCGCCTTGATCAGGCCGACCGACGCGACCTGCTCGAGGTCGTCGATCTGCTCCCCGCGCCCTGCATAGCGGTAGGCGATGCTGCGCACGACCGGGATGAAGCTCTCGATCAGGCGATCGCGGGCTGCGACGTCGCCGTTCTCCCGGTAGGCGCGCAGAAGCGCGCGGCGATCCGTCTCTGTGACGGAACCGGTGCTCTTCAAACTCCTGGCACCGCCTCGACCGTGCTTCTGTTCTTGCGCAGCACGACCGCGGGCGCAGGACCGGCGACCACGTCCACGCTGTCGACGAGCCGGCCGAGACAGCTCAGCAGGTCGAGGCCTTCGCCGGCGTCGGGGAAGCGAGGGTCGAGCGGCTCACCTTCGGAGCCGTTGATCGTGACAGTGAGCCCGGTCTCGTCACGCGTGAGCGCGACCGTCGCGTACCCGTCGCTCGCGGGCACCGAGCGCAACGCCAGCTCGATCGCCAGCTGGAGGTCGTCGATCGCCTCGAAGCCGAACTCGAGCTGGGACCCGATCCCGGCTGTGACCAGCCGCGCGACGTTGACGTACCCGTCCACCGGCATTGCGATCGACACCTTGTTCTCGCTCGGAAGCACGGGCATGACGTGAGGGATACCACAGGCGGTCGAGCGACAAACGGCCTGGGGATCCGCTTAGAGCGATGCTGCGCGGGACTCCTCGTCCGCCACGTGCTCGGAGAGCGTGCGCTGGACGTCTCCGAGCGTGGCCCGACCCCTCAGGCACGCGAGCTTTCTGCGGTCCTGGAACATGACGATGGAAGGGATCTCCTGCACACCGAGCCGGCGAACCAGGTCGGGCCGGTCGTCCGCATCGACGCTCGCGACCCGGACGCGGTCACGCTCCCGGACCTGGAGTCTCGCGAGCACGGACTCCATCCTCCGACCGACCCCCGACGTTCGCCGGGTGACCAGCAAGACAAGGATATTGGACTTCGTCTGGGACATCTTTGCCTGGTTCCCATCGCGCCCGTGGGGAAACCTGAGAGGGGCCGCTCCGCGCCAGCGTCTCGTGGTCCGCCGGGTTGTGTGTGACGATGCACGGACCCGTGCGCCCTCTCCGCCTTCCTTTTTTCGAGGACACATCGCTGGTCGGGCGCATCTTCTCCCGGGAGGGCAGGGCAAGGAGCGCGATCAGGACCGGCGGGCACTGGGTCGGATACGGCTGGTTCATGTCCTTCGGCACCGTCATCCCCTTGTTCGTGTTTCTCGGCGGGTATGCGCTGCACGTGACGTTCGTCGGCGCACCCGTCGCACGGAGGATCTACCGCTTCGGCATCTGGACCTCCACCCTCGGACAGGACCCGCCCGGCAAGGACAAGGTCGAGGCGAAGATGTCCTCCGCCGGCAAGAAGCCGTTCTTCGAGCGCATCCGCCCGTACTCGCCACCGGGCTGGATCGAGCGTCGCGCCCGACCCTTCTCGACGCCCGTTCGGGTGGTCTGGTTCGTGTTCGTCGGGTGGTGGCTCGGCGCCGTCTGGGTTGTGATCTCGTGGAGTCCCTTCCTGCTTCCGTATCCGCTCTTCGACACGGTTGCAGCGCTGCTCCGCGAGGTGCCGTGCACGATGACCCTTGCCCAGCCGGAGAGCGCTCCGGCGGCCTGATCCGGCGAAGGGTTACGCTCCGCCAGTGTCGAGGATCGCCGCCCAGACACGGCCGGGGCCGGTGCACGTCACCGTCTCCGACCTCGGACGGTCGGTCGACTACTACCGCGATGCGGTCGGGCTGGAGGTGCTCGAGCGCGGCGCGGCCCGCGCCAGGCTCGGGACCGGCGGCGCTGAGCTGCTCGTGCTGATCGAGGAGCCCGGGGCCCGTCAGGCGCGCGGGTACACCGGCCTGTACCACTTCGCCCTCCTCGTGCCGGAACGCGTCCAGCTCGCCGCCTGGCTGGCTCACGCGGCGCGCGACGGCGTTCCGCTCGTCGGTCTCTCCGACCACGACGTCAGCGAGGCCCTCTATCTCGCCGACCCGGACGGGCACGGCATCGAGATCTATCGCGACCGGCCGAGGGAAACCTGGGAGGGCCACGTCGGCGAACGGCTGACGACGATGCCGCTCGACGTCGACGACTTGCTGAGCGAGCTCGACGATCCCGCCTCCGCGCCGTTCGACGGCCTCCCCGCCGGGACCGTGATGGGCCACCTGCACCTGAAGGTCGCGGACATTCCGTCCAGCGTCGGCTTCTACCGTGACGTGCTCGGCTTCGACCTGACCGCCCAGCTCGGGGAGCAGGCGGCGTTCCTCTCCGCGGGCGGCTACCACCACCACGTCGGTGCGAACACCTGGGAGAGCGCCGACGCGCCGCCCGCGCCGGCCGGAACCGCCGCGCTCAGGCACGCGGTGGTCGTCCTCCCGGACCTCGGCGCCCGCGACGAGGTCATCGGCCGGGTCGACACCGCCGGCATCCCCGTCGAAGATCACCAGGGCGACCCGCTCGTGCGTGACCCGTCCCGTAATGCGCTCGTCCTGGCAGTGGCCTAGGATCGGACGATGCACATCAGGCTCGACGACCATGTGCAGACCTCCGACGGGATGCACGGCACGCTCGTCGATGTCGTGATCGACCCCACGAAGAAGTCCGTGACCCACGTGATCGTTCGGGCAGGGGAGCCCGAGCCGGCCGCGCGGCTCGTCCCGCTCCAGCTCGTCAACGGCGGAGCGGCTCCCGGCGACGCGGTCAGGCTCACGTGCACGGCCGAAGAGCTCGGCAAGCTCGAGTCGGTGCAGGGCTACGCATACCTCCCGGTCGACGAGCGCCCTGCGCCCGACTCGCAGTGGGACGTTGGCGTGGAGGACGTGGTGATGATGCCCAGCTACCAGGGCGCCGATCTCGGCGTGTACACGGCCGAGATCGATCCGAACGTCGGAGTCACCTACGACCGTGTGCCAAAGGGCGAGGTCGAGCTACGCCGCTCCAGCGTCGTCATGTCCTCGGACGGGAACGATCTCGGGACGCTGCACGGGCTTGCCGTCGACGACGGCAGCATCACGAGCATCGAGGTCGAGCGTGGACACCTCTGGTGGAAGCGGATCGCCTCGGTGCCGATCGAGTCGATCGCGACTCTCGAGACGAACGCGGTCGGCCTCGCCGTGCCGAAGAGCGACTTCGCAAAGCTGCCGAGCCGCAAGCCCTGAGGACCGGCTAGTCCTCCGCGAGGACGACGGTGCCGGCAACGTAGTCCTGGAGCGCTCTCCTCCGCTGGTCGAAGAGCACCGGGACGAAGCCGAGGAAGAACGGGATGATCGCAAGGATCAGCCCGATCAATCGAACGACCGACCGCCAGATCGTGGGCGGGGCGCCGGACGGCTCGGCGAGCACCCGCAGGCGCATCACTCGCATGCCCGGGGTCTGGCCCGTCGTGCTCCAGAAGCCGACGAAGTACGCGACGACGACGACCTCCCACCCGACAGCGGCAATCGTGCCGGCGAGCCAGCCGGAGCTGAGAGAGCCGGCCAGCGAGGCGATCAGCGCAACCGAGCCGGCGACGAAGAGGAATGCCGCATGAGCCAGGACGAGGTCGACCACGATCGCGAGGCCCCGTGTCCCCAACCCGCCGAACCTGGACGCCTCCGCAGACCGGCCACGCGTGCCGCGCCGGAAAAATGTCTCGATGCGGTCGTCCAGCCGGCGGGTGCGGCCGCGGAGCGAGGCGGCGATCTCGGCGCCGAAGCCCGCGGTCTGGCGGGCGAGCGCGCTCCGCACCTCCGGGCTCTCAAGCGCAGAGGACAGAGCTTTCTTGAACGCGGGGCTGTGGACGAGGCGATCTGCGAAGCGCTCGGCCCAGGGGCTCCCCGCCGCATCGGAGAGGCGCTGCTCCAGCTCGGTGCTGGACAGTGCGTGCTCGAACGCCCGGGCCAGCCGTTCTCGCTCGGGACTCTGCTCCTGGTGAGCCGTCATCGCCTCGAGCCACTCCGCGAGCGCCCGCTCGATGACGTGGTGCTCGACGAGCGCGCGCGCCACGGTTTCCGGCATCGGACCGGCGAGCATCCCGTCGATCGCCCGCTCGGCCTCGGTCGTCAGGGCTTCGCGGCCCGACCGGGCGGCTGCCCGCGCCGGACCGAGGGCCATCCGGCTCAGCCTGGCGGCGATCCCGTCCGGCTCGCCCGCGTCGTCGGCCATCTCGTCCGTCATCGCAACTTCCGATGGTAAACCGGTACGCGGCCGGGCGAAGGGCCACGATAGAGTCTGAGGCGACCCCCATGAGTCGCAGTCGGATCATGAAACAACTCATCGTCGCTGGGCTCGCAGCCCTGTTCGTACTCGTGGGCGCGGCCTGCGGAGGGTCCGGCAACGACTCGACGACGACAGATGCCGCCGCGGCGACCCAGGATTGGGCGAACGGCATCTGTACGGCCACGAACACGTACGTCAAGTCGCTGACCTCGCTGGGCGACACGCTGCAGGGCGGGAACCTGAGCAAGGACAGCCTGAACGGCGCCCTCGACAAGGCGAAATCAGCCACGCAGACCTTCTCCGACGACCTCAAGGATGTCGGCTCGCCGCCGGTGTCCGACTCGCAGACGAAGGAGGTGCTAGACGACCTTCGGAACGACCTGTCGAAGGACGCCGACACGATCAAGAGCGCGCTCTCGGACATCTCGAACGTCAGCGAGGCGCTCAGCGCCGTCTCCACTGTCACCGGCACCCTCGCGACCGTCGGCACGACAATCTCCAGCGCCTACACCCAGATCAAGCAGCTCGATCCCAAGGGCACGGTCCAGAGCGCGTTCCAGAACGCGCCCGCCTGCTCCTCGCTGACCGGTTCGTAGGCAGCAAGCCTTTCGGAGGCCCGCAGCGGCGGCCGTCCTAGCCGCCGTGCATGCTTCCCGACAACCCGAAAGGAAGGAGATCCCCGGTGCAACGCATGCCCAGTCCCGGCGTTGCTCTGACCGGCATCGCCCTGCTGACGGCTCTCGTCGTAGCCGGCAGCGCGATCGGCCGCAGTCAGGCGAAGCCGAGCAACCAGCAGGAGCCGTTCATCTCGTCGAAGATCGCCGTCGTCGTGGGCGCCACGCTCACCGGCAACCAGGGCAGCTGGAACGGCACATCGCCGATCACGCTCACGAACCAGTGGCTCCGGTGCAACAAGGACGCCGTCGACTGCAGCAAGATCAAGAACGCGACCGGCACGAGTTACACCATCGTCAAGGACGATGCCGGGCACACGCTCAGGTTCCAGGTGACCGCGAAGAACTCGGAAGGCAGTGAGACCGCCGAGTCGAACGCAACCGGCGAGGTGCCCGGTAAGGCAAACGCTCCGGCGGTGGTGTCCTCGCCGACCGTCTCCGGTAACGCGGTCGTCGGCCAGCAGCTGACGGCGACCACGGGCACGTGGCAGGGGAGCTCGCCGATCACCTTCAACATCACCTGGCAGCACTGCAACAGTGCGGTCACGTCGTGCTCGGGAACCGGCAAGAAGGGCAACTCGTACACGGTCGCCGCCGCGGACGTCGGCAAGCGCATACGGGTACGGGTCGAGGCCCAGAACAGCGTGGGGAAGTCATCCGCCTTGTCCGACACGACCGCGGTCGTCGCCAACAGCAGCGGCGGAGGCGGAGGCGGCGGGAACACCGTCAAGGTCGCCGACGTCGGCCCCGCCGGCGAGCGACTGACCGTGGACAAGGTCGTGTTCAACCCGAACCCGGTCACGAACAGGAGCGTTCCGATCCGCGTCACGATCACGGTCAAGGACACGAAGGGGCGGCTCGTCCAGGGAGCGCTCGTCTTCTTCCGTTCCACGCCGATCGTCACCTCGACTCCGACCGACGCCCCGACCGGTAGCGATGGAACGGTGACGTACAACATCCAGCCGCGGTCGGACTTCCCGATCAAGAACGGCTTCAGCGTGCAGTTCTTCGCCAAGGCGTATCGCTCGGGCGACCCGACCCTGGCCGGAATCTCCGGAACCCGGCTCGTGCAGGTCGCGACGCACAAGCCGTAGCTCGAGCACCGAAGACTCGGTGGAGGGCCGCTCTCCCGCGGCCCTCCACTCTCGGGTCGTCCCCCGAAACTACGAGTCCTGCAGGCAGTCCTGCAGGCGCTGAACCCGCCCTGGAGTGTGCGAGAGGAATCCGCAGGACTCTGTAAAGCCTGCGTCATGACTGTGTCAGGTCAGCGAGGGCGGAACACCGGTCCGAGCGGCCCCTCCGCCCACTCGTCGTGCGGCCAGGTCGCCAGCTCGGGGTAGATGATCGTCTCCCTCGGCGGAATCGGAGCGCTCCGCGAGAGCCCCTCGCCGATGGTCTCCGGGAAGCCGTCCGCACCCGCCTGCGCCGCCTGCCGCCAGAGCGCGGTGATCAGGCGTTCGACCTCCAGGGCGCCTTCCTTGTAGCCCTTGCCCGTGCGGGGGAGGTCGAGCATCACCGGCTCGCCCCAGACCAGGGCACAGGTTCGGCGGTTCCTGAGGTTCCAGCCGAACGAGTCGACCCCGCACGGGACGAGAGGGACACCCTCTTGGATCGCCAGCATCGCCGCACCTGGATGCATCGGGCCGGGGTAGCCGAACTGCTGGCGCGTGCCCTCGGCGAAGATCCCGGCCACGTGGCCCTGCTGGATCGACCAGCGTGCGACGCGCAGCGCGTCACGATCGCCCTCGCCGCGCCGCACGGCATAGGCGCCCGTCCAGCGCAGGATCTCCCCGACGATCGGTATCGAGAGCAGCTCGATCTTGGCCATGTAGTAGATGGTTCGGCGGCAGTGCAGACCGACGATCGCCGGGTCGACCTCCGAGAAGTGATTCGAGGCGACGACCGCCGCGCCCTCGGCGGGAACGCGCTCGAGCCCGTACGCCCAGCTCGGGACGATCGCCTGGGCGATCGGGATCACGAGTCCGCGCGCGACCGGCCAGGTGCGCTCGGGGTTCTCGCCAAGGAGCTTGTACAGGCCGAGCTCCGTCAACATTGCCGGCGGAGTCTAGGGTGCCCCGAGGCGGACCGTCCATGACGGCGACGACGACCCGCCCCGGGAATGGTCTCTTTTCGCGGCGGCCGGCGGCAGTCCTCCGACGCCGGCCGGTCGGTCACACGCAGTCTTTGAGGCCTTGTGCTTCCGGAAGCGACTCGAGCTTCTTCAGCGTGTTGTTCTCGATCTGCCGGATTCGCTCGCGGGTGACGCCGAACGCGCGACCGACCTCCTCGAGCGTGCAGGGCTGTTCGCCCTTGAGACCGAACCGGAGCTCGATCACCTTGCGCTCACGCACGGGCAGCGAGTCGAGAGCACGCTCGATGTCCTCCCGGCGGAGAGAGAGCGACGCCTGCTCGTCGGGCGACTCGGCCGCCTCGTCCTGGACGAAGTCGCCGAGCTCGGACTCCTCCTCCTCGCCGATCGGCTTCTCCAGAGACACCGGATGCTGCGCCATCCGCAGGATCTCGCGAACCTCCTCGGTCGTCATCTCGAGCTCCTCGGCGATCTCGTCCGGACGCGGCTCGCGACCGAGGCGCTGGACAAGCTGCCGCTCGATGTGCACGACCTTGTTCAGCTTCTCGACCATGTGCACCGGGATGCGGATCGTCCTCGCCTTGTCGGCGATCGCCCGGGTGACCGCCTGGCGGATCCACCAGGTCGCGTACGTCGAGAACTTGTAGCCCTTGCGGTAGTCGAACTTCTCCACCGCGCGGATCAGGCCGAGCGACCCCTCCTGGATCAGGTCGAGGAACGACAGGCCGCGGCCGAGATAGCTCTTTGCGATCGAGACGACCAGACGCAGGTTCGCCTCGATCATCTGGGTCTTCGCGATCAGGTCGCCGCGCTCGATCCGCTTCGCCAGATAGACCTCCTGGTCGGCGGTGAGCAGCGGCACCTTGCCGATCTCCCGCAGGTAGAGCCGCAGCGAGTCGAGCGACGGCTCGACGGTCAGATCGAGCTTCGGCCCTTTCTCCTCCTCCGCAAGCGCCGGCTCCTCGTGCGGAGGGTGCTTGTGCTGCTCGCCCTCCATCAGCTCGACGCCGTGGTCGATCAGATACGTATAGAAGTCCTCGACCTGCTCCTTCGTGAGCTCGACGTCCTCGAGCCCGCTGACGATCTCGTCGTACGTCAGGAAGCCCCGTTCGACCCCGGTCTGAACGAGCTTCTGGAGTTCCTCGACCTCCGGAAGAGCGATATCGACGGTGAGCACTAGACCTCGGCTTTCTCGCGCAACTGGCGGGTTGTCGGTTGACCTACCTGAGACGCAAAAAGAGCCGGAGTCTTCCGCATTGGCCCCGGCCCACCCTATGCGCGGGGATCGTAGTACGACCCCGCCGATTTTTAAAGAGGGACTTTTTGTCCCGATAGAGCGAGCGGCGGGCTTGTGCCCGCCGCCGCAAACTCCTGGGCCCTCGGAGATGATTGCCGTCAGTCCCTCGGGCGATGAGGAGCACTCCATCTATCGGCATCCGCGCGTCCGGACTTGAGGAACGTGCCGACTAGAGTCCGGGCATGGCCGACGTCCTCGACCGGATTCGGACCGGGCCGCCACTCGTCGCCGATGGAGGGATGGGCCCCCTGGTCTCTGCCGCCGCCCCCCGACTCCGGTGTCCCGAAGAGGCAAACCTCCGCGCACCGGAGACGGTCGTGTCGCTCCACCTCAGCTTCATCAACGCCGGCGCGGAGCTGATCGAGACGAACACGTACGGCGCCAACCGGGCCAAGCTGGCCGCGCGCTACCTCGAGGACGATCTCGTCGCGATCAACGAGGCTGCCGTCAAACTCGCTCGAGAAGCACGCCAGGTCTCGGGTCGAGAGGTCTTCGTCGCGGGTGCGATCGGCCCTCTGGGCGAGAACGAGGAGGCGTGGCCCGAGGACCGGGCCCCGTTCTTCGCCGAGCAGGCCGAGCTGCTCGCGGGCCGCGGAATCGACCTGTTCATGGTCGAGACGTTCTTCGACCTGGACGAGCTCGAGACCGCGATCGACGCAGTTCGTTCGGTCTCCAACCTGCCGATCGTCGCGCTGATGACGTTCGGTGAGGACGGCGAGACGATCGGCGGCGTCGGGGCGGCGGAGGCTTCCGAGCGGCTCTCGGGTCTCGACGTGGTCGCGATCGGCGCCAACCACGGTGCGGGGCCGGCCTCGGCGCTCAGCGCCCTCCAGGCGATGGCAGGCAAGAGGCTGCCGCTCGCCGCGCTCCCGAACATCGGCCTGGCCAGCATGTCGGGCGGGCGGGTCATCTACCCCCACGCCGCGCCGGAGTACTTCTCCGAGTTTGCCGCACATGCACGCGACCTCGGCGCCGCGCTGATCGGGGGATGCTGCGGCACCACCCCGACCGAGATCGCGGCGATCCGACGCGCGCTCGACGAGCAGCGTGAGACCCGCGCGCCGCTCGAGGTGGTCGAACGCGAGCTGGCGGCGGCGATCGAGCGCGAGGAGTCGGAGACGCGCCTGGCGATCGACCTACGCGAGGGTCGATTCGTCGTCTCCGTGCAGCTCGATCCGCCGCTCGGCGCGAACAGTGCCGGGCTGATCGCCGTCGCGGCGGCCATCCAGGATGCCGGTATCGGCGCATACGTCGACGTCAACGACAATGCGACCGCCCGCGTCGGGATGAACCCGCTGTTCGTCTCCGCCGCGATCGAGCGAACGGTCGGGATCGAGACCATCCCGCACCTGACGCCCCGCGACACGACGGTCATGGGGCTCGAAGCGGTCCTTCTGGGCGCGCACGCGGAGGGGATCCGGAACGTCCTTGCCGTGACGGGCGACCCGCCCGACATCGGCGACTACTCCGGCTCCGGCGGCGTCTACGAAGTCGACGCGATCGGTCTGACCCATCTCCTCTCGCAGCTGAACCGGGGTGAAAACTTCAACGGCAAGGCGATCGACGCGCCGACCTCGTTCTTCGTCGGTGTTGCCCTGAACCCGAACGCCGACGACCCCGATCTCGAGCTCGAACGGTTCCGCCGCAAGATCGACGCCGGCGCGCAGTTCGCAATGACCCAGATCGTCTACGACCTCGACCACCTCGAGCGCTTCCTGGACCGCCTCGGCGGCCCGTCACCGATCCCGATCCTGGTCGGCGTCTTTCCGCTGACCAGCTACCGCCTCGCCTTGCGCCTGCACAACGAGGTGCCCGGGATCGTCGTCCCCGACGACCTCCAGGACCAGCTGCGCGAGGGGGGGTCAAGGGAGGCCGAGATCGGCTTCGACCACGCCGGAGCGCTGCTCGCCGCCGCGCGGGACCGCGCCGCCGGCGTCTACGTGGTCGCGCCGTACAAGAAGCCGCTCTCGGTGCTCGAGTTGATCGCGCCCTAGGGCGCACACTCGCCGGTCGACACCGCGCCGCGGGCGTCTGCAAGCACCTTGCGGACGACGCTGGCCGGGATGCCGTAGCCGCCCGGGCTGTCGACGCGGGAGGCGAAGACGGTTGCTTCGACGCGGCCGTCGCTGTCGATCGCCGGACCGCCGGAGTTTCCGTGTCGGACGACGCCAGCCAGGCTGGTGATCGTTCGATCGACCGGCCCGTGTCCATACGCGTCGTCCGTCAGTACCCGGTCTGTGCGACCGATCCGGCCCGGCTCGACGTCGAGCGGGCCGTTCAACGGGTAGCCGACGATCCCCACCGGTCGCTTCTCCTCCGGATCGGCGAGCGCGAGCGGCCGGGCGGAGAGCCCGTGGACACGCAGGACCGCGACGTCGTTCTTCGGGTCGAAACCGATCACCGTCGCCGGGAACCGCTTCTCGCTCCGCGGCGGGACGACGGTCGTGTCGCGCTCTCCGGCAACGACGTGCGCTGCGGTGACGACGACGCCGGGAGCGGCGACCCAGCCGCTACCCGAAATGCCGAGACCGCAGGCAGACCCGAGGACGCGCACCACGCTTCCTGCTGCGGCACGCACGGCTCGGTCGCCGGCAATCGGCCCGTCGAGGGGTCCGGTGGGAATCTCAGGGCCGGCGATCGACGGGAACGGGTCCACGCGCGCCAGCACGTTCAGGAGCGTGTCCGATGGGACGATGTCGTTCAGCCGGTTGAGCACGGCGGAGCGCTGTACGTCGCGTCTCAGGTCGGGTTGGCCCGGCAGCAGGAGCGCGGTCGCGCCGAACACCCAGATCAGTGCCAGGCCCGCGGCGGCGCCCAGCACGAGACCACCTGCGCTGTCCAGCGCTCGCAGAGGCGGAAGCCGGAGGCCGGACCGGAACATGGAGCCGACCATCGAACCAACCGACTCCAGGAAGATGGCGCCGACCACGGCCCCGGCGAGCCCCACGAGTGGCGCGTAGGGCGAATGGGCTCCGCCGGGCAGGACGATTTTCGCGATCCGCGCGCCGACGACAGCTCCGGCGACGACTCCTGAGATCGCGAGCACGCCGGCGACCAGGCCCTTGCGCAACCCGACGAAACCGGCGACCACGACGACGCCGAGCAGGATCCAGTCCAGCCTGGTCACGTCTACCGAGTTAGACGACTACATGGCCGACCCTGCTTGCCGCTTATGATCGGCCTCCCCGATGGCGCTGCTCGAGCTTCTCGACGTCGAGGCCCGCTATGGACCGATCCGGGCGCTACACGGCGTGTCGCTGGCGGTCGAGGAAGGCCAGGCCGTCTCGCTGCTGGGCGCCAACGGAGCCGGGAAGACCACGACCCTGCGCGCGATCTCCGGGACGGTGCGGGCGACGGGCGAGATCGCGTTCGACTCGAAGCGCATCGTGGGGAGGCCGCCGGAGTCGGTCGCCCGGCTCGGCATCGCCCATGTGCCGGAGGGCCGCGGCATCTACGCCGAGCTGTCGGTCTGGGAGAAC
>Ga0066903_100002443_pt1 | contig 14564 bp, 9 predicted proteins | sample PanSoiMetaGPlot1_FD_67491 | JGI IMG/M metagenome (GOLD analysis project Ga0066903, IMG submission 67491) | Tropical forest soil microbial communities from Panama analyzed to predict greenhouse gas emissions - Panama Soil - Plot 1 (version 2) | ecosystem: Environmental > Terrestrial > Soil >...
TTCGTCGAGATCAACGACCTGGGCATTCGCGAGCTGCAGGACGGCTTCCACATGCGCTGGCCGTGGCCGCGTGTGGCGTTCGGGCTAGTCGTCGAATTCCTCCGCCGCGCGCCGGCGAAAGTGATCGCGATCGACGTCGCGTTCCCGGAGCGCGACTACGTCGAGCAGTACAGCTTCGACGATCCCAACGACAAGTGGACCGGCTTCAACAGCGACGAGCACCTGAGCACCAACGTCGGGAAGTCGGGCAACGTCGTCCTGCTCGCCGACGCCGTGTACGAGGGACTGGTCGGAGGCGGGAAGGACAAGAACGCGTCAACATGGCGCGGCTCTCGATTCGGGGCCGGCGCTCTGGCCGAACCGAGGCCGCTCGTCCTCGCGCCCTATCAGTCGCTGACAGACGCCGCCGCGGCCCTCGGACACAACTTCCTCGTGAGAGACGACGACGGGACGGCGAGACGGATGTCGCCGTTCATCGTCAACGAGGGCAGGCAATTGCCGTCGCTCGGCGTCGCGGCGGCGCTGATCGCGGGAGGTTTCAAGCCGGAGGACGTCGGCGCCGACGGCGGCGAGCTGCGCGTCGGCGACCGCCGGATCCCGATGATCCGGCGGACCGTCAACGGCCGCGATCAGTGGTCGATGCTGATCAACTTTCGTGCGCCGGCGTTCGTGAAGGGTCCCACCGGCGAGCTCGTGCGGCCGTACCCGTCGTACCAGTTCCAGGAGCTGTTCGCCGCGGAGCAGGAAATCCTGACGGAGAAAACGCCGAGGCTCGATCCCGCGGTGTTCAAGGACAAGATCGTGTTCATCGGCCTCACGGCGTCGGGGCTGCTCGACGTGTTCAGCACGCCGATGTCGACCGCTCAGTCGGGGTCGATGCCGGGGATCCAGCTGCACGCGAGCATGACCGACAGCGTTCTCGCCGGCCGCTTCATCACGCCCGTGTCACCGCGCCTGCGCCTGGCGATGCTCTTTCCGATCGCCATCGCCGTCGGCCTGCTCGCGGCGTTTCTGCCGTTCACCTATGCCGCCGCGGCGTCGGTGGCGGTGCTCGGCGGCTGGACGCTCCTGACCGTCTTCGCCTTCAGGCATGGCGTCCAGCTCTATCTCGTGCGGCCGGTGGCATCGGGAGGCCTGGCGCTGTTCATCGGGACGGCGTACCACTATTTCGTCGAGGGGCGCGAGAAGCGCAAAGTCGCGAAGCTCTTCGGCCGATACGTGTCCCGCGACGTCTATGCGCAGCTGATGGCGAATCCCGAGCGGGCGGCGCTCGGAGGCGCCCGCCGCGAGATGACGGTGCTCTTTTCCGACATCCGGGGCTTCACGACGGTGACGGAACGGGGCAATCCGGAGGAGCTCGTCGCGCAGCTGAACGACTATTTTTCGCGCATGGTCGACATCGTGTTCCGGCACCAGGGCACGGTGGACAAGTTCGTCGGCGACATGGTGATGGCGCTGTTCAGCGCGCCGGTGGACGACCCGTCGCACGCCGAGCATGCCGTGGCGGCGGCCGTCGAGATGGTGAAAGAGCTGCGCGAGCTCAACCGCGAATGGGCGGCCAAAGGCATGACCCAGTTGGACATCGGCATCGGCGTCAATTCCGGCGACATGATCGCCGGCAACATCGGGTCGTCCGCGATCATGAGCTACACGGTGATCGGCGACAACGTCAACCTGGGGTCCCGGCTGGAATCGTTGAACAAGGAATACAAGACGCGGATTATCATCAGCGACGCGACACGGACGAGGTTGGTCACGGCCTACGACACCCGGCCCCTTGGCGACGTGGTGGTCAAGGGGAAGAGCAAGGCCGTGGCGATTTTCGAGGTCAAAGTTCAGGCTCCCCTGATTGAGGTACAGACGACATGAAGGCAGCAGCACTCATCCTTTCGGCGGCGTTCATCGTGACGGTCGCGGCGCCGGCGCACGCGCAGCTGGGCGGCCTCGGAAAGATCAAGAAAGGCGTCGACACCGCCGCCAAGGCGAAGAATGACGTCGACGAGATGCACATCAGCGACAAAGAGGAGCGGCAGCTCGGCGAAAACGTCAGCGAGCGGCTTCGTATGCGGTTCGGCGTCGTGCAGGATCGCGAGCTGACCAAGTACGTGACGCTCGTCGGCACCGTCGTCGCGCAGCAGAGCTCGCGTCCCGCGCTCGACTGGAAGTTCATCGTGCTCGACACCGACGGCGTCAACGCCTATGCGACGCCGGGCGGCTTCGTGCACATCACCCGCGGCCTGCTCGGGCTGATCAAGAACGAGGCGGAGCTGGCGGGCGTGCTCGGCCACGAGATCACGCACATCGCCAACAAGCACACCGTCCACGCCATCGAGAAGAGCAAGGGCATGGATCTCGGCGTCGAGTACGGGACGAGCAAGTCCGGCTGGACGACGGAAATGCTCGCGAAACTCGGCGAAAAGGTCTTCAAGGACATCTTCGAGGGCCAGTGGAGCCAGGGGGACGAGAACGACGCCGACCACGGCGGCGCCATCGACGCCGGCAAGGCGGGCTACGACCCGCATGGTCTCGTCACCGCGCTCGAGAAGCTCGACGCGCGCAACGCGAGCCAGACCAGCCACAACGGCTGGTTCGCCTCGCACCCGGAAACCAAGGATCGGATCTCCAAGGTCACGAAGCAGATCTCGTCGGAGAAGCTGCCCGGCAAGGCGCTCGTCGCGGCGCGCTATACGCAGCACGTGACGTTCGACGCCAAGCCGTTGAGCGAGGTCACCGCCGTCGACGCCGGCGCATCCGGCCTCGCCAGCGGTGAGAAGAAGAAGAACGACGACGGAAAGAACGACAAGAAGGCGGGCGGCACGTCGAGCGTGAGCGGCGGCAAGCAGCAGGCCTCGGCGCAGCAGACCTCGTCGGCCGGCGCGCGCGGCGTCGGAAACGACACCTACGCCAAGGGCGGCAGCAATCCGGCGCTCGTCGCCGTGCGCGTGACGCCCGAGGAAATCACCGCGTTCAAGAAGGGCATCGCCTGACGTCGCATTCCGCACACGTGATCCTGAGCATCGCGGCGATTGCCGCGATGCTCGGGATGATGAGCCTCACCGCCAACCGGTTGGTCCGGCGGAAGCTCCGCCTCTCGATCGTCCTCCTCGCGGCGTTCATCCTTTCCGAGATCTTCATCGAGCTCTGGGGCCGCCACGTCTCGGCCGATACGCTCGCGCAGATCGGCGCGTTCGCACGGCTTGCCGTCGCGGCGTCGATCATCAACGGGTTCGTCACGCTCCTCATCAATCCGTTCCGGCTCGACCGCGTGCCGGATCGCTTTCCGATCATTCTGCAGGACGCGATCGTGATCGCGCTCGTCCTGCTGGCGTCGACGTTCCTCAGCGAGCAGCTCCTCACGACGTCGGCCGTCAGCGCGGTCGTGCTCGGCTTCGCGCTGCAGGACACGCTGGGGAACGCGTTCGCCGGCCTCGCGATCCAGAGCGAGAAGCCGTTCCACGTGGGACAGTGGATCAAGGTCACCGAGCACGAGGGACGCGTCATGGAAGTCACGTGGCGTGCCACGAAGCTCCGCACCAAGACCGGCAATTTCGTCGTGCTTCCCAACAACGTCGTCTCGAAGGAAGCCATCACGAACTATTCGGAGCCCGCGCTCCCGGCGCTCCTCGAGGTCGTCGTCGGCGCGGCCTACGAAGCGCCGCCGAACCAGGTGAAGGCGGCGATGCTCGAGGCGATCCGGCACTGTTCGCGCGTGCTGGCCACGCCGGCCCCCGACGTGCTGCTCCAGTCGTTCGACGCCTCGTCGATCGCGTACAAGGCGCGGTTCTGGATCGACGACTTCGAGCACGACGAGCTCGCGAAGGACGAAGTCCGGACGGCGATCTACTACTCGTTCCAGCGTCACGGGATCGAGATCCCGTTCCCGATCCAGATCGAGTACAGCCGGGAGTTCCAGACGGCGGATCCCGCGCGGCGGACCGAGACGACGGAACGGATGCTGGCGGCGGTCGATCTGTTCGCGGCGATGTCCGACGAGCTGCGTCGCGAAGTCGCGCTCGCCTCGGTCAACGTCGTCTACGGATCGGGGGAGACAATCGTCCGCCAGGGGGAGTCCGGCCAGTCGATGTTCGTCATCTCGTCCGGTTCCGTGAGCGTCGTGATCGAGCCGTCGCGCAAGGAAGTCGCGCGCATTCCGGCGGGCGGCTACTTCGGCGAGATGTCGGTGCTGACGGGGGAGCCGCGGACCGCGACGGTGCTCGCGCTCGGCGACGTGAGCGCGATCGAGATCGGCGCGGACCTCTTCCGCCGGCTCGCCGCCGCGCACCCGGCGGCGATCGAGACGATCGGCGTGGCGGCGGTGAGACGGCGGGCGGAACTCGACGCGGCGCGGTCGGCCGCCGCCGGGCGCGACGTGATCGAGGCCGACACGCTCCTGTCGCGAATGCGGAAGTTCCTGCGGTTTTACTGAGACCAGACCAGCACGCGTGAGCCGCTGCGGTCCTTGTGGTCGAGGATCAGCGTCGGTCCGAAGCGTTCCAGATCCTCGATCGTCAGCCGCAGCCTGGCGAGATCCACGTCGTCGCCGCTGGGCATCGAAAAGCGCGTCTGCCCCGATTTCATCCGCAGCAGCCAGAACGGCAGGTCCATCCTGATGACCTTTTCTCCATCGGGATCGAAGGCCATGACGTTCAGCGACTGCGGGCGGACGGTGCCGTCGGGACGGTCGGTGTTGGCGCGAATGAACTCCCCGCGCTCGTCGAGCTCGATGAGCGGCTTCTGCGACGAGAAGCGCGCGCGCACGGCCTCGAAGTCGGTCGAGGCGGCAGTGACGGTCGTCGGGCGAACGTCGATGTGCGACCGCACGAACCACAACCCGGCGGCGGCCAGCGCGACGATCCCGAGGATGCCGACACCGACGACGCCGACGACGATCCAGACCCAGGTCTTGACCTTGGCCATCTCACCTGATCTTACGCGCCTCTTCGACGCAGATCGGGTCGTTGCCCGCTTCGCACGCCGCGATGGCGTTGGCCGCGGAGCGCTTCGCGGCTTCCCGGTCGCCCTGCTGTGCGGAGAGGCGGGCGCTCTCGAGATGCGCCCGTCCCTGCACCCACCTCAGCGAGTCGGGCTTGAGCGCGATCGCCAGATCCGCCTGCGCGTCGGCCGTGCGCTTCAGCATCACGCGCGCGGCCGCGCGCTTGTAGTGCCACAACCCCTCTTCGCCGGGCATCCGCGGCCGCGTGTCCTTGGCGAGCATCTCCAAACCCTCGCTTAGCAGGGTGTCGGCTTCCTGCGGCTTCTTGGCCCGCACGGCCGTCGCCCCCGCCTCCAGCACGACGAGCCGGTTGCGGGGATACTGCCGTCTCAGCGCGGTCAGCACCCGCAGGGCGTCGTCATAGCGCTGTTCCCTGTTATAGAGCAATACGAGGGCGAACTGCGCGTCCGTTCGGTTTTCGGCGTTCGAGGCCGCAGTTTCCTCGATCATCTTCAGTCCACGCGCCTTGTCCCCGCCAAACCCCGCGACGTAGGCCATCATCCGCATCGGAAACGACAGCGTCGACACGATGTACCGGTAGGTGCCGACGACGAGCCCGGGCTCCTTCCGCGAGGAATCGAGCGCCGTCGCCTGCTCGCATTCGTCGTAGCTCCGCCGGGCGGCCTTGAAGCCCGCCATCAGCCGTCCCTCGACCGACGCGATGTAGGTGGCCTGCAGCCCCAGTGACGTGCCGAGGTTGAGGTGCGCCAGCGCGTCTTTCGGCGCGGCGGTCACGCGCGCGTCCGAGAGCTCGATCGCCTTCGCGATCTCGCGGCGGAACTCGGCGTCGAGCTCTTTCGGCGGGTTCTTGATCTCGACACTCGAGCGGCTGAAGCTCCCCAGATAGTGATCGACGGTGACGGCGCCGCGCTGGAAGAGGACGTTCAGCCAGATCGTGGCGGCCAGCGCCCGATGATTCGCCGGATCGTTGGGCGCCGCAGCGACGGCCTGCCTCAGCAGACGGATCGCCTCGTCGTGGTCGAGGTTGTAGGTGAGGTCGGTGGCGCGATCGCGGAGCTCGCGCGTCGACTGCGCGTCCGCGGGGATGGCGAAGCACGACACGACGAGCGCGGCCGCCGCCAATGGCCTGCGCGGCATCATGACCATATGATAGCTGCGCGGAAAGGCGCAAAAGGTACACGAACCGGCTCAGGAGTTCTAAATCATCACGCCGCGGCCGAGTCCCTTTTCCGAGGCCCGCTCGAACGCGAGACGCGCAGCGGCGACGTCTTCCACCGCCATCCCCAGCGACTTGAAGATCGTAATCTCGCCGGCGGTCCGCCGGCCCGGGACGCGGCCGCCGAAGACGTCGCCGAGTTCGGCGGCGATGTGCGACGCGTCGAACGCCCCTTCCTTGATCGGAATGACGATGTCGCCGGCCTCGGCGAGCGCGCCCTGGCGCGAGTCGACGAACAGCCGCGCGTCTTTCACGACGGCGGTCTCCATCTCGCGCTGATCGGGCCGGCAGGCGCCGACCGCGCAGATGTGCGCGCCGTCGCGGACCCACGCGCGCTCCAGTACGGGCTCGCGCGACGCCGTGACGAGCGCGATGACGTCGGCGCCCTCCGCGGCATGGCGCGCGCTCGGCACCGCGGCGACGCGCGTGCGCAAGGTGGGCGCGAGTTCCAGCGCGAGCGCCGCGGCGCGCTCCGCGGACCGGTTCCAGATCCGGACCTCGGCGAACGTGCCGGCGCGCGTGATCGCGTCGGCGTGGCTGCGCGCCTGAACGCCGCTGCCCAGGATGGCGAGGATGCGCGAGTCCTTTCGCGCGAGATGGCGGACCGAGGCCGCCGACACCGCCGCCGTGCGCGCCTCGGTGATGTAGCGGCCGTCGAGCACGGCCAGCAGCGCGCCCGTGTCGGGATCGTGCAGCACGATCGTCGCCAGGTGCGACGGGAGCCCGCGCGCCGCGTTGCCGTGGTAGACCGACACGAGCTTCGTCCCGAGCGCGGGCGGTCCCTCGAGATACGCCGGCATCACGCCGTAGAAGCCGTGGCCCCCGGCCTCGACCACGGTGCGGAGCGGCTGCCGCGCGGCCCCGGACGAGAAGCGGTCCAGCGCGGTCTCCATGGCGGCAATCAGGTCGTCCATCGACAGCACGGCGCGGACGTCTTTCTCGGTGAGCAGAACGGCCATAGGTCCGGGACGTTAGCACACGGCCGGGCGGGTGGATCTGTTACACTTTTTGTTCCCCAGAAAGAGCAACCGAACTGCCAATGGTCGGCCAGACGGTCGGGAAATACCGAATCCTGTCGCGCCTCGGTCGCGGCGGGATGGGCACGGTCTACAAGGCGATCGACGAAACGCTCGATCGCGAAGTCGCCATCAAGTGCCTCAACGCCGATCTGGGCGATCCCGAGCTGCTCAAGCGGTTCCGTGCCGAGGCCGTCACGCTCGCCCGGCTGAACCACCCCAACATCGCGATGCTGTTCGAGCTGGGCGATCACGACGGCCAGCTCATGATGGTGATGGAGTACGTCCGCGGCGAGACGTTCGATCGCGTGTCGCAGCGCGAGGGGCCGATGACGGTGACGCGGGCGGCGCAGCTCTGCGCGCAGGTGCTCGACGCCCTCGACCATGCGCACCGCGCCGGCGTCGTCCACCGCGACCTGAAGCCGGCCAACCTGATGCTCACCCAGTCGGGGCAGGTGAAGGTCATGGACTTCGGCCTCGCCAGGATGATCGGGACGGAGCACCTCACCAACGACGGCTACATGGTCGGAACGCCCGCCTACATGTCGCCCGAGCAGGTGCTCGGCCGCGACATCGACGGCCGCGCGGATTTGTACGCGATGGGCGTCGTGCTGTTCCGCCTGCTGACGTCACAGCTGCCGTTCACGGCCGACAGCGGGATCGCGATGGTGCAGCGGCAGCTGCACGACACGCCGACGCCCATCCGCCACGTCCGCAAAGAACTGCCCGAGGCCTGCGACGAAGTGCTCTCGCGCGCGCTCGAGAAGGTCGCGGCGAACCGCTATCAGACGGCCGACGAATTCCGATCGGCGCTCATCCGGCTCGATCCCACGCTCTCGCCGACGAGCGTGTCGCGCATCGCGTCTTCCGTCGCGCCGGCGCCTTCCGCATCCGTCGCGGCTGCGGCGGTGGCCGAACCGGCCATGCCGATGACGCCGACTCCCGGGGCGATGCTTCCGTCCGAGATGTCGCCCGTCACGCTCGTGCTGCCTCGTGACTCGCACGCGCCGTTTCCGAAACCGGAGCTTGCGCCGCCGCCCGGCTGGCATCGCAAGTCCGCCGTGCGCCCCCGATACGTGCCCGCGGCGATCGCGGGCATCGCGCTGCTGGTCGTGGGCCTGTCCGCGGCCGGCTGGACGAGGTGGCGGTCACGCGCCGGCGCGTCCCTCGCGTCTTCGGCCGCGCCACCTGCCCAGCTGAAGCCCGAAGCATCCGTTGCGGCCGCGCCTGCTGGCGCCGGCATCGCGGCGAAGCCCGTATCCGCGGTTCCGGCGCCGAAGAAAGCGACGCCGAAACCGGCCGCCGCCGCGGCGGCCCCGGCGCCGGCTCCGCCGCCCGAGCCGGAGGCAGTGGCCGCGCCGCGTCCTCAACTGCCGGTGGCGATCTTCAGCCGGATCAAGCTGCTGGTCCTCGGCGAGGACAAGCCGCGCGATCGCGACGCCACGCTGCGCCTGGCGTCCGACGGCTTCGAGGTGCTGGACGGCACGCGCGCGCTCGAGAGCGCGTCGTGGCAGGACGTGATCGGCATGTTCCACTCGCACTCGAAGGAACCGCGCTGGACGAACGGCGACGGCCAGTCGGCGCCAATCGCGAGGCCCGGGAGCGGCGGATTCGGGTTCCTGAAGGGCACGCCCGACTGGATCACGCTGCGGACGAAGCGCAACTTCGTTCCGCTCCGCGTGCGTGAAGAAGACCTGGTCCGGCTCAGGGCCGAGCTGGAGGCCCGCTCGGGCGCGAAGATCGTCCAGACGAAATGACCGCCGCGTCGTGTTCAGCCTGACCTATACCGACGCCGCCGGCACTGCGGTGCGCGTGCCGCTCGCCGACGGCGTCACGCTCATCGGACGCAGCGCCACCTCCACGATCGTCGTCAACGTGCCGAGCGTCTCGAGGCACCACGCGCGCCTGCGCGTCACGCACGGACAGTGCCTGCTGTCGGACGCCGGGAGCAGCTACGGCACGTCGCTCAACGGCACGCCGCTGAGGGGCGAAGTCGAGATCCGCGGCGGCGACACGTTCCAGTGCGGCGCCATCGCGTTCACGGTCGAACAGGCGTCGGCCGTGACCGGCGTCCTTGCGGACGATCACCAGCTGCTCGACGGCGGATCGATCGTCATGCGCATGCCGGCGGCCGGCGCCGCCGCGCCGGCGCTCGACACGCGCAGCGGCGAGCGGCGGCAGGGGGGCGACCGCCGCGTCGCGAAGACGGCGTTCGACGGCGTGGACCGGCGGTCGGGACGCGACCGGCGCAAGATGCGCTTCGTGCGGCTGCTCAGCGAGATCTCGAAGACGCTCGTGGACGTCCTGCCGCTGCCGCAGGTGCTCTCGCGCGTCGTGGATCTGGTGTTCGAGGTCGTGCCCGCCGAGCGCACGTTCCTGCTGCTCCGCGAGGGCGCGGACGAGCCGCCCGCCGCGCGCGTGGCGCGCGCCCGCGACGGGTCGACGCCCGACGCCACGCTGAGCCGGACGATCGTGACGAAGGTGATGCGCGACCGCGTCGCGATGCTGGCCGAGGACGCGCAGTTCGACTCGCGGCTCGAGAGCGCCGGCAGCATCCGCGCGATGGTCGACGTGCGATCGTTCATGTGCGCGCCGCTCTGGAACCGGAACGACGTCATCGGCGTGCTCTACGCCGACAACCCGCGGTCGAAACGGTTCAACGCGGAAGACCTCGACGTCCTCGCGGCGGTGGCGAACTACGCCGCCGTGGCGATCGAGCAGGCGCGCGTCGCCGAGCAGCTCCGGAAGGAGCAGCAGCAGCGCGAGCGGCTCGCGCGCTACCACTCGCCGGCGGTCGTGGACCGGATCGTCGGCGGCGCGATGGGGGAGGCGTTCGAGGCGCAGGAGCGCGACGTCACGGTCATGTTCGTCGACATCGTCGGCTTCACGTCGCGCGCCGAACGGCTGTCGCCGCTCGAGGCGTCGCAGCTGCTCAATCAGTTCTTCACGCGCATGGCCGACCACGTGTTCGAGCTCGAGGGCACGCTCGACAAGTTCATCGGCGACGGCCTGCTCGCGGTCTGGGGCGCGCCGCTGCCGCAGGCCGACCACGCCGACCGTGCGATCGCCGCCGCGCGCGCGATGCGCGCGTCGCTCGCCGAGATGAACCGCGAGTGGTCCGACAGCCCGATCCAGATGCGCGTCGCGCTCAACAGCGGCGTCACGCTGACGGGCGACATCGGGTCGCCCCGCCGCCGCGAGTTCACCGTGCTCGGCGACGTCGTCAACGTCTGCTCGCGGATGGAGTCGATGGTGTGCCGGCCGGATCAGATCGTCGCGTCGCGCGCGACGATCGAGCGCGCGACGCAGCCCTGCTCGACGGCGCCGCTCGGTGCGTTCGGCCTGCGCGGCCACGCGGCCGACGTCGACGTGTTCGAGATCCTGTAGCGTCCGGACCTTCAGATCCGGCTCTGCGGCGCTATCGACCGATCAGCCTGAAGAGCAGCGGGCGTGAGCCATCGCCATAGAAGGGACTCGTGGCGCGAGCCCGAGGAGCCACCGGGTCTGCCTACCACGCCGGTGTCGAGTGCGCCCCGTCACCATCCGGCCGCCATGCCGTCCTTGCGCGGATCGGATCCCGCGTGAAGCACGTGCGTCTTCGGATCGATCAGGATCCCCTGGAAGCCGCCCCACACGCCGTGGCTCTGGATCAACTGGTGACCGCGTGACGTCAGGCCCGCGCGGGCTTCTGCCGAGAACGGCGATTCGAGCGCGAGACCGTTGCCGCTGTCGCGGAATCGCGGCGCCTCGCCCGCTTCCTGGATGTTCATGCCGAAGTCGATCAGGTTCGACAGCACCTGCGCGTGTCCCTGCGCCTGCATGTCGCCACCCATCACGCCGAACGACAGCCATGGCACGCCGTCCTTCAGCACCATCGCGGGAATCAGCGTGTGGAACGGCCGCTTGCCCGGCGCGATCTGGTTGGGATGCCCGGCGGCCAGCGTGAAGAGGTTCGCGCGGTTGTGCAGCGCGATGCCGGTGTCGCCGGCCACGATGCCGGAGCCGAAGGTCTCGTAGAGCGACTGGATGAGCGAGATGACGTTGCCGTCGGCGTCCGCGGCCGTCAGATACACGGTGTCGCCGCGCCCGATCGGCTCGTCGCCGCCGTCGGGCGTCGATCGGCCTTCGAGCGCGAGCGGCGCGTAGCGTTCCGCCGCCTTGTCAGGCTTGATCTCCTTTCGCCGTTCGGCCGCGTACTCCTTCGACAGCATCCGTTCCACCGCCTTCGACGGCGTCGAGGCGGGATCGCCGAGCCACGCGCCGCGATCGGCGAACGCGACGCGCTTGGCTTCGACGAGCGTGTGCAGGTACGTCGCGCTGCCCCAGCCCATCGACTTCAGATCGAAGCCCTCCATGAGGTTCAGCATCTCGAGCGCGGACACGCCCTGCGTGTTCGGCGGCAGCTCCAGCACCTGATAGCCGCGATACGTCGTCGACACCGGCTCGACCCAGTCGGCGTGATGATCGGCGAGGTCCTTCTCGGTGATCAGGCCGTTACGCCGCTTCATGTCCTCGGCGATCGCCTTCGCGATGGCGCCCTTGTAGAAGACGTCGCGTCCGCCTTTCGCGATCAGCTCGAGCGAATCGGCGAGCGCGGGATTCCTGAACACGTCGCCCGGCGCAGGCGCCTTGCCGTTGATGAGAAACGTCCTGGCTGCGTAGGGATCCTGCCCGAGCAGGTTCTCGACTTCCTTCCACTGGCCCGCGATGATCTCGCTGACGGCGTAGCCGTCGCGCGCGTACTTAATCGCCGGCTCCAGCGCCTGCGCGAGCGTGCGCGTGCCGTGTTTCGTCAGCAGCTCGTTCCACCCGTCCACGACGCCAGGCACGCTCACGCTGAGCGGGCCGCGGAGCGGAATCTTCTGCACGCCGCGCTTCTTGAACTCGTCCACCGTCGCGAGCGAACCGGCGCGGCCGCTCGAGTTGAGGCCGTGGACTTTCCTGTCCTTCGCCGAATAGACGATCGCGAACAGATCGCCGCCGGGTCCGTTCATCGTCGGTTCGACGACCGAGAGCACGGCCGCGGCCGTGACGGCCGCGTCGATCGCGTTGCCACCCGACTGGAGCACGCGCAGTCCCGCGGCCGTCGCCAGCGGCTGGCTGGTCGCGATGGCGCCGTTGCGCGCGAGCACCGCCGAACGCGTGCCGCGCGTGTTACCTGCTGGTCTGTCTCCGGCTGGCTGCTGCATGAGAATGGCCGATGCAATGAAGGCGGCAGTCGTGATCCGCATGCGCGCATGGTACGCGATCTCTGAGGAGGGTGGAGGACGGAGGATGGAGGACGGTTTCCGGAAGGCTTGAAGGCTCTTCGATCCAATCGCCGCAAACCTTTCCGAGACCGCCCTCCGCCCTCCTCCCTCCGCGGGTGCGGTAAGGTAGCAGCAGTGGCTGTACGCGATCGAGTTGGCCGGCTGCTGGCTGAGCTGCCGAAGGATCCGCAGTATCCGACGCAGGGCGCGACGGTGTTCGTGGATCTCGAGCGCCGCGAGGTGCAGCGCGGCTATACGCCGCTGGCGGTCGTGCGCGCGCTGCTTGCCGGCCGCGGCGCGAACATGTACTACCTCCATCGACTGCTCGACGAGACGCTGCAGCCGCTCCATCCCGACATTCCGCTCATCTTTGGCTCGGGCGTCCTCACCGGCATTGTGCCCAGCGCGGCGCGCGGCAACGCCTCGTCGTGGTCGCCGGAGTCGGGCGTGCTGATGGACTCGAACGCCGGCGATTACTTCCCGTCGTTCATCCGCATGAACGGCATCGATCACCTCGTGCTGTACGGGCGCGCGTCCGGCTGGACGCTGCTGCACGTGCAGAACGGGCAGGTCGCGTTCCGCGACGCCTCGCCGTACGTCGGCCTCGACAACATCGATCTGCGCGAGCGGATTCCCGACGACTTCGGCGGCACGTGGACGCGCGACCTCGCGATGGTGAACGTCACGCGCGCGGGCGAGAACCAGGTGCTGACCGCGGCGATCATGGGCGGCCCGAAGGCGTGCTACGCGCGCGGCGGCCCCGGCGCGAAGATGGGATCGCTGCGGCTGAAGGCGATCGTCGTCCAGGGACAGACGCGCGACTTCGAGACGGCGCAGCCCTACAAGGGCTACAACCGCACCATCGCGCAGAAACTCCTCGACACCTCCGTCGTCAAGCACGCGCTGAAGACGATGGGGACCCCGTTTCTCTACAAGCCGAGCCGAATGCTCGGCGCAATGGGGACGAAGAACAACCAGCTCACGACGTGGACCGATCGGCTGGACGCCGAGCACATCACGCCGTACCGTCCCGGGATGACGGGGTGCTTCCGGTGTCCCGTGAACTGCCGTCCGCTGAACGAGATGAACCAGGATCCGGCGGACCGCTACGGGCGCGGCGACGGGCCCGAGTACGTGACGCTCGGCAAGTTCGGTCCCAACGTCGGCATCGATCGCGTCGAGTCGGTCATCCGGTTGAACAACATCTGCAACGATCTCGGGTTCGACACCGCGTCGACCGGCTCCACGATCGCGTGGGCGATGGAGCTGTATCAACGCGGCATCATCGACAAGACGGCGACCGGCGGCATCGATCTGACGTGGGGGAACGCCGAGGCGATCGAGACGCTGTTGTTTCTCGCCTCGCGCCGCGAGGGCTTCGGCAACGTGATCGCCGACGGCACGCGCGCCGTCGAGCGCGGACACTATCCGGCGGAGGCGCTGAAATACCGGATGGCGGTGAAGGGCCTGATGCAGAGCGATCCGCACGACGCGCGGATCCTCAAGGCGTTCGCGCTCGGGCTCGCCGTCTCGACGCGCGGGATGGATCACCTCCGCAACCGCGTCACGCTCGAGATCAACGCGCGCATCAACGACGATCCCGCGTTCAAGGAGCGGCTCTACGGCTCGCCCGTCAGCGCCGCGCCGAACGAGTATCAGACCAAGGAGCGCGCCGTCCGCGCGTGCGAGAACACGTATGCGGTCGGCGACAGCGTCGGGATGTGCCGGTTCACGACGAAGCTGTTCAACAGCCCGTCGCTGCCTGGGCTGGACGAATTCGCCAACCAGATCGCGAACGTGACGGGGCTGCAGTTCGAGCCGCCGGAACTGGACGCGATCGGCCGCAACGTCATGGGGGTCGAGCGCCTGATCAACGGCCGTCTGGGCGTGCGGCGGGCGCACGACACGCTGCCGGACCGGTGGTTCGACGAGCCGGTGACGGTGGGCCCCTACGCCGGCGAGCGGATCGACCGCGGCGAGTTCGACAAGATGCTCACGCGCTTCTACGAGATCTCGGGGCTCGACGACGAGGGCCAGCCCGCGGGCGAGTGGGCTGGCGAGCTCGCGCGCGTGTTGGGTGCATAGGTGCGCGGGGTGCGTGGGGTGCGCGGGGTGCGTGGGGTGCGCGG
>Ga0066903_100002444_pt1 | contig 14564 bp, 14 predicted proteins | sample PanSoiMetaGPlot1_FD_67491 | JGI IMG/M metagenome (GOLD analysis project Ga0066903, IMG submission 67491) | Tropical forest soil microbial communities from Panama analyzed to predict greenhouse gas emissions - Panama Soil - Plot 1 (version 2) | ecosystem: Environmental > Terrestrial > Soil >...
GAACGGGAGGTGGTCGTGACCTTCACGCCGCATCTTGTACCGATGAACCGCGGCATTCTGTCGACGATCTATGTGCGGGGTCGGCGCGGCCGAACCCCCGAGGACCTTCACGCGATACTTTTAAAGTCCTACGCGAAGGAGCCCTTTATTCACATCTTGCCTTTCGGCGAAACGCCACAGACGCGGCACGTGCGGGGATCAAATATGACTTTTATCGGCGTCGCCAAGGACCGTATCCCGGGCCGCGCCATTGTTATCTCAGCGCTGGACAATCTCGTCAAAGGCGCCTCTGGGCAGGCGGTCCAGAACATGAATCTGGTCATGGGCTGGCCGGAAACGATGGGACTGGAGCAGGTCGCGCTGTTTCCCTGAACCCGTCATTTCGGGGCGGGCCTGGTAGGGACGGATCCGGAATCCAGATACACTTGCTGAAGCTGTTCATCGCCGCTCGTGCCCCCGGGACGACGAGGGAGCCATGTTCGAGGTCCAGAACCAACCGCCGCCGCTCGAGCCGTACAATTTATTCTCAAGCGATACCGCGCTGCGCGAAGCGGTGCGGCGCGAAGGCGCGAGCTGGGCGGAAGGTGAACTGACCGCACTGGGTGCAGCCCTGGGAAGTCCGGAAACGGTCAAACGAGGTTTCGACGCCAACAAGTTCACACCGCAACTGCGGACGCTCGACCGTTACGGTCACCGCCTCGACGAGGTGGAATTCCATCCTGCGTGGCATGAGTTGCTCGGGCTCGCGGTCAAGGCGGGGCTCCATTCGAGCCCATGGGCCGCGCCAAAACCAGGCGCGCATGTTGCGCGTGCAGCCGGCACCTTCATGCTTGGGCAGATCGAGAGCGGCGTCTATTGCCCCGTCGCGATGACTTACGGATCGGTGCCGACGCTGCGTCATGCGCCCGGGATCGCCAAGGAATGGCTGCCACGAATTTTTTCGCGTGACTATGACCACCGCTTTATTCCGGCAAACCTGAAGACCGCGGCTCTCATTGGCATGGGCATGACCGAAAACCAAGGTGGCTCGGACCTGCGCACTAATACGACGAGGGCGCAGGCCGCCGCTGACGGAAGCTTCCGCCTTCTTGGTCACAAGTGGTTCATGTCGGCGCCAATGTGCGACGCCTTCCTCGTCCTTGCGCAGTCGCCGAAAGGATTAAGCTGCTTTCTGATGCCACGCTGGATGCCCGATGGTGAACGCAACGCAATCCAGATCCTTCGTCTGAAGGACAAGCTGGGTAATCGCTCGAATGCATCTAGCGAAGTGGAGTTTCTCGGCGCCTATGCGCAGCTTGTGGGCGAGGAGGGACGCGGTATCCCTACCATCATCGAGATGGGCAACTACACGAGGCTTGACTGCTGCATCGGCTCTGCCGGCCTGATGCGCCAGGCCGTCGCCCAGGCGGTTCATCACGCGCGCCATCGCACTGCATTTCAGAAAAAGCTTGCCGACCAGCCTTTGATGACAAATGTGCTCGCCGACCTCGCGGTCGAGTCGGAAGCGGCCACGGCGCTAACGATGCGATTGGCGCGCGCCTATGACGAGAATGACGAGGCCGCGCAGGTGATCCGGCGGGTCGCGACGCCGGCTGCGAAGTTCTGGATTTGCAAGCGGACTCCATTCGTAACCTACGAGGCGATGGAGGTACTGGGCGGGTCCGGTTACATCGAAGAAAGCATCATGCCGCGCCTCTATCGCGAGGCACCGGTCAATTCGATCTGGGAAGGCTCGGGCAACATCATGTGCCTCGATGTGCTGCGAGCGCTGGATCGAACGCCCAACGCAGCTGACGTCTTGCGGCAGGAACTCAACGGAAAGGATGCCCGGCTAAAGGGCATCGCGGATCGATTGAACAGGCGCTTTGGTGCGGCCGATCGTAGTGACGAGTCGCAGGCGCGCGCGCTTGTGCGCGACCTCGTTCTGGCACTTCAGGCGGCGCTGTTGACAAGCCACGCGCCCGCGACAGTGGCTGACGCGTTTTGCGCATCGCGGCTTAATGGAGATGGTGCCTCGGCGTTCGGCCTGTTGCCCCGCGGGATTGATCTCCGCACGATCGCCGATAGGGCCGCTCCGGCCGGCTAGAGCTTCCCGAAAACCGCCAATACCAAAGCGGCCTGGGCGAGGAAGCCGACGGTAAATGCCAGAGTGCGCAGAACGGGCACGCCCATGGTGTAAACAATGGCATGCACCAGGCGGGCCCAAAAATAGACAGCGCAGGCGGTGACCGTCGCCGTGGTCGAATGGCCTTGCGCATCAAGGATGAGCACGAGGGGGGCGAAGATAATAAGATTCTCGACTGCGTTGGTATGGGCAAAGTAAAGCCGCTGTGCCCAGGCCGACTGCGGTTTGTCGTGACGCGAGGGGTTAGCCAAGGCGCCCATAAGCCCGCGCACCATGGCCCGGTCGAGGATATAAGGTACCCACAGCACACCGGTCAGGATGATTGTCAGCGTCAGCCACAACAGTTCCTTGGTCATTGCCAACCCTCCTCGATTTCCGGTGGTCGAGTTTAGGCGATGCAGCGCCGTTTGTCGCGGTATCGAACGGGAATGATGCGAATGAGCTACTCCGAGCTTTGCACTTTAACGTAAGAGCCGGGCGCGTCCTCGGTCGGTTTGAAATTGCGGCCGCCAAGCTTGCGCGCCGGCACTTTTTGCGCGCCCTGCGCTTTTAGCCATTCAAGCCAATCCGGCCACCAGGACCCCGCATGCTCTTTGGCCGTCTTCAGCCAGTTTTCTACACTAGAGCCGGAGGGCCTTTCGCCGGTCCAATATTGGTATTTTGGCTTAGCAGGTGGGTTGACCACGCCGGCAATGTGGCCCGAGCCGGCGAGGACATATCGCACCGGCCCGCCGAAATACTGCGACCCCAACAAAACGGATTTTGCCGGCGCGATGTGATCCTCGCGTGTGGCGAGATTGTAGATGGGAATTTTCACCTTGTGCAGGTCGAGGTGGACCCCCGCAATTTCCATCTCGCCTTTGCTCAGTTTGTTGTCGAGATAGCAGTTGCGCAAATAGAAAGAATGATTGGTCGCAGGCATGCGGGTGGCGTCCGAATTCCAATAAAGTACGTCGAAAGGCAATGGCTTCTTGCCACGCATGTAATTGTTGACGACGTACGGCCAGATCAGTTCGTTCGACCGCAGCATGTTGAAGGTGTTGGCCATGCGCGAGGCTTCAAGATAGCCTTGCTCCTTCATATGCGACTCGAGTTGCCTGATGCGCTCCTCGTCGACGAACACCATCAGATCTCCGGCATAGGTGAAATCGACCTGCGCCGCGAAGAGCGTGGCCGATTTGATCCGGTTCTGATTTTTTGCCGCAAGGTAGGCGAGGGTAACGGAAAGCAGCGTACCACCGACACAATAGCCGACAGTATTGATCTTTTTTTCGTCGGTCATGGCTTCAACCGCGTCAAGGGCGGCAATGACGCCTTCACGCATGTATTCTTCAAAGCTTTTCTCTGAAAGCCTGGCGTCTGGGTTGACCCAGGACATGACGAAGACAGTAATCCCCTGGTCAACGCACCATTTGATGAATGATTTTTCCGGCGTCAGGTCGAGGATGTAGAACTTGTTGATCCACGGCGGCACAATCAGTAGCGGGATTTTCAGCACCTGCTTGGTCGTCGCCTCGTATTGAATGAGCTGCATCAACTCGTTCTGAAACACGACCTTGCCCGGGGTGAGCGCCAGATTACGACCCACTTCGAAAGTGGAAGGGTCCGATTGACGGATCCTGAGGTTGCCGTGTCCTGCCTTGATGTCTTCCGAGAGTAGGTGCATGCCGCGCACGAGATTTTCGCCATGCGTCAGCAGGGTCTCGCGCACCAATTCGGGATTTGTGAATACGAAATTCGATGGCGAGATCGCGTTGGCGATTTGCTTGACGTAAAACTCGGCCTTCTTGCGGGTGTGCTCGTCGACGCCTGTGGCGTCCCTGACAAGGCGTTCGCTCCACTGCGTGGTCAGCAAATAAGCCTGCTTGAGGAAGTCGAAAAATTGGTTGTGTGACCAGTCCGGGTCAGAAAAGCGTTTGTCCCTCGGATCGGGAGCAACCACCGGTTCAGTTTGCTCGCCAGCCATTCGCTTGACGGCTGCCGCCCACAGGTCGAGGTAGGCACGGCCGAGCATGGTCTGCAGTTCGAGCGCGCGGCGCGGGTCGGACAACCAGTATTCCACCACCCGGCCGATTGATTTGACCGCGTCGGCAATGTCTTCGGCGGTGTCGCCTTTGATTTTGCCTTCCTCACGCGGCTTCATGTATGCGGCGAGCGCTCTGCCGCCTTCCTCAATCAGGCGCGCGACGTTGCGAGAGAGTGCCTCGATGTCGACGTTCCCGGCAGGCCCTGGGGCTGGATTGTCCATGCGTAGTTGCTCGCGCCCTGTCATCAGAAGTGGCCCGGACCGCCTACGCCCGCTAGCTGCACTTCCCTACTAGTCTCGTCCGACTTTCGCACAAGCGAAAGCGTAACCTTGCTGCGGCCATATTAGCCCGATAACGGGACTGTGCTATAATTCATTGAGTCTCCAAAGGTTTCCGGGTTGGCCTGCGCTCATGCGGAGTATAGCGCGCGTGTTCGAACGAGTTTTGTGGGTCGCGGCCTTGGGCCTCGCGGTAGCCTTGGGCGGCTGTTCGCCTGGGCCCATCATCGACAAGCTCCCGGGCGGCGTGGGTTTGCCGGCGGGTACACCGGAACGGCCTGCAACGCCTTATGAATATCCGGCGGTGCACGATATGCCGCCCGATCGCCCGACAGCGCCGATGACCGAGGAAGAACAGGCGAGGCTCGAAAAGGATCTGGCCAATACCCGGGATCGCCAGGAGGGTCGGCCGCCGCCCGCTAAAAAGTCCGCCAATACAGGTAAAAAATCACCGAATGGCGCTCAAGGCGGGCAAACCGCTGGCGCCAAGCCAGACCCATGATAAAAGCCAGCCGGGTAAACATCTGCGGGCTGGGCTGGGCAGTCGGCACATGATGCCGAAAAGCGAAAAGCGGTTTTCGGATAGGATCATGGGTAAGCAGAACGAAGCCTTCAGGGTATGAGCCGATGGAAGAATTTTACCGCATCCGCCGTTTGCCGCCGTATGTATTCGAAGAGGTAAACAAGGCCAAGGCGAAGGCCCGCAACGCGGGGGCGGACATTATCGATCTCGGCATGGGCAATCCCGATTTGCCCGCGCCTCCGCATGTGATTGAAAAACTCAAAGAAACCTTGGGTAAGCCGCGCACCGATCGCTACTCGGCATCGCGCGGAATCCCCGGACTTCGTCGCGCGCAGGCGGCCTATTACGCGCGCCGCTTCAGCGTCAAACTTAATCCCGAAACTCAGATTGTCACCACACTGGGCTCCAAGGAAGGTTTCGCGAATGTGGCGCAGGCGATCACTGCGCCTGGCGATGTCGTGCTAGTGCCGAACCCAAGCTATCCAATCCATGCTTTCGGATTTCTGATGGCGGGCGGCGCCATCCGTTCCGTACCGTCAGAACCGACGCCGAATTTCTTCCACACCCTCGAGCGCGCGGTCGTGCACTCAATTCCGAAGCCGACGGCGGTGGTGGTTTGCTATCCAGCCAATCCGACGGCCTATGTGGCGACGCTTGACTTCTACAAGGAGCTCGTCGCGTTCGCGAAGAAGCACGGCATTCTCGTGCTGTCCGATCTTGCCTATGCGGAAGTCTATTTTGATGACCATCCGCCGCCCTCGCTATTGCAAGTACCCGGCGCGATCGATATCGCAGTCGAATTCACCTCGATGTCGAAGACCTTCTCGATGCCCGGTTGGCGAATTGGCTTTGCGGTCGGCAATGAACGCATCATCGCAGCGCTCAGTCGGGTGAAATCGTATCTCGATTACGGGGCCTTCACGCCTGTGCAAGTGGCGGCGACCGCCGCGCTTAATGGGCCGGAGAACTGCATCAAGGAGATGCGTGCGTGTTACCATCGCCGGCGCGACGTGCTGGTGGAGAGCTTTGGCCGTGCCGGCTGGCATGTGCCGGCCCCGCGTGCGTCAATGTTCGCCTGGGCGCCGATCCCCGAACCGTTCAAGCCGCTCGGCAGCGTGGAATTTTCCAAGCTGTTGGTGGAAAAAGCCGATATAGCCGTTTCGCCGGGTATAGGGTTCGGCGAATACGGCGAGGGCTTCGTGCGTATTGCACTGGTGGAAAACGAACAGCGCATTCGTCAAGCCGCACGAAATGTGCGCCGCTTCCTCGAAAATGCGCCGGAACAACTTCACAACGTCGTCCCGCTAGCGACGCGGCGCTAATCACGAATACGCACGCATACAACTCATGCGCACTCAGCCACTAAAAGTGGGTGTCGCCGGATTGGGCACGGTCGGTGCCGCCCTGGTCGCCCAAATTGCGCGCCAGCGCGAGGCATTGACCGCGCGTTGTGGACGCGCCATCGAGGTTGTTGCTGTTAGTGCTCGCTCTCGATCGAAAAATCGCGGCGTCGATCTAAGGAAGATGAGTTGGTTTGCAGATCCGGTATCGCTCGCGCGCGATCCCGGCATCGACGTGTTCGTCGAGCTCATTGGCGGAGCCGGTGAGCCCGCCAGAAGTGCAGTCGAGGCGGCAGTGGCATCCGGAAGGTCGGTGGTGACCGCCAACAAGGCGCTGCTCGCCAGGCATGGTGTCAAGCTAGCGGCGATTGCCGAAAGCAACCACGTCGCGCTCAATTTCGAGGCGGCAGTGGGCGGCGCCATTCCTATTGTCAAAACGCTGCGTGAAGGAATGGCCGGCAATTCGTTCGAGCGCATTTACGGCATCCTCAACGGCACCTGCAATTACATCCTGACGCGGATGGAGCAGGACAAGATGCCTTTTGCCGAATGCCTGAAAGAAGCTCAGCGGCTCGGCTACGCCGAGGCCGATCCGAGCTTCGACATTGAAGGGCACGACACCGCGCAGAAACTCGCCATCCTGGCAAGCCTTGCATTCGGAACCAAGGTCGATCAGGGCGCGGTCTACGTGGAGGGCATTTCCTCGATCACTCCGGCAGACCTGCATGCAGCGGACGAACTCGGTTACCGCGTGAAGCTTTTGGGCGTCGCCGTAAAGACGTCCAAGGGTATCGAACAGCGAGTGCACCCGACGATGGTCCGCAAGGATTCTTCGATCGCCCAGGTTATGGGTGTGACCAACGCAGTGACCGTGGATGCCGCGGATATTAATCCGCTGACGCTGGTTGGGCCCGGCGCTGGCGGAGCGGCAACGGCCTCCGCCGTTCTTTCCGATATCGGCGATATTGCCCGCGGCGTGCGCACGGCCCCCTTTGGCCGGCCGACAGCCAGGCTTGCCACCGTGCGAAAAGCCCCAATGCAGCGGCATGAAGGCGGCTACTACATCCGGCTGGTTGCGCGCGATAAGCCGGGAACCGCGGCAACCATTGCCAAACGCCTTGCCGAGCAGGAAATTTCGCTGGAGTCGATTGTGCAACGGCACGACCCGGCACATTTGGGGAAAGACACCAAGGACGGCTCCGTGCCAGTAATTCTCATAACGTACGCGACGAGCGAGGATGCGGTTCGCAAAGCTCTTGCTGCAGTAGGGCGCGATAAGGTCATCTCTGGCCGTCCACAGGTCATTCGGATCGAAAAGAATTGAAATAAGCAGGCCTGCGTTTCTGAGGGAGCGTCAAATGTCCAGTATTACCGTCCAGCCGGAACTGTTACTGGAGCGAATTCTCACCCTTGAAATCGTGCGTGTGACCGAACGTGCAGCGGTATCATCGGCACGCCTGCGCGGGCACGGCAAGGATAAGGCCTCGGACCAGGCGGCCGTCGACGCCATGAGACGTGAGCTCAACAAGCTGCCTATCGACGGAACAGTCGTTATCGGGGAAGGCGAGATCGATGAAGCGCCAATGCTCTTCATCGGCGAGAAGGTGGGCACGAAACACGGGCCGAAAGTCGACATAGCGGTGGATCCGCTGGAAGGCACAACACTCTGTGCGAAGAATATGCCGGGCGCGATAGCCACCATTGCCATGGCTGATTCTGGAACTCTTCTGCACGCACCCGACTGCTATATGCAGAAGATCGCAATCGGCCCCGGTTATCCCAAGGGAATAATCGATCTTGATGCTGCGGCGGACGAAAACATCATGCGTCTGGCAAAGGCCAAGGGCGTCAAGCCGTCGGAAATAACTGCGATACTGCTGGACCGTCCGCGTCACGCCGACATCATTTCCGCCGTGCGCAAGACCGGCGCCGCGGTGAGCTTAATCAGCGATGGCGACGTCGCCGGCGTAATCCATTGCGCCGAGGTCAAGACAGGCATCGACATCTATCTAGGCATTGGCGGAGCGCCGGAGGGTGTGCTGGCGGCGGCGGCCTTGCGCTGCATTGGCGGCCAGATGCAAACGCGGCTCATCATTGACACTGAGCAGCTGCGCGAGCGCACGTTGAAGATGGGAATCAAGGATCCGAAGCGGAAGTATGAGATCGAGGATATGGTGAAGGGCGATTGCCTCTTCGCCGCGACCGGTGTCACGAGCGGGCCTATGTTGAGCGGCGTTAAATTCGGCAAGGACGTTATAGAAACGGAAACCGTCGTGATGCGCTCGGTTACGGGAACAGTGCGCAGGGTCGTCGCCGAGCACCGGCAGTTCGATAAATTCTATCTCGATTGAACAATCATGCGCGGCGTCCATCTCGTCGGCAGCGTGCCGCTTCGTAACGCGCGCGAGGTCTTTGCGACCGTCAGCAGCGTGTTGGGACGGCGCCTCAAACGGGTTCCCGACGGCGAAACCGGAGAGCGCTCGGATTGGATCACTTGGCTCGAGCCGGCTTTTTCGGGCAATCCGTCATTGGAAAAATCTGATGAGCTGTTTCGTGTCCATGCGACCGGGACAGCGCGCTTTCGCTACAGGTTGCGCCCGGGCAGCAGCGCGCAAGATGTGCGCTTTGACAGTCTTTTCTATGCCGACATTGCCAAGGCCTCTTTCGCCGAATTCGCAGCGCTGAAGTCGCAAGGCGTCATCTCGGAGCATGTACGATTTCAGATCGACCTTGTACCCGCGCATTCCGTCGTTTGGCTTTTCCTGCAGGATAATCTCCATCGGCCGTTGGATCCGATCTACAACGAGGCCCTCAAGCGCGAAATCGACAAGATCGCTGCAGCGCTGCCGCATGACCAAATCGCCATCCAGTTCGATGTCGCCTCGGCCGTTTTCGCGCGCCTGCAACGCGGCGAGCCCAGCGCTTACGGCAAGACACCGGCGGAAATGCTGACGTCGTTCTCAAGTATCCTGACCGATCTCGCTGACCACGTGCCACCCGGCATCGAGCTGTTGTTTCACTTTTGTTATGGCGACTCCAACCATAGGCATGTGGTTGAACCGACGGACATGGGCGACATGGTCGGCCTGGCGAACCGGCTCTGCGCGGATACGCGGCGCATGATCCAACTTATCCACATGCCGGTACCGCGCGACCGGACGGACGATGCGTATTTTGCCCCACTGGCCGACCTTCGGCTCAAGCCGGCGACCGAGCTGTGTCTCGGGCTTGTCCACTACACTGATGGCGTTGCCGGCACGCGCAAACGGCTGGCGACCGCCGAACGGCACACGCAACACTTTTCCATCGCGACCGAATGCGGCTTTGGCCGACGCGACCCGGCGACTATCCCCGAACTATTGCGTATTCACGCGGAAGTCGCGGACTGACACGACTGGCGTGCGGCGAAAGCCTTCGTCACTATATAAGTCTTCCGACCGATTCTGAGGGGAACGGTCCCCGCTTGATGATCCACGGCGATGGCTTTGCCAGCATTTCAGTCTACTTCCTCCGACCGCTGTTTCCTCGGTGTCGAACGTTCGCTAACCGGGCGGGCCTGGCGCGATCGTCTCGATGCTCGTGGATCGGCGAGTGCATTGGCGATCGCACAACGCCACGGAGTGGATGAATTGCTCGCGCGTGTTCTGGCCGGGCGTAACGTGGATGTGGATCAGGTTGAGAGTTTTCTCGACCCTACGATTAAGCGGCTGATGCCAGACCCGCATATTTTGACCGCCATGGAGACGGCATCAATACGCATTGCTGGCGCCGTGATGCGACAGGAGAGCATTGCGATTTTTGGCGACTATGACGTCGACGGCGCCACCGCCTCGGCGTTGTTGTGTCGATTTCTACGGCACTGTGGGCTCGATCCGATCATTCACATCCCGGACCGTATATTTGAGGGGTACGGACCGAACGTCGATGCCGTCCGTTCTTTCGCCGATCGGGGCGTCAAACTGCTGGTCACCGTTGATTGTGGCGTCACCAGTCTTGAGCCGCTTGCCGAAGCGACAAGGCTTGGACTCGAGGTCATCGTCATCGACCATCATCAGGCCGACGAAAATCTTCCCGAGGCTGTAGCGATCGTCGATCCAAACCGCGCCGACGACCTTTCTGGCCTCGGGCATCTCGCCGCGGTCGGATTGGTGTTTCTGACGGTGGTTGCGGTAACGCGCGAATTGCGTCGACGCGATTTCTGGACCGGCGCCCGTAGCGAGCCTGATCTGCGCTCGCTGCTGCATCTCGTCGCGCTGGGGACGGTCGCCGACGTGGTTCCGCTGCACGGCCTAAACCGCGCCTTCGTCACCAAGGGGCTGGTTGCGCTCCGCTGGCGCGAGGATGTCGGAGCGACCGCGCTGATGGACGCCGCCCGGCTGAGCGGCCCGCCAGAACCTTGGCATCTGGGATTTCTGCTCGGACCGCGCATTAACGCAGGAGGGCGCATTGGCCGCGCTGATCTTGGCGCGCGTCTTCTTCTCGAAGAGGACCCCAGCGAAGCGGAGCGTATTGCCGCTGAACTCGACCGGCTCAATCGCGAACGCCAGCAGATCGAGCAAGCGATGCTAACGCAAGCAGAAGCCGAGGCGTTGACGGCGCTCGGTTTGGAGGAGGAGAGGGGCGTTGTCGTCGTGACCGCGGCGGAGGGCTGGCATCCTGGCGTGGTTGGCCTCGTTGCGGCGCGTCTAAAGGAACGATATGGCCGGCCCGCCTTCGCGATAGCGTTGGAGCCGGGAGGCCTGGGCACCGGCTCCGGGCGCTCGATTGCTGGTGTCGATCTTGGCCGCGCGGTGCGGCGTGCGGTGCACGAGGGGCTTTTACTCAAGGGCGGTGGTCACGCCATGGCGGCGGGCGTCACGTTGAAGAAGGACGCGCTCGGCGCTTTCCGTGCTTTCCTCGAAAGTGCGCTGGCTCCATCGGTCGAGGCGGCGCGGCGGGACCGTGCGTTGTTGATCGACGGGGCAGTTGCCGCCGGAGGATTCAATATTGGCCTCGCAAATATCCTGTCGCGTGCCGGGCCATACGGGGCAGGCAATCCAGAGCCGATGCTGGCACTGCCCTCCCATACGGTCGTCTATGCCGATGCGGTCGGCGAAAATCATATTCGGGTGCGGCTCCGATCCGGTGATGGAAAATTTGTGAATGCGATTGCGTTTCGTGCCGCCGGTCAGCCGCTCGGCAAAGCGCTCTTTGAAAGCCGCGGCCGCGCAGTGCATGCGGCCGGCCAAGTTGCAGTCGATCGATGGCAGGGCGAAGAGCGTGTTCAGCTGCGGCTGACAGATTTGGCGGGCAGCTAGGCGGATTCCATCCTCCCGCCGCCGCAAGGCGAAATAGTGATAATCTTGCTGATCAGGGCGATTCGTTCCTCCAGGTTCGCGTAGGCGTGCTCGCGCTCCAAACGAAACGATGCTTTCAAAGAGGCACCCATGTCACTGGATTTCTATTCAGGTGCATCGGAGACGACTGGTTACGAGGACTTTGGCACGCAGGGCACCCGGCGCGAACAGGTGGTTACCGTGGTCGCCGGGTCTCTGGCTGTGCTGGTTGTCGCTGCTATCGCCGTCTTAATGGGGATGGCCTGAGGCTAGCGCGGCTTCGACGCCACTGTCGCCGACTCGTCCGCGGCCCTGTCGAACGCCAGGCGCGCCTCGGAAGCGAATTGTCTTTGCCACATCACGAATACGACGCCGGCAGTCGAAAGAGCGAATGGCACCGGACCGAGAAACCAGCCCAGGTAACCGAGCGAAAAAAAGAACGCGCGTTGGCCGCGGTTGAAATGGCGGCCGGCGTCGGCACAAAGCTCGGCTGATCGGTGGGCAAATGCTTGCGCGTCGGGCGTATCTTTCTCGGCAGGCGGGGGCGCGGCGCCGACCATGATGGCAAAGTAGTTGAATAAGCGGTATGACCAGGCGAACTTGAAGAACGCGTAGACGAAGATGATGATAAGCCCCATCATTTTCAGGTCCCACGATGCACGCGACGGTGCGGTGCCGAACGGAAGCAACGACATCGCGGTCATCGCTTCGTCGGTGGCACGTAGCAACGTCAATGCGCCGCCAATGGCGATCAGGCTAGTCGAGGCGAAAAACGCAGCGCCGTTTTGCAATGCCGCCGTGACCTGGGCATCGACCATGCGCATGTCACGCGCAAGCAATCGTTCCATCCATTCATTTCGATAACCGTTCATGAGCGCGTTCAGACCCGTGCGGCCTTTTCCGCTCTTTTCGATGACGAGCGAATAGACGATCCACGCCCCGAGGAACCAGACGAGGGCGGCAAGATCAGGCAAAGTGAGGGCTGTCATGGGGCCTCGAGCGACTCTGCGAATGCCAATGGTGCCTGCTTGCATCGCGACCTTCAACCCGCCAGCATGCCCGTCAGGGAGACAGACAATGCCGCAGTCCATTACGACGGGATACAAGGCCTTGTGCGAGGCCGCCGAACGCGAGATCGAGACCTTGCCGGTCGAAGAGGCCGTCAAACTTGCAGGTCGTGTGGATACCGTGCTGATCGATATTCGTGACATTCGAGAATTGGAGCGTGACGGCAGGGTGCCGGGCGCGTTTCACTGCCCAAGGGGCATGCTTGAATTCTGGATTGATCCGCAAAGCCCCTATCACAAGCCGGTGTTTGCCCAGGATAAGAAATTTGTCTTCTTCTGCGCCGGAGGCTTGCGATCCGCCCTCGCCACGCAGACGGCTCAGCGCATGGGTCTCAAGCCGGTCGCGCACATCAAGGGCGGCTTCGGTGCCTGGAAGAAAGCCGGCGGTCCGGTCGAGCCACACCAGTAGGCGCCGGCGTAATGTCCCTTAAATTGATAATTGGCAACAAGAACTATTCCTCGTGGTCGATGCGGCCGTGGATCGCCATGAAGGTCGCCAACATTCCATTCGATGAGACTGTGATCTCGCTCGACGCCGTCAATTTCAAGCACTTTATCGGATCGGTGTCGGGAACCGGCAAGGTGCCGATTTTGATCGATGGTGACGTGAATATATGGGAATCGCTGGCGATCCTCGAATATCTCGCGGAGAAATTCCCCAAGGCGGGGTTATGGCCGGCAGATCGTTCGGCGCGTGCGCTCGCGCGCTCAGTATCCAATGAAATGCATGCTGGTTTTGTGGCTCTGCGCCGCCATTTGCCCATGAACATGTGGCGACCGGTCATTAAGCGCGAATTGCCGGCGGAGGCGGCCGCAAATGTACGACGAATCGAGGCGATGTGGTCGGAATGCCGCGAGCGCTATGGCAAGAAAAATGGTGGTCCGTTCTTGTTTGGGGGCTTCGGCGCCGCCGATGCCATGTATGCGCCCGTGGTGTCGCGACTGCACACATACGGCATCCAGGTTACCACCACAACGAAGACTTACATGGATGCCGTCATGCAGCTGCCGGCCTGGCGTGAATGGCATGCCGCTGCGCTGAAGGAAACTTGGGTGCTCGCCGAAGATGAAGTCGATTGGCCGGAAGTGCGGCGGGTCTAGGTTTTCAGCCGCGCGACGAGTTCCTCTATAAAGGCGCGCTGGCCGTGGAGGATTTTTCTGCGTGCCTTGGGCAGACTGAAATAGGCGATACGGTCAACCTCGGGGAAACTTTGCCGTTGCCCAGAACGCGGCGGCCATTCCATTTCAAACATGTTGCTGGCAAAAGTGGCGAGGTCGAAATCGGCCTCCAGTGCGAAGGCATGCACAGTCTTTCCGCTCTTTTGCCGAAGGGGCGATAGGGGCGTGAATTGTCCGTCTGCGAGCAATCCGGTTTCCTCATTGAACTCGCGTTTGGCACAGGCCAGCAAATCGCCAGACTCGACATTGCCCTTTGGAATCGACCAGGCGCCGTCATCTTTTTTGCTCCAAAACGGCCCACCAGGGTGAGCGAGAAGCAACTCAAGCCGCGGCTTGCGGCGGAAAACAAGTAATCCGGCGCTGACTTCCGATCGGCGAGACATAGAGCTGTTTTCCATGGCCGCGAGGAGAGAAGCAAAACCCAGGCCGCTCCAAAACCTGAAATGATCACCCTACCACGGGCGCTCGATCGAATTTGTCACGTGCTCCCGGTCCGGCGAGGTCAAGCAAAACCCGATGCAGAGATATGGCAGATCCGGATGCGGGTTATGTCCCCGATGGAATTTGGCAATCGGCTCTGAATAGCACTCACCAGCCTTCGCCTTGACCAGTATGCCCTCTTGAAAATGCGCCTCGAAGAGGCCCTGGAGCGCCACAAAAAATGCTGCGCCATTGTGACAATGCCAATTCGTGTAACCGCCGGGCACAAT
>Ga0066903_100002445_pt1 | contig 14560 bp, 14 predicted proteins | sample PanSoiMetaGPlot1_FD_67491 | JGI IMG/M metagenome (GOLD analysis project Ga0066903, IMG submission 67491) | Tropical forest soil microbial communities from Panama analyzed to predict greenhouse gas emissions - Panama Soil - Plot 1 (version 2) | ecosystem: Environmental > Terrestrial > Soil >...
TGATGCGTTCGAGCGCAAACTCGGTATTGAGCACCCGTACCAGTGCGGCCGCTTCGTCAATGCCGATCTGTGCCCCTGCGAAAGGGTGGTCGCGGGTTTTGAGAATGAGCCGTTCGTAGGCACGCACCGGCTCGTAACGTGGATCACCCTCGATCTCCACGTAGCCGATGGAGATGTGTTGCCGCGGCGGCGCCGGAGGTGGAGCGGTTTGCGCAAGGGCGGACGCGACGAGGCCGAGAAGCCCGAGGAGCGTGCAGAATGTAGGATGGACAAACCGAAGCGTGCCCATCGTCGCCCTCTCCGCGTGGGCACGCTTCGCTTTGCCCACCGTACGGTGACCATGCCGTGTACAAAATTCAATCATCAATCACTACGCCCCATGGAATGCGGCCGACAGGAATCGAAACCGTGGCTTTGCGGGTCCGCAAATCGATAACGGTGATATCGTCGCCAAAGCCGTTGGCCACATAAAGTGTCTTTTCGTCGCGAGACATGCCGAGACCCCAGGAGCGCTTCCCGACCAGGATATAGCCTTGAATCTTGCGCGTCGGCACGTCAACCACAGCGACGTGGGCAGCGTGGCCGAGTGTCACATAGGCGGTCTTGCCGTCCCGGGTGATGCGAAGATCGACTGGCGTCACGTCGGTCTTTCGCATGCCCGGGGGCAGAAACTCGATCTTGCTTTCAACAGTAAATTTCTCGCGATCGATGATGTAAACCTCGCCAGACAATTCGGCCGACACCCACAATTCCTTGTGGTCGGGCGTTGCCGCGAAGCGACGCGGCCTCGTGCCTACTACCACGTCCTGCATAACGTTGCCGCTCTCGGCGTCGATGAGATGAATGAGGTCGCCGACCTCCGATGTCACATAGACGAAATGGCCATCTTCGCTGACGAACACTCCCTCTGGTTCGGCGCCGGTCGGCACCTCCTGCACGATGATATTCTGATCCATGTCAATCACGGATAGCGAAGAGCCTTCCTCATTCGACACGTAGATGCGACGACGAGTCTCATCGATGCCGAAGGTCTCCGGGCTTGAGCCGGTCGACAGCTTGCCGACAACTTCAAGTTTCGCGACATCGATGATGTCGATCACATCGTCGTCGCCACAGGCGACATAGAGCTTAGTGTGATCGGAACTAAAGTGCATGTCACGTGGGCGACGTGACGTCTTGAGATCCTTGACGACCTTATTGGCCTTGGGATCAATGACAATGAGATTGTTGGTCTTTTCATTGCTCACGAACACGAGCCCGGTATCCTTGGCCATTCCGGCCGAAGACAATGCGGCAGCGAAAATGGTAATGCAGAGCAGCGCCAACAACAGACGTAAGATGGGCACGAGCTATCCTCTTTTGCTTGCGAAAGCGATTGCTCCCAGCGTACGACTTATCCAAGCGGCCGGGCAAGCGCCCCCACTCTATCCTCCCATGCGAGCGGGGAAGGTAGGGTGGGGACTTTCCCCGCCATGCAAATACGTCGCGAATCGGGAGGTTACCGGCTGATGGACGATCGCTCCGGCGTGATTACGGCGCCGGCCCTTTTATTGGACAACGTCGTAAAGACCTATGGGCCGATCCGGGCGGTTGACGGCGTCAGCTTCGTGGCGCGGCCTGGTGAATTCATCGCCCTGCTCGGCCCCAACGGCGCCGGCAAATCGACCTTGTTCCAGCTTCTCTCAGGGCTCTTCGTGCCGGATTCCGGCCGCATCGAGGTTATGGGGCATGACATGACGCGGGATGCAGTTCCCGCGCTGGCACGACTCGGAATTGTGTTCCAACAGCCGACGCTCGACCTGGAGCTGTCGGTAACCGCCAATCTTCTGTTCCATGCCGGCCTGCATGGTATTCCGCACGGCATCGCAAAGCCGCGAATTGAAATGGAGCTTTCCCGCCTGGGGCTGACCGACCGTGCCCATGACAAGGCGTCCCGGTTGAGCGGCGGCAATCGCCGACGGGTGGAACTTGCGCGCGCGCTGCTTCACGAGCCGAGGGTGCTGCTGATGGATGAGCCGACCGTCGGGCTCGACCCCGCGAGCCGCAGCGACCTGCTCAGGCTGTTATTGTCCATGCGGATCGAGCGCGCCGTCGCAGTGCTTTGGGCGACGCATTTATGCGACGAGGTAGGCGATGCCGACCGGGTCATTGTGATGCACAAGGGTAAGGTGCTTGCCGATACCGCGCCGCAGAAGCTCGTGGCCGCGGCCGGAGTATCGACCATCGAACAGGCGTTCCTGGCGATGACCGGCGAGACGGCGGAGCGAGATTAACCTAATTCTTCGGTGGCAGCGCCACGCCTGAGAGCGGGCGGAATTCGATCTGCTGGGCTTGGCGGAGCATCTCGATCTCAACGTTGGAAAGCCCGGTCTCGGGACGATTCGGGCCATTCATCTGATCGAGTTTTGCATCTAATCTGTTGGTGTCGTCGCCTTCCATGTCGCTGGCGGTTCCCTCCTGCGGATTACCCGCCATGATTTCGTCCTTGGCCTTGTTGGATCGATCAGCCAAAGGCGGGGAATATTTCAGCCTGTAGGACCGGGGCGTCCCGCTCGGAACGTTGTTTTCATCAAGCTCCTCGACCCACAGATAGATCGCGCCCGGATCGCCGAGCCTCGGGTCCGGCTCAACAACGCGCGTCCACAGAAGCTGGAAGCGGTGCGGAAGCTGGCCAGTGCCAGGCCAGCCCAACAGGCTCTTTGTCGCAAAAAATGACTCGATGAAGAACGCGGAGGTCACCACGATGACCACGCCCTTGAGCCACCACGCATATCGCGAGGTAAGGCCCATGCATAACAGCAGTACGCCCATGACCACGTAGGCGATGGATATCGCAAGCACCACTGCGTTCATCGGCGTTACTTTTGCAAACCTCCGCTCGAATATTCAGTCACTTGTATTCGTTCACTTGGTCGTTCACTTGGCGCCGCTCGAGGAACGGCGGACACTGCGTGTCAGCTGGATGAGGGACTTATAGCGGTGGTTGACATCGACAACGCTGCCATTCTCAGAAACCTTGAACCGCGCCGCGGTCTTCTCCTGTCCCATATGATCCAAGATGATTGTATCATAGAAAATGACCTCGACGGCGGGGTTCACCTTCTCGATCTTGACCGATACCGGCACCGGCGCCGTCGTGGTCGCAAGGTAGTAGTTCACGTTCACGGTATACTCGCCGGCCAGGATACCCCGGATGCTGGTGGTCTCCTGACGAATCGGGCTCAGGATCTTGCGGCCGTTCACCGTGATCGAATTGTTGAGACCGCCGCGGTCGTCGCGGTCGAGCACCATGAAACCTGCTTCGCGCTCATGATACCAGACGATATTGCCGAGCGGGTCCTCGACATAGAGGTCGATATCGTCCGGATGACTGTCCGGCCAGCCCAGCGTGATGATAAATTCCGCCTTGGTATCGATCTTACCCTGCTTCGCTTCCGGATTCATGACCAGCAGGGCAATAAAGAACAGGAATGCAACGACCTGTAGCGCCTTGAACAGCATGACGCTGAAAGGATCGAACGGTCTATCGTCGGGATAGTTACCGAAGTTGTCCATGCTGCCCTCGCTCGAGGACGGACACCACGAAAACCTCAGTGAGATTGGTGGCGAGCCCGAACAGCCGCTGGGTCGCCTTGTCGAGCATGTAATACTGCGTCTGCACCAGGATCGAGCCGATCAGTCCGGTCAGGGTGGTGTACATGGCAACCGCCATGCCGTCGCTCATCAGCCCCATGGATGTACGCACCGATACACGATCGGCCACGTCAAGGCCGGCGATCGGCGCCAGCATCATGATAAATCCGATGATAGTACCGAGCAAGCCGAGCTTCATCAGGGCGTCGCCCGCGTAGGAGCCAAGCTGGTTGGGTCCGCGCAACGTGTCGGCAAGGCCACGCAGCAGAAGCGTCTGGTCGACGCGATGCTCTTCGCCCTGCAAACCGGCTTTGAGAATAAGATTACGGATGTGCCCAGTAACCTCCCCGCGGGGCAACTTGGTGCCCTCGGGTGTCACCACGTCTGCGCCTTCAACTTTAAGTTGCGGTACCCCTTTGCTCACCAGCACCAACACCCTGTGGGCCCGGTCCAGTTCACGCGAGATGGCGGTGGTGCGCAGCAGGCAGTGCAGCGAACTCAGGACGTAAAGCACCACGATGACAACCGAAATGTAAGTCCTGTCGCCATTGATCATCATCCGCACGAGGCCGAAATGCCAAGCCATGACGAATGCAAACACACAAACGCCTGTAAAGATGAGCCAACGAAGCAATGGCGCGTGATCGGCAGGGAATTCAGTAGAAAGAATGCGTGTTGCCATCCCGAAGAACTTCTTCTTGCTTATAAGCAAGCGCCCCGTCGGCGCTAGTACAATGAAATTGTTAACCCGGCGATGCCGGTCGTGTCGATACCTTTTGTTATGCTGCCCAGGCTGCCGGGGCTGTCATTTATACATTCTGTACATCGGCCCGATGGCGGCTGCCGCCAGCCCCCGTCGTTCAGGGATCTTTCGCTCGCGTGGTCGGACGGCTAACCTGGGCCAAAGCCGCGGAGGAAACCATGCACAAGGTCATTTTCGTCGTTCTGGCGCTCATTCTTACCGTCGCAAATGCGCTTGGCGCCGAACGCCCGACGCGGTTCTGGAATTTAACGCACGCCACCATCTCGGAGTTCCAACTTGCCCCCTCCGGCACCACCAATTGGGGCGAGAACCAGTGCAAGAACGACAAGGACGGCACCGTAGACTTTGACGAGCGGCTGCGCATCACCGGCGTTGCGTCCGGACGCTATGACGCAAGGATCAAGGACGTGTCCGGACGGATGTGTTTCGCGCGCAATATTGCAATCAAAGCCGGAGAGGTCTTTTCCATAGAGGAGCGCGACCTCGTCGATTGCAATCGTTAGCCACGGGAGCTGCGCTGGCGCTGACTGCAGTATGCACGCCATGCTTGCATCGCCCGCTGACTACCCAACTTCATCGTCCCACCTAAGCGGAATTCGTCCATACTTTCGCGGCCCTTGCCGGGAGCGAATTTCGCGTTCCTGGGACGCATCGCAAACGTATTGACCCCTCAACATCTCCGGGCCTAGGCTTCACAAAACGCGGGACCGCCGTGCAGAAGGCTTTCTGCATAACTGCGCTAATGTATCCAAAGGGAGGACGCTGATATGACCAGGACAGCTGTTACCGGTACTTTCATTGGTGCGCTGCTGATGGCAACCGCACTCACCCCGGCGCGGGCCGCCGATATGACCAACGACCGTGCGCTCAATCCGCAGCGCGAGCCGCAGAACTGGATACTTCACCACGGCAATTATCAGGGCCACCGCTTCTCGCCCTTGAAGGACATCAACACCGATACGGTCAAGAACTTGAAGCCGGTTTTCACGGTGGCGCTCAGCGGCTTCCAAAGCGGCGGACGCTACGCACACGGCAACCTGGAAGCGACGCCGATCGTTGAGGACGGCATTATGTATGTGCCGGATGGCTGGGGCTCGGTCTATGCCATCGACGTGACCGCGGGGAAAAAGGGCGTCATCAAATGGAAGATGGACCCCGGCACCGACCGCGCCTGGGCCGGCGATGTCGCGTGCTGTGGCGTCAACAACCGCGGCGTTGCGCTTTGGAAGGACAAGGTGATCTCCATCTCGCTCGACGGGCGCATGTTCGCGACCAACAAGGCGACCGGCGAAGTGGCGTGGGAGCGCAAGATTGCCGATCCCGCCATCGGCGAAACGCTCACCATCGCGCCCTTGGTTATCCGCGACCTGGCCATCGTCGGGACCGCCGGCGGCGAATTCGGCATTCGCGGCTTCATCGAAGCGACCGACCTCAACACCGGCAAGGCGGCATGGCGGACCTACACGATCCCAGGCACCGGCGAGCCCGGCAACGATAGCTGGAAGGACGGCAAGGAACGCTGGAAGCACGGTGGAGCCTCGATCTGGGAGACCGCCACCTACGATCCGGAGACCGACACCTTCTACCAAGGCGTCGGCAACGCCGGACCGGATTGGGACGCCGAGTACCGGCCCGGCGACAACAAGTGGGCCGCCAGCGTCCTTGCCATCAGCCCGAACGACGGCAAGATCAAGTGGGGCTATCAGTACACCCCCAATGATCCTTACGACTATGACGAGATTTCCGAGCATCCGATCATCAACGCCAAGGTCAATGGCGAGGATCGCAAGCTCGTGGTACACGCGGCGCGCAACGGCTTCTTCTATACGCTCGATCGCACCAACGGCTCATTTATTGCCGGCAAGCAGTATGTCGATCAATTGAACTGGACACCGGGTCTCGATCCCAAGACCGGACAGCCAATCAATTACGACCCTGCCGGCAACGTGCAATACTACAACGAGAACAGCCACGGCACCCGGGCGAGACCGCTGAGCAACAGGCTGTGCCCATCGATCCAGGGTGGCAAGAATTGGGAGCCAGGGGCGTACAATCCGGAGCTTGGCCTGCTCTATGTTCCCTCAATTGAGGGCTGTAACGACATTCGGACAGTCGAGCAGAAGGATATGCAGGACCAAGGCGGCGCGACTAAATTCCGCGAAAGGTTCACCGGCGGCGGGGCAGAGTGGCCGGTTGCGCTTTATGGCAGCATCAAAGCGATCGACCCGGTGACGGGTGAGACCAAAGCTGCGACGAAGCTCACCTACCCCAATCTCTCCGGCGCGCTCGCAACCGCCGGCAATCTGGTGTTCCTTGGCCACCTGGATGGCACCTTCGCGGCCTATGACGCCAAAACGCTGCAAGAGGTGTGGAGCTTCAACACCGGCACGGGCATCAATGCGCCGGCGATCAGCTATTCGGTGAACGGCAAGCAATACATCGCGGTGCTGGTGGGTGCGCGTCAGCCCGTCAACATCATGCAGAATATGCCGGAACTGAAGAATACCTCGACGGCCTCGATGCTGTACGTCTTCAGCCTGTAACGACTCCGGTGGCGCCGATAACGGCCCCGATGATGCCGGCACGATATCGCTATCGTGCCGGTGTTCATTGAAAGCCATGCAGGGTGCGGCTGAAGTTAAGAATACGTCAACCGCATCGATGCTTTACGTGTTCACGTTGTAACCTTGTGGGCGCTCCGGACTGCGGGGCGCGCGTTGCACCGGCGGAGCCGACATTGCAGCCCGCCTAGAGGGAGGAAAGGTCAATGAGTGCGAAGTCTTTTGCCACCGTCTTGGTCGGCTCGCTGTTGATAGCCACGGCGCTTACACCGGTGCATGCGGCCGACATGTCCAACGACCGCGCGCTTAACCCGCAGAGCGAGCCGCAGAATTGGATACTCCACCACGGCAACTACCAGGGCCATCGCTACTCGTTCCTCAAGGAGATCAATGCCGATACAGTCAAGAACCTGAAGCCGGCATTCACGGTGGCGCTGAGCGGTTTCCAGAGCGGAGGGCGCTACGCGCACGGCAACCTGGAAGCGACCCCGCTGGTCGAGGATGGCATCATGTATGTGCCGGATGGCTGGGGCTCGGTCTACGCCATCGACCTGACCGCCGGAAAAAGGGGTGTCATCAAATGGAAGATGGACCCCGGCACCGACCGCGCCTGGGCCGGCGACGTTGCCTGCTGCGGCGTCAACAACCGCGGCGTCGCGTTGTGGAAGGACAAGGTGATCTCGATCGCTCTTGATGGCCGCATGTTCGCCATCAACAAGGCCACCGGCGAAGTGGTGTGGGAACGCAAGATTGCCGATCCCGCCATCGGCGAAGTACTGACGATTGCGCCGCTCGTCATCCGCGATCTCGCGATCGTCGGGACCGCCGGCGGCGAATTCGGCATTCGCGGCTTCATCGAAGCGACCGACCTCAACACCGGCAAGGCGGCATGGCGCACCTATACGATCCCGGGTACCGGCGAACCCGGCAACGATAGCTGGAAGGACGGCAAGGAACGCTGGAAGCACGGCGGAGCCTCAATCTGGGAGACCGCCACCTACGATCCGGAGACCGACACCTTCTATCAGGGCATCGGTAATGCGGGCCCCGACTGGGACCCTGAATACCGGCCGGGCGATAACAAATGGGCCGCCAGCGTGCTCGCCATCAACCCGAACGACGGCAAGATCAAGTGGGGCTTCCAATACACGCCTAATGACCCTTACGACTATGACGAGATTTCCGAGCATCCGATCATCAACGCCAAGATCAACGGCGAGGATCGCAAGCTCGTCGTTCACGCGGCGCGTAACGGCTTCTTTTATGCGCTTGACCGTACCAATGGTTCGTTCATTACCGGCAGGCAATATGTCGATCAGTTGAACTGGACGCCCGGCCTCGATCCCAAGACCGGCAAGCCGGCCAACTACAATCCCAACGCCGACGTTCAGTTCTACAACGAAGGCAGCCACGGCACGCGCGCCAAGCCGATGGGTGAGAAACTGTGCCCGGCGCATTTCGGCGGCAAGAACTGGGAACCGACCGCCTACAACCCGGAACTAGGGCTCCTCTTTATTCCGTCGATCGAAGGCTGCAATTACATCGAAACGGTCGAGCAGAAGAACATGGAGGACCAAGGTGGTCCGGCAAAGTGGCGCGAACGATTTACCGGCGGCGGCCCCAAGACACCGGATCGGCTCTACGGGAGCCTCAAGGCGGTCGACCCCACGACCGGCGAGATCAAGGCGGCCCTGAAGCTCGAGTATCCCAACTATTCGGGCGCGCTCGCCACCGCCGGAAACCTGGTGTTTCTCGGCCATGCCGACGGTACCTTCTCAGCCTACGATGCCAAGACGCTCAAGGAGGTTTGGAACTTCAACGTCGGCACCGGCATCAACGCGCCGCCGATCAGCTACTCGGTAAACGGCAAGCAATATATCGCGGTCTTGGCCGGCTCGCGGCAATCACCCGCCATCATGTCACTGTCGCCCGAACTCAAGAACACCTCGACCGCTTCGATGCTGTACGTGTTCAGCTTGTAAAGGAAGCAAGCACCGGTGCGATCCGCGATTGCACCGGTTCCGTCGGTTGCAAAACGCAGAACGCTGGGCCGTCGCGCCCGGCAAAGATCGTAGGGAGAATTGGATGAGGACGAAAACTTTCGCCGGCGCTTTCGCGGCTTCGCTCTTGGCGGCAACCGCGCTCAACCCCGCGCACGCTGCCGACGTAACCAACGAGCGCCTTCTCAACCCGCAACGCGAACCGCAGAACTGGCTGCTCCACCATGGTAACTACCAGGGCCACCGCTTCTCGTTGCTCAAGGAGATCAACACCGACACCGTGAAGAGCATGCGGCTCGCCTTTTCGGTTGCATTAGGAGGTTTCCAGAGCGGCGGGCGTTATGCCTCCGGTGCGCTTGAAGCGACGCCGATCGTCGAGGACGGCATCATGTACGTGCCGGACGGCTGGGGCTCGGTCTACGCGATCGACGTCACGGCCGGCAACAAAGGCGTCTTCAAGTGGAAGATGGATCCCGGCACCGACCGCGCCTGGGCCGGCGACGTCGCCTGCTGCGGCGTCAACAACCGCGGCGTGGCGCTATGGAGGGACAAGGTAATCTCGATTGCCCTCGACGGGCGCATTTTCGCCATCAACAAGGCGACCGGCGAAGTCGTGTGGGAGCGCAAAATCGCCGAGCCTGCCATCGGTGAGACACTCACTATCGCGCCCTTGATCATCCGCGACCTTGCCATCGTGGGTGCCGCCGGCGGCGAATTCGGCATCCGCGGTTATATCGAGGCGACCGACCTTAACACCGGCAAGATGGCGTGGCGGACCTACACGATTCCCGGCACAGGAGAGCCCGGCAACGAAACCTGGAAGGACGGTAAAGACCGCTGGAAGCACGGCGGCGGCTCAATCTGGGAGACCGCGACGTATGATCCGGAGACCGACACGTTCTACCAAGGCATCGGCAATGCTGGCCCGGATTACGACATCCAGTATCGCCCCGGCGACAACAAATGGGCGGCGAGCGTGCTCGCCGTCAGCCCGAACGACGGCAAGATCAAGTGGGGTTTTCAGTACACCCCGCAAGATCCCTACGACTACGATGAGATCTCCGAGCACCCGATCATCAACGCCAAGATCAACGGCGAGGATCGCAAGCTCGTTGTCCACGCTGCGCGCAATGGCTTCTTCTATGCGCTCGACCGCACCAACGGCTCGTTTATAGCGGGCAAACAATATACCGATGAGTTGAACTGGACGCCTGGTCTCGACCCCAAGACCGGCCGGCCCCTCAATTACGATCCCAACACCGATATCCAGATCTATGCGCCAGGTTCGCATGGCATGCGCGGACAGCCATCGGTCCGCACCTGCCCAACGAACGTGGGCGGCAAGAACTGGGAGCCGTCCGCCTATAATCCGCAACTGGGCCTGTTGTTCATTCCCTCGATCGAGGGCTGCAACACCATAGAGACCCTTGAGCAGAAAGACATGGAGGACCAGGGTGGTTCGGCAAAGTGGCGCGAGCGCTTCACCGGCGGCAGCGCCAAGACAGTGCAGCGGCTCTACGGCAGCCTCAAAGCGGTCGATCCTGTTACGGGCGAAATCAAGGCGTCGCTGAAGATGACGTATCCGAACTATGGCGGTGCGCTCGCGACCGCCGGCAACTTGGTATTCATGGGCGAGCCCGACGGGACGTTCGGGGCCTATGATGCAAAATCGTTGCAGCAGCTTTGGAGCTTCAATACCGGCACCGGCATCAATGCGCCGCCGATCACCTATTCGGTGAACGGCAAGCAATACATTGCGGTGCTGGCGGGCTCGCGGCAGAACGTCAACATCTACGGGCTCGCACCGGAGATCAAGAACATGGCGCCGGCCTCCATGCTCTATGTGTTCGCCCTGTAAGCAGACACCGATGGTACAGTCACCGGCGCGGTGCGCGCATCGCGCCGGTCTCGTTTCCCGGTCTCGAAAAGGCTCGCGAAATGAAAATTCCGACGAAAGACGCTATCGCCCCTCTCCGCTTCACCTCCCTTGCTCTCGCGGTTCTCATTGTGCCCGCGCTCCTCGCGACGGGGGCCGCGCGTGCACAAACACCCAGCGCTGAAGAGGCACGCCTTATCGAATTCGGCAAGGAAATCTTCAAAAGCAAGGCCGTATGCCAGTACTGCCACAAATGGGATGCCTCGGGTGATCAGGGCTACGGCGGCAACGCATTGTCGCTGCGCGCCACTCAGCTCACACCTGAACAGCTCACCGAGGTCGTGAAATGCGGCCGGCCCGGAACCGGCATGCCCTATCATGACCGTTTCGCCTACACGGACAAGCGCTGCTATGGCTACACCCGCGAGCAAATGGGCAAAGACATCCCGCCTGCCGGCAACGACTTCCTGTCGAACCGGGAGGTCGAGGCTGTGGTGAAATATCTATTCGCCAGGGATGTCGGGAGAGGCCCGGCCACTTACGAGGATTGCGTCGATTTCTGGGGTAAGGACACCAAGCAGTGCGATCCGATGAAACCGAAGTGAATACCGTGACGGCAGATAGGGTGGGAAAAGGCGCCCGGCACCACTTGAGAGGTGGTGCACCAGCTTTTCGCGCCGTGCCCACCGCAACGTCGCCGGTGGGCACGGCGCGACAGGCCGTCGAATTCAGCAGACGCAGTGCTTGGCGCCTTTGCCCACCCTACGCGCTGAGGCCAGCGGCGCTTGCCGCGATCACCGTGCTTGCGCTTGCGGCTCCCGCCAACACCCAGCCGCGCCGCGACCCCGGCGAGATTCACGGCCTCAAGCTCGGTCTCAAGGCCGCAGAGATGTCGACCGATACCTTCGGCGACCTCTCCTGCGGCAGCAACGGCGGTCCGCCGCGGCAAGCGATCGACGAGTGGTCGGACTTCCGCAAATGCCGGCCCGAGCCGAGCGGGCTCTATGAAGTCAACGTGCGCTTCGACGACCAGCAGGAATATATCGGCCGCGCCATCGACGATCCCTTGTACGCTCAAGGCCGGGTCGGCACGCGGGTGGCCGGGCATCCGGTGATCCTATCGGTGCTGTTTGACAAGGAAGGCGTGCTGCGGGGTATTCGCATGATCAGCGATCCGCGCGGGTCGATCATGGAGCGGCGCATGGCCCACATGCTGCGCCTTGCGATCATCAACCGCTATGAGCCGGACGGCTGGAACTGCACCGATTTCCCGCCAGCGGCCGGAGAAACGCCGGTCGGCGGCGGCGTATTCATAAAGCAGCGCTGCGAGAAGCGAACGGCTGAGCGCGACCTTAATGTGGAAGCACGCTTCCTGCGCAAGCCGGGCCAGAGCGACATCAACCCTGTCACAGGCGAAACCACCACCGGCCAGTTCGAGAGCTGGACGCGGTTTGAGATCATGGATCCGAACTACAAGAAACCGTAACTGGGCAGCGCACGCCTCGCCTCACCGCTGCGCCTTAACGTGGACGTTCGATCATGAAGTATCCCCTCCTTGCCGCTCTCGTCGCCTTCGCAGCGACGATTTCGATATCGCCCGCTTACGCCGTCTGCTCATCGTGCAACATCCAGACCAAGACTCCCTCCGCGACCGAGCCCGGCAAGTTCGATTACCGTGTGAGTTGCATCATCGACGAGAGCGGCGATGAAGTGAACACCGCTGTCACGGCCGCGACCGACGAGGAAGCGATTGAAATGACGAGGAAGAAGGGATGCTGATGTCAGCGGTCAGGGATCAGTAGCGTTTGGTGAATTCTTAACCTGATTACTGACTACTGATTACTGGCACGCCCGAAGCGCTCGCGAAACTCCCGCACCATACGGAAGGCGTCGCGCAATTGCGCGTCTTCGGTCAGCGACTGCAAGGCCGCGTCGCGGCACATCTGCGCCTCCGCCTGCCCGTTGTCCTGGGCGAGTTCGCACCATGCATAGGCGGTGGTGTAGCTCTGTGGCACACCCAGGCCGAAGAAATAAAGGCTCCCCAGCATCAACTGACCCTCGGCCTGGCCCTGCTCGGCAGCCTTGCGCAACCAGAACGCTGCCTGGGCATCGTCGGTTTTTACGCCAAGGCCGCGGTGATACATGAAACCGATGCCGGCCTGGGAGCGTGCATCGTTGCCATCGGCGAGTGGACGCCAAAGCCGCATGGCAGCGGCATAATCGCCGCTGTTGAAGGCCGAGAGCCCGGTCCGGAAATCCTCCTCGGGTGTACCAGCAATTACCGTCGAAATCGCGAGCAGGGACGAGGCAACGGCAATCGCGAGATAACGCGCGAGAAGCTTCACGAACCGTTCTCCTTGTGGTCGATCGCGACACCAGGATAACGCATTGAGCGCGGTTCGTCTTTCACTACGTCGCGGCAGCAGCGCCCCGGGTCGTCACCGATGTGCCGTCCGGGCGCGTCAAGATCGCGCGCGTCCCGGGATAGGCCGCAAGCAATGCCGGCGCGCGCTCCTCGCCGGCGACGCAGATGGCAGTCGATAGCCCGTTAGCGGCCGTCGCCCGCGGCCCGATGACCGCCACGTCGACGAGGCCATTGGCGCTGGCGCCGGTATGAGGATCAAAAATGTGGTGGAAACGCCCGGTCGGCTCGAAGGTGGTGCCGTAGCCGCCCGATACCGCAAGTGCCATGTCTTCAAGCTCGATCGTGCGGGCGATGCCGCCCGCCATGGCGTTGCGGATGCCGATCCGCCACGGGTGACCGTCCGGGTGGCGACCCAGGGTGCGAAATTCACCGAGATCAACCACGGCGCTGGCAAAACCTTCATTGCGTAGGAGGTCAGCAATCGCATCGGTGATAAAACCTTGTGCGACGCTGTTGAGGGTGATGCCCATGCCGGCACGCGCGAACCCGATATGGCTACCGCCGATATCGATCTGCCGGAAATCCACGAGATCACGCGCCACGTTGCGGGCGCTGGCTGCGATGTCTGCTTGGACGTTGCTATGCGACCAAAAATGCGCTTCATAAAGGCGCCACAACGGCTGCACCGAGATGTCGAAGGCACCGTCACTCAGCACACCGAGGCGCTGGCTTTCTTCGACAAGGCCGCGCAGCTCAGCCGACGGTTTGCTCAATGTGCCTGCCGCATTGAGGCGCGAGATTTCGCTGTCTTCCCGATAGAGGCTGAAGATGCCCTCGTAGCGGGCGATCTCTCCACGGACCCGCAGAATGGTCCGCTGCGCCAGCGCCGTGTCGGTGTGCCACAGCGTGAGCTCCGATAGGGCGCCCAGGACTTCTCCCTGCCAACGGAACAGTTGCTCCGGCGGCGCTGTTGCGCGCACCGCCGCAATCAGCACCGGCAGTCCGGCCGCCGCCGCGAGAATGCGGATGGCACGGCGGCGTGTCGGCGCCGGAAGCGCGGTAGAATGATCGGAAACGCACCTCTTCTCCCTCCCCCCGCTTGCGGGGAGAGGGTCGGGGTGAGGGGGCCTTTCCACAGGCATTGACTCGCGGAAAGGCCCCCTCACCCATCCTCTCCCCGCAAGCGGGGAGAGGTGGAGACTGCGGCCAAATAGGGGTGTCCCGCCCGCTCCGGCAATAGGTTCACGATCACGCATTTTTCACCATCGCGGCAACCGGGGTTGCTGCACCCGGCTGCCCCTCTTCGCGCCGCTTGGCCGCCTGCACCAGCGGCGGACAGCGCGTCTCGTCATAATACTCGAC